>Ga0181612_108948_pt1 | contig 14764 bp, 9 predicted proteins | sample HoacroProtozoa21_FD_119630 | JGI IMG/M metagenome (GOLD analysis project Ga0181612, IMG submission 119630) | Hoatzin crop microbial communities from Cojedes, Venezuel. Combined Assembly of Gp0051906, Gp0051904, Gp0051908 | reverse complement strand
GTGAAGATCAGAGAAAACTTCAGGAGGAGATTGGCAATTGTAACACATTGTGTAAGCTCTGGCTCAGGGCCAATCACCAGTTAAATCTGTGCCCTGGGCTTCAGCCAGCCATGCCAGAAATAGTGATGCTATTCTAGGGAAGGTGCAGCTGGCTTCTTTTCTGTGACTCTGGCCACTAGCAGATCACATCAAGGGACTAACGTAGGAAGTGCGCTAGGCAGGGCAGTGATGCTCAGCACAAGATACACCTCAATTTCTGCCCTTTAACAGGGGACCTCAGGCTTCAATTTCCTTCCAGTAATCTTTGGGCAGTGGTGCCTTCAGCATTACTTCAAACAATAAGTTTGTGCTGAATCAAAACATGGTCAAAGACAGTTGTTGCTTTTCTTCCTTTGATACTTTGACTACATGCAATCGCATATCAACAGACTGAAATACTTCACTCACAGTGTTTAATCTTCGTTCCTGAGAAAAATTCCAGGAGTTACCTCTTGCTGTGTTGGCTCTGCAGCAAAATGCTTTCAAAATAAAACTTCTACACTTTCTATTCAGGCTATTTATTAACCTAGCTTTTAAAGAAACACTGTATAGTAGACAAACTAGTGTTTCTCTGACTCATTTTTAACAAAAAGGATCAGATCTTCAGGGTGTTCACTGAAAGTGTCAACTGACAAAACAGATGACTCAAACAGGAGAAACCCCCTCCCCCCAGTAAACTGAGTATTTCTACAGTATTTGCTTCTAAACAAATGTTTGCTTAGCTTTTCTCCTGCCCTGAGGTATGAAATTACTCTGAACTAATCAATTACAAAAGCATCAAGATAGTCCTGGTACCTGCATAATTGCATTGTTTATGTTTGAAGCTACTGGTGAAAGCTTGTAATTTAGTCCCCATTCACTCATTTTGATAATAGATGCAAACACTGTCTAAAAAGCAGTATACAGCCATGGCAGGAGAATGCTAGAATGCTTAATATCTAACCAAACTATTCTTGATTCACACTTTACCTTGTGCAGACACAAATGATAAGATACTTAGGAAAAAGTAATAGCCATTTATCCTTTCAAAAGCATAGTTCATTCTGTGCAGTTCAGTGCACAGCAGCATAACTTCTGAGCACACCACTTACCTTGATCTCAGCTAAATCAGTACATCAACAGCCTAAAAGATCAACACTGACAGTTATCAGGCGTCTACATGACAATCATATTTCATGGAGGTGCTCACAATGTAGCCCACGCGTTTTCAACTCTGCTCATATTTTCCAGCATGCAGACTGGAACAGTATCATTTCTCTACTACTACTCCTCTTAGCAAGCTAGGAAGACTTTCCAAGTTGAAACCAAGTAATTTTAAGGAGGCATCAGGACATAAAATACCATTTGCCAAATACCAGGAGCATTACTGCTACAAAGTGGAATGCTCTCACAGGAAAACTTTAATACAGCCGATCTGACACGGCAGTCAGAATGAGAGTCTGTAACATCAGCATTGCAGTGTGCATTTTACAGGTCTGCCTAGAGCAAGACACCTTGGAAAAGGAACATGTTTAGTGAACAAAGCAACTTCATTATCTCTGCTGAACTTGGAAACTGGTGTCCTGGATTGTACTTTTGTTCTCAAGCAGCAAAGCTGCAGCATTTTCTCAAAAGGTACACACATACAACCACCACATCTCTTGATGACCAGCCTTCCACATGTAGCGCTTCGGAAGATTGTAAGGGTGGAATAAAAGTGGAAGTAGCAATATTGAGATAAAGAAGCATTTTCTATGAGAAGCCAGAATTCATACAGAACAGCACTTGTGTACACAACTGTCACTGCTGCTGCGTATCCCTAGCAGCTGCTATGTTTGACCTGATGCAAGAGGAAAGTGAAATCAGGACCAAAAAAAAAAAAAAAAAAAAACCAAAACAAAAAAACCCCACAACCCAGCAACAGAAAGAGAGCAGACAGAAGGAGAAATAAAAATGTTACAATATAAGAAAGAAGAGGAGAAACATCTCATCAGATTTTTACCATATAGTACAAGTCACATAATTTTGGGGCACTAGCTCCGACACTAGCTCAGTATTTACATATTTATTGTATTCATTTTATACTTGGATCTCTTCCCTTTACTGGAGGATTGCTAAGCATTTACAAATATTAATTCAGCCATCCAAAACCCTTTCCTGACACATTCTTTTTGTTCTTATTTTTCCCCAAAAGTAACCTTCATACTTACAATAAAGGTATGACTTTAGCTACAGACCCTGCTAATAAATCTCAGTGCATGTGATCATCTCTCAGTATAGCTTATGCAACACAGGAAAGGACTTTTCATTAGTTTCATAGAAGAATTTATGTCATCCTAAAAGCACCATGAAAGGAACAGTGCATAACATAAGACAAGAGTGTCTGAACCAAACGATTCATAGTAGCATACAAATTCCAAAGACCAAGATGAAGACAACTCTCTGGATTTTCAGGAATAATGTCAGCAATAAGCCCAAGAATCACAAATGTTCTTCTGTGACCTTTACATAATTCATTTGCTTTTACAAGCAGTAGAAGCACCACCATTAGTGGTTCTTGTAGAACATTTCCAAATTCATTTTTTTTGAAGCCTGTCACTTTGTGATGCGTTTTACGATAACGTTCCTGCCAATGTCACTTTCATTTCATTTTACCTACAAGTTCCTGCCATACAATAGCCTGTTTCTCCTTGTGCAGTGCTCCTAGATTCAGATCAAAACAGATGAACACAGTAATGATTCAATGAAAACACCGTTTTCAACAATGCCCTCTTGGAAACTTTAAAAGACATGCAGCTGCCCTGCCTTAGCCAACACATGGACCTAAACATCAAAGAACAGGAGCAGCTCAGAAAGGAGAGGTCCAAGAAGGAGGAATACCTATCAATTCCTCTTCCTCATTGCAACAAGGAAGCTAAAAGATGTATTCATCACCAAGTAAGGATGAAAGATGAGTAGAAGCGTTAACAGAAAAAGATAGACAGAAGGAAAGGGATAGGTGAGAAAGATGACTTTTTTTCTCCTCAAGAGCAGACCAAATGCAAAGCCTAAAAGCGAGAGAGAAAAAGGACGCGAGAATCAGACTGCTGGCACCATGAGAACCATCTACTTGAGGCAAATGGCAGATTCTCCTTCATCTGAGATCCTTTGTTCAAGGTGAATAGCTCTCCAAGCAAAGTGCTAGAATCAGTCAGTCCATTGCATAAGTGATATTCAAGATAGATCAGATAAGATAATCATCTCTGATCTTAAAATACTTGAATTTGTAAAAGACTTGGATAAGGAAGGAAGCAAGCAGAGGTTACAGGACAGGAAAGGCAAAATTTAAAGAATGATGTAACAGATCTCAAAAAGGGTAACAAAGAAATTCTCACTGTTTTCAAGCTTCATAACAAATGTGTAGCCATACTAGGAATTTTTAGGAGCATAATTCTCATTTTCATATAGATATGTACCCTCCAATATTATTTTCTTTCCAAGACCATGAATAACTATGATTATCTCTGTTGTTTTAACTAAAAAATAATCTAAAAAATTTAGGAAGCAACTTTCCATGACACCCTGCATCTTTAAAAGAAGATATTCCAGAGTTTATTAAATAGTACCAGGTAGGTTTCAAAAAACAGGGTATGCCATAAATTTTCCAAGCATTTCCTATTTACAATTAATCACCTCTTAAAGTTCAAGAATATTCCTTCTTCTGTAGAGAGCACAAAACTCCTATCAAATGCAAGTTCCCAGAAGAAAGATTCTGACATTTTATATTCTCAAAATTAGCAGATATTCTTATGACAGTGGATTTTTCTAGCCTAAGTTTGCAATTAAGCAGTTATTTTTCTTGAAAGTCAACTGCACACTAGATGACAGAAAATTTATATTTAACATACAAAACAGAACTCAGTGGCAGAGACTTCAAGCAGACAAAATAGCAATAAAATAGTTATTACTGGCATTGAAAGTTGCCCCAGAACATCTGATGTTCCAGAGTTTATGTGAGTTTGAATTTATGCCTGAATATATATCTCTTGTGAAGTTACATCACAGCTATTGTAGGAACCGTAATGTTAATTTTTCTCCCTTTTTGACACTAAGATTCCTTGCATGAAGTTTCATGTAATAAAGTAGGGACATAAAACAAAACTAGAAAAAAGATGTACTGGCAGGAATATAGGAATAAACAAACACTGAATATGCAACTGAGATTCAAAGAATTGAACATCTAGTTAAATGTACAATGGGCAGTTGCTCAAACATGAGACAAAGGACAAAGCCTTAGAATAAAGCAGTTGGTACACAATAATATTCTTACATTTTAAATAGACACCTGAATCATTACAGTTCATTTCAACACACAGAACTCCCAAGACAGCCACAGGTGGTGTTCTTCCACACACTACCATTGCCATTTGCATTTGGAGCTCCTCAGCCCAACATCAGCATGTTGAAAATTAGGCACTAAGCAATGAAACATTTTAACCCTTGAGTCTCCTTATTTGCAAAATAAGACTTTTCTTTATTAAATACCATGGCCACAGCGTGATACAAGTTTTTTAAATATTTTATGTAAGTTATTGAAGGACTTAGCAAATGAATTTAACGAAAATACCTGGAGTCTAGTAAAGTATATCCTGTAAAGCAAAAACCTGATATAAACGTATTTTCTCTCAAAGACATTATGCTAGTACAGCACAAATGATGGTGAGGCAAGCAGCACTAAACCGAAATACATTTTCTAAACAATTTACCATAAGAGTATCATACAAGAAAACTGTTAGCTCAATAATATATTTGGAAACTCACGGGACAAAACAGATGTTTAGAACCTGCCTTATCAGCAAACTCCAAGTCCCCATACCTGTGTACTCGCAGCACTGCTCTGCACAACAGCCTTTTGGGCTCATTCCCATCATGCAGGCGAGAGAACTGCTGAGAAAGCAGCTTGAAGTTTTCCAAGACTGTGTCATCGGCTGGAACTGGAATTTAGGAACTGAGTACTCTGCACACAGGTGATCGTCTCAAGGCAGGCGGTAGCCAGCTGACTTCTGCTACCTCCCAAGCCTCAACAGCTGCCTGAAACCTCTGCCTGTCCAGGCAGATCAGTAATACCAACTACTGTTCAGCAATTTGGAAGCCAGACTGTGCTATAAGGGTTAGCGGGAGCAGATTGAAATAGAAAGTGAGGATGTCAGAAAGAATATTTACCATTTTCTAACTTGCGTTTCCACACATTAACTAATAAATAATGTTCCTTCCCACATGAACACCTCGTTATTGAAGAGACTGATTATGCGAGTGCACTGAATAAGATCATATCATTGCAAAACACCCATACTGAAAAACTGAAGCTCTTTCAGATGACGAAGGAAGTCAAAAAAGGCAGGAGGCTGTATACTGAAGTACCTGATCTTCTTTCAGTTGCATATTCATTTTGTTTTTCAGTAAACAACACAAAAGCAACAGAGATCTCAAACATGTAATGCAGATTAACTGATTACAACAGATTTTTATATCCCAAACATTGACACCAAGCTCTTATTCAACAGACCCCAGAATACTTAATGGAAAAATAAATTCCCAATCTTGACGCAGAAAAGCTAAATCAGGGAAAGCTAAAGCACAATAGAGAGAAGCATCAGCAACAGGCCAAGAGAAGACCCAAAAATAAAAACCCAAACTACTGCTTTATTAAATTTCTTTTACTTTCTGCCTAGTCAGATATTTTCAACCTGATGTCTTTTACCAACATAGCCTTATGAAATGCCAGTTCTAGTTTCTTTCCTAATCAAAGAGAGAAATACGTGTGACACGCAAGATTTTTCTGAAATTGTAGTTAATCATGGCGGAGAGGGGAGGAACAGCTCTACAAATATCTTCAGCTCCAGTCCTGCAAATCCATCCATGAAAGGATGGTATATCCACTCGTACATACCACCCTTCAAGGTCTGCGTTGAAGTATCTTTTCTAAGCAGAAGTCATGGAGAATGGGGAAGGTGTTGAAAAGGGTGAAGAAGGGACTATTTCTGGCAGCTAAGCCTGGAGGGATAACTGAACAGCTAGCAGCAAGCAGTTCTAATCCCCAGAGGTAGCCATGAAAAGAGCATGCAGCTTTGCCAGTCCGTGTATTTCCGTTTTTTGGCCCATGGTATTACCTACCTATATTCAAATAATCAAAGCGTGGGATTACGACAGCTGATTTACAGCTTCCTCAATATCTCTAGATCAAAAGAACCCGCCTGCTACAGGAAGTTCACTGACTCGGGGGCTGGTCCAGCCCCGGCTTGAAAGCAGTGCTCCAGGTGAGGCTGCTTCAGTAGCTCAAGACTGCAGTTGCCGCCAAAGAAACTGATGCGAATTCTAATTTATGTCAGTAGCAGAAAGGAACAGGGTGGTTTCATCTGCCCTATGTTTCTATGTAACAAAAGTACTCCACTTACCAATTTTCAAAGAATACTAAGGCTAAAATATGAGGCAGGCTGGTGCTAACACACAAGAAAAAAAGACTTCAGGTTCAAGCACTAGTTCCTACCTTCCATAAGCACTGGATTCACTCTTAACACATTCTGCAAACATGTGCAATACCCTTCAAATTATATTATATTGTAATCTAATGTTAGTAATCACTGCAGCTAAAAAAATATTACAGGCATAAAAAACAGATAACAAACTCCTTGGCACCTCTCAGGGATTTTGCACATCTGCAATTTATCACTGTAATTGTATCACTGTTATGCCAATGACACTCAAACCTATTTTCTATTTGTGGCAATACGTCTTGCAAGACAGAATGCAAACTACTGTCTTTTGGCTCTGCAGCTGTGGCTGTCAAAGAATTTTTAAACCAGACGCTGACAACCTTTGATATCGCTTCCTGCTCTAGTTACTTGACTAGGTGCTTTCTGTTAATTTTGCACCCTGACTACCATCCCATCATTTCGGGGAGATAGATTAACACTTGGCTTTAAAAAACATAGGGAAAAAATTTCCATAAACTGCCTTTATATGCAGTCAGAGAGACTCTCTTCTCCATCATCCTCACCACAGAAGTTTGTAAAAGTATAACACACAGCTAATGAAACCATTGCAAAAAGCACAAAGAGCAAACTTGCATAATAGCAGTTTGATGCACCAGAACACTAAGGCAGATCCTATAAAAAGGTAGTTCTTTGCTCTTTTCCACCACTTTAAACTCAGGGACAATAGACATTTACCATCCATGTCCTTAAAAGTAAGCAGAATGCTTTAACTGCTGAAACAGCATAGTAAATTCAAAGTTCATTTCCAAGCTAAACACCACAAACACTGAAGAAATAAATAGGTTATATTCTGGTAAGATTGAATTACTACTTCGTTTTATGATAAAAAAAAAACCATTTTTTAAACTTTTTTTTTTTTTTTTAAGAATCTAGATATAAAGAATTCTTAAAGGTTAATCCCATTCCCATGAAAGCTGATCTTAGTATATATTTGCGAACTTCTCTGTCATGGTCCTTTTGGACTTCCTGAGCTATGCACCAAAAAGGAAGAAAAGACTTATTCACTGCACAGTCCTGTATTGACAAGACCTTTCTTTGCACACCACCTCTGTTGTGCTGTTTAATTTGTCTTCCAATATTACTCCTCCAACTCTGTCTTTATATTTAAACACTAGCAAAGGAAATTTTTTTTTCATTTGTTTCCAAATTTTACTGGGCTACAGATTGTTTTTTTGGAGTGCTTTATGGGATGTTGATGTAGCAGTTCTGTTCTCGCTTGAAGACTAGGAGTTATTAAACTCATAATTTTAAAACCTATATTAAAGATATCAACATGATAAACTTTAAAAATATGTAACACTGCTCTTTCTTTTTGTCAGGCAGTGGAAGATACTATATTTTTATATACACCAAAAACTAGCAGAGAGCTAACTAGCCAAGCTGAATTTAAAATATTAAAAAAATATTAAAGTTAAGTATAATATTATTATAGAGAGCAGGAAACCTTATCTAACCTTCTGCGATAAAAGCTCCTGAAAGGTAAACAGACCAAGATGCTGAGCTCGTTAGTATTGCATCAGTTAAGCACATTTATGGCAGAACGTGAGGAGATTCGGTTGTCATCACCAAATAGGCTATTTACTGCCTGTCTCCCTTTTGTTTTTAAAGAAAAGTGATAATAAAAAGTGAGGTGAAGTCATTTTCTTCAGAAGAAAAACAGTGAAACAGCGTCAGGGGTCCTTAGGAGACAAAGGAGGAAAGGAGCACTATGAGACACCACCATGAGGTGTTTTTGTTGTTTTTCTGGTGGTTTTTGTTTTCTTGGATTTGTGCATTTTTTGTTGTTGCTGGTTTGGTTGGTTTTTGTTTTTTTTGTTTGTTTGTTTTTGGTTTTTTTTGTTTGTTTGTTTGTTTTTTGAGTCAGTAGGAGTTTTGCTTTCTGGCAGTGGCAAAGTAGAATCAGTTTGTCAGCTAGCTGTGTAGCCTCTCACCAGGAGACAACAGACTTGATTCTTTGCTGGAGCTGTGCTTAGATGAGAAGAATAATAATCTATGGGAGAAAAACCACAGTGCAGGTACCTGTCATGACTGTTCAGAAAAATCTCTCCTCGCTTTTTGTATGGGCTTCTTCATACACCAAATCAGTGGAGGTTTTCTTTACCCACAACTCCAGCACCACTCCTTCCCGTAATACATCCCCTTGCAGTGGGAGGTCAGGATTCAGAACCCCATTACAGTACCAACACTGCGTTCTGAACTACAATTAAAAACAATAGAATATTGCAAAGGCTCCAAATGTCTGCTCTGATAGTCATGAGAAGCAAGACTGTGTAAGAGCTTGTTTTGCTCAGAAAGTCACAGCACTTAAACCTTTCCACCAGTTTGCAGAACAGTATGAAGGAAGCCACTGAAAAAATTCCGCATCATCTTTGGTATGGATTGAGCCAGCTGCTCTACTCATTCTGCTTTGCTTCACAGATCCTGCCCCCTCCTCTCAGCACACGTGAATCAAAACACTGTGCTTGTCTTCTTGTGGGCAGAAGCATGACAGTAATGTGAAAAAGTCAGGTATGTGGGTCTATCTGTGGAAGCCATGTTTCATTTTACAGCAATCTGATTGGGATTTGATCTTCTACCTGCAAAGCCTCTTGTAAGCCTTCATCTCAGAGATGGCCTCTCAAATCCACTAATATTCAAGGCAAGTAAACCTACAAATAAAGAAAAGAACCAACTACATTTTAAATGATGCAAACAAGCAACAAAAGGAAGAACAGGTGGGGAAAGAGATAAGAAAGTGAGATAAAAGCCACTATCAGAATTTTACACATCTCTATCATACAAACAAAACCAACAAAAAAAACCCCAAACCAAGCAACACTTGAAACAGTCTTCAATAAACAAAAACATCTTTAGCAACCTACTTCTCAGAATGATCTCTCTTAATTTCCATCTCATTACCTAGGAGAGGTAGCAGAGAAGTTAGACACCCATTAATGATCTGCAGTACATTTGAACCCTCTTGCGTTCGATTACAAAACATTCTGCCTGAAGCCATCACATTAGTTCTTTGCCGTATACACCTAAAAGCCCACTCACTCCATATGAATTCAGATGTGATACTGTACAATAATTATCTATTCAGTGGAAAGCCAATGCTAATATTCTCAAGGACATTTCGAGGATTACCTGTGATACCCACCAGTCACTTTTTAAACACATAAATAAATCGGAAAACTCACAGTCTTTTCACCTTCTTCTTAAACTGGTTAACAGTCCCACAGAGTTTTGCTGTAGGCAATGAAATATCCAGTCTGGAGCAGGGGGCTGAGGGGGGCAGAGGCCCATGTGTGTTGGTCCTAGTCCAATTAAGGAATCTCCATAGTTTTTAGTGTGTGTATTAAAATTACCCTTCATTATTTCTTTATGCAATGTGCTGAAAGTTACTTTGCATGTTGCCCATTGTCTTCACTGTTTGACTTTCTCATCACGTGTTAACTAGATCACCAATGGCATCAAGGGTTATCAATAATTATCCTGGGAATTACTCTAGTAATGCATCCTATATTTTTAAATAGCAGAAGAATAAGAATAGTCTTCTATAGAGAGAATGATAAGGATTGTCAGAAAGGATTGATTTTTTTTTTTTTTTTTTTTTTAAAGAAAAATACTCTGTAGCTAGACAAATAAATCATGAATGGAGAGAAAGATCAGAAAAACAGGTTTACCATGGCTAACAAGGTCAGGAAACTGACTTTATAATTTAAGGAAAAAGTAATACAGGTCAGCAACAGGTGTCCTATTTCTCACAAAAGTTACATTGCCACGTTCATCTGAGAAGCAGCTTTGGCTGGCTGAATATAGAAAGGTGCTCCCATTGCATGAACAGAGTGGACAAATAAAATAGTGGTTTTGATGGATGTTTAGATATCACATAGTTTCACACAGCACACGAACCGAAACAAGCAGCTAGCATAAGCTACATCTAAACAGACTTTGGAAAAACAAAGAGGAGGAAGAATTGCATGGAGAACAGAACGTGGTGGGAAATATGATGTCCCAAGTTCCACTACTGTTCTTCTGTCGGGACAAGGCTCACTCTCTTTCAGGAGTGAAAGTCACAGCAATATTAACCCATGCATATGATCAGTTATGAGATCTTTGGCTGGAAGGACTCCTTTGAATACCACGAACTTCTATGGATATTGAGTGCAGTTCGTTCAAGGTTGTGGATGTCTCACTTGGAAGCCCAATTCTGTGTCCACGTTTCTATGACATGTATGCTACAAAGCAAGGAAATTTAAAACTGTCTGTAGTCTTACCAGGAACTGGGAGGTGATTTTAACAAAGTAGAAAATGCCTACCAGTAATTAATCTTTTCTTGAGAAAGCAATTCACACGAAAAGTCCTCAAGTGGACTATTACAAGCCCGTCACAGAGTTTCTAGAGCTGCTGATTAGCATTCTGTCCCAGTTACGCCACCTGTAAAATCTGGCATTTAACCTTTGAAGTTGAAAATACAGATCTGAGCCCCTGTGGATAGAAGTGTGCAATAAACGTGGCCAATAATCTTTTTAATGTGACCGTTAAAAGGAAAACACAGAACTATAGGTGATGTCGAAAGTCAGGCTTTGAGGTCTTCACTAGCGAAGGTAGATGGGGCTTGTAGCATGCCCAGGTTTCCTGGAAAGCACATGGTTAAACCCATGTTTTATTCATAGATTTTCTGAAAGGGTAGAACCAGAAAACATTACAGGAGTTTAACGCCTGCATTTCTTCGCCAGCCAAATATCTGTTATATCACAATGAGCTCTCACTTCTGCCTTGTACGAATATTCTTCAAACCAGTGTGACAAAGAATGGTCCAGATTCATCTTTTTTCTTCTGATAAGAAGTGCTCTTGTGCTCTTCTGCATTCAAAAAGACCGATGCGAGTTTCTGCGTACAATACACCCAGCATGAAGGAGCACCCAGACAATGCCAGATGGAAACTGAACACACAAGCAAGCTGAAGCAGAGAACCAAGCCACAGAGACATCTCAAACTTAGGCTGATGAGCAAGGTATATTGTTCTTTTTCTCCTACTCTTACAGTTTCTTACAGAGAGACCAAGAGGAAAGGCACCACCTTTCTCTTCCTCCAGGTCAACAGAGAAAAGCAGCTTAAAACAATTAGAAAAAAGGTGCCACTGTTCCTTCCTGAGCATTAGTCTCCACACTAGTGGCTCATCATCAAATCACGAACACCTCTCCCCCATTATTTGATTCTTTGACTCCTCGAACTTTGTTGTCTTTGAAAGTATTTTTAAGTGACTATTTATACACACACTTCACACATTCAAGAATATGGGTTCCAAGACTGGACTCTTACTGTATTGGAGCATATCTAACCCCTGTAGTCACAGAAGCAGATGATGTTTCTTCCTTACTGATCCTAGTGACACATCTAAGTTCTTGACAGTTTTGATGACCCCTGAAGATCCCTGCAACATAAGCCACTGTCCTCAACCTGCCAAGTTTAAGAACTAAAGTTTAAAAAAAAATGAGCAAAGAGAGTTCTGAAAAAGACAATAGTTCCTTTCTACCCTGGCACTTCTGCTTCTGTTTGGAATTACTTTAATCTAACATACATGAAAGTGGAATTAAATTAGTTGTATTACTCAGTGGCTAGTCAAAACTACCATAACTCAACCTCAAGCCATTTTTTTTTCATTATATACACATAACCATATATATGCCGAGTCTTTTTCTCTATTATTTCTTGAAGTGACTTAGGCAAATACAGCTGCTTCCTTCATATACTATAGGATTAAAGCCCAGGATTGAAGTCCTAACGAACTCCTTCAGATTTGGCGAAAAACTCAATAATACCTAACGGGGCAGCAAGGGGCTCTCATAGTCAGGCCTGAAGGAGAACATACCAGCCCCCTAGAACCCACACAAACACATCAAGAGAAAAGAGATCCACAATCTCACATTAAAACACTAATTTAAATTCTAGTTCTGAACCAGGTTTTCTAAGAATTCAAATAAATGCCTTATTTTACTCAACTCATGATGCCAACTGGAAAAAAACTCATCTATCAAGCATTAAGAAAAACATCCCACACATTAACTTCAGGAATAATGTTTCTCACTGAAACCTTTAAGACTTGATTCATGAATTTATAAATCACGGAGAGCTGAAGTTCATTCATTGAGGAGATCATGGCACTCCTTAACCATCTCTTCCCAAACTTCTCCATTAGAGACCACCTTACATCTACTTAGCAGCTCTGAGATTTAAAGTTTTATTCTGCGAAAAGTCTTCCAGCATGAGAAACATCTGTGCCTTGAACCTTGCTTTCATAAGTAAATAAATATTCAAGCCACACACAGGACCAACTTCTCTCTCACATTTCAAGCATTTTGTGGGTGGTGTTTGGAACTCCAAAAGTTACTCAGTGAGAACAGTTTGGGGTAATTTCTTCACACAATCAAAGCTACCAAGATGTTCTCAACTGACAGAAAGCAATTCTGGCAGCTGGAAAGCTGTCTAGAGAAAAATTAGTAGATCTGATTTCCCCTTACAGGAATACTGCGTGATAGCGAATGACAACTAGCAGCTGGATCTGTAGTGGTTGTATCTGAGTCTGTCTGCACTGCAGTTAAAGGTAGGGCTGCAGCTTTCATACACATGCGTAAAACAGCTTTCAAGCGATAAACTCAAACACTTGTAATGATGTAACCAAGACAGATCAGCATGAGAAAACTGCACTTAAGAAGCAGTGCACTTAGACCTTGCAAGCTTTTTGCTATTCTTGATATCTGAACTAATCACACAAAACCAGACTTGTCTTCAAAAGCTGTGGTACGTCCAAATCCTACTCCAAATTGTACTTCTAGAAACATAGAACCTTTCTCAGCCATTCAAAAAACTAACTATTATTACATGTATTACATGTAACATTACTACATTAACAATCTAACATTATTACTATGTATTACAACTAACTTACCATTTCAAACTAAATCTTCCAGTGATTCTTAAAATATATATAGATAAAAAAATTAAAATAATCTGAGCATCAACCAATTTTTATATTCAGTTCCATTTCTGAGGGGGTCTTTCAGCTGACCCGTGACTTTGTTAAGAAGACGACAGAGAGCGACTGGTCATGAGTAGCTCCTCACAGCGTGCCTTCCTGCTGCCTTTACGGCTGACAGTTCCTTAGCTTTCGGCTCCTTAGCCCACAATTGTATCTGTTATTGTGTAAAAATTTTCTAGATTTCTGGTGATAGCATGGGTGGCTGACAACTTTTTCCTTCCGATTCATGTATTTCCCCTTGGACCTTTAGACTGCTCCTTTACAGTATAATCAGTCTCAGCAAGTGACAGGTAATTACCGTGTTAAAAAACGCATTTTCCAATGAAATAATTTTTGACTATCAGCTGTCCAAAAACTAATTTTGTACAAAACCCCAAGTTTACTCCATTTTCTCCTACATTCTAACAAATGAGTGGTGAAGAGGGGCCAGCTTATTTTTTTATATTTTCTTTCATTATATCTTTACGCTAATCAAAGGATCTTTCCCCCTTTCTGCACCTTGCTTCGGATTCTTCTCTGAAAGCCCAGTATGTTTCAGTGATTCCATGTTCCCTCAGACTTTACATAAGAAACCACAACTTCTGTACAGGTTAGTCAGTCAAAACATTCTTCATATAAAATGACTGCTATTCATAACTAAGTTTTCCTGCTCGCCTTCTCTCGAACTGTACTGATGTGTAGGCATGAAAATTAAAGGATGCTGTTGGTGTCATATCACCCTAAAACAATACCACTTCAGCAGGTCATCTCAGTACTCAGGGGTCCAGGTTCTCATCTGAACGTGAATACATAGATACAAACCGAGTGAAAGCTTGGTATTTCCTGGGGCTTCTCTCAGCTAGCATAGCTCATAAAGCACCTCACTACCTCAGTGCAGAAATCACAACACACATAGAGGATCCACAAGATTATTAAAAGTATTTGTACTGCATTATTGCTAGGGATCTCAACTCTGATTTTGTTTCGTTTTGAGTACTGAATAACTAGCTTTGACAGCAAATGTCGATACTCAAAAGCAGATAAGATAGTTAACTTGTAGAACATGAAACACCAGGTGGCACTGCCAAGAAACAGAATCACAGAATAGTAGGGGTTGGAAGGGACCTCTGTGGGTCATCTAGTCCAACCCTCCTGCCGAAGCAGGGTCACCTACAGCAGGCTGCACAGGACCTTGCCCAGGCGGGTCTTG
>Ga0181612_132121_pt1 | contig 14765 bp, 6 predicted proteins | sample HoacroProtozoa21_FD_119630 | JGI IMG/M metagenome (GOLD analysis project Ga0181612, IMG submission 119630) | Hoatzin crop microbial communities from Cojedes, Venezuel. Combined Assembly of Gp0051906, Gp0051904, Gp0051908 | reverse complement strand
CTGCTGTATAATGGCTTCCAGCTCCTCCTGTTTATTGCCCATGCTACATGCATTGGTGTAGACATACTTGAGCTGGGCTGTCAATCTCACCCCTGGCCTTGGCACTCCAAGCCTAGGCTCATCCCTAGTGAGCTGGGCAATATCCCCTTCCCCCTTCGAACCTAGTTTAAAGCCCTCTCGATTCTATGATTCTATGATTCTATGATTCTATGATTCTGTGATTCTAAGACTTTATCTGACTCTCAGAAATGGACATCACCCCCAAAACAAAGTGCCTAATGCTTAAGGGAGGGCAGGGTAATTACTGATCTGTATGCGCTCCCCTTTGTTCCACCTGTGGCCATTCCAATGGTGTTTCCCTACCAGTTCCCATGGTGAACTGTGGACCAGCAGAAACCGTATAACATGTTGCCTCAACTAGTTGCAGGTTTTGGAACTGCCTTTTGCTAATGCTGCATGATGTGTTTTGCTCCTGAGGAGTTTCATAGATTGTGCTGCTTGAAGTTTTTGATATTTCTTCTGAATTCAGTATTGATTTATATATAGTTTTCTCTACTTCCTAGCTTGAGTTGGTAGATGGTCTTGATGATTTCTTTCATAAATATTACAATAAAATCTTTCCATGTGGTGGCATTTCCATTTCATTCCAGTTGGGATGGCAGTCATAAGGCTTTTATCCAGCACAGAACATTATAAAATTACAAATGTCTACAGTGTAAAACTTAATAAGCTCGTGGTCAGAACTGCCAAGTGTTAACAAGAAGTGGGGTTTTTGGTCTTTTTTAAAATTCAGAACAGTGTGGGAGCAAGTGTCTCTATGCACATGAAAACTAGCTTTATTTCTAACAGGGTCTTTGGATTTTAGTTGCACTTCGAAAGACAAGAGAAGATATCAGACAGTGCCAGTGACAGATCTGCAGCTTGCGTTCTACCCCCTGATCAGCTTTATCCTGCCTATGCCTATGCAGGCAGCAGCATGTGGGAAGAGAAGAGTTTGCCCAGTCTATTCCATCTCCGGAGCTGTTTGCAGCCCATCACTTCCACTTCTTGCTCTGTCTGCAGGTGGCGGTCACTCCCAGGGCAAGTGGGAAAGGAGGGAAGTGGAGGTCCTGGACCTTGGACTAAAGATTTGGAGAAAGAATTGCAACAGAAAAGCAGGTGCAGTTTTACACTGAACACTGTGCAGTGGTGTGAGTGTGCTGGAAGTCTGGAGTCGACGGCGAGGAAAACATGGAATAAATACAGAACAGCCACAAGGCAGGAAAGCGTACCACCTTGCCAGGAGTTACAGGACTGAAAAAATGCATCTTTGATCCAAGTGTGAGTTGCCAATGAGATCAAATGAACCTTGTATACTCTTGATTCTTGTAAGGCTGTCATTTGTCTAACTCATGAATGGCTTTGAAAGGGACTAATTAGATACTGAATTGAAACATTTTAGAAGTTGAAAATATCCATTTACTTCTTTGCTTCTTATTCTAACAAAGAATATTGGCAATTTCTGTCTACTGGGGGAATATCTTTTCCACCTTTTCACATACTTTACAGTAGCAATTATATTCTGTTGTTTTCCTGTTCTTTTCACAAAAAAATGGACTTGGTTTAGCTATCAATATATTTGGAGTAAGAGAGAAGCTTCTATCCCTCAGAGGGAAATCTGAATCTTGGAACAGAACACACATGAAAGTTTTATATTGGTCCAAGTAATTTCTTTCACCATTAGCTTAATTATCTGTACAAAAAGGTTTTATATACCACATCAGATCACAACTGCCTTTTTTAGCATACTTTTTGCTCCAGTGCCTGAACAAGCGTACCTGAAGTTTTTCTTCTCACGCCTTCTTTAGTTAGAGTGCTTAAAGCCGTGCAGCCTCCTCCCTCTGTGTTTCTTATTAAATGTGGAAAGCACTGCTCTGGCAGAAAGTCATAGCAAGATATTTTGGCATCTGGAGCGAAATGTGGAGATGAGCCATCCCCTCCAATCTCCTTCACTTGTGCAACCCCCACATTTATCCATCCTCAGAAGGACTTCCTTGAATACAGATCCACATGGGGAATCACACGTGCCTGGTCTTCTAGTGGAAATGCTTATAAAAAGTGAAACTCTTGATTTCATGAAACCACGGGTCACTTTTTGACAGTGTCCAAAGATATTCTTTGCTAGCCCTGGACACCCTGCAACACCCAAAACTCTGGTGCAATGCTGGGAATATGATATATGCCATTGATTTCAGCAAGTGTGGATGGGTGTTTTAATCCAAAAGTCCTTGGGTCAAGGATCAACAGTAATCAACAGTAGCTTTGAGAATCTGATTTCAGTTAGGCTGTGTATAGATGTTTCTTTGCAGACTCAAAGGGGATTAGAAATACCTATTTGTAAGTTGATGTGGGAAAGTATAAGTAGTATAAAGTGGGTTTAAGCTGGCACAAAGACAGAAAATAGAGCAAGAACAAAAAGTCTATCACAGGCAGCAGAAGGAAGATGCCTGAAGGAAAATCCAAGAGGATGTCATGAGCTTTTTTAAACAACAACTGAAAAACAGGCTAATAGGAGAAATGGTACATTAAATGCCAGGCAATGTGGCAGTGAATTTCATGTGTCTTTGTTCCTTGGTTTCCTCTGTTCCTTCAGTAACAGAGCAGGGCACTCCAGCCTTGCCCCAAAAGAGGGGACTTGAGAGTGGGCTGCTGAGTGATTGCTGAAGCCCTCTCACAGCTGGTCCTCCACCTCTTGGCCTATCAGATGATTAGATGTGATTTGGTGGCAGAAGTGTCTACAGGACCTTTCAGGAAGAAAAGATTCAGGTGAGTTCATCTCTCGTAGGTTACCCATAGCAGGTCTTACAGCAAAGAGACTGCATGTGTGATAAGGCCCATAAGTTGTGTTTCTTGTGCTGCAGCTTGTGATGTAATAGACAGTTATACACTTAAAATGAAAACTAGTCTATATTTTTATTTTTTATCATCTGGAAAAGGTCCTCAAAACAGAGTAAGTTTTAGCGGTCTTCTTATTGCTTTAAAGCACAGTGTCACTAGTGTTCTGATCCTGCCATGCATGTCCAGTGTGATTTACTCCTGTTCAGTAACAGTCCAGCACTTTCAAAAATCCGTCTACAAAATTCTGAAATTCTAAAAACTCTTATTTTGCACTTGCTAAGTGCAATTGCATGTGTGGTGGAGAAACTGTTTGAGCTGCTGTTATCTGGATACGGTCTACACACATGGCTCTGCATGTTGAGACTTTGCTGGTGGAGTAGGATTTGGTTTTTAGAAAGAAACTGGGTGTGTATTTCTGCCAGTAGCACTTTACGTGAAAGTAGAGCTTGCTGTCGCTTTCACACCAACACCAACACTGGGGAGCCGCTAGACAAACGCAGCAAAATCTATTAAGGGCTTGCTTGCAGGAGAAAACATTCACAACCACATTGAGCTCTTATTTTCACTTTCTACAAGTCCTCTGAAGTATTCACATAGTGTATGAATATGAAACGTATTAGACTTTAATTTGATAAAGTAATGAGTAAACTTCAAAGTATGAAGAGTTCACTTCAGTTCAGGCAAGCACTGAAAAATCCAAAGGTTTGCTTAGATCTTCTCTGGAGTTGAATGGGAGGTGCAAAAGAACCTACTTTCTTTTCCTCCTGAGAGTTTATACATGCTGGCTTCTCGGCTGCTCAGGGAACAGGAAGTGCTGAAGCACTCAGAAAAGAAAATCAACTTTAAAGCATTGAACCTAACTTTTTCAAACCTCAGAAAAGATGATTTGCTTTCAAGTGATGATCTGAATCTGTTTATTCGACCTTAATATATATGTTGCACAACTGTCGCTGTGATATTTCTGGAAGAACTTCTCTTTTCAAGAAAAATACATCAAAGTGGAGAAATGATAGATTTTACTGATGCTAAGCAGGGTTTGCACTGCTTGTGTGTTTTGCTACTCTTTGCGTTCTGGTGGTATCACTGTAGCACCATGTCAGGGCTCTGGTGAGGCAACTCAGTGCCCTTCTGAGGACACCCACAGCCCAACATCCCCAGCCTGGCCTGAGCTGTGTTGTAGGTGTTCCTGCTCCCAGCCCTGGTCCCTGCTGCTCCCAAACTGTTGTCAGGATCCCCTTGAACCATAGCAGACCTGCCTTGTGGCCTTCTTGCCTTGCCCTTGCCCTCAGCTGCCAGTTCACCTTGCCTGGTGGAGCAGCCAGGGAAGTCTGTGGAGCTTTCATGAGTACATTGAGCTCTGCTGCTAGCCTTGCTGCTGTATGTTTTCTCAGTTGAGGTGAACTTTAAGGACCATTGAAGTCAACAAATATTGCCAAGCTCTTGTAGTTTTTCAAGTGAAATGGCTTACATTATCTTTTAGGAAATCAATTTTGATGGAGTCCCTGATTTGCTTGCTGTGTGGGTCTTTGTGTTTTAAATCTGCATCTTCTTTTTTGTTCTTTTTTTTTTTTTTTTTTTTTTTTTTAACTGTCAGCACTGGCTGAATCCTTGAACACAGGCTAAAATGGAAAAAGTGAAAGCAATATCTGCATTTTCTCACAAAATGAAAACCTTGCTGCGAAACTCTTTAGTTTGTTATGAGATAATTCCCTGAAAAGAGCAAATGATCTGTTAGTGATGCAGTGTAGAACTAACAGTTTTAAATAGTGAGATTATTACCTCTTTGGGAACCATGAGTCAGCATAATGTTGTTAGGAAGGTCATTTCTCGCTGTTGGTCTGTTTTCAGTCTCATAACTTCATCTTCTTGCAGAGATGCTTGAAACCCTCGTGTTAGGGAATGGATTAGCAAGGCCCAGCTCTTCTGTGAATGCCACTTCCTCATATACATTTTCATTTGTGCTTGTGCAAGTCAAATATTCATAAACAGTAGAATTATAAAAATATAATACTTATAGATGTTATCATACATCATTGTAATTCATTTCCTCCTTACTTTCTAGTGGGCTCATCAGTGCTAAGTGATGAAGTCAAGCCATGAGGAAGACCCTGATTTTGTAAAACCTCTTTTGCTGTTTTAATGATACCAAGAACTTGAGAAAATAAGGCAAATTCAAACACAAGAAACTCGTATGGGGAACCATAAGCCATGGAGCCCTAAGCTGCAATGGCATCTTTTTGCCAAGGGGATATGAAAAAAAGCCAATTTAATCAGCTTTTTAGCATCATGCCCTGGCTCCTTTGTGGGCTGCTGTTCTAAAAGTACACTGAGGTTACTTCAGTTCACCCCTGCTGTAATATCCTACCTCTTTTTTACTCAATATTTCACAGACCTTTAGAAAATAAAAGGAGAAGGAACCAGAGAGTCCATCCTCTGCCCCTCACTGAGTCCATTATTTCTGTTGAGAGGCGTCTTCCGAACTCTGCCTTAAAGATGCTGCTTGATTTCTGCCAGAGACCCTAATGACTGTAGGCCCTTTGTGTTTCATCACGCTCAGGTGCATGACGATCCTGCTCCTGAACGTCTCATTTCAAAGTCACTGATACCTTTAGGCTCAATCCTTTTATTTCACTAATGAGCAGGTTGTACATGGGAGTAGCAACAATCCCCACAGTATTGGACAGATGCAGTGGTAAAATTCAAGAGGAAAAGGCTCTGTAATATCTCTTACAGAATAATTTCTGGATCACAAAGTTGTCTTTTGTATCTTTTTCATGTTTTTATCTATCAGTGTGATAACTGTTGTCTCTTCGGAAGACAGCATAATCAAATACTTCTTTCCTGACATATTCAGCAATACTTTACTCACTCTCCTGAAATTTAAGTCTGAAGAAGGTATCTGCATGAATTTCTTTTTTCCTTATTTTGTTAAATAATCTGATTTTTTCTTCCATACTTCTTGTTTACAGGTGATGTTTCATTAGAATTACTTTAAAAATCTCATCACGAGTGCTAGTGATGCATCTGCTCTTCCCTGCCAATAACTTTGTGTGTGCCTGTAAAACAAGTGTTCTAATGAAAAGAGTTTTCTTGCTGGGTGTCCCTCATGTACAATGGACCATAAACACTGTCACTGAGCATTTCTTTTTGCTTCTGTGAAGGTATAGCAGATTCTGTACCAAATTCTGCTGTCTGAATTCAGGGAAGTTTAAAGAAGATGAATCCAGCTGTTTGCAATGCAAATACAACAAGCGGATATTAAAACCTTCAGATTTATTAGAGTTGCAAGAGCTTGTTTTTATAAGGAAGTTCAGCTTGTGCATATGCAAAAATGCAGGTTTGAAGTGAAAAATGTAATAAAAGGAAGGACATGGTTTGTTATAATGACAATAATTTATTTTCCATTTTAATGGTTTGTCACCAAGACAATGTTAACAACATGAGAATACTCACTTGTGAGATCTCGTAAAATAGAAAAAATTATCTACTCCTTTGTAAAATACCTTTACATGCCCATTTCTGTGAGCTTAGATATAGTCACAGACATCCCCGCTGTGAGCTTCTGCATGAGCACACAAAAGCACAAGTAGACTGTAACACACTTAATCATCAGTTTTAAATAGGATCTGTGGGAACATGTTTCCTTTCGGAGTTTTGTTTGATAATCCACGAGCTTGCAGTGGTGGGTGTGTAGCAATGAGGCTTAGTGCTAGAAGGGCAAAGACAGGAGAAAGTTACAAAGTCCTTTACAAAAGCATTGCTATTTTTTTCCCTAGGGAGTAACAAATGAATAGTTTTGTCTTGTTAGCATTATTATGACACTGAAAAACCTATATTGTCCTTGTTTTGTTCTCTTAAGCCTCTATTGTCTTGTGCTGACTCTTCATGTCGCTGTTATGACAGAAACACAATGCAAACCCTTAAAGAAGTTGTAAAATTCTAGTGGAGATGGACTTCCTCTGTACTTAAGTAAGAGCCTCTTACTTGACCTCAAGGTTAAGTCTAAATTCTGGTCATGTCTCAATAAGTACCTGTTCTGGTCACATCCCTAAAAGTCTGAATTCACATGTACTCTGCTGAAATCAGTAGAAACACTTCAACTTAAATTTGGTATATGTGCTCATGTTTAAAATTAATATTTGTTATGTTTTATATTCCTTTCATTTCACATTTTCCCTTTGAGAAAAAATAAATCCCTTTCCTTTTCTTCCTCTTAATGAATTTATTCTAATAATAAGAATAAGAAATGTAATGAAGCTCTCATATTTTCTGCAGAATAATTAAAGATTCACTGGGAAGCATTGTGGATCCCATTGGCTTGTAAATTCACAAAGAAAATCAAAAAACAGAGTTAATCCAGTCCAATTAATATTTATACATTTTATGACAAATGGAACAATTCCCACTGGAGATAACCCTATTTTAGACTATTCATTAGTTTTACAGAGCTGTTAAGTCGCTGCAGGTATCTAAGGCACTTGGGCCTGAAATCTCTTCCCCTCAGATGAGTAAATTCAGTTTGGATTAACTGATTTAGCTAAGTGAACTGCAGTAGGTGCATCCTTTTGAGCGGTTTTACCAGGCCAGGTCCCAAATGGCTTTGTAACATGGGGGCAGCAGGGCTGTATTGGCTGTGCCGTTGCTTTGAGCCCCCTCCTGAGGGGACCCACCTAAGCACCTCTCTGCCCCTCACTTCCTTTGGGTTTGGAGGATGCTGGTGGTTGCTCCGTGGTGCCTAGCAGTGCCCTGGAGAAAGCCTCTGGACCTCTCCTTGGTGTGCTTTGATGCCAGAAATAATTGATGGTGAAGTCTGGGCCAAGTTTGGTGAACTGGGTCCTGGGCAAAGGCCTCCCCTCAGTTTTAGGACTGGTCTCACTTCCCACCCTGGTCTCTGCAGATATCTTTTAAACAAACACCACACACAGCTGGACAGAGAAAGCAGAAATGCCTGTTCTGCTGCCTTCTTCTTCATCCTTCAGAGACTCAAAGAAATATATAGGGAAGCAAAGGGGTGATTTGAATATCATTTAAATAAACTCCTTGATTTTCTGTCCTTATGCTCCTCTGTATGGAACTACAAAAGAGAATTTCTGAATTGAGTTACAAACACCTCTTCAAAATTGCTTCATTCATCTGGGTACCAGGATATCAGCAGCCCCCTCAGAGATGAGCTTCAAAGTCTGTAATAAGTGGTTTAACTGCAGGTATATAATGCTACATGAATCTGAAAGGCTGCATTGCGGATTACTTTATTGATGTCAGAGTACATTTTCCTACCTTGTAAGTAGAAGGATTTTTTTTTCCTTATCTGCTAGTACTGAAAATCATGGATCTGAAATTCAAATGGATTTTTTTTCTCCCTTAGTAATAAAAATCGGCACTCTGCCGTCGGTACTTGTGTAGACAATTAACTCTCCTTGGTGTGACATGATACATGAAACGTTAGATGACAGTCCACACTCCTGGAAAGTTTTTGGCTTTTATGGAGAAAATGTTTCTTTTATTCATAAGGCAGAGAGATGAGACACATGTAAGAAATGTTCTGGCAGATCTGTGGTGTTTCTGCTTTTACGTAACCACTTTCAGTGAATCAGATATTTAGATTCCAGAGAAAGCATGGAAGTATGTACAGGTTAAAAAGGCAAAGAAGTGTGTTTAAACCAGGTGTTTAAGTCTTACAAGTTTTCCTCTGTCTAAAATATTAAGGACTTCGGAGACCCAGGAATGCACCTTGAAACACCTTTTCAGCTTGTGCTGTCACATCTGTGTAGGATTCTATAGCTCTGAGTCAAATCAGAAGTTCCTGTTCTCCACACAGTGAATAGAAGTATGTGGGACTAACCTGTGCTACACCATCTGGGATGGCTAAATCTGATGTTGCTACACTCGTTTTACACCAGATCAAAATCTAGCCCTTGGCATTTTCACACAAAAATTGCATATTTACACAGGCTCAAAAAATGTCTTTATAGCATGAGTCACAGTCTGCAACTTGATAATGACAAAATAGCTGGTAATTTAGCCACCATGAAACATTTGCCATTTTTATTGTGTGTTTTCTCATGGTTTAAAGAGCTTCTGTGATTAACATTTGAGCCTTGCTCACTGTTATTTGAGAACATTATGTGCAAAATTTTCAAAATTTACAGTCTAAACTGATTTATAGATTAAAAGTAATCTTGGACTTTTTCTGCTGAAAATGAACTTTTTATTAACAGTGTCCATTAGCTTTAGACTTCAGATAGCAATGAAACACATTCTCATTTTTAAATTATGTATGGGTGATGTCACTCTGGTGTACAGTAGGTGCTGGTAACAAGTCAACACCTGCTGGCTGTTGCTATGGGGCAGGATCTTAGATAACGTGGATATTTCCTGTTCAGTCAGGGACGTCATTGTGTGGGAACTGCCCATGAGTGCTCGCTTGTGATGCCAATCATTCCAACTGCTTTTCAGTCTGATATTTGAGATGCCATGCATAGGCTGGGTCCTGCTGAAGGTTCCCTCATGCTATTTCTGGCTTTTCCATTGACTCAGGGACAAGGAAGTTGGTTATTCTTTCTGCCCTTCATTCTCTCTAGCTTCTAAATAGATTTAGTGGTTAAAACCAGTCAGTAACTTTTTACTAAAAATATCATTAGCCTGTAAACACTGATCTTGCATGGATAAAGAAATCATATGTATGAACCATTTTTTGTTCGACAAAGCTCTTACCAGAAAAAGAAGATGCTTTTGCCAAACTTTTGTTAGAAAACCAGCATTTCTCCTTCAAAACAGAATTTCTGATCAGAGAAATGTCTTGGAATTAAGGCACCCTTTTGTGCTTTAATATTTAATTACTTACATGAACTGTAAATACTCTAGAAGTGCCAGAGAGAGCACAAACTTCCATATAGGTTTAATGCCTTTCTGTGCAAGATTACTTGTCATGGGTTTGTATCTCTTTGTGTCTGTATGAGTGTAAGAGAATTTGAAAGCCCTCAGTTGCATCAAAATGAACAAAAAAAAGGAAAAGTCAAATAAGTGAAGTTTCAGAGGGTGAAAGGACCATTTGCTTCTACCTACCTTAGGTATTACTTTTGAGACGTAATTAGTGAATGATTTTCTGATGAGATGTGCTCAATATGCTTGGGGCCTGATTATCACACACACTATTACAGTAATACTACTACGGTAAGGTACACGTTTTGGTGTTAAAACACATTTCAGGAATTATAATGGCAACCTTTGTCACCTGCAGCCTGAAGCAGGCACTGTTCTGTCATACACATACTTGAGAAATAGGACCAAAGATTTAAAAGTTGGTGCCTAGCAGGAAGTCAAATGCCCTGTAAGACCAATGAAAATTAGATTCCTGGTCATCAAAAATCTACTTGGTTTCTTGTGTCACTCGTATCATCTATAATAGTTTATTGAATTTCTCAGTCAGGTAAGCGATCTGTTAGAAATAAATCTACCTAAAGGCCTGATATCTGCAAGCTAACCTCCCAAAGGACTGAAAAAAATTGCTTTAGAAATCATGGAGCACTAGTGAGATTCTAAACCAGAAAGTGTTTTTTTATAGTGGAAAAGTTTGGTGCTTCAGGAGCTGCCAGAAATTTTGCTGAAGCAAGAGTAGGATTGTCTGGAGAGCACTCTGCATTATTCTCAAGGATGAAGTGACAGATGCCAAGGGATTGACAAAGCTGGGCTGGATGGGCTGCCAGGGTCTGAGGCACGTGAGGGAGATTCCCACTCCTCCCAAACTGCAGAAGCTGGTGGGACAGTCATTCACATTCCTCCCCATGCCACTGTTGCCGCAAGGCGGGGTGCTGGCATGGGGACCTTTTCCATGTGGGCATGGACAGGCACAGATCATGCTGAAAACAGAGCTAGGCAGGAATTTTATCACAGTGTTTAATGGATGGCAAAATGCCTTTCTTGTAGAACTGAAGATTTCTGCAGTGGCATACTGATACCCTTGAAAGATTTTGCTTTCCTTAAAAAAACCCAGAAACTATTCAAGTTTCAACATTCCTGAGATGGAATATTTCAAGTTTTGAGTGGACTGAACATATTTGCTGCTATCCACTTTAAAAAACTGTCCCCTTTCCTTTTTATTGCCATACATGGTTTCATGTTCTCTCACATTCTCTCTTCCGTAACACAACATGTCTAAAGCGTGTAGTGATACGCTGAGTGAAGAAAACTAAAGAATAATTAGAGACAGCAGTACAAGCAAGTGATGTGTGATGATGTTGAACTAACTTCAACGGTTCAATAAGCTGAAAATGGTGAATGACAAATTACATAACTGGATTAAAAATGGTGTGATGTTCCCATAGTTTGAAACACACATTTTGCAGAATTTCTATTTCGCCGCTTCTTTTAGGCTTTAAAAAATTTTTTTCCTGGTGGAGAGCTGCATGTTAAAACACCCATATGGATTCATTGTTTTAAGAAAGAAAAGGTTAACAGATTAAAATTGCCACCTTAATTATTAAACTTGCTTTGTATTGTGCTAATATAAGAGCTATTCCTTTGGGTACTTTGCAGCTGAATGTTCAAGTGTCTTCAATTACAGTTGATGGCCCAGGGCTCTCTGACTCCTCGTGGCAGCCCTGATGCTTGAGCACAGAGATGAGGCAGAGGGTTACATCAGTCTAATTTGGGAGCAGTGTCATTCTGGGTAACACCGGGTACAGAACTGTTTCTGTGGCATTTTGTGACAATCCACCTTTCATCTGGAAAGCGGAGTGTTGGGGCTGAAGTTGGTGCAGGATGGCAGGCCTGGGTGACAAGCCGGCCCCTTTCTCAGCATACTTCCCATGCCCCACGTGTAGAAGCGCACCCACTGTGATCTGCTTTAGGGATCCTGCTGCCCAGGTGCTCTCTGCTAAAGAGCAGCATGGCAGCTATCGGCAGTGCTCGCTTCTCCCAGCCTCGTGCTCGCGGTGGGATCTTCATGTCTTGGTGTTCAATGTCTTCTGGGTTTTCTGTCATGCTGCACGAAGCATAGTTGCTGGCAGCCCGTGGTAAGAACCTTGCACTGTGAGTATTTAAACAAGCACTTATTTACGTGTCATGGGCACAACATCCTTATTAAACCCCCTGGAGGAGGGGCAGAGTTTTTCTGTGTCATTTTAGACAATGGCAACTATTCAGCAGTTCAAAATGGCTCGACAAATACTCTTGCTGTTCTATGGAAATCTTTATGTCCGTTTTCACGTCCACACGTCTGAGTGGGAAGAAAACGATTTCATTCTGATTCAGAATAATTTACCCATCACTATGCCTATCTCACACTTGGATAATAAAACCGGGGTTCAGAGTGGAATGCAAGTAGGGAGTTGTTGCAAATGAAGCCATTCATTCAACAATAAAATATGGAATATGAGATTATGTTGCTAGAATCTTGCAGCACATAAAACCAGACAGACTGAGAGAATAAATAGTTTTGTATGCCTTCACCAATGGTGTTTTTTTGACATCGTTGCACTTTTTTCTTGCAAACAAAACCTATCAAAGAAGAAAAACAAGATTAAATGGAAGACAATTTCCTTATAACAAGTGTTTTATCAGTTACAGACTATTCAGATAGTTATGAGAAAGTATAATAAACACAACAATAAAAGGAGAATTAGCCCGTCTTTATATCAAGAAAACCAATGTTACTGGGAACTATGGGCTTGTGTTGCGGCAAACACTCAGAAAGAAGTTGACAGTAACACTCAAAGGGAAGCAGAGAATATAACAGCTAATTGCAGATGTAAAAGGGAAGTGGCAGGCTAGTAGAAGTTCTGTCTCTGCTCACTGAGAGTGAGAGATTTGTGTTAGGTTAGGCTATTCCAGGGTTGTCTCAGCATACAGTGGTTCAAAGTAACATTTCCAAGGAGGTGTTGAGTTTGTGTCACCAGCATTACAGCAAAGATATTTTGGAAGTGTTTGATGCTGGTCCAACTCAGCCTTCACTTGTGCATGATAAGACTCATACACAGAGATTTTGCATATTAATTTCTGCCTGCTCTGAGTCCGACCACGAAGTTCCCAGAGGTTCATTTTTTCCCCTTGCATGGCATTTGAGCAAAGATTTCTGTTTCCCGTGATGAATCTCTGTCAGAAATACCAGATCTCAACTCAAATATAAAATGCTGCAGTCAGCTCTGTGAGCAGCTCCTACCTCTCTGCTGATCAAACATGAAGACCTGATGCCACAGCCTATCAACAAGAAGTCGTATCTGTATGGGATCTGTACAGTGCCATTGGTAGCTGCAACATTGAACTGTGCTGGGAAACTAACACTTTCGTCATCAGGAATTGCTTGTAGCATAATTGTAACCCCAACCGCTTTTTGTGAACAACCACTTCAAATTCACTCTGTTTTGGAGAGCACAAGAAAATGATTTTAACCTGGAGCAGGCTTTTGTAACGCAACAGTTCAAGAGACTCTTGCAAGCAGGAGCAAGTAGATGGGTATGACAGGATCTCAACTGAGAATCGCAGCAAAGTTTCTCAGGCAATTGCTGCAGACTTTCTTGCTTAAAACAGATGAGACCTTCTCTGCTGTGTGGTGGTATAGGATGTGCATAGAGTGCAAGAACGTAAGCATTGATTAGGAAGTGGATGACTGAAAAATCCATAGGCCCCCTGATGTAAGAGACACAGGCATTCAGGGTATGAAGTAGCAATGCATTACAAAGGACAATTTGCTGATGGCTGAGGACAAGGTTTTTGATCTCCTTCACAACTTGTATTACTGTAAGGAAAACAAAACATACAGATTTATCTTGCTGTTTCTTAAAACGTCTGATAAAAATGTGGGTACTTACCCAAAAAACAATGCTAATGTTTTCTTTTATTTATTCTCGAGATAAGGGTGGACAGTCCTCTGAATGGAAGATGCAAACTTCACCTTCAGGTATCACAGCAGAAAACAAACAAATTTCCTGTAGGAAATTCACTGACATGAACAAGGCAGTTTGTCTGCTATTGACATTTAATCAAGTTCACTGGAGAAATCAGCCAGTATATTACCTCTACTCTCTTTTGCAGTGCTCGTGTTACATCTGTATCTGTTCCAGCCACTGCTTTGTCTAGGTTACTTGCAAGAAATGGGCTCTCATTTTTCTTGGTGCACTGGAGCTAGACATTGCCATAGCAGTTCCCACACTGTTTTATATTCGTGTTGTATAACGTCATCTTTCTTTGTTTATACGTGTGTAACACAATGGCATTCAGTAAAGCTATAAAATGCAGTCTACAAACACATCTTTTATATTTGCTGCTCTCTGCAAAAGTATAATGGCAGAAGAATTAGGAAAAGGATATCTGAATGCTGGCAGCTCAGTGTCACTTATTATAAAACTGCTTGTATTTTTCCAAAAGTGTATTCATTTCCTGCACTTTATGTAGGTTGTGTGAACTCTACATGACCCTTCAGCATCCTGCAAATGCAGTAGACTGTGGAAAAATATCAAGTCTCTCCAACTCTTTAGTACAGGTATCTAGATGCCCATTCGACGTTCAGGATGACATTTTGTTAATGATGCCAGAAGCATGTTGTATTTTAAGTTGTATATTTTTCCCTTGTACATTTTAAAAAGTATCCTTCATTTTCTGACAAGGTACAGCAACTGAAACTGGAAACAATGGTTAATAGCTCTGGAAAATAACTTGTCAAAATGTCCTTGATGCAGTTCTTAGGAGTCTCAAAGTTGTGATTACAATGATGTTTTCAAGAACACAGAGCTCATGCATTTAAATGTGAAGTACATCTGGTTTCATTTTAGATATTCATTGGTTATTTATTCAGATCTTCGGTACTGACTTACTTGAAAAGGGTGTCTGTCCCTCTGTTTTCTAACCCTAGGGTTATACTGGCTCTTGAGAGACAAGTAGTAGAAATCATG
>Ga0181612_175111_pt1 | contig 14766 bp, 8 predicted proteins | sample HoacroProtozoa21_FD_119630 | JGI IMG/M metagenome (GOLD analysis project Ga0181612, IMG submission 119630) | Hoatzin crop microbial communities from Cojedes, Venezuel. Combined Assembly of Gp0051906, Gp0051904, Gp0051908 | reverse complement strand
TGCGGACACGAATGGGGTATTAGCTCAGTTGGTAGAGCGTTTGAATGGCATTCAAAAGGTCAGGAGTTCGATTCTCCTATGCTCCACAAAAGGCCTGTAAGTCGATGACTTGCAGGCTTTTTTTGTATTTATTTGCGAAAAGATCCATATTGTGCAGCACTTTGGCACAAGCTGGGGTTATTTTTGCAAATGAATATTAAAGACATTATAAGACATGGATAAATATATCGAAAAAGAAGGTAATCAACCGGATTTTGTTGATAAATTGTGAATAATCATATTGGTTCATTTCGAGATTTATTGAAATTTTTGTGTAAATTGCGAGTCAATAGTGATTTAGAACTTATAACCATTTACGTAAATGAAAAAGATTCTGCTAATCGGGACAATCCTATTATTGTCTCTAACATTTAACCTTCAAAAGGCATCAGCACAAGGTCTCATTCAAGATGAAGCCGTGATATTGGTGCAAAAGAACTATCCAGTTCTTTTTAATATTTTCGGCTCAGACCTAGCTAACATCCACGCCAACTACGTATTTGCAGTCGATGTATCTGGATCTATGAAGAAAAACGCGCCAATCGTAGTACCTGCGCTTACCGCATTTTTGGAGTCATTGCCCAATGGAGATAATGTTGATATTATCCCTTTCGGTGATTACGCCAAAGTTCATCAGCCTGGATATACAGGAACGGTGTCGGATGGTCTTAAAACATCATTAAAGCAAACCGTAAGCAAATTATACACAAATCCGGAAGATAATGACATTAGGCATTATACCGACATCCCCGCAGCAATGGATGCCATCAATTCATGCCTTAAAACCTATAGCAAGGATGATCTCAACTTCATCTTCATCCTTACTGACTTCCGTAACGAAGACACCCAAGAGAGGCAAATTATCCAGGAAGATCTTGATCGTATATACAATGACTTCAGGGCCAACATCCTTAATGTTCCCACCAAGGTAGTCACCCTGCAACTTTACTACGATCCCTCATGGAAAGGCTATTGCCGTCCTCAACTTGAGAAGGACGTATTCGGTAAAATTCAGGCAGAAACAGATGCCAACGCCGAGTATAGACCGGTGAACGTCACCACATCCGAGGCGCTGAGTAGCTGGTTCTCAGTACTCAAGAAAGAGATCATGGTCGAAAGGCTTCGCGCCATTGTTAACAAAGAGAATAGGGGAGTACAGCTAAGCGTTACCCCTGACATTGACATAGACGGAAACGTAAGTGCCCTTCTTTCTTGGAACCCCAATAGACTTTACAAAGAGCTCCAGATCAATGACATTTCGGTGCCAGAGGATGTCACAGGTTTCAAGTTTGTCGGCAATAAGCATCTTAACGAACTTATTTCAGAGCCCGAGGCAAAGCTTAAATTGGGAAAACTCAAGAGTACATCCCCGTTCTTCCACAACTATGATGGAAATATCACCACAGATGTGGACCTTCCTACGGATTTTGATGATGAGTTGCAGAGGCTACAAATTGATAAGCCGATTCCTGATACTAGCGTCCCAATAAAAAAGACACTATTCACCTTCCCTCTACCTCTATGGCTGACTGCGCTCATTGCGCTGCTGATTCTGCTTTACATCCTTATGGTGCTGAAGGCGATGAAGAGGAATAACCAAGAAAACTTTACAGGAAGCATCGTAGTCTCAAAGAGAAGTAAAGAGTTATCTTCTGGTAACTTCAAGAAGAAAAATGTAATTACTATACCAGGCGATTTAAGTCCTAGTAACATCCCTAATTTTCCTCTATCTCTCAAACTTAGCAAAAAGAAGAGCAATGCCTTTGCATTCTGGACAGAGCCTAAATATGAGCTAAAAGCAAGCGGAGGTGTTATGGAGCAAGGCTCTAAAAAGAAGACGACTATCATGTTCAAACCTCGTGATTTAAAGAATAAGCAAATATATTGCGGCACGAGTGCTAAGTCAGATGAATACAATGTACAATTTAAGAAAAAGTAAAAACTAAAATCACATAAAAATGGGTCAGAATTATAAACACATCTTCATTGGATTGGGAGGTGCAGGAGTTAACACTGTTTCTCTCATCAAGAAAAAAATCTACGACAAAACTACACCTAAAGGTACACGTTCACGCCTTGATACAATGAACGAAAAATATCGTTTTTTATTCTTCGACACGGACCAACGTGATATAGATAAGTACAATAGGATGTATCGGGATACATTCGAAAATGGTATCATCCCCTTCATTAATCCCCAGACAGACCTAATTAGCCTATCAAAAGGAAATCCTCATGCTATTTATGAGGAAGCAAAGGCTAACCCAACCCCTATGATTAACCAAAGAATTTTGGAATGCTGCTCCGAGGATGTTGCCGCCAAGATTCCTGACCAGCCCCTTAAGTTCGGTGCTGGTGCGTTCCGCATGAAGTCAAGGCTCTCCTTCGCTCGCTCCCTGTCAGAGTTCCAGCAGAAACTTCAGGCCGCCATAGAAGACCTTAATAGCGTCAAGAACACTGGTGGAGCGGAAAACACTATCTTCTATTGGGTAGTATGCTCAACTAATGGAGGTACCGGTAGTGGAATCATCAACGATGTACTCTACTATGTAAACATGCAGCACAAGCGTTCAATTGGCGATGGCGATCCGCACCTCGTTCTAACCATGTATATGCCTAAATTCTATATCGACAAGAATAGCACCGAGGAGAAATATAGCCTTAATGCCTTTGCCGTATTTAAGGAAATTGAGGGTATCAAGGCGATGAGCAATGATCCGAAGAGGAATACTGTATTCCATAGACTTGCTCTGCTTAAGGACTATAACCTTATCAAATCTGACGAACGTTATGATCCTTTCTATTACTTAATCCCCATTGACTGCCAAACCGACAATGGTACAAACATTGGCGATTCACTGTATCCCAACACAGCAGAGATGCTTTACTATGTACACGAAGGTGAAGGCGGTGAGGCACTACACTCCGATGTGGATAACTATATGCATGACCTATACAATGCTAGGCCGAATGGGTTCCTTGTTCCTATGGGTTATATCGCATTGCGCAAACCCGTAAAGGAATTTGAGGACTATGTAAGAATCCGTTTAGAACAAGATCTTCTTGTATATGGTATATGCAATGATGATTTGAGAGGAGTAGACAATGATGACAAGCCTGAAATTAAAGCAAAAGAATTCTATCAAGATCTTTTTGGAGATGAAAATAAGCAGGCGTCTACCGAAATGGACTGCACTCTTTATGACATGAAGGCTGAAAGTCTTAGACAGACTTTTGACGATTTTGATAATTTAGATGAAAATAGGAAAAGAGGAGAACTAAAAGGCGAAGACATTCAGCCTGAATTGATTAAAGAGGCTTCAAGAAAATTTGAAAACTTTATTGCTGATGATGAAGGCGGAATTAGAGGTTTTAATGACTCACAAGATGCCGTAGTTTTCAAAATGTGGGAAAAAGCTGAAGAACTCACGAAGATTTATGGACTTGCATATGCAGAAAAGTTCTTTGAACAACTCAAAGAAACTGCCAAGAAATTCGTTATTGACTTCAGAAATGATAATAAAGACATAAAAACTAAGAATGAGACTGAATCGACTAGGAGTGCTAAAATAGAAGAGGCACTTGCACCAGTACGTGATTTCAAAATGCACGAAAGCAAATCAAACCAACTTCAGGATATTGCTGCCGCTATAGGTATTCTCAAAGGATTTGCTTCTTCAGATATCGACGAAAAAATCAAAGACATCAAGAATAAGTTCATGCTTTCATTTTGTGACGCAGATGGCGAAGGTAAGATTGCCGACTTGCTCATGCATATTAAAGCCATGCACTCGACCGCAAAAGACCTTGCGACAGAAGCTTCAGACAAATACTCAAGATTCGCAGGCTCTCTTTCAGAGAAATCCCTTGACGTCACCTCAGTTTATCTTCCAGAGATGAAGACTATCTGCGATAGCAGCGGTTGGATCCGTGATAATAGGTTTGCAAGGATGTACCAGAGGCATATCGCTGTAACCCATGAGAATATAGAAGGAAAAGATAGGAAGCCAGTAAGGAATAGGGGAGAACATTCTCTACTCACTCTCATCGAGAACATCTATAGAGTATCGCAGGGCGGAAATAACGATGATGCTATTGTACGCGAGATCAATAAAGAATTCTCCGTTCCTGGACTTCCCGAAAGGAACGAAGATGGCGTAAAGATAGATGGTAGACCTCAAATCAGATTCTTTGCCAACGAAGGCAGAGTGGATAATAATAGAGCCACGATTGAAAAATTCGTAACTTATGCCAAGAATATTCTTGTAAAAGAAATCTCTCAAGACACCGAGATTAAGGAGAATTGGACGAATCGTGGAGTTCATAGATTCTTTGAAGACTTGGATAGCGAGAATAGAGAAAGAGTACGCCGCAGTCTTAACCCTACGCTATTCTTTAACTACAAAGAGAATCGTATCGCTATAGATTATCGAGAATTCCTGATTTTTGTAGCTAAAGATTCAGACGTCGCTAAAGATATGCTTGGATATCAAGAGGGCAATCCTAAACATCGTCTCATCACAGTAAATGGTGAAGATAATGCCGCTTTTGTTATTAGATCAAAATATGGCTTGTCATTCAGCGATTACAGGCTCTATGATACTATGCAGGAACTTTACGAAAAAGCGCCTAGCCGTGATAAATATCACTTCCACCATTACTATGCAGAGTATGGTGAGGATATCGTGCCCGAGGACCTTCCGTTAGAGATTTCTCCAGCGCATAAGACCTATGTCAAATTGCTTATCATGGACAAATATAAAGATGATTTCAAAGAATTCTTCTACGAATCACCTTATGTTAGTAGAAAAGATGATTTTGCGGATTCTATCCTAAAGCATGAGGCGGACAAGACATTCTCCATAGCTAGGCCTGCTGCAATCAGCAATCTTGAAGGAAAGATTTGCATAAAGGTATATGACAAAAATGCAAGTCTCTTCTCGAATTACAGAGGCGATAATTTCGCAGAGGTATTTAAGAACTATCAGGAGCACTATGTGAAGAATTCAGTTGAGGCTACATTCGAGAAATTCCTTACGTCAATCATCAAACATACCCTCATTAAAGAGGTTGAAGACAAAGATGGAGAGACTAATGATGGCAAGAAACGATATGATACCATAAATGGTAACGCTATTCTTATCAAAAAGTTCGACGAACACAGAAAAACTCTACTAAATGATCTTGATATGAAGGTCACTAAGAGTAGCGATGAAGAGAAAAATATATATAAGGCTCTCTTCTACGTTTTGGATTCTGAGATCAAGAACGTCCACGATTTTATGGGCAAATAATAGCCGCATATGCTGCCACTTTGGATAATAGATCTTAACCAAGATGAACTTATGCGCGAGAAACTCTCCTCGCGCATAAGTCAGTTGGGTAAGGATGTCAGTGAATATTGGACATATAGTCATATAGATAAGGCAGTCGTAAAAAAAGTTAATGAGGCGCTGGAGGATAGTTCAAGGCAAGACTCGGAAGAGGATTTGGCAAAAAAAGAAGAGTCCCATCCTAATCCTAATAATGATTCAACGGAGGATAATTTAGAATTAGGAAGCGATGAATGGAGCGCATCATTCGCAAAAAATATCATCAGCCTAGGTCAGAAGTTCGTTGAGAATCTATATAGCGGCAAGCCTGTCAATGACGGAGTTCTAAATATCTGCGTAATAGGTAATGTGTCTGAAAGGACTACATTAAGGCTATTCACATCAGTAGCTGCTTTAATTAAGAGACTGAAGTCTAAGATTGTCCCTAGTCATATTCATGTCGGTATAAATATCATCGGCATGCTCTATGTCCCTTACAATATCAATAAAGAATCGTTCTACTATCGTCAGATGATCTTGAGGTGTTTTAAGGAATTGCACATACAACATAAAGTTAATAGTGCCGCTGGGTATGACAAAGTCATGTTGTTCCAAGACACGCAACATAGGATGGAGAAAGTATATGGAAAACTAGATAATTCTCAAATTCTAGACTATATTTTCCAATGTCTACTTCATCTTTATTATGTGTGCGACAATGATCATCCGCTAATTGAGGGTAATAATTCAAACGATGATTTCTTCTTTTCCATGGGAGTCGGAAGTTTGTATTATGACACAAAAGATCAAGATAACAAGGATGCTGCGACCACAGGAAACAATCTATTTGCGACCTTAAAACTGAAAGGTAAGCAAGAGTCAGAGTTGGTGTCGTTCGATCTCCTTAGCGATAATGGTCTTATGCCTCAATCTCTTATTAATCAGTTATGGAATGACATCAAGCCTGACGAGAATATTAGAAATAAAGTTGAGATGACGAGTCCACAACCTCATCCCATATCCGATTTCATGGATGATAGCCTCAAGCGGCGTTTTTATGGACTTTATCTTCCCAATTACGTGGAAAAACTCCAGCGAAAGATTGTATCGTCTTTGGATAGGCCCATTCGATTTACTATCGAAAAAGTAAATGAGATTCTAGAAGATAAACTCGAAAAAATCAAAGCTACCATAAAGAATGATATTGGGACTCATGTAAAGAGTTTTAATTCCCAGAACGGTAGTATCCCTATGTTAAAAATAGGGTTTGTGAACTTCAAAAAAGAGATGCAAGATAACCGAGAGAGTCTCTATAGCAAAGACACTCTTAAGGAAAGCTACTGGGAGAATGTGTTTAGTGCCCATGATGACATCAAGCATTACCTCATAGATTATAACGCCGCATACCTATCAGATGCGGAAGAAGAGCAAGATACTTCTCGCTGCGATGAAATGAAAAATGAGGCCGCTAAGGGTTTGGTATCTCTTCTTAGCAATGATTCTACAATTCTATCTAGGATAGGAAGGGCATTTCTGGCTGGTATCGTTATGGTTTTTGCTATAGTGCCTCTAATTGAGTTGTTGTCTCCTAACGTTATAAATTTAGGAAATGTCAAATCTTACTCATATGTATGGGGGACACTAGTTTTTCTTATTCCTATGCTATTGCAATATATCAGTTTCCGCAAGTTCCATAAGAAGAGAAAAAATTATGAGAGTGCTCTGGAAGCATATTATCTGCATGATGCCTATGCAAAACTTGCAAATAGAGAACTAAGTCAGATTGAATACCTGTATGAGCAGTTGATTGATTTAGCCGACAAATACATCAGTAGATGTGATAAGATTCTAGAGACTAATGATGAGTTATTTGCTATAGACAAAGCTGAGAAGGGCGTTATACCTATCACCATGTTCAATATGCCGCTGATGGGAGGCAAGATTGCAGATGAAGAGATATTCCCAGATAAAAGCATTGATATCAACACATTGAAGATTGACGAGGATAGGATTAAACTCGATCACATGAAGGAGCATCATTATTTTACTTTAATTCGTAAGTTTAATAATGATATAGCAATTTTATTTGATAACATTGAAGGTCCTAATCCAGTTAATACTAATATTGATGGTTCAGTCACAATCATGTCTAAGGAGCAAATTGACGCGGAAAACAATAAAATATGGCAAGATGCCAAGGATAAATTCGTAAAGAACATCAACACAAGAATAAAAGAATTGTTTGTGCCCAGAGCGGATAAAACCGTTGCCGACAAATTGCTCCAATATGCAAATGATCCGGTAAACAATATTGGTTTCGAGAAATTCGTCAAGTTCTGCTCAACTAACGGCGAATTTACGACCAATGATAATGATATCTTTGGGGATATTAAGACCAACAATTCAAGGATAGAAAGGCTTTTCAAGACTTATATGCCGATGAAAACGACATATCAAACATACCTTCACGGAGAGCCTAACTACGACTTCTTCAACTCTTATTTATTCCTCACTAAGTGGAGAACATTTAACTATATTACAGCATTGAGAGTCCTTCCTGAAGATGATATTGAGGATAAGGATTTTGCTATTAATAATCACTTTGACGAGGGAGATAAGAATGTGCCTCAATCCACTCTATTCCTATATTCACTCATTGGAGGGACATCGTCAGAATGGTACCAGATTATAAGTCCGGACCACTTCAATAGCCTGCTTTCAGAAAAGGGTAGACGAGATGCATTGAAAGATAATGAGGATAAGAAGAAAAAAGCGCAAGAAGAAGAAATGTTAAAGTCTAATATCGAGAATAATGCTGGCATTGATACTCAGATGAACAACGCCAATGATCATCTTGACAATTACGTAAAGGCCGTAAGACTTGAAAACTTTTAACTTATGTTGCTAGATTTTTTAACATATATACTAATTATAACGGCAGTAATTGCAGTCCTCTCAACTATATTTGGAGGGCTCAAGGAGCATGCTTGGGTAGGATACACTAATGAAGATGATCCCATACTTCATCTATTCGCCAGTGTTGATAAAGATTATGATAGTGGAGCAGGAGAAGTACGATGGATTAATGATAGCGGTGAAGCGCCCATAGGATATGTGAAATATGAAGATCGAAAGGTTTGGGTAATGGTACGCAACCGCAAGAAGAACTCAATCGGTCAAGAGCAATATCGCAGAGTGGGATATGTAGACGATAAGGGTTATATTTATCGTAAGACTGAAAAAGATCTTGAGCCAGTTAGAGTTGGTTTTCTTGCAAAGCCTTCTGAACCCAGTACCCCATGTGTCGTTGGTGAAAGAAGTTTGAGATACCTTTGGTTTAGACGCTATATAAGTGTCTATATCGGAGATCCCGAATTAACCCCCAAAGAGGAAGACGATGATGAGCCTAAAAAGGGAATGCGTAAGAACCAGGGGAAGAGAAAGAATCGGTCCAAAGACAACAAAACAGATGGAGGTCAGACTAAGATAGAAGGAAACGAGGCAGATAACGATGTTGAGATCATTGAGGAAAAAGAATCCGTAGCTTACCCCAAAGACATTGTACTGGCATTTGCAGAAGAAAAAGAGCCAAGTAAGTTTATCAATAACGATCTTTTAGCCCAAGTCGAAGAAGCCTTTAATAAGGCTACCGAAGAAATCGAACAAATATCTTACAAGGATATGGAACCGATTGCTCATGAGGCTCCTGTTGAAGAATCTGATGAACTAAAATTGGAAGAAGACAAAGACATTGAAGACGCAATGATCTCTGCTTTTGATTTTTCTAATGAAGAAGTTATTTCAGAAGAGCAAATCAAAGACGAAAGAATGAGCCGCGAGGAGTTTGACAAAGAAGTAAACTCTTTCAAAATCAAGCCTATACTCGTGGGACAAGGTCTGCGAACTGGATGGCTAGACGCCAACAATGGAAGGGGAACGATTGGTCTAGAAGCAAGAGCTGGTGCCTTTATGCTATTTTTGCATCTTCTTGAGGATGATAACGAAGAATATCGCGAACATGTCGTGGAATTGCCATATACATGGAAGGATACCGCGTTACTATCTTCTATCATCTTAACCATACTATTCCTTTGTGTGTACTTTGTTAACACAGGAATTATGGAGATGCCTCTCTTGGGCAACGATCTTAAGGCCATTTTTATCTTCTTTGGACTATATGTTGCAATATGGGCTATAGTCAGACAAATTAAGATAAAATGCATTGAAAATGGTCGTCCAATCCAGTCTAGACTTGATTTGCTGAATAAGTCTCTAGGACAAGGTAGCCATGACATGGCTATTATGATTCTAGCGGCATTCTCTCTGCTTCTTGCATTTTCTGTTATTGATCCTGATTTCATTCCGCTCATAGTGGTAATCTTGTTTGGCGTAGGAATGAATTCTAGCATCCGAGAGAACAAGAAGCAATGGAAAGTCAAAAATCCTCTAGAGAAAGAGACAAACCCTGAGCCGGAAAAGATAGGACAAAGGATTGCTCGACCTGAAGGCGATAATCCAGTTGAATTTGAATGGGAAGGCAAACGAATCACTTTCAGTTATAATAGCGAGGATATTGAAGTTCAGAGACTCGCTAATCCATTCTACTTGGAAAGGCCAAAAGTTCGACATAAAGCCAGCTTATTCAGGAAGTATATCCAGAAGATGATTGAGACCTTGAATACTAGTCCTGAAATGACAGTGCGTACAAGGTATGTGTTGCAGGAAATCAACACCTACGTTAAGAAAAAAGGATTAAATAACATAGATAAAATTAACCTCATTTTGAGTTTTGTACAAAACTCTATCAAATATGTTAAAGATATCGAGAGTAAAGAGGATCTTGCTAAGCCTCTCTTCTATGTAAGATACCCAGATGAGACTCTATATAACAAACAAGGAGACTGCAAAGATAAGGCATTCCTTGCCGCTTATATGCTATTCCTCGATGGATATGAGGTAAATTACATATCATCAACAAAACTTCAGCACACGGCATTTGCGGTGCGAATGACAGAAAGATTCTGCCAGCAATTGTTTAAGAACGATCCAAAGGTTGTTAGTGTTATTGATGACATCAAATATTATGTTTTCTGCGAAGCCACTAGTCCTGGTTTTAAACTTGGTCAAATCAGCGATAATGACTCCATAGAGTACTACGACATTGTAATAGAGATAAACAACGAGAAAGCAAATGAGAAATGATAATAAGTTTACCTTTATAGCTTTAGCTTTTGTAGTATTCGCGCTAATTACCGGTTTCATATACTACAAAGGCAGGAATCGCCATCCTTTCAGGTATTATATAACGGATGAAGTTCAGCAATGGCTCAAGGAACAGAATGATGCAGGTATTATTGACACGCCTATAAAGGTTCAGGATCATGGCCCGTACGATTTTTCAAATAAATCCGATTTAGGAGCAACTGATGACAAATGGGGGAGTATATCGGATGATTGTTTTATCGTGTACTATGAGGGTAACAATATGGAAAATAATGCCAAGAACATCATTCAAGAAGCGAATAGGATAATCCCTGATCTCAAGACGACAATGGGGAAGTTTTATTATCCATCCGATGTGCTGGATAATCGCAAACTTCCGATCTATCTAGCGGCTTCGAATGAATCATATGACGCAACGATTTGCAGATTGTTCGGAGACAAATGTAATACGGCAAATACCTCTGGAATGACAGTTTGTACCGTATCCTCAGCAGGAACATCCGTTGAAGGCATTGTACTTCATCCTGATGTCTTCTCCTATTCTTACGGCCAAGAGAGGTATCGCAAGACTTTGCGCCATGAGATGAATCACTATGTTTTTTATCTTTCATCAGACTTTAGCAAGGTCAACGACCATCCCGATTGGGTAATAGAAGGTATAGCAAAATATTTTGAAGCTGACGCACCGCAAATAAGTGATGCGGATTCCATCAAATTTATTTCCAAGTACTGTAAACTTGATAAGGATTTCCCTGAGAATAACCAATCGCAGTATTGGGCTGGAGCGTCCTTCTATAAGTTCGTAGCTGATAGTTGTGGAATAAACGAACAGCGAGAATTTCTGAATTCTTTGTACTCAAATAATTTGGAGGTTGCACTTCATAGTATTTTCCCTGACTCAGTGGACGTCAAGAACAAATGGACACAGAGTCTGGTTCAAAGTATGGAACAAAAAACAATGTTAACCGAAGAACAATAATGTATTATCCCTATACACATCCCGATAAAGTCTCTCTAATCCCACAAAGTGAGTATGTAAAACTCTTTACCAGAGTGCTGGATTCTCTTTGCATTAATGAAGACACAATCGAAGAATACAAATACAAGGATGAAGAGGAAAGAAGGTCTCAAATAGAGGCCGAAGTTGAACTTATCGCAGTCGAGCATGATGATATCAAGAAAAGCTTGGCATTTGCCATCTTCAATAACATTTCTTCATCTTTGGAAGGGCGAAATCAGTTTGATGATAAAAAGGATCATAAGCCCATAAGAGTATCTACGGGTACTATATCATCAATTTTCGAAAATCATCCCGAATTTAAGGATACGGAATATGTTTGTCTGGTGGGTACAATCAATCGAGAAGACCTCATTTTCGTTAAGGATAATTTTACGAAAATGACCGATCTCGACTTAACGGATGCTCTTATTTGTGAGGAGTCTGAAAACTTCGAGCAAAAGGTTCCAGATGCCATATTCAAGGACTACAAGGGGGCTATGAAGGAGATTCTGCTCCATGATGAAATTAACACCATTGGTAAGGGAGCTTTCAGTGGTTGCTCTTCTTTAAACCGTATATCTTTCCCTATTGGCCTAACAAACATAGAAGACCAGGCCTTCGAAGGGTGCACAAGTTTGGAATCTATCGCAATTAAGGAGAATCTTCAAAAGATTGGTTACCATGCTTTCAATGGATGCACTAACCTTAATACCGTTTTTTGCATGAGTTTTACTCCGCCTAAACTCACCGAAGGAGATACTCAATGCTTTGACAAGGTATATCAGGCGAGGATAGTTATCCCGAAGGACACAACTGAAAACTACAAGAATAGTGATTGGGCTCAATATTTTGAGCACATCTTGGAGCATAGCCCTGGAAATGGGGATTTTTATCGTGCCTTTTCTAACCTCGACAAGATCTATATAGGATACACTGAAGATGAAAAAATGGCAATAGTAAAGATGCTTAACGTTATGTCCCAGGCTGACAATAATTCGCATATTTGCGAGCAGCAATTGGAAGAGCATACCGCATTAGAAGAATTTGGATTTAACGAGGAGCAGTATAAAAAAGCCTTGTCCATGGATTTATGTCTTGCTGCGAAACAAGTTCTAGGCTTCAACGACAAGAAGAAGGAAAATTTTCTCAAACTTATGGAAGCTATGGCATATGCAGATGGCGGAAAATCTGATGGAGAAAAAGAAATGTTCAAGATTTTGCATAAATATCTCTAATCTTGATTCGTACTAAACGGAGGGAGGAAAAAATGAGTGAATTAAAACAGACTTCTGAAGAGCCCAAAGATGAAATAAATTCTAAAGAGTCAAAACAAAACAAAGTTGAATCATTTATAAATCTGGTTATTCTTGTAAGTATTGTGATAATATTCTTACAAGAATCTGGTGTAAACACTCCTATTGTCAAGCTGATAGATGCAACGTGTACTGTCATTTTCATTATTGAAATGATAGTCAAACAGTGTAAGCAAGGATTTACAGGCTACTGGAAGGACAAATTAAATCGCTTTGATGGAATACTTGTTCTAGTGTCTATTCCATCACTAATAACGTATTTCATTCCTGCAAGCAATCTAGATTTTTCTGTTCTTTTGGTTCTCAGACTATTCAGAATACTACGAGTATCTAGGATGATTCATTTGAAGATATTTAGAAACTTCAAAACTATCATGGAAAGTTTCAAGAAAGCACTTTCTGATTCAGCTCCAATTTTTATAGGATTTGCTATACTGATTCTTGCTCTTTCTCTTATTAGTTGCGCCCTTTTCAAAGATATTTCAGAGTATTTCTCAACGCCTTTGGAATCAATATATTCTATATTCCGAATGTGCACAACAGAAGGGTGGTACGATATTCCTGATTCCATTTCTGCGGGAATGAGCCCTGGATGGGCCGTAGTCGTTAGAATATACTTTATCACAATCTTGATTGCAGGAGGAATCCTTGGTTTGTCATTGGTGAACTCTATTTTTGTTGATGCTATGCTCAGCAACAAAAATAAGGGGATATCAGATCAAGTTGCAGAGCTTAACAAGAAGATAGAGGAGTTAACAAAGAAATTGGACGAAAAGAACAATTAGCCTATCTTTGTAGAGAATGTCTTTGACCGACCGACCGGAAGGAAAAAGAGTGTAAATAAAAAGTTGTTGATCATATGCGTATTGATATTTTGACGGTGGTGCCGGAGTTGCTGGATAGTCCGTTGAGTTATTCGATTGTGGGAAGGGCTCGGAAGAAGGGGCTCGTGGAGATTAATATCCACAATCTCAGGAAGTATGGGATTGGGCCGAGGCAGACGGTGGATGATTATTGCTATGGCGGCGATGCGGGCATGGTGATGATGGTGGAGCCGGTGTTCAAGATGATAGAGGAACTCACGGCAGAGAGGCATTATGACGAAATCATATATATGTCGCCGGACGGGGAAATTTTGGACCAGGGCATAGCCAACGAGTTGTCGCTCAAGGAGAATATTATCATCCTCTGCGGCCATTACAAGGGCATAGATCATCGAATCAGAGAGCATCTGGTCACGAGGGAAATTTCGGTAGGGGACTATGTGGTGAGCGGGGGAGAGATCCCTGCGGCTCTACTGGCGGATTCCATTGTGAGGCTCATTCCAGGGGCTCTTACCGACGAGACTTCTGCCTTGAGCGACAGCTTCCAAGACGACATTCTGTCGCCTCCTGTCTACACTCGTCCAGCGGAATTCAATGGCTGGAAGGTGCCGGACGTGCTTCTGAGCGGCAATCCCAAATTGATAAGAGAATGGCAGGACGCCCAAGCGCTCGAAAGAACAGCAAAACTCCGTCCCAACCTCCTGAAGAAAAAGGGAGAATAACACGAGGCCCCCATGCAGGTTATAAAGTATTTTTCTTGGGAGGGCTGGCAGGTAAGTACCTGATAATCAAATTAATCCCCTCTTTAAGATGCTCCAAAAAGAGCGTGTTAAATATAGTAAACCGTTAATTATCAATAAGATATCCGCCAGTCCTCATGCGTCGTCCTGAAAAAAGTTTACCAAAAAAAGGTAAATTATTATGGAAGTAAAGACCATGCGGGGTACTGCGAGCCCAGAAGAAAACAAAGACGAATAACGTTTTAACGAGGGATGAAATAGCCGTTTTGGAGGATGAATTTCTCAAAAACGTTCAAAAAACATCTTTTAAATTTG
>Ga0181612_161580_pt1 | contig 14767 bp, 12 predicted proteins | sample HoacroProtozoa21_FD_119630 | JGI IMG/M metagenome (GOLD analysis project Ga0181612, IMG submission 119630) | Hoatzin crop microbial communities from Cojedes, Venezuel. Combined Assembly of Gp0051906, Gp0051904, Gp0051908 | reverse complement strand
TTTTTTCTGTATGATGCAAAATTTATTTGATGCTAGTTCTGAAAGTTGTAGTTGTAAATTATGTAGTGAAGGTAACTAGGCAAGTCTAAACTTTACGAAGGTATACAAAAGCAAGGTGCTTGTTCCAGGAGAAACTAAAGGTCTTTCACTCCATTAGGACTTGTTTTTTCCTTCTCTGTCCTAGTAGTCTATGATTTGACATTTCTGCAATGTCTCTCATGCTACTGCCTCTCGAATAGTTTATATTGCTCCACCATCTGGCATGTGCGTGTACATGGGTGCACGTAGCAGATTGTATTACTCACTGTATGAACTAGGTTTCTGTTTGTGCTTTAAAATTCACAGAAAAATGCAGACAAGACTGAGTGAAGTCTCCCTATGGCCAATGTTATTACATTTTATTAAATTAAATACTAGAATTTATCATAATCATACCATTCTAAACCATCATCTGTCTCATTTCTTACTCTTCCAGGGCTGGATTCTCCATGTGTTCTCTCAGCTGAAAAGATTGTTTTTCCTGTTTTTGTTTAGTTTGAGTAAAATAAGCTCTTGCCTTTCTGAGCTTTTAGATGCATATTTCATTTCAGCAAGTTTAATTCATTTCTTTCAATCAAAATGGTGGTACTCACATAGCTGAAAAATAACTAGAACATAAAGTTTCAACACCTTTCATATTTCTCATTTATGAAAAGGGAAGGGAATCCAACTTCAAAAGCTTGGCTGGATATTTTTAGGGTCTGGGTGTGTCAAGCTTTTCAGTTTGCACAAGAGTATTTAAATGGTTTTTTGTTTTGTTTCTTACGTAGAAATAGGCTAGAACGTAAACGTGTGCAGACAGTAACATTTCACAGCGCCTTCCCTGAGACTTTGTTTGCAGATGTTTGTGAAATTCTTCTTGAAACACGGGATGGTCAGACACTAGGCTCAGAAGGCTTAGGAAGAGCTGTTGTTCAGAGAAACCTCATACCCCCAAAGCAAATGTGAAATTAGTCATGGTAACAATGATAGTCAAAATGCGTTTGATTTCCTGGCTCCTCTGTGATAGTATCATACCCCTCAAACCTTTCTGCAGCCAGCAGTCTGGCTAAGATGGATACTGTTCCCTTAATGAAGAAATTTGCTGTTCCGAAGAGATCCACCTCTCTGGAAAATACATGAGTCTGTTCGTCTGTCCTTCTCATGTCAGTCAGTGAAGTCTAGTACTCTGATGTAGGAAGGAAAAGCGGTCTTTGGATTGACTTTAATACAGTCAGTGTTCCTGACAGCCACCACACAGAAGGCTAATGGTCATCTGGCATCTTGTTTTCCTAAGCACTGTTAAAGCTGTCGTGTGTCTGTGACCCTTCAAAAGGTAGGGGATCTTGTAGGGGAGCTGTGTACTCTGACCACAAGGACTTCAGCCTCACTATCCCTACTTTAGCCAGTAGTGTTTCAAGATCATGTGCGTGTTAACAAATTCATCAAGTTTTAGACACCTGCAAGGTTGTTGGCTCCCACAGGCTGTTTTGCAGTTCTTAACTTCCAGATCTCTTTCTTCTCTATATCAGCTAAATCTGCTAACATTAAATACTTCACTGAAGATCAACAGGCATCACTATTAGTCCTAACCTTCCTGTCTCTCTGAGAGTCTCGACAAGTACTGGAGTGCATTTTAGGAGTCAAGGAGTAACTTGGCAGCCTAATCACAGGTGACTAGGGGTATTTTAGATGCCCTAGAATACCTGTACCTCATTTCCAGCTGCTGTTCAGAAATGTGCAAGAACCCTTTATGTCCTATGTCATGTGTGACAGCTCCACGAAGGTGGTCTAAGCAGCTCTTTGGTATCTAAAATGATCCACCCTTCTACAGGCTTCTTGCATTTCCCTGTCTTGGAAGTTAGATTTTTCAGCTGCTCTTCAGATCAGATCCCTGGGGATATTTGCAGACGCTGTTTTATTCCCAAGGCCTAGGCAGCCATCAGGAGAAACCACTCTTACCCTGACACTCCTTAGAGCTTAGCTAGGGGCAGTGCTCTGTTGTCCATCACCAAGAACCATAATTTCCTCAACGGATTTTCCAGTGTAAATACTGATTTCATCCTTCTATCTTATGGTAGAACATCAGCAAGGATCTTCTTGCAACACCTTGTGCTCACATGCTTCCATATCCATGATGAGGTCAGATCGGCCCAACTACTAGCACGGTATAACTTGGTCATGGTGAAGTCCTTCCAAAAGCGCTTGTACTTCTGCCTTGAGGGACAGACCTTTGAAATAATGCAGAAGGACTAAGGACTTCAGTAGCTTGCAATTCCATCCATGATTATGACACTTGCATGGACTCTTCAGATACAGGATCTTAGGCAACTGTGGCTTCATATAACCGAGAAAAGCTGTAAGCCAGTCATTTGTCTTGCTGGGTAGTTTTGCTTTTTGTTCTGGCACCATTTCCCAAATCCTGTTGCTTGTGCTGTGAACCACGCCTATGGATACCTGAAAGACACCAAGTGTAGGCATTCCTCCAGTCCTGTCTCTGAGGGCAAGCCTGCCTTTCCTGCACGGGCAGTCCATTTCAGAGTCTCTAAGTCACAGCAGCTGTGTTTCTGACTCTCCAAGGCATCATTTTGTAGAGCTGAGACTTGATGTAAAACAAGAATGTTGCGCCTTCCCATCGGATAGACTTTTCAAAATTTTGTGGACTGAAGCTTTCCAGCAGCTCTTTAGCAAATCTTGACCCAGAACGGAAAAACCTACTTGAAAGAGGTATCAAACAAAGTGGAAGCTTTTTCTTTTGCAATACCTTAGAATTTTCTATTCCAACTGCCTTTTGCTAGTCCTTGAAAGAGACTCTCAGCTCTGTTAGAAAGAATTGGGCTGCCTTATTCTGGTATCATCTACCGGGTGAAAACTGGCTGAGGTTTTTCTTCCTCGTGGTACTGAGGTTGCCAGAAGGCCTGAGTCATGCACCTGCCCTAGAGAGAAACTGCTCATTCCTGGTGTTTAAATAGAACATTCCTGCCTTTGAATCGATGTTCACTGTATCCTCGTGTTCTAAAGCAGGGATTTTGGAAGCTCACCCTGCAGAAATTCAGCCTGGATGTTCTCCATGCGCTGTGTTCTGTTCAGGCAGCTGCTGTGGAGCTCCGTTTTTTCCTGTTCACTCAGTTGTATTTTTCCTTGTGACTCTCATGCCGAGGCTAAGCTACACACACTGGATATTCTTAGAACTCTTCTCTTTTATCTTTCGAGAACAAAGTAATTTTGTAAATCATGTGGATTTTTTGTGACTTTTGGTGATAAATCTAAAGGGAAGCTGTTTCAAAAGCTGTATGGATTATAAAATACACGGCAGTTTTCTATACATGAACTTAACTATTTCTTCTCTCCTGAGATACCTTGGTCAGAATCAAGCCAGTACTTGTGTTGAACTTCTGAACACAGCCTTGGGCTGGTAGGTCCCGCTGTTTTCCCTTCTCACTTCCTTTTGTTTGACAGATATTGGTGTGCCAGGTGTCATTTTACCCCTGTGAAAAAATGCCAAACTTCACTAAGGAGTGATAACTCCAGAAACCCAGCCTGCAGATCCTCTCTAAAATTATCTCAGACCTATTTTTTTTCATTTAATTTCTAATTTGTTTGAATCAGAAAAATCAAAACTAATTAATTGATTATTTGCAGCGGAATCTGTCTTTTCTGAAAGAGAGTAGACTGGCAAAACTTTTTTCTTTCTGGCAGAGATTTTGTAGAAGAAAAGCTTGGCAGTAAATACGTGGTGGGGAGATCCCTGGATTTTGCAACAACTTTTGAGGAATCAGGACCTGCAACCCCAATGTTTTTTATCCTGTCCCCGGGAGTCGACCCGCTGAAGGATGTGGAGAAACAAGGTAAATAAATTATGTCTCTAGGCATACTACAGCCCTGCTTTTTATCTTCTTTGTAATTATCTTGGCATGACTTTCTTGTTCTGGTTTTTTTTTTTCCTCATCTCTTTGTAGATAATGGAGTAATCTGTTAAAAATAGATAATTGTGAGAGGATGTGACTGGTTTTTTGGATTTTTTTTTTTCTGTTTTTCTTAAAGGTTTTTGGATTTTCATCTAAAGTTTAAATTAAACTTGTCTCTTTCCTGCATTGCCTGGATTCCCAGTGTGGTTCACACCGCAGTGATTTCTGAGATGGTCTTGTACACAACCTATAATTTACATCAGAGATATCTAATATGCTGTCAGATAGCTAAAAATAAGCAACAGCTCCCTACAACAGTCTGCTGGTTAGTGGCAGAGTTTCCCATTTTTAATCTCATCCTTCCTGAGTTGATTCTGGTGGGGATGGTCAGATGTAGTGCTGTCAGCTGGCTTCAGAGCTGCAGGGGCTGCTCTAAGGTGCCTTGTCTGAGAAGGCAGGGATTTCTGTTGTGCACCGACTGCTGTGGTCAGTGCCAGTGCTCTGAAGCCACCAATGTGCAAAATTTGTTCTGGGTCTCAGCTCCACTGTGGAAGAATTACCATTTTCAGCTTGAAAGTGGCAATTACACGAAGTCTGGAAATGGGGTCACTTCTTACTGTTGAACAGCGGTAACTGGGGTCACTTCTTCTGAGACAGTTACAGTGGAGGGACTCCATCTCCCAGGAGCAGATGGGTCAGACGCCTTTGGGTGCTGCTTTAGGGCTGCTCCAGGTTGCCATTCTTCTCTCTGGATGTGTTTGCTCCTTCTCCAGCAGTGCACCTCACATGGCTCCAAGACCACAACTTGCGTTGTGATGCTCCCAGCAGTGTGGAGTATAGGATACATAAAATGTATGAATTACATCTCAGACTACCACAGTAGAGCTGCTGGCTGGTTTTTAGCAGGCAGGTCTCCAAACTAAACATCAGCAAGGCTGACAGCCCCAGCAGAGAAACCAGTAACATTGAACTAAGCCATCATCCAGGCGAGTGGTGAAGAATGCTGACCTGTGGATTTGTTTTCCTCTCTATGCTGCACCTTCTGGGTCATCCCAAAATGAGGTTTGGGGCAGTCTTTACCCACATTCCCACTAGCATCTTTCAGAGATGTTGAAGACCACTGCAGCCTGATCTACAGGCCAGATCACAGTTCTCAGTCGTAGGGAGTTCCTGGGCTTTGCATTGTGTTTTGTGCTGTTTCTGCCCTGATACCAGGTCTCGTTATTGTGAGTTGAAGGGGACACCGCTGAGGAAGGCCCTGTTACGTGCTTTGCTTCCCTTTGGAGCCACATCAGTGATCCTGTCTCTCACTGTGTTATTTTCTTGTATGGGAAATGAAGCACTAATATCCAACCATGAATGGTTTAATTGGAATTGTAAAGATGAGTGTAGCTGAGCACCTGGGGTTAGTCAGCCAGAAAAGTTACAGCAAGTAAAAGTGCAAAAAATCTAATGAAATAAAACCATTGCTTCAGTGCAGCTGCACTGGCCTTAAAGCCTGCCTCGCTGGGGTTTGGGTTGGATTCAGTATTCGATATTTTTTTCTGTCCTTCATTAGGTTTTATTAAAATGAAAGTCTGGATAGATATTTCTTGTGAATGGAAGATAGCTTCTTCCAGATGCTGCCCACTCATGGGACCCTTCCTTGGCAACGTGGGGAGGACCCTGCGGCAAACACTGTTGGGCTTGGAAAGCTTCCCCACCTCCCTGGGGCAGCCCACCTGCACCGTCCCCTCTCCTCTCCAAGCCAGCAAGGACGGAAGAAGGCTGGCATCATCTTTGGTGAGACAGCCGGCGCAGATTCACTGGATATCTCTCTGCAGTCCTGTTCCTATCTGTGAAGTGGAAAGAACAACTGATATTAATTTTATTATTAATCACTTGGTTTGGGGTAGCGCCCTGCCTCCTGTAAATTTACCCCATCCCTTCTCAAGAGGGTTGGTCTTGAAGGCAGAGGAAGATCAGCAGCTCTCAAAGTTGGCAGCCACCGGAGATGGTCAGAAAGAAAACTGGATACTCCCAAATACGGGGAAAGCTGTATCCCAGGGGTTTGCTGTAGTAAGGCGAAGCAGAGAGCTCGAGCAACTGGAAGAGTCTGGAATTTTGTTTTACTTATGGCCATCTGTTTCCAAACTTATACCAAGAACTGAATCCTAAGTCTTGCAAGACAAATCTTTTCCTTGTTTTACTAGAAAACTTGCCTGCATTTAGCAGAAATCAGGAATTCAGGGTGCATCGTCTGCATGAAGGCAAATCTGCATGCAGAGATAAATGTAGGCAATCGCAAGGGATGCGCACGTGGGGACGTGTGTACTGACCCACCAGCTGAGCTGAGCGTGTCCTACTACGGTGCATGGAGCCAGCGTGAATGTTTGTCGAGCTGCTTCCCTCCGCCAGCAGAAATTCCTGCTCATCTTCTGAGGAGCACACAGCAGAGATAGCCTGCTCCAGGCAGTTGCTTCTCCTGTGAGACGAGGAGCAACTGGTGTCCTCCATCTTTGGATGACAAACAGATTTAGAAGACTAAACAAGAGATCTTTAGCCGTGATCACTTAAGGGATCTGAGGCACTTGGATGCACGGAGGAATTAGGGGAGTCCAAAGGAGTGTCACAGACTAAGTGAAGAAACACTAAATAGCTGCCATCCTTCCTCCAGAGCAGGATAGTAAATGACACGGAGTGTGAGGTTCCTACTCCGCACCATACAGAGAGGGATGTGGAAGGGACTGTAGAAGGTGACCTGCAGTGGCTCCTGGAGCACCCCTTCCCCTGGGGTCTGCTGCTGTCCTCTGACCGTGGACCTCCCCACACGCATCGTGATGCACTCAGAGGCATCTCCACACCCGCCAAAGCCTGTGATGATCCATGAGTAATCTGGAGGGCTGACTGATCTCTAGCTCCAAGAAACCTGAGGGGCCCGAGTCGAGGCCACAGGAAGCTCCCACAGATTTCATTTCAGCTGCCTTCTCAGAACTGAATGGGCTCCTAACCTTACTGCTGGTTCTAGCATGCATCACAGGGTGCATTTCCTCACTGAACAATGTCTTCTTCAAAGCCCATTTTATCAGTAGGAAATGATTTTAATTTCCTATCACTGTAAAATATGTTTTTACATGAGGTTGCAAGGGAATAATGTTCTTTAAACAAGAGGCACTTTGTAATAATGTACCTTTGTGTAGGTGCCGCTCTGTAATTAAAAGTAGTTTGGAAGAAGCTACAGCCGTTTTCAGTGCTTTGGCAAGGAGTGTGTGAGAGATGAGATAACTATTCTAAGAAGTGCGATAGCTCTTCTGTGAGGGGTTTTGATAAGACTGAACTCTGCCTCGCTGCTGCTGCGTGAGCTCAGCTGTGCTGGTGCCGTCCCAGGTAAAAGTGCTGAACATCGCCCTTTTTTTTCTTTCAGGGAAGAAACTTGGTTATACATTTAACAACAGGAATTTCCACAATGTTTCCCTTGGACAAGGTCAAGAGGTAGTTGCTGAACAAGCTCTAGATCTGGCTGCGAAGGAGGGACACTGGGTCATCCTTCAGGTACGGTGTCTTTGGAAGCAGTCCTGCCGTTCTCCCGGGTGACCCGATGCTGATCTCCTTAGCGAGAGCAGTCTGTCGTTCTTATCCGGTGGGAGATGGGACGAGGTGTCATCTGTGTGTCCAAAGCAGCCACCTTCTAACTCTTTCTTGACGCTATCTATTGCTTTTATCGGGCGTTGTCATTTTGGTTTTCTTGCTCTTTGAGCCTGGTGTAGGGGGTGTAGTTGTAGGATTCCTCTGAGAGAAGGTTGTGCTACATTTTCCCCTGCTTTAATTTGCTTCATGAATAAATGAAGAGCTTTTGTTCGTAAGAGCTGTTAGATTAGTTCTCTTACTACCACTGAAAATGTACCATGTATTTAAATGAGCAATGAGATCATGCACACCACTGTAGGAAAGGCAGAGGATGTCTGCCGTGGTGCCGATCCCTTTATGCATCCCAGAACAGGTAAACGCTTGAAGCTCTTATCATGACTCGGCAAAATGTTTCGGAGCCTTTAGGGTGTGAAGGGAGCTCTGTCTTTGTCAGGTGCTCTATGGAGCCACTTATTCAGTGAGTGCTTGGGTTTCCTAATACGCAGAATCAGTGATGACAGCTCTCATTGCAGGTCTTCGAACCCCTCTGATTTCCTTCATGTGGATTTTGTAAACATTTATTATCACTGAATTGTTTGGATGAGAATTATATTAAGGCAAAGCTTTAAGTCCTGATCTGAGCCTATAGGCCGGATTTTGGATTTAAATTAGATACCATTGATATTTTGATCGAATTTTTTGCTTTTTTTGCAAGCTCCCTCCAAGGTAGACAGTGCTGAGCTTTTAAAGAGCTTTTAATACAGATGGCTGCAATACTGTCATTTGCCTTGAAGATGATGAAGAAGAAAATACCCAGCTTTTTGGACATATTCTGTTCAGTAATGCAAAGTGAAGGGTTTTTTTTCCTACCATGATGGTTAGACACTGTAAAGGATCTGTTAGCAATGTCAGCTTCCATGTCTGTTGCTTCAGTGCTAGGAGATGAGTACTGTGGACCTGAAGTATTTTTGTTTCATTCATTCACATCTTCTCTGATGGTCAGAGCAATCAGTAAGAGGTCTCAGCAGACATTGAAAGTTAAATCAGAAGAGCTGCAAAAATTAGATTTATATGAAAGAATGATTTTGATGGCTGAGCTAACTGGTTTTCCAGCAATACCTCCCAAGTGTGACTGTCTCTGGTGGCACAGAGCAGATAGGTTGCCCTGTGAGCTTAGAGAGGAGCTTAATTCAGCTGGCTGCTAGCAGGTTTTGATGCAAACTGCGTGGGGCAAACTCAGCTGTGACAGTGGTGGCTGTGAGGACAGGCTGCTAGGCATCAGTCTTGGGTCTCCTCGGGGTCAGTCAGTCTTCCAGGATTTTCTCTGGTGCAGTCACAAGACTGATGAAACTTTGTGCATGTGAATATTCTAGTTCTGTGTTGTGCCCGGTTTGGAATAAGGCAATATAGGAAAAAGGATTCAAAACAGAGATAAGAGTAATTTCTTCCTTTGTTTTTATAGTCATAGACCTTCTGAGCAATCCAGGCAGTGAGGGTCCCACTAGGAGCTGGTGTCTTGCGTTAGTGGCACTTCACTCTTGGGACAGACTTGGAAACACCCAGCAGATGTTTGAGGACAGCAGTACCAGTTCTCTCCGGCTGCTGCATTTGATGTCGCTGTTAGGCGTGTAGAGTGACATCAAAGTGATGGAAGCTAACTGTCACCCAGACGGGCCAAGCTGCTCAGCTCCAGAACCTGCCTCTGTGTCTCACTTTGTGTTCCCATCTCTTTCCAAGGACTGGGCTTCTTGTAAAAAGAGAAGGAGGGAGAGCAGCCTGAGGTGCTAGATATGTCCCCTACATTGACCAACAAGACTCCTCTAGTCAAACAAAACTCTGTTATGGTCAGTGGACATCCACCTGAAATAAAATCACCCTCTGGACAAACTATTTTTTACAAGGTTGGACACACTGTTTTCACAAGTCAGAATCTCTGACCTCTCCAGATACTGATCAAATCTGTATCCAAACTCATCACAGCAGGAGTCAGTGGGTAAGAGTCCCACAGAGGATTCTCCCATCATTTCAGTCATAGGTGGATCAGAGCAAATATTTGCCATGTGGTTCAGACGGATGCTTTTCGTAGAGGCAGATAAGCAGAGCACAGCATTGGCCTGCTTACAAGGAGCATCTCTAGTAGCTTAAGTGCGGAGACCTGGAGCTCCTGGGCATTGCACAAAAAGCACTTTCAAACAGGAGGAGATTTCACAGTTGGAAAGAACGTTTATTTAAAGCCTGTTCTCTCTCGTGGGTTTCTCAGAAATGCGTGAGGGGTGCCCAGCAGCTGCAGCAGCGTGATGCCCTGGTAGAAGCATGCTCTGTGCAGATCCTGACTAAATCATACTGTTGTGTGATGCCAACATCTCAGCGCTCCAGCAATGCCTCTTGGGGCTCTCCAGGCTTGACAGCCGTTGCCTCTTGGAGCTTCTGTTGGTTCCTCTGTGTTGCCAACTTCTCCAGATGTCTCTCTGGGGCTGAATTGATGGAGTAGTGGTCCAAACTAGGGAGTTATCCTAGAACAGGTTGGCGGGGGAACACAGGGCTATAGGAGCTTGGTGTTGCACACACATGAAGTTTCACGCAGACACCAGGCACAGTTCCTCTCCATAGCTTTCCGTTCATTTGAAGGGGTAGCATTCAGTTTTGAAGTGCAGATAATTGCCAGTTTGTTACTCACGGCAAGTTCTGTAGCCTTGGAGGTAGGAAGCAGCCAGGTACCACAGCTGGGAGATGGTCTGAGGGTCCAGCAGGGCTCTGCCCTCTGCAGCTGCCCCATTCCAGTAACAGCATCTTCCCAGGTTGCTCATTGTGATTCCCTGGTCCCTTTCTGGAATATTTTGGCTGTGAGACTCTTGGTGCCAGCTCTCTTCCAAGGTTGAAAGACATGCTGTCCTTGAGGGCTGGCTGTTTGGAAGATCCACACAAACGAACTTTTCTTGAAAACAAGATTTGTTAAAAATAGGAGGAAAATCAGATCAAAGAGCATGATGTGCTCAACTCAGAGGGCCAGATCTGTATCTCAGAATATTAAAACGCTGGTAGAAGAAACTGCAAGTCCATTGCAAGTCTTCATAATGAATCTGTCAAATCGGAGGGTGCCATCTGACTAGTAATTAACAGATTCTTTAACATCTGTATTTAAAACAGTGGGAAGTTCCTGGAGCAAAAGAATTAAGTCTAAACTCGACAGTATTCAGTTTCAGAACAAACTTTGAAGGACATAAGAAGTAAAGTATTGTAGGTAAATGTATCAAATGTAATAAGAATTTGCTAAAGATGGTTCATGTCTATTTTATAGTTTGCACTGTGAAGGTAACTGAAGTTTTAGAGGAAATACAGCAGCTCTAATTGATGTGGACTGTAGTAGAGCTGCAGAGATGGTGCCACACAGGACCATATTAGGGAAGCTGAGAAGCTGATTGTTGCTAGCAGAAATCCTAAGGAACAGTCACAGGGCAAAGTCTTACTTTAGACATCACATTGGCTTAAAAAAATGAGTAAATGTTAATGGCTTTTCACTGGCACATTATTAAGAGGGGTGTCATCGATAGAGAAGAAGATTGAAATGTGATGCAGGAGGACTTGAACAGCCTGTAGGTCTGGAGTTCTTGAAATGGGATGAAGTTTAAATAGAACAGTGGAAGGTCATATGCGCAGGACTAATAGCAAACAGAAAAAGAGCTGCTTCAGGTAGGAGATATTCCTGCAAAGAAAACAGCAGGTACGAACTGGAGTTGGAAAGTTCTTTGGCTGTCTGAGCAGTGAAGGTCCAGCACAGACTCCCCAGAGGTGTCGTGGCAAAGCCCTAAGTGTTCTTAAGAGGATGTTTAATAAATTCATGAGTGGGATCTTGGCATGGATGTTATGTCTTATTTCCTGTCTTTTCTGCTGTCCTGATTTTGTAGGCACTTCACATCGTAGTGCCTGCTGCTTTAGCTCAGTGAAAGTAGGTAGTACCAGTGCGGGAATTTATGGGAGATCATGTGAATGTTAGGCAAGGCGGGAACAGAATAAACCCAATTTATGTGATGTGCCGGTTGTAAACTGGGTTCCTGTGAATAGTTGTGGGCACTGAAAGAATGATAAATCACAGCTCCAGTCCTAGGCAGGAAGGGTCTCTGCTGAAGAATCTTCTGTTCTTCTCTCCAGGCACACTATAGCAAGCAGAGATAATCAACTGAGTCTATAAATGTTTTGATAGGTGAAGTCTGAGTGAAAAATATCTCCTGCTTAGGGGATCCCTGTGGAGAGCTTGTCTTCTCACACATTCCTATTTGCCTTGGTAGAGGTCAGATCCAGCTGCACTGGGGGCAGCTTCAGCATCTCACATGCAGCATGGGGAACAGACAGAAGGAATTACAGATCTGCATGCAGTTGTAGGACTACAGTCTCATTGGGATCCCAAAGATGTGCTGGGATAGCTCACGTGACTGAGTGCTGCCATGCACGCAGAGCAGCAGGAATGCCTGGGTCTCTGAGGACAGATGAGGAGCCAGCTGAGAGCTTATGGGTCAGGATTAGCTGGCAGATCAATCTGGCTGAGGTTGCGGTGGGTTTCTGTTATAGAACACCTGGTCATGAAGAGGAAGTAGATGAGGCTGCATTCAGTCAACTGAAGGTTTTCACAGGCCTTACTCCTCATGGTGGGGCTTCAACCGTCGTAATATCTGCTGGTGGGATAACACATCAGGGTACAGGCAATCCAGAAGTTTTCTGGAGGGTATTGATGACAAAGTCCTGGCCCAGCTGATTAAGGAGCTGGTGAGGGGAGGTTCTCTGCTGGTCCTGATGTGCACAGAGGAAAAGCGGTTGATGATGTTTGTGTCAGGAGCAGCCTTGGCTGCAGTAACCATGAGATGATGGAGTTTAGGATCCTGAGAGGAGGGAACAAAGCAAAAAGGAAGATCACAAGCCTGGATTTCAGGAGAGCAGACTTTGGCCATTTCAGGGATCTGCTTGGAAGAATCTTGTGGAATATGGTGCTGGAAATAAGAGGGTCCAGAAGAGCTCATTGATATTCAGAGATCACGTCCTCTAAGCTCAAGAATGGTTGATCATCTGCATGAAGTCCAGCTGGAGGCCATTCTCTAGTGGTATACCCCGAGGGTTGGTACTGGGTTCTATACTGTTAAAAACCTTTGTTAGTTTACCTGGATGATGGGACAGACTGCACCTACAGCAGGTTTGCAGATAATGTATAAGTGTTGAGAAGTGATTGGTAGACTAGATAGGTGTCCTGCCACTCAGAGGGACATGGACAGGCTGGAGAATTGGTCTGGCAGGAACTTAATGATACCAAATAAAAAGAAAAGTCAAGTTCTGCACCTGAAGAGGAATAACCCCAAGTACCAGTATACTCTTGGGACCAACAGCCTGGAAAGCAGCTTTGCAGGAAAAGGACTTGACAGTCCTGGTGCACAACAAGCTGAACATGAACCAGCAGTATGCCCTTACAGCAAAGGAGGTCACCAGTGTCCTAGGCTGCTTTAGGAAGAACATTGCTGGCAGGTCAGGGAGGTGGTCCTTCACTCTGCTCAGCTCTGCTGAGACACGCCTGGCATGCTGGGTCCAGTGCTGTGGCTTGTTCATCCTCAGCAAGAGCTGACTTGGGGATTTTATCCATCATCAACACTTGATGGTAGGGAGTAAAGCCTAGACTCTTCTCAGTGGTGTCTAGTGGCAGGACAAGGGCTGATGGGGACAACTTGAAATACAGAAATTCCATTTAAACCTAAGTACAATCTTTTTTACTGTGCGGGTGGTCAAACACTGGAAGAAGTCACCCAGACAGTTTGTGGAGTCTCCATCCTTGGAGATAAACAAAACCCAGCTGAGCACGCTCCTAGTCAACCTGCTCTACCTGACCCTGCTTTGAGCACAGGGTTGCAACTACATGAACCCCAGAAGTGTCTCTAACCTCAGTGATTCTGTGAGCTCTGCATTTCTACAGCCAAGTTAGCCAGGAATATGGTTTCTCTGATGCGTGTAGCCTCGCTTGTGTAGGGCGGAAAGAGCTTTGCACATCAGGGAACACTAAGCTGTGAGCTAGCAAAAACTATGGCTGCTTTTTCCCTCTCTGGGGCTACTTGAAAGGCTTTTTGCTGAGACAGTGACCATCACAATCACAAAATGATGTTTATCAGCCTAGTAGCAAAGAAACAGCAAAATTTGTTTACATGTTTACAGATGCACGTCTGAATGAACTGGTGCAGGGAAAAGTTCAGCCATTAGATCTTTCCAATTATATTATAGTCTTCATCCATTAGCCAAAATGTCACTTCCCTTTCTTTGTGATCAAGTTAATTTAATTCTTGAGTGTCTTTCCATTTTCATAGGTTGTTGCTTCAGTGAGTCAGGTTCATGTACTAAACTGAATAACAGTGAGCTCCTAGAGCAAAACTATGAGATTCAGACATCAGCTGAGCCCTCCTTATTGCATTGTAAGTACAACGGAGCCTTTTTCTGTGCACTTCACAACTAGTCCTAGCTACAAGCAAAAGAGATACGTGGTCCTGTACAGCATACATTGTCTATTCAAGGCACACAGAAGCATTTGGCACGAAGCGTCTGATTCACTAAAGAAGAGACTGATTTCCTTCCAGCCACAGTATCTTTTCATTCCTAAATATGTATAAAAGGAGAAATACCCACTCGACTTCCGATTGTCCTTCATGATTTTTGGACAAATACTCTGATGGAGAAAGGTATTGGATTTCAGACAGCTGTTTTCCTTCCTGCCTTATGTCACAACAGCCATTCCCAAATTTTTCCAATTGCAAATCCCCTTACAGTCCAGAAAGTAATCCCAGTATCGATCTGGGGTGGAGTTAAGTTTCTGTTCGGCTTTCAATACCTTTGTAATTACTGCGGTCCTAGTTTTGTTCTACAGCTGCTCTGGAAACCTCTGTCTCAGGACGAATTTTGAGTTATAACATATCCACAGAGGATAGGAACAGATGCGTAGTTTAGTGCAGTAAAAGGTAGAGTGGTGCCACCATGTTCTTAATTGCTTCGTGACTAAGGTGGTAGCAGAGAAGTGACGCTGTGTAGATGACAGAGCTACCTATTTTGGCCCAGCCTGACTAAGATGATGCGGAACTTCATAGGGCCCAGCAACACAAGAGGAACAGACAGCACGTTCAGAGATGAGACTGAAGGGCAACAAATTAATTGCACTTGCTCTTACGTGCTGTAATCCTGCCCCCAATTATGTGTGGAGAGGCTCGGTGGGGGTT
>Ga0181612_149707_pt1 | contig 14768 bp, 8 predicted proteins | sample HoacroProtozoa21_FD_119630 | JGI IMG/M metagenome (GOLD analysis project Ga0181612, IMG submission 119630) | Hoatzin crop microbial communities from Cojedes, Venezuel. Combined Assembly of Gp0051906, Gp0051904, Gp0051908 | reverse complement strand
TTGCTGAGCATGACATCATATGGTATGGAATATTCATTTGATCAGTTAAGGTTCACTGTCCCAGCTGTGTCCCCTTCCAGTTCCTTGTGCACCCCTAGCTGGCTCGCTTGTGGGGCAATGTGAGAAACAGAAAAGGCCGTGATGCTGTGCAAGCACTGTGCAACAATAACTGAAGCATCCCTGTGTTGTCAACACTGTTTTCAGCACAAATCCAGAGCATAGCACCATACAAGCTACTGTGAAAAAAATTAACTATATCATAGCAAAAGCCAATACATTCTCCATCCTTTATTACATCGTATTTACATTATGCTCAGGTCCCACACTACTCCGTAGATCCTCATTAACCACCACCTCCCTTCCCATCCTTTGTGGTACTTCTCCCACACTCATGATGCAGAGATATCACTCCTTTAGTTCACAGAACACCTCTGTTAAATGTCCATAAATATCCACAAAATGTCTGTTGAGTTCACTTAGTCCATGATTTTGGGCTCTGTCTGTTTTGGTGGTCACTCAGGATGGGAGAGGTGGTGCGTTGCGTGGAGTTACTGGGCACCAAAGCCAGCTCAGGTCAGGTCACTGCTACACTTGAACTGCTTCTTGTAAGGCTCATCCTCCACTGGTTTTGGTCGTTTCTGCCCTTCTGCCCTTCCTACAAAATGCAACTCAGATCACAGGATGCAGCAGTGTAAAGGTATTTCCATTACAATCTGCACCCTTCGTCCCTTTGGACCAGGCTATAGGGTTTAACACTGCAATTAATTCCTCTCCTTGCAGTAGTTCCAGCATGGACTTTTCCACAGAACGATGTCCCTTAGGGGTGTACCTGCTCCAGTATGGCCTTATCTTGAGTCAGATTAGCAAAATTAAACAAATACATTAATTTCAAGAATATTTTTTTCCCACTTAACAAATAAAATAGCATAATACAGTAATTGTATCTTCAGTACTGATATACTCACACACTGTTGAGCCTATAGGAAAAAATCCCATATTACATTTTCTGTCTTAATTCAAGATGGGAAATAGGCGGTTTTCCACAGTCTTTCGTCAGCTTCTAAAGATCCATTTCTAATTTAATCACAGTTTCTACAGACAAGTAATTATTGCAGTGAGCCACCTTCCACCAGCTGTTGCGAGAATGGCACCACAGCATTAGACATATTCTAATAGGTATTATGTAAAATATGTATCACTTGGAAATTTTTTTTTGTACAAGATGAATATTAAATACAAGCTCTTATTATTTATAAGAATATTAAAATCTTAAAATAAATAAAATGTAACAAGGAGTAATAACTAAAGCTCTCCATAAATCAGGTAGGTAAGTGCAGCTGCTCCTAGCGCAACAGTTGTACGCCTCTGAGTAAAGCCAACAATTCTGGTTCCTTACCAGAAACTTCCATCAAAGTCCAGGGACAGATACTGAGTACATTTGTATTCTGCTGCCCTTTTTGATCTTGAGCAGCACTTTACACCACAGAATTATTCGACAGGACAGTTACTGTAAGGGGTGAGATGCCACTTCCCTTTTATCCTGTAATCTGTTTCTGACTGTAATCAGTAGGAATTACTATGCGGAAAAGCAATTGTAAAATATGGTATGTGTTAGACCCCATCCTGAAAGGCTCAAGTCCTGAATCTTTCTATCCTTGACTTAAAATAAAGGACATCATAATTTATTTTGAGTGTTGAGCAGCCTTGTTACTGGTATTAGAAAAGGAAATTTTTTTCTGAATCTTACCTAAGCTTGACTTTAACAATTCCCTGTGGCAATGTGTTACCCAGTCTAATTGCCCAATTTATAATTTAAAAAATCTATGTTGGTTTTGAAGCTTAGCCTTTTTAAATTAATTGAAAGGTCACTTGCTCATGTATTATAAGATAGATTGTGATGCCTACAATCAGTCCCATATGCTGTTGATTGAAATGCTTAAGTTGTTTAAATTTTGTGACTTTACCTGTTTGCAACGAAAATTTTCCCTGCCAGATCCACAGTTTGATTTTCCAACCAAAAAAATTCACTTAAAACAGGGAAGCTTTTTCTTCCAGTGACCACAGAGAAAAATACCCTGGTTTTGTTATATTAAGTTATTCATATGACTCATCAAACTGAAAAGCCTGCATATTGGTTGGGTTTTGAGCAGGAACTGAAAAACTGAAAGACTGTTGTCTTGGTGTCTAAGGTGTGCCTCTATCCCTCCTGTCATAATTATCCCAGATACGATCAGCTTTTGAATTTCAAGTTTTAAACCAGCAACTCTTAGTTAACAGACACTCTGTAAAGCATAGCAGCCGAATTCTTAACATTCCATCCAGAATTAATAATTTAAGTACGAAAGTTGCAATACAAGGTCATAGTTGCAATACAAGGTCACAGTTGCAAAAATTCCAAGTATACAAGAGTTATGCAATGCCAGAATTTAGATCACACATAGAGTTAACAGTCTCCTTGTGCTTATGTAATAGTCCTTAATTCTATAACACTCTATTTTTAATTTTTGGCAACCTTTAAAACATGGAGGAAGTATAATCAAAACAGAAGAGACATTTAGCTTGTCTTTTCATTCTTCTTGCTAAGGTCAGCAAAGTCCTTTTGTCTGAGTCCCCTACAATTTTCACTCACACTCCCAACATACCAACTTTTTACCTGCTCCTCAAATTTCATGAAGAAGCTTAACTAGGATAGTTTATCACATATAATTGCAATATCCTCACTAAATATTCATAGACCCATCCTGGCCTGTAGAAGGCCTAACTAATCTAGTGGCCTTCTATGGTGGAGTGACTATGCAGTGGACCAGGGATGTCATCTACACAGATTCCTGTAAGGCCTTTTGTACCGTCCCCCACAACATTCTTACCTCTAAATTGGAGAGGTATGGGATTGATGGATGGACTGGTAGATCAAAAAAGAAATCGCTGGATGGCCACGTCCAAAGAGTTACAGTCAGTGGCTCAACGTACAAGTAAAAGAGAACCAGTAACAAGTGATGTCCCTCAAGGATCTGTACTGGGACCAATGCTATTTAATATCTTCATCAACTAAACAAATAGGTGGATTGAGTACACCCTCAGTAAGTTTGCAGATAACACCAAGCTGAGTGGTGCAGCTGATATGCTAGATGGAAGACATATCATCCAGAGGGACCTTGACAGGTTTGAGGAGCAGACTTGATGACATTCAACAAGGCCTAGTGCAAGGTCTTGCAAGGTCCTGCACCTGGGCTGGGGCAACCTCCAATATCAATATAGACCAGAAGATGAAGAGATTGAGAGCAGCCCTCACCCTTTCAATGATCCACTTAAAACAGATCTATTTAGATGGTCTTGTAACCAAAACTATGCTGTTCTTATGACGCGTCTGAACTCCATACTAGGATTGTAGAGTTAATTTCATCGATAATTCAGTAGATACCACTAGTGTTCCATCAACATTAGACTGCTAGACTCCACAATAAATACAGAAAAGATAACCTATCATATACAACTAACGTTCAAAAAATCCACACGTCAACACACTTACTGCCAGAAAGCTAACAATCCTCTAAATAAAATCAATATTCTCTGGCATTTAGTTGAGCTTTCAGATAATGCTGCATCTGTTTTTAGGACAGTCACAACACCCAATTTACTAAGACAGAAAGAACTCTTAGCGGGGGGATACTCCTCTTGTGAAATAGATTTTAATTTAGTATGAGATGCTCATGTCATCATACAAGCTGGTTGCTAAGACAGAAAAACTTCAACATCTGTGGATAATATAACAGCACATAGTGCTGAAATCTACACAGAAAATAATTAACCAATTTTAATTTACACTGAAAGAAGATTATACCTTCAAAATAATATTACCAGAAATTCCCCTTCTAGAACATCTGAATTTAAATAATCTTCTTCTCTCTAATCTCTAAAAGAATGGTCACCAGAACTTCTAACAGAAATATCATTTACAACAAGTCTTGCCTAAATTGTTGTCACCCTATATGGTTGGGAACTGAACAGGCATTTTTGTGACTGTTGGAGTGAATTCTCGTAGATGATGAATAAAAGACATCAGTGCCCAGCTGCGAGTGGGTGAGTATGTTTCCGAAAACCTCTACTCCATCCCTGACCCCTCTATCGTGTTCTTCCAGTGAGACTCACAGAAAGAAGGCACAAGGGGAGTGTGGAAGCTCGAATTCTCGACAGTTTGCAAAACACCCTGGACTGAATAGGGACACTGTTCTTTAGATATACTATAATCGAAGAATGCAGTTTCATGATAGCTTCAAGCCAATCCATAACTGTGCTACGTTGAAAGAGGCAGGCGTATCAGCAGCTCCTGTCCAAGCCACATGTTCCAGCTCCTCCTTTGCAATCAACCACTGGGAGTCACAGAATCATAGAATCATAGAATGATTCTATGGAATTGTATAGAATTATATATGGAATGATTGTATGGGATTGCCTAGCTGTGAATCAGTCTTTTGCAGAATGAATTTTCAGTATTGCTGTGAATTGTTTTGGAAATATGTGCCTGTATTTTTTTGGGTACTGTTCTGTAGTGCAGGGATGAACCATATATCTGTGGGCCAGAAAAGAGAGTGAACCAGCAGCTGGAGGAGTTTAATTTGTTACAGACCTGCATTGCTTCCAACAATGTCATTGCTTCTAACCTGTAGAATTGCCTGTTTCTTCGTCAGAGATGGTGAAGGGAACATATGCCCAAAAGCACACCTGCTGTTGCCAGCAATATCAGCTGGAAATTTTCTCTTCCTGCAGAATGGCCAATATTGTACACAGCAGAACATATGAAACCATGCTGTTTGCCTCTGTGAAGGTGCTGTCTCATTTTCATGCTCCTATGTCTGCTCCAGATAGCATATAAACATCTTGTTTGGCTATTTCTGTGCTGCTATTGCATCTGGGTATGCACATAAGTCCATAAATGCACTAAAGATGCCTGCCTGACTTGGAGTTCTGTTCTACCAGAATATCACAAGATTCTTACAATGTTTAAATGAAGCATGTAACCTCCAAGAAGAACAGTAATGTCAGGTTCAGTTGTGAGTAACGTTTTCTGTCCTTTGGCAAATAACTTAAATCCCTCTTTCTTTTTCATCATTTGATCAAGTATAGTCACAGTTTCTGAGGCATTTTATTTTCAGATCTTTCTTACACATTGGAAGGCTGAAATAATGACCCCATTGGAGCCTAAAAGAATTTTGTCTTTGACTTAATGGCACCTAGTTTTAACCCTCACATTCTTTCAAAGTGTCTAATGATGGCTAGTGCTAAGCAAATTGTAGATGCTTAACAAATACTTGGATAGCAGTAGCTCACAATAGTTATAATTAGGGATCCTGAATGCACAGCTCAGCTATGCTTATTTTTATAGCTGGTGAGCTATTCCGCTCAAATGAATAATCTCATTGAAGCCAGCGAGACTTGGAGGGGATTAAATTTAGTGTATCACACATGTCTCTGTAGAGCTGGAGCCACAGCTTGTATAACAGAACATTCCTAATGTTCCCCAGGACCAGCATGGAGAATTGACTTGAACAAACCATAGATGGCCAAAGAAAAATGACTTAAGGATGTGACCCCCACAGACCTGATTTCCTGTAGGCTGCAGATGAACAGCAGTGCAAGCACTCAGAATAAAAGCTGTCTGTTTCTCTGGTCTTTGGAAAAAAGTTTGGGACAATTTTCCATTCTTTTGCTTGCATTTTTTTACTAGAAGAGGTAGCACTGAAGGAGAAATCTCACAAAACTATCTGTAGGTTTAAACATATAAAACACTATTTTGGTGATTTTTATAAGTTGTAGATACTAGTGTAGGATATGGATAGAGAAACAAGGCTTGCAGCTAGTTTCATTGAGTCCTATTAACAATTTGAAAACTGTGTTGTATAGAAAATACATGGGTGATAAGTCAGTATCCTTGTGATATTCATAAAGGTGCTGGCTAGGTTCAGCTGCAGTCTGGTATTTGTACCCACGAGCTATTTTTTCCGCCTTACTGGTTTTTTTTTGCAACTCTAGTGCACAAATCATGAAAAGAGCCTTTTTGCAGCAGCGCATTATTATCCACCAACAGCAGCTCCTTATATTTGCCACAACATTCCCTCAAACCACCTATTGTTATGAGGGTGCTGCTTTTGGTTAAATGCTATTATAAAAATGACATTGATCATCTGTGCCTGCAGTTAATATTAATTACTTTGCTCTCTGCTTCTCTTCTCCTTCCCCTATCTTTCCTCCACTAACGCTCAGCAGAGGAACTGAAGACCCGCTGTTTCTGCGCCCTTTCTTAAGACTGAAGAAGGAGCAGAGCAATCCCTCTATGTGCTGTGATGCCAGTTAAAAAGTAAAAAAAAAAAAAAAAAAAGAAGTTTCAAGTAAGAGAAACGAGAATCCCTGACAAAAAAATAATTGGGGGATTAGATTTACAGCAGGAGCAATATTTGAAGGAGTGTCTTAATTCGTTAAAGCACCAAGGCTCATGTGACAGCAGCTGCTGACAGTAGCAACACATTGCCCAGTTGGGATGGGCAGGTGAGCTCAGAGGTTTTTGCTGGGGATGTGGGGAAAGGGAACGCTGATAAGCTGCACCATCACACTAAGCCCCATCCTCTCCAGAAGTCAGGCTAGAAGTGGTCTCATTGCTCATAGTTCTAAAAGATTGTCAAGAGTTAGAGTCCTTGGGCTCACAGCATCACAAATGCCTCTTTTGAAGCAAAGAGAACAATCAGACAAAAAGGCAAGTAGTAACTTTGCACACGTAGGCAGCACGAGGCAAATGTCTATGAAGAGTCAGGCTCCAGTATCATCTGGGGTACACACATCCTCCACTTTCCTCCTCAGTGAATGATCTACTATATTCTTTTCCAAAATTAGACACTACTTCAAGGTTTGACCTATTTTTTTAATCGAGAGTGGCCACAGTTGCTGTTCCTTGTGGCTGGGTGAACTCTTTCCACATGAGTTGAGTACATTCTGAGTAGGTCTGCTAGATCTGACACTTGGGGAACCCAGGCACACAGACACTGATGGTGTGATTCACTGTGTCTGAGTCAAAGAGTCTGCAATACAGGAAACGTATGAGCTGGTACCTCTTATCTCCTTTTATAGTAATCTGTCTGATCCATGTTAGGTATCTATTTTTTTGATTGAATGTTAAATGTGCTCAATTTTACTCTTTCTTTATGAAGTGAGCCTCAGATGACTATCTTGAGAAACTGATATCCTATACTAAGGATGCCCATAGTGGGCCAGAGGCATCTCATGCCTTGTCTGTGAGTCTCAGGCACGTCTGAGTGTCCCTCCACAGGCTAATGTGCCAAACACCCTGGGCTATCGATAAGGTGTAGGATTTAAACTTTTTCACCGGCAATGAGTATGATCGATTTGTTGCCTAGCAATAAAATATTTCTTACATTGTCCTCTCCCACACTCTCGATGCATCCTCTGTTTGTTTCTTGCACATTGAGCAGTTGTTTCCAGCATGTTGACCACTGTGACATCTGACCAAGTGAAATCAGGGACCAGTTCCACACAGAGTGTTGTTTCTTGTGGGAAGAAAGCGTTGTGGGGATTGGACTGAGGACGAAGCCCTCTCTCACTGTCCTGTGCTTTGTTTCTTGCTGAAGCCTGTGCCCCTGCATGCCCATCCCCAATGCTGAACATTTGTTCTAAGTCCACTCTTTGCTTACAGTGTTTGTAAAAAAGTGAGGCTTGACAAGGGGGAGATTTATGGATACAACCAGGTACCTTAACGTCTTCTCTGAAGACAGTTCAGAGCTACAACTTCACCCATCTTTCCTGCCAGGTCTGTAAGACTTCCTCTACATCTTTTTGCTCAGCATTTCGAGGGAGGTGGGTGAGGAGCAAAAGATGCATCATAGCCTGAGGACATTTATTCCTGCATGTCCTTGTCGTGAAAAAGGTGAGCTCAGGCTGCTTGTAGCTCTGATCATGGCTACATGCCTCCTTGACTCCATTCTTAGAGGTCAGGAATGATGCAGGTTTCTGAAGAAAAATTCCCCCTCAAATGATCAAGGTGGATTTAAAAACTTGACTTTTTTTGAATAAGAAACATTTATTAGATATCTGGGTGGTAAGATACGGTTAGGTGAGACTAGTGTCTACTAGAGCCAAACTGATAAGATTTTGATTTTTCAAGCATAGAAGAGAATATTTATTGCTGGGATATAGTTGAGTTGGCATAATTATGGCTGAATTAAGAGAGAAGAAGAAACAAAGATGATTTCTTCAAAGGTCATCTATCTTCACACTCATTTTTCCCACTTCTTAATTAGTGTGAGGACCTGCTGTGTGAGGATCCCATCTCAATTTCCTTCACCTACTGTACTTACATCTATTCCGCTCCTAGCTTACCTGCATCCATTTCCGCAAGTGTCTGTCCAAAAGGAAACGGGCATTCCTCCAACCAAAATGTTCTCTGAAATCATTGTGGTTGTGCCAAGAAAATGTTTGGCACAGAATCATCACGATTTTTTTCTACAGACAAGAAGACACGCTGATAATTTCTTCAGATGATCTAGTCTATTAATACCTGCAGTTGATATTTATATCTGGAAATGGAATATAACCTGTCTGTATATATATAGTCCCTTCTCTAGACAAGGACAAAAGCCAGCTAGCTTCCACCTTCCCCCAGAAATTCCCTGGTTCCGAAGAGCCTGTTGAAAATACTGAAAACCAAACAGGTAGTTATTTGTTTTACCGTCTCCTTTCCCTTTGTCTCCAATGAATTTTTAAAATGGATTTTTAACAGAGAATTAACCTGTCTATAATGTGCTGCTCTCCCAAACAATGGCCTGCAAGAAGAAAAATTGTCCAATAAAAATAGACCTTATGTTACAATTACATTCTTCTACAGCTCCTATTACAACTATATTTCTGATATTGCTCAATTTTATATAAGCACACAACATTTTTCAAACAATTTATTTAATATTCAACCAAAAATGCTGAGCAACAACTCAAATTGTACATCAAAATAATTTAAACATCTCATAAACTTTCAAAGGTGTTCGAATGGCCAGATGTGATTCAGAGCTGTGCCCTTATTAAATTTTTGCACTCCCAATACTTCAATATTTTTCAGTTTATTGAGAAAGAACAATCTTGAGATACTGTCACAAATATCTATTCTGCTTAGAGTGGCTTCATTTTGAAAGGTGTTCAGTTGAGCCCAATCTGATCCTGGGAAAAGTGCAAGATGATTAAATGCGTATAAACTTTCATCTACATGTGATAAAGTTACCGGTGTGTCATGCGCCCCTGTCAAATCTCTGTGTTCAATGAAATGCTTAACTTCTCCAACAAGACAGGTGACCTTCACCTGGTTGGCAGTCTCCAGCCCTTGAACAGCACTAATCCCTTGTGAAGGGTTCGGTGTGAACCCTCCATCTCTGCTGCCTTGTCAGCCTGCGTGGCTGGCAGTGAATATTAAAGGACAAAGCCGGGGTGTTAAGGAGTAAGAAAGGGAAAAGGGGCTAAACTGTATGCACACTAGTGGGTTTTGCATGTGTGCTTAATTATTACGGTTTGATCCATGCTGGTGTAAATATTATTGTTGGTCCACTGAGCCCCTTGATGGGCTTCATCAGAAAATGAAATGCCCTGATGCTAATTTGATATTTCTGTCCAAAGCTGGATGCTCTTAGAGATCTACCTTCTAGAGAAATTACTCAGGAATCTATGCAGAAGGTCTGACAGCAGCTCCAGCTAGGGCAGTCTCCCCCAGCCAGCTGCAGCCAAAAGGACCATGAAGACCCAGTTAACGCAGATAAACTCTTGCCCAGAGTATTTTCCGATTGCCCAGCAATGTGAGACTCACAGAATTTCTGAACTAGAGGTGGTGCCTCCATTTAGCAGTCCTGATCAGACATAGCTAGCTTAGAAAGCCACAGAGAGTGGCTGTGGCATTGCTGAAGCACTGTTGGGAGTGTCCACCTCAAGTCTGTGATGCACGCCTGACCAACTGGTCCCCACTGAACCTGCTGACATTATCTACAGTAAATTAGTGAGATTCAGATTGGCCATATCTGCAGAAGACACAAGCACAGTCATACCTCATGTGAGGCCGTGCCAAGGTCCAGAGACAAATGACTTTTAATAGCAACTTTTGAAGAAATACAGCTGGAGTAGTTGGCTTCAATAGCTCATGAACTTACAGACCTAAGTAAGGTCAATGTTAACTACCTTTTTGCAGGTTCCTTCAGAATAAATAACCTGTAATTTAGGGGATGTGGGAAGGGAACAGACAGAATTGGTTTCTTCTTTCTTATTGCTGGTCACGGCTACAGATTTACATCATCCAAAGAGATACCACTTCACAGCCAAACACTCATCTAGAATTAGCATAAGGCAGGTCACTGAGTGCTCCCCCACCCCAGATGACCAGTTAGTGGAAGCAATGGCTTTTCTGAGCAGGGATTTGGCTGGAGTGTGGCAAGAACCAGCTGGATGCCAGGCCAGGCTGCCCAGGAGCACCACAGTCCTTCTTGTACCACCCAACCATCCGAGTAGACTGAGTGCTGGCTGGTCATGGCTCTTCTGGCTTCTTAATGAAGACAACCAACGCTCTTTGCCTTTACAAAATGAAAACAAATTCTGAAATATGGACATTTTTGGCAAAATGAAATTCTGGTTTCTGAGCCAGGCCTGGGCAGGAGGCTGCGCAGTTAATGCAATGCCAATCTGAAACTTCACATTTCTACCTAGTGCCATGACATGTAATTTATACATCTCTTGTTCTTAACTGACAACTAAAAAAATGAGACACGTTTGTTCTTAGAGAAGAGCCATACATTGTGGGTAGGACTTCTGGTTAAAATGGAATAAACCATTTTTTTTCAGGTGGTGATCAACACAAAAATTAGTAAGCAATGTTCTGGCTAAAAAAAAAATAAATTGAGCTTGGTTTCTAAATTAAAGTTAATAAAAAAAAGAAGTTTTCATTTAGAATATTTTAATATGATGTTAAAATAAAATGTTAAAATGAAACTTTTCCAAAATTCTCTTCCCCTCTGGCTTTTTCCACTCATCATAGAGTGGGTCCATGAACAGTTGCTGATGCCATCATACTTTCAATTAATACAACGCTAACTTGTAATATTTCACCAAGCTCTCTTCATTACATTTTTACAGGCACAAAAAATCAAAGTAACCTGTCCTGGGGCATAGAAATTTTTGTGCATCACTTGAAATGTGATTTACTTGCATTCATTTAAATAAATGCAGTCTTAATATATCTAAATCTAACTAAATACAATGATTTTCAGATGTAAAGATCATCATTTTTTAATCTGGAGCCTATGGAGTCAATGTTGTTTAGAAGTGACAGCTTAGTACCTGAAATGTACTTATTTTATGTTAGGAACTAACTAGTAGCCACTCTTAGCGTAATTTCAATGTATCTGTGATGCATTAGTGTCAATATGTCTCACCAGTATAGAAATCTGATCCTTTTATTTATCACTGGAAACCTATATTTATAACGCTTATGCTGCTTGTCTATCACACCCAATGTCAAAGCGAAAAAAATATCTTTCCTTCTTTAAGGGTTAGAAAATTAAATACTTTAGTATTCATATTTTATTTATACTCTTTGAACAGAACATCAGCAAGAAAATTGCAGTATTACATCTTAAGATCGAAAATCTTTTCTCCTTTTCCAAGGGCTGTCAGTAATCTATTACTGACTAAAAGCACGTGAAATTCCGTGTTCATTTTGAAGATACAATATATAATATTTCACATCTACTGCACTTGGATTTCAACAATCATCTTCTTTCAAAGACACCCTAACAATTCCAATGGTGAATTATTAAGTCTGGATAACAAGGACAACATTCACTTTCTTTGTACTGGTCCAGCTAGAGTAGAAGACTCTATTAACTATCAGACCAGAAATGGGCTAGGACTCGCTTTGTACACTGCTAAGCAGTTTAACTGGAAGAGATGTGTTATATATGGCACTAAATGACCTTTCTAAAAGCTTGTTTTTCCACCAACTGCTTGTGTTGAAACCAATTGCAGAAGTCATTCAAAATGAGCTGTTTATTGCTTCCTAAACGCATTTACTGCATGCCAGATGTCCATTTCAAAACACTCTGCTGTGTGCCTTTTAACTGACCCTACACCGAGATGTAACTGCCCATGTCCATTACTCTGGAAATGTTGCTCACTTAGCAGTGGGCTGCCAGCCCAGCAAGCACTGGGGGAGACCTTCTTCGGTACCACAGAGATTAGCAGGAGCAAAAGCAACTCCTCAGAGGAGACGGGTCCACATCCCACTCGGAAGGGCGATTGCAGCCCAGAGTAAACCAGACTGTCAGCGTTATCTAATGAGGTGGCTGACAATAACAGCGAACACATGGAAATGCAAACTCCCAGTGTGGGATGCTTGCAGGGTCCCTGCAATTGCCTCCTCTCTTGTGCTGTAGAGCTACTTTTTAACTGAGCTGTGTTTTCTAGCGAGCCTATTACTCTGGGCACTTTTAGTCTGGTTCCTTAAACTACCGCTGCCGCTTATGTCCATGGCATTTCTCCTCCTGGTCCACAGCAGCCACCAGTTGCAAAGCTTAAACACAATTACTCCCACTTGGTGCATGCGTTTAGGTGTGTGCTTTCCAGGATGGCATCATGCTTGCAAACACAGTGCTTGGTAGAGGTTGGCCAGAGGATCTTCCTGAGAGAGACAATCATGTTGGCCCTAATTCCCCACTTACTTGCATCAATGGAGTTTAGGTACGTTGATGTTAGCAGGAGCATCGCAATTTCTGCCTATAATGTTCCTCAGCAATCACTGTACCCTGAGAACATGCTAAAACTTTGCTTAAATCTTACCTTAAAACATTATCCTGGTCCTTCAATAAGGCATGATTGGCATATGGAAGTTAGGTGGTCAGTTTGGTCAGTTTTCTTCACTATTAAATATTTTTCTCTATTAGCAAATCCAGAAGAAGTTATTTTATTGTTCTGCACCTGCAGACAGTTGTAACATCGTCTAAGATTTCTTATTGTGAATGCTCTTGTTCTCTTCATGGTACCCTGCAAGGGAGACCTGTCTGGAAATGAAAAATAAATGAAATGAAAATAAAATTTCAATCTAAATTAGGACTTTAAAAAAAAAGGAAAATGTTTCCACAGTGCAATAGCAAGGAAATTAAAGTCATGCTAATCAAAACTTACTCTGAGCAACTTTGGCATATAACACTCAGGAAGAGAAATGACTTTTATGTAACTGATTTCATTCCCATGTCAAAATGAGTATTTTTTTTTCTAGAACTGAATGTAATTACATAACAAGTCAATCTGAAATTATAAAATAGAACATCTTTATCAAATGAGAAGGATTTTAACAAATGAGAAAAAAAGAAAAACCGTCATGCTTTTTCTTTCAAGCTGAAAAAACTTGAAAATCAGTCCATTATGAAAAGAGTTTTGGTTCTGATGAGTGAGAGTTCTCCGCAAAACTTTCAGCCCTACCCTAGCCAGTGTTTGCTTAATTTCAGATCATCCATACTGCAAAGCAAGGAAACCATCTCCTACTTCCTTAGGAAAGCAGAGCTCGGCTTTGACATAGCAAGGCCACAGACAGCAGCTCTGCAAACCTATAAGGTACTTAACGTAAGGTTTATTTACACACTTCAAAATATCACTACAGTCTTTGCCATACCTTCCTTGCTTCTGACAGAAAACAAAGCAACTTGAAATAAAGCATATGCAATCAATTAACTACCTCTGCATTGCTCCTCTTTTTCTTCAATGTAAATTCAGTTAAAACCTGAATTTGAAATTAATCCCAGGCTGACTGCAAATACTTTGGTTTTAATTCAGTTTCATTTGTAGTTGTGTGGGATGAAGAAGAATGAGAAAAGAAATCATGAAAGACACATGCAGGAAGTTATTGCGATATTACTGATTTTTCCATGAACGTTAGTTATATGTCAGAGGTGGATTTTTTTAATTTACTTAGAAACAAAAAAATAATACCCACCTGTATCAATTATACCTTAGTTAATAGTAGCACATGGAGCCTATCTTTGCAAAGATTAAAAACTGTTTAAGTGAAATGTTCAGAACAAGTTTGTAACTAACTTACATAATTTTCACTCCCAATTTCGGTTAATCTCACTAAATGTGCAAGAACACAATTCATTTGGTAAATTAGCAGTGTCAGAAAGAAAGCAGTTACACCCACAGTGGTAAATCAGTTGTTACAGACTGCTAAAAGGAACTAAAATTGTCAGTCACTCAAATCAGGCTGAAAGGGCTTAACATTGTGCTGGCATGCAAATAAGCGGAGCCGTCTGCCGAGAGTAGATCTGTACTGAAAGATTAACAAAAGTACAGGAAAGAGTTTGGAGCTATCATTAAAGTAAAAGCTTTGGAAAGTGTATCAAAAGAACAGGGAAAAAAGCACATGGAGAGAAAGCAATGATTCCACGTGCTTCCCATTGGTTTCACTATGGTGTATGAGAGGACAAGAGGGGTATACAATGGACAGAGTGACAGGGAGAGTTCTCACATAGAAGTGAAAATGCAACTGGAAATGTCCCTCTAAACAGTTGCTATCAACAAGCAGTCACTGAATCATAGAATCATAGAATAATTAAGGTTGGAAAAGACCTCTAAAATCATCAAGTCCAACCGTCAGCCCAACACCACCATGCCTGCTAAACCATGTCCTGAAGTACCAGATCTACATGTTTTTTTAACATCTCCGGGGATGGTGACTCTACCAC
>Ga0181612_160131_pt1 | contig 14769 bp, 7 predicted proteins | sample HoacroProtozoa21_FD_119630 | JGI IMG/M metagenome (GOLD analysis project Ga0181612, IMG submission 119630) | Hoatzin crop microbial communities from Cojedes, Venezuel. Combined Assembly of Gp0051906, Gp0051904, Gp0051908 | reverse complement strand
CATTTGAGCAGAGCAAATGCGCAAAAGATACTCCTTATCCTTACAGCAAATATAAAGACATATATGATTACAAATATAAAAAAAGGCACCATAGCTGTCAGCAGAACCAACAGATAAACTTTGCAGGTGGCTTTGACCTAGGCACTTAACTCTCTATGACCCAGTTTCCTCGCCGGAGAGTGAAAGACAATATTATCTAGACCTCCATCTTCCTTTCATAGTGTTTCTCAGATGAACAAAAAAGATCCTGTTGTTAGTATAATTACTTTACTTTGCTTTCTTCAAAACAGCTTGAAAGACAAGAACAAACACAAATGCATGTTGCTTGTGAGCGAGACTGGTAGCAGGGAAAGAATACTAAATACCCTTGTGTCTCCTAGTTTGCTACTGTACGCTACCACAACAAAGAATTATTTTATGGAATATGATCAGTAATCATTACAGTGCTAAACTACTTGAAGATAATTAGTTTGGCCTCAGAGGTGGGGAAAGCTCAAAAAGTAAAAAAAAAGGTTTGGTTTTAAATGCACAATTGACATTTAACTGTATCTTTGAACTCTTTGAACCTAACAACATTTCAGAATTTTGACGATGACTTATGAAAAGTGATTATCCTCCCCAAAGCATTTGACTGTTGTATTTGCTTATACTTGTGATGGAAATAACATAAACACAGTACTTCTCAAGAAATTTCAATGCTTTTGGCTTTGATTCTTGTCAGAAGTCATGTCTGTGATTTAGCAGGCTGTTTAATCCCTTTTTGTGGCATATACAAATTTGGTATGAGATGGTACAACTAAAAAAATATTGTGATGAACAAGATTTTCACCTGTGGGAACTTCACTAAAATCTGGCTTGGATCACACATACAAGGAGTTTTAAGTTTAACACAGGAAGAATATTTGTGATTGGCAAAAAATATAATGCATAACTATTCAGTAACCAGAATATGCAAAGAATAAGATATAGAATACTAAATGAGAGAGCAACCACCATGCACTCAGTTTGGCCAAAACCACTACAAATACAGACAGACATTTTGCATAGTCATGGCCTCTTGAGATTGTAATTTTTCATGTACTCTTCTTCTAAGCTACTAAATATTTTTTAAGCTACGTGGTTTAGTAATGATAGCGTAAGATGTGTGTTTGTTCACCTGATGATGCAAACCATAAAGAATGTCTGGAATTTATTATTTTTGTTAATTTCTTAGCATTATTTCAGGTAGTGTTTGAGACTATCTGCATGCCAGACATTCTGGAGCCTGACTGCTTATAGGATGTCTGTCTTTATGCAGTGTTGTGACACTCAGAATCATCCAGCACGTTTTCGTTAAAGCGAACGTTATAGATTCAGAGAACTCTCAACTTGGAGATTCATTCTGGGAAAGCTTAGTCTTGTTGCATTTGAAGGCATGAATCTGTTTTCATGGGCTCTTGCATAGGGCTTGTTTGTGGGAATTATATTGGCTTCTTCTGAAGTGGCATCTATTAGGTATAAACATTTATCCACATGTTCAGCCTACACTTTGATAGCTCTGCTTATACAGTGTTTTAAACACAAGCATGTGTTTATAATTAAACTGTGTATCCAGACTCTCTGAACACGAGTTTGTGCTAACACACGGGCTCTGGATGATTTTCCTGGCATTGGGAAGAGAACACTTGTGTGCCTTCTAGCCCATCACACAGGTCTATTAGTAGTGCGGGTAAGCTGAACATGGACATAGCTGTGCCTGCTCAGCCTGAGTCTGCCGCCGTACATCCCATAATACCTTGCAGCAATATCAGATGTCAGCCAGGTTGTTATACTGTTCCGTGACTTAATGTTACACATAGAAATGCCTTATCAGAAATGCAGGTTACCAGGACTATCTTAAGCAATGCAGATATCTAGAACGCATCAGGCTCTTAGCTTGCTTGGTCTTGGGACTCATTTCATTTAGCAGCGTGATAGCAGACTACATATGAAAAAAAGTTTTAGAGGGTTGCTTCATACATGTTTCAAAATGAATAGACAGGAAGAACAGATCTTTCTGCATAAGAACATTGCAGCATTTTCAATAGATTTTTGTTTCCAAATTTATTATTTCCAAATACTCTGGAAGAACCAGAAAATCAGTATTTAATGCCTTCCTATAGGGTCTTGGAACAGACTACTGGAGTGGGAGGCCTCTGGCAGAGTTCTGGGCACACAGGAATCAGACATTAAGAGCAAAGTTCCTTTGGACTTGGAAAGATTTCAGCCATACATTTGACTTTAGGAACCCATCTGTCTTTGTTCATTTGCAGCATATTTATTTATTTTGGGACAGATGACTGTCATTAGCCTGTTGGTGGGGCTTGGCTTCCTGTGGCAGTGTCATCATCTCCACTGCTAGGTATTGCTTTTTCAGCTTCTGAATGCAGAGCTTGAGGAGTTCCTCCACTACCATACAAATGTTATTTCTTACTTTACTTCTGCACATGATCACATAACCCCACTACTCTGCAGCCATGAAAGTGCAACCTTGATTAATTTTCATTCATTTAATTTAAATGTGTAAATACTTCAGTATTTTTCAAAAAATGGGGGGAAAATTTTCAAAAAAGCAGCAAATCAAGTAGCTAAAATATCAAGGTGTATCAAGACTCCATAGCTTATAAAGTCGGCAAAGAAGCTGTGCAGACGTCTTCATCCAGTATACAAGACTGCCTGACTTCCCATATTCTTATTACAATAAAGAGTTTTCAACACACACTGAGAAACCAAGATTTGGTTGTTTTTTTCTCAGTAGTAACCAGAGTGGTAGGTCAGAAGTAGACAGGACAAGAGGAAGAAGTAAATTGTGCTGACACAAAACTCAGATGCTAAGACAAAACTTGTTGTAGACTGCATTGATGGAAAAATGTTGGTAAAAGTCATTGAAGGCTCATCAGAACTGACACAAGCATAACAGGTCAGAAGCCAGCCCATTTCTTTCCTGCAGCAGAGTTTATCAGTCCACCTACCTATTTGCAAGTCTGTACTTGGATGGCATATTTTAAGAAGTTGAAAAACATCACTGGATGCCAAATCCCTCACTTTTCAAAATAGTTTCTCCTAGTGCACTATCTCCTTGTTACTTATCTGGTTTCTGTTTGCAATCATGCAGCAATAAATCAGCACATTCCTGGTATTGACTGGGTCTACCTACTCACAATTGTGGCTGGGCTAACAGTGGTTAAGAAAATTCAGTGAAGCTGGGTTTCTAAGAAAATAATAAGCTTAAGTGCTAGGCCTATAGCTAGTAGCAGGAGGAATCAAATTGCTTTGTTCATCTTTCTTTTAACCAGACAATTACTGCACATATTAGTGGAAACATATTCTACCATAATAACTGGTCTGTCATTAAGTATGTCTTTTCACCTGTGTGGGAAAAGCTACTTATATTCAGCTGGGTTCATTGCTGGCTCCTGAAGTCTGTCTATTTGATGCAAAGGAGTCATTAGAGTTACTTTTTTTTTAATTAAAAAACAGAATTTTGTGTGCTAGAGAGCAGAAAAAATTAATTGAATGTTTCATCTGTGGCTTAAAATCTATGCCAAGAAGATGGCTGGAAATTTTATTAGATTAAGAGTTATATTCTACAGAAAGAAAACCTTTTGGTATCAAAAAATATCTGGTGTTTGCTTTTAGGTAGTTGTAAACTTTCAAATTCACAGACTAGTCTGTTCATTTTCAGAGATTAAAATACTGTTAGTTTTTAATTTTAGTATCTTTCATCACATCTCTCAGTTCTCAAGTGCTTTGTATTTCTCTGCTCCATGAATCTGGAAAAGATTGATATAAAAGTGGGAGGCTGTGGAAAAGGAAGAACATCTGACTCACACAATTAGAAACTGTGGCCAAACCGCTCTGCAAGGAGGAGATAGAATATCCTGGGAAAACTGAAAATTAGCTGTTGGAAACAAGAAATTCCAACTGTGTTCAATAGGTCTATGTGAATCAGTGTATTTGGTTTATCGCTCTAAACATGTATTCAGTTACACATTTTTAAAAATTATTGTGACAGGAATTGACACAAGTAACAACTGAATTAATGAAACTCACTAAAATAACTGCAAACTTAGTAGGGCCCCTCTGTGTTTGAAAGAATAGTTTGGATATTTCTATACTAAAATTATGTGGACATCTGTAAATATTAACAAGACTGATCTTCAGTAAATCAGAAGTTTTCTTTTGACTTTTTATGCTCAAAAGTGATGAAAACTGTTGTTTAATTAAAAGCTTGTACTCAAAGACAACTCTGTTTTGGAAAAGAAGAAAGCCCTTTTTGATTCTTAGAACCATCATAGTAGACTGCTGTTATCCATGCGACTTGAGTCCACTACCATCTTTTTTCTTATTACTAGATAGCTGATTTTTATTGCTTATTTGCCTTTATTGCATATATGGGAGCTCTGTTTTTAACAAGCAGAAGTTTATACAGTGATGTCCTCTGTCAAATATACCAGCAACTGAGATTTTGAAGTATTTCCTTTGCACATGAAAAATTAAGTAGCTGGTGCACCGTAACCGTGGGGATTGCAGCAGGGCGTATGGGACCTCTCCAAACTCAGAAATGGGGAGAGACCTAAAGGGACAGGAGGAGCACACAGACATTGTCAGGCGCTGGAGAAGGTGCCAGCCCTCGGGAATGGCCACCTTCACCCGTAGCACAAGCAGTGCAAGAGGAGCTGGATAAAGGGGCAGGCACTGAGACTTGTTCGCTTCTTATTAGACCCCAGATTGGCTAAAGGGCATAGAATTCTTAAGATATTTTTTCTTCTATGCTGTGGGCTGAATCACTCAATTCTTTTTCATTTGACTAGCAACAAAGACAGAAGGGTTTTCTGTGGGACCTGTGACAGACATTGCTTGGGCTGGGTTACCTGTGTGTAATGGCAAACATGAACAACACAGCCATGGGAAAACATGGATCCAGAAGATGCGGTAAAGGGGAAGGAGCAGCAAAAACTCTATAGCAGATTCTGGTGAAGCAAGAACTGCAACCATTAATAACAAATCCTATGAATAATTATTAAAATCCACTAATAACTAGCTGGAAATCCAACAGAAACTACAGGAAAACCAGTCCTGTTAGCAATTCTAGGAACACCATGCATAACATTGCAATTAAAACAGCAGCAATTCTAGGGCAAGAATTAACAGCTATTTCTGCTCTTGTCTGTGAACCCATGAGAGCTGAAGTCCCTGCTGTGGCACTGGGAGATGCTACAAGAAACACGGAAGTCCTCTTAAAAATGGAGTAAAGCTGAATCAGAAGCCACTGCGAAAACTTTTGAGATCAGTAACTTGCAAAGGGATGAAAGAGCCACCCAGACAGATCACTGTCTCATGGAGAAACGCCACAGGGTGAGTATGAGGTGCAGGGTGGTAAAGCACCACAGATCTCTTTATGCTGTCAATCTAGAGAACACTGGCTCCAGAAAGAAAACTTAGTGGTGGTGAGTTTGGCAGAAAACACCCCAGAAACCCAGCCTTGAGCAGTAGCCTGGTAGTTCAAAGATTTGTCTGTATGTGGAGACTGAAAACTGAGGTGTATTGCAAAGGTGATGTGGAGCAAGGCAAACTGAAACAGCTTTGCTGTATCTTTGTGGCAGACCTTGGTCACACTAGTGGTTTGTATTTCAGCTACAAGAGGCAAGATACATGATTAAAAATTACTTTCAAATGGAGCTGGGGTGCAGCTGAGAGTTGGGAGAGGGATGCGTCTTGTAAGGGGCAAACTGAAACGTTGAGCCCTTTTTGGCACAGTTGGGCTTAGGTTACCCTACATGTTGTCAAGCAACGTGGAGACTCAGCAGTTGCGAGAGGCACACGGATGAAGTAAAAGAGGTCTTTTCTTGTTTTTTCTTGTGATCAGGAGGTGACAAGAGGAGAGGATGCCCCTTTGTGTGGCATCTCATTCTGTACTTCAGATACTAGGCAAGATCCACCAGATAATGCTGTTTGTCATGTCTGTGTACACATGTGGGCTGCCTCTGTGACAAGGTACATTTCTAGCCTATGCACAGGAAGATGGGTAAGATGTTAACTGTGGTACCTAGTAATATAGGCCTAACACTGGAATGCATGGGCCTGGCTCCTGAAAAGAGTGTTTGGAACATTTAATGGAAAAATATTGTCCTTCTTCTGACCCTCACCTGTTGATAATTAGCCAGAATCCTGCTGAAACCAGGACTGAGACAGCAGTGAGATGTCTGTAGCCCAAAGGAAATTGAGAAAGAAAAGCCTTGGACTGCGGTGTAGTACAGAAGCTCTGGGGACATATCTTGTGAAGCAAACTGCTCCCACAAACCATCTGCAATTGGCTGACATTCTCCAGTGTCAAGACAGACTTTGTCCAAGGTCAGAGAACCTTGTGTTTTGCACATGCTGTTCAACAGATGGTTGATCAGCTTTCTTTATTCTGAGATATCCTGGGGGAGATAATCCCTGACACGGTGGTAGGGCAGGGGATTGAAAGCACCCAAGCAGAGACAAGAAGTTCCTTAGGCGTTTCACTGTTTGAATGACTATATGGAAGGCAGCCCAACAAAATACTGGAGTTCTTCCGGCAATATGATCGGAGAGTCTATTTGTTCTTTTCTCTTTAGTAGTAAATGCAGCATCCAAATCCAAAGTTTATTCAATGTCTTGGATTAATGAAACATTAGAAGGCTCCAGGAAGGCATGGTATTATACGACCACACCTGATATGACACAGGCAAACATCGTGGGTCCAAGAGTTCAGACCACCTCACTCCATGTTCTTGGCACTGACAGCTTCCGAGTCTCCTGTTTATGCTACACAGCGTCCCAGCAATGTTTTAGAAATTGCTCTGATTTCCAGGCAGGTGATGCACCTGGGTGATCTCTACCAATCACTTCATGGGCAGAGAGCTATTGCTGAACGTGCAAACTGTGCACAAGTCTCCACGTCAGCTTGGCTAAATGTCAAGTCAGGCATGAACAGACAAAACACATGAGGTAAAGCCTGAAGAATTAAATTGCCTTTCATCAAGAATTAAGATACTTCTTCTTTAGGTAAGGTAATAATTTCACTGGAATCTCCTGTTCTATTAAGGAACAGAGGACATTTTTGGGGATGGTTTCAGTTATCACAAAACCATTAGCTGATTTGCTAGGAACAGGAAAGCAGATAGTACACTACAGTGTACAGGTGACCTGTATAGATGCACTTGACAAGACACAAACCCAAATATGTAGCATCCTAGATTTTACTCTGTACATGGATGCTTCAGAACGGTGTTATTACTCCTGTGGGATTTTGGTTGCTACTCAGTGGCCAACATAATTAATTACTACTTTACTATGTGTGTATAATGCAGTCAGTATAAACTCACTGATAAAACACACATAGCTCTTTCAAGAGACGTGTGTGAATTCTTTGCTATAGGTAGAAGTTACTTAGCTTCTTATATTTTTCTCAGCATTTTATTTCTTTTAAACTTATTAGTTAAAGCTGCTGAACAGGCTGTGGAGTTCAGTGCTGCACTGTGAACTTGTTCCTTGTTCCAATAAACACATAGTAGAATTGGGTTCTCTGATTATATTTTGCTTGGAATAGTGCTCACAGGCCAGAAACAGCATTGGTATGAAACCTTGGCAGAATTTTGCTTAGGGTTGTGCACTTTTGTTCAGTGTATTGCTTGCACACAGCCAGATGATGATGATGATTAGAGCCATAAAAACTCCACCATTTCTTGTGATAAGAATGACAGAAATCAGGTTTGGATAAAATATCTGTTCTAGAAACCCACATAACAGTGATTTTAACTTCATTTAAGATTTTTGTCTATCTAATAGATTTTCTTAAAGATTCCAGAGGGCTTAGGACAGAAGAGTGTGGTCTTTCCGTTGCAAAATGGATTACACAAAGTGGAGGTCCTTTTCAACCCTTCATACAAAGAAACAGAAAGCAAACTCTCTCATTTCTGACCTTTTCGGCCTCTCCCTTTGAGACACAGAATTATACCCATGCTAAAATACAAACTCCTGCTGTTCTGGTCTGTTTCACTATACAAATATACAGGAATTTTACTGTAATACATGTTTACATCTGACTATATAACATCTGACCAGTGGCTCTTCTAGTAATACACCATGTAACAGCACTTCAATTATTGATACGGAGAGGTATCGATAGGAGTGTTGATAAAGGAGGGGGAAGATGTTCGCTTTTTAATGAAGTCTTTGCCTAGCAGCATGGCTAGTCTTAAATAATTATTCAGTCCTGAACTGAGAATTTAATTTTGTAGATAATAAACTGAACATGTTAATAAACTATTAGCTATATGCTGGTAGTCTGTAGACAACTCCAGACTGCCCAACTGTCTTCCAGGCAACTGAAGCTCTTCTGCCTCTTCTACTTCTTTCCTGTAGTTACACAAGGAATTTTGCACACGCTCTGAATGTGGCTCATCTGCTTGAAGTGTGGCAATTTCTGGAATTTCCATATGTGCTCAGAGCTATTCACCATGTAATGCATGATAGTATGGGAAAAAAACAGAGCTTGGGAAAAGTTATTTTGAAATCAAGTGTAGTCACCGCATTTGTGGCTATGGATTTGTATCAACAGCAATTCTGTCATAAGGCACAAGAATCCTTCATTAGCTCTTCTCTCTCTTTATTATTACTATGTTTGGAATGAAGAGTTAACAATTCAAAAGAGAAACTCACTACTAAATCTCTGAAGTGCAACACTCCTTAAGATATTTCACTGCAGGGGAAGGGTATCCCAAGTATTTGTTAAAAAGCACCACTAGCACAACTCTGTGCCAAGTCCAACTCTTCTTACAAGAAGAGTTTTTTTCTGAAACAGATTGAATTTATAGAGGAAAGAAATTTTACAGGAAACAGCCATCAATTCTCCTAGCTTTCTTGCACCTGCTTTTTCATACTAATCTTTCTCTGTTACAGTAGTTCTGTTAAACCTTCTCCATGCTCTATTCAATTATTTTCTTTTTATGTTTTACTAACTCTTACTAGTCTTGCACAAATACAAGGAAAAAAATCACACAGAAGGAACAAAGAGAACTAGGATCAGGTAAAAAGGTAAAGACTTAACTAGAATTGGATTGATATTAACTGCTAAATGAACATGAATTATACAAGGTGAATACATGGTACAGTACAAAACCCTGGCAGTAATCAGCTCGCTATTTCAAATGAAGATGCTGTCATTTTGGCAAAGTTTTTCAGGTGTACAAGTACTTATGAAAGTAAATCCAGTGACGTGAATCCTGGAAACAAATGAAATGAACACTGGGCTTTTACCAAACATAGGATTCTAACAGTGCTTGAAGGTTTAGTGACCCAGCTGACACTGCATCTCTGGATATTGCTGTAGTTCTGATTTTCAAAACTACTCTAAACCCCCACCACTGTTCACTGAAGCTGAGTAAAATTAGCAGCTGGAGGAACTGTTCTGCTTTGTCAGTTTTAGGCAACATTTTAATACTGTCTCAAAATAAAGAAAATAAATTAAATGTGAAATTAGCACAAGGATAAGATGTGGCCAAAAGATTGAAGGTCTGTTACTTGTAATTCAGCTTGCTTAATGCCATAATCATCCTGCTGTTGGGGTCTAACATCTAGGCTGTATCTAGTACTGGCCGACATGAGTACTTGGAGAAAATACACCTTGTATTTTTTATACTAAAACTGGAGGTTTAGTTTGACATTGAGAGATCTGTGAATTTCTTTCACTCTAGTTCTAAAAACCTGAACAGAGAAGGCATGCTCCAATTTAATTTGTAGCTGCTTGGAAAAGCACAGTCATATCTGGCATGACACATTAACTAGAGTAAGTAAAGAAACGCATTGAAAACAGGGAAATGCAGTCCTAGTAAAAATAAACCCAATTTCAAGTAACTAAGATAACAGATGTAAAAAAAAAACCCTATTAAAAACTAGGAAAACGTAAAGGAAGCAATACTACAGTAAACTGAATAGAGCAAGAATTTGTTTTTTAAAATCTAGAAAAATGTAATTTCTGCTCCATCGTTGATCCATTTTGAGCTACTACGTATAAATGTGAGGAATTCAACATGTTTATTTAATTAAATGAAAGCATAGAAGAACTTCACTTAATGGTGAATTTTCACTTAATAGTGATGTTTTGATAATTAATAATGATTTGTGTGTGTGTGTGTTTTTCTCACACCAAAAGCAAAGAACAAAAAAAGCATGGATTGTCTTATCTTTAGGAAGTAGCTTTTATGTTTTGCTCTCTTTCAAGTTCTTAATCCTTCAGAGTAACAGAATTCTCACCTCCAACTAATTTAAAGATGTGGGAAAAATGCCCAGATATCATCAATGTGTACATATAAATACATATATATGTGCCACAGGCTAACAGTTTAAACGGAATGATTTAAAAGGAGTGGAATAAAAGCATATCTTCTTTTGTCTGCAAGCATTTCTTTTACGATACACTTTTGTCTGACTATAATCAGGACTTGAACTCCATCTACACCACCTAGAATTCAAAAACTATAAAAAGAAATGAAGTGGAAAGATAACTGTCTTTCCCTCCTAATTTTGAAAGGGCTAAGCACTGCCACTTGATGGACATTTCTGCCATTTCTATTACATAACTAAAAGATTCACAGAAAAACAGAACACTCAGAAGAAATACTGGGGAGTGCATGCTCTTTTACAATGAAGCAAACTAGAGTGCAGAGTTAGCTGTGGTCTTTCACTCCTGTGAAAGCGTGACAAACTGAGAAGTTTTGAGTCCCAGGGACCAGGACATCGCTAGAATCACACCTGGAGGAGGAAGTTCGTGCTTGGAAACTAAAAATGTTAAGATCTTTCTTGGCAGTTTAGCAATCTCCAACCCTGAAACAGATTATTTTACAGATGTTCCACAGAAGTGAAACCCTGAAAGCCAGGGCTCCATAGCAGCAGGCAGAATGAATTAGAAAAGAAGCAGACAAGTCTCTGTAACAAGGCACTGCGTGGTATCAGAAGCCCTTTCAAATATATATGTATTCTTTGCCAATTATTCATTTAAACAAATCACAGTTTTCTAGTGAAAACCTGTTTAATGGAAAACTGGTAACCACTCCTACTTATCACCTTGTTATAAGGCCCCCATCACAAATGCAAGAAACATTCTATTTCTTACACAATTTGTTCCCCTGGGCTATTCAAAGCAAGATCTAGGAGATCCAGCTACAACTAAAAAGCTAAACCAATAAAAACATAGTCATAAGAAGAGAAAGGAATAGAAATCTCACATTCCATGTCCTTCTTCAATGTTATGAAAATGAAATCATCCACTTTTTAGACTCTATTAATCTTTAATAGGTCATCTTCAACAGACACGCATTGAGAACTGCAACATCCATTGACTTTAAAGAAATTGTCAAGGAATAAAATTCTAACATTGGTTTGTGCTCTATTTTAAGAACATTTACAAATTCTCTCAGTTCTAAACCTTTTTCCAAAGTACTAAATCCCATCCTTAAACTCTGTGCTGCTGGATAGACAAAACATCCTATGTGAGTAGCATTCTACCAACATAAGGTTCATTTCCGAAAAGCAGCAGCCAGCAATTATTGTAAAAGGAGCTCTTCTTTCTGGAAAGGATATGCATGATCTGATGGCCTACAGATGTGCACTGGAAACTGCCTTTGGTCTCCTTCCTAGAGTACCAGATGGTCTCACATCATGAGGTTCCTCTCATGTATGAGTATTGCAGTCTATATGCTTAGTCACTAGAGCTATAAATAGTCTAATTCCACTATTTTTTTCTTCAGGCTATTTTTTTTTTTTTGCCAGCAGCATTCATCAGCCCCTTTTACATGAAAATCTCTCTCAAGGGAATAGCAACAGCTTGAACACATTGCCTATTGAAATTGTATTTATTAAAATCTACAAAAGTGTAAGTATAGAAGTTAGTTTCCTAAAAAAAATTTGAGAAAAAAAAAAAAAGAAAATTATTGGAATTGCTGCCCTGAGCTCCCACAAAGAAGATTAACTTTTAGTGGTTGGTGTGGGAGGAGATGGTAGGAAGGAGCTGGTAACAATTACTAGTCAAAGTTTCAGCCCTTCGTGTAGTCTGTCTTCTTCTGGGACTTGCCACATGTATTCTTTGTTGCAAAAATCTGTTAGCAATGATTACTCAGTTCTGCAGAAAGCACCCTGGTAGTGATGTCAGCTTCCCAAGTTTTCTGCTGGGAACGGTTCTTAAAACAGCAGAAAGGAGCCTCTTTTAATCCTGTGATTACTTCAATATTCTCAGCATGTCACTGATGATATCATGCTTCTGTTATAGTGTGGTTTTATCAGAAAGCCATAAAGAAACTCAGTAGAATATGAACTGGTCGAGTCTAAAACTCCTTGAAGAAACAATGGGAAAAAGACTAATATTAACTTCAGAGGATTTCAGTTCCAAAAGACTCTTTTCACCCTGCAGTGCATGACTCCTTCCTCTCTTTTCTGAAGAATGCTGAGTTTGAAAGCAACGCAAAACTAAATTCCAGTCCCAAATTCTCCACATATTTTGAGAAGTACTCACTGAGGTCTGAATTTCGTAGCTGACCCCACACTAATGGCTGAATCGAGCTCTTAGTTACAAGCACCTTAGGGACATAGGTTGTTTGTACCTTTTTAATAAAACAGCCTATTTGATTCCCATGTACATAATTGTGCCTTCCCCCCCCCCCCATCATCATGCACCATGGGGGAGCAGGGAGGGAGATCACCTGTAAACTATAAAATTTAACCAAGCCCACAATTAAAAGCAGAAAATCCATGTCAGTCACATTGCAGTTTTGGCTGCCTAAACTAAAAGTTTTCATTATAGAATTAAACATTATTTGTTTTCAATTTCTTTAAATGAAATCCTCAGTTTTAAGCACATTCAGACATCTCTTCTTTCCTTCTTTTTTAAGTAAGAAAAAAATATTTTCCTGATGAGGTAACATATCAAAATAACCAAATATATTTTGCTAGTGTTTAAACATCACTTTGAATTTTCTGTGCTTTGATATTTTTTGCTACAAATTAAATATATGAGATATCAGTTAAATGATCTTCACAGTGACAGAGAAATAATTAAATTTTCGGAAGCTAGTTTCTCTCAAATCCATTTTAATTTCATAAGCATTTCAAGAAGGCAGTCCTCTCCCTAGACATTGAAGACTTGACTCACATACTATGATGATCAGTGGAAAGCACTCTGTGTACTCACAGATGTTGTCTGTGACACATGTCAGAACTAGTATGAAATGCCTTATAAGGTATTGCCCTGGTTTGGCCTTCAGAATATTATTCTGAGACTTTTTGGCATGATTTGTAAGAACTAAAAGTTAAGTAATCCAAAATCTGCAGCTGTACAATGAGGAACAGCCTCACAGGCATTAAGTGATATGGGGTTTTAAACAGATATAATACACAATAATAGCTAGCAGTAGTCTTCAGTGACATGGCTTGGTCTGTTTCATGATGAGATATTCTTGAGTCTTCACCTTTTCAATGAATTAAAATAATAAAGATTTCAGAGAATAAACAGAGTGAGAACTCAGTCACAGTTTCCTAAGTGGATGAAGCTCCATTCCACTTCCTGCTTTATATTCTAGTCAAAGAGTAGAACTGCATGACGTGAATAAAGATGGCCTTCAAACTGGGGGAACAACTCCTATTCAAAGAAGCACAGATACACAGCTTGTAGATCTTATCTGTGTGTATTAGTAAGTATGGATACAATACAGAAGGTAAAATAACCACTTCCACAGAGCCTGTACCTGCTAGCATACTCTATAACAATAACATTGCTTTAGCAGACTTTTATTATATTCCTATACTGCCTAGAAGTATATTTTTCAGTTATTCTGAAGTGCTGCTTCATTCAGGTCTAAGGTGTGAAATACATTGACAAATCATGGTAGCGTTTCATCAGAAATAACTAGTGAGTAACTAAAAATGTCTTTATCTATACTCACTACAAACATAGGTTCATCTGTTCCTACACTATCCCTCTGTATGTAAATTCTGCATTATTCTTTGTTTTACCATTATGTCTAAGTATCCCAGTGAACACTAAGACCTCATCATGGTGCCTTCACACTAGCAGTAAGAATTGCAAGAGATTAATAAAGGAGACAATGTGGAGAGAGGAGATACTATTCCCACTGCAATATATAGGAAAATGAGATGCAAGAAGATGGTGGAGGTATGACACAGTTTTTGGTTTCTCCCACAGTTGTTTGTTGTTTTTTTTTTAAACCTGCTCATTTTCTCTGTTAATACCAATGCTTTGTTCACAAAACAGCTTATGGAATGACATGATTATAGTGGGACTACTACTAGAAAAGCTTGTACTTCAAATTTAGTACTGTAGTCCAAATACCTGATGCCTGTTTTTCAGTTAGCCACCACACTACTGGTTAAGAACATGCCTAGCCAACTCCTGTCTAAGTATTTGGTTGTGTATAGATTCAATGGGAAGCATTTTTCATATTTTATGCTATATATTTAAGAGAAACTCCAATAAATTTTTGTACCCTGGTTGCATTTTCAGCAGAACTTGCTACAGTTCCTATAAAGATCACTGATATTCTTCAGGGACACTGGCAGCCAGACAATGGCAAAAATGAACTCTCTGTGGACCATATGGATTTTCGGGATCAGTTTTGAATGCAGTTGCACGTGACTACCCTTTACAGAGAAAAAGCTGTTAAATCTCTACATGCTAGTATACACACCCACTAGTAAATGAGAAAATCCCTGACT
>Ga0181612_129457_pt1 | contig 14769 bp, 8 predicted proteins | sample HoacroProtozoa21_FD_119630 | JGI IMG/M metagenome (GOLD analysis project Ga0181612, IMG submission 119630) | Hoatzin crop microbial communities from Cojedes, Venezuel. Combined Assembly of Gp0051906, Gp0051904, Gp0051908 | reverse complement strand
TACCATTCTGTGATTCTGTGCATCTGCTGCACATTTTGCTTGTTTTATCCTCATTTCTGTCTCTTCTTAGCGCTTATGAAGGGGAGGAAAGGAAAGGAACAGAAAGGACTCCATCATTTCTAGAAAAAGCAAAAATAATTCTCCTTCCAGCAGAGAACGACAGCAGAATTTTATTTTCAGGCTTGGCTATTTTCTCAGAGCTAACCAGCAAACTCTGGCTCATTTGGGAAATTAACTGTCAGAGCAAGAAAATATCGAAGCGACAGCCAAAAGCCTTCACTCCTTCTGCAGCACTACTATCATCAAGCTTATGCTCTCTAAGCATCCAAGCAGTTCTTAGTGAAATTTCACTGGCAACATTTTAAATCAAGATGCACCATGTAACTCCAGCTTACCATTTAATTTCTAACATGATCTATATTAACACAACTGATAGAAGGGTCTGGCCTGCTCATATCCCTTCCTTGCAGGACTGTTCCTACCCCAGGGGGAAGACCAGACCAAAATACAATGCCAAGAGCCAACTTAATTTCTTCGCCAGCAACGCTACTGAAAGTTCAAAACCCTAACGCCTGAGCTACGCTCTTGGCAAGATTTTAAGCAAATTAACTGCATTACCTGGTGCTGCCACCAGATGTCAGAGAGCAATAGAGAAAAACTAGTTGTAGAGGTCCTAAGTCAAAAAGCCGGTATCGTAAAGGAGAGGTAACAAAGTCAGTTCAACCATGCCATCTCTAGACAGTGAAGTCCACACGATTTTACCCCTATTTATTGCAACATGTCTTATCACACCATCATATCTTATATGCAGTGAGTCTTCTTTCATATAAACACCCCCGGGTTTTGAGAGTGCTGTCGGGGGAAGGAAGGAAAAAAAAAAAGCAAGCTTGGTTTTCTGAAGCTGGAAATTCAAAAGAAAAACCCTAAGGTAATGTAGCAGTATTATGTAGGTCTTAAAGGCACATAGCTCATAAATACCCAACTTCCAACATTAAGATCAGCCCTGCTTTGTGCATATGTAACAATATTATTACATACACTGTTATCTTCTCTCCTTTAATTATCATGCTGTTGGCAGCAAATTTTACACACTTTATTCAGATCTCCACCCTCTCCAGATCCCCTGTCAGCGATGAGTAAAATACAGAAGGATGCATTAGAGACTGTGCAGCAGCCACATTCTTCCTGCCAAATTTAAAGTCCCTTTAAATCACTCTGTAGCAGAGTCTGAGAGTATGAATCGGAATATATGATGGGGAAGGAGAGCATATAAGGTGATTTCAGCATGAGTTTGAAACCATGGATTGTACACAGGTGGTAAAGCCACGGTTGGGTTTGGATGGCAAGACAGAAATGTTAAAAAAAGCCACCCTTACACTCCACTGCCCTGCTTCCTCCATATGTCACCTTTCTGGAAACTCATCAGACAGCTTTTCAAACCCTGCTACAACTATTTTTGATATCCTTTCAATACTATGGATACAAGGCTTGCAAGATGTTGAAGCCTCTTAGATGATGTAGAATACTTACACTTTCTTGTGAAGAGAGTAAGAATGTTAAAAATTGGTATCTTGGGTCCTTTCCAAGGTAAGACAGAAGTGCTATAAGTCCCGTGGGAAAGGAAAAATTTCCCACTTCTCTTGCAGTGCAAATCTTTTTCAGGAGCAGCCCAAGAATGTGACTAAAGTTATGGCTGTTTAAATTGCACCTTTGACTGGCTTCAGACAGAGAACTTTGAAAGTCCAGAGGAGAAAAATATTGCTATGGCAGGCTGAGTGACTGAAAAACACATCTAACACTTCAAGACATTCAGGGACTGAAACGGGGCAGAGAGTGCATGTCGGGTGAGGGGAGAGAAGCCTAGTAAAGCAGCCAATAGCATATGGCAAACCAAGTATTTTTCTAGAAATTGCACATGTATATTTTATACATTGATGAATATACATACACATCTACATCCAAGTATGAAAAGCCTAGGGAGCCCCATTTGGAAGCAGTAATTTGCCAGCCCTTAGGATGGAGTCACTGGGCGAAGCCTGTTCCAGGACCTGAGCGATACGTGAGAGGACCAGCAGCTGGGAGTACAGCTGATGCCCTGAAAACCTGCGAGCAGATGGGAACGGGGACGATGGATGTCAGCAGGGGAACGGCGCGGGTAGCACTTTGTTCCGGATGCTTCGTGCTGAACGTAGGAGATTATCGGTTACGTGAGCAGCAGATCTATGGGCAACAGCTCCAGCTACAGTGGATGCTCTGCTTCCTGTCCTAATCCCTCTCCTGGGCGATGAGGGCAGCAGACGCAGTGCTTTCCTTTGCTGTCTGGAACACAGCACATTACGGAGTACAAGGTAAACAGAGCATCAACAAATTGGTTTGTGCCAGCCTCGTCATAAAACACTCGGTGTGTAAGGCACATGGCACAGCCTAATGAAAATTGCTTTGGAGGATCTGAGTACCAAATGTCTCAGCGACGAGATGGCCCCATCCTTCTGTTAAGCCGTAACACTAGGGAATTCCCGTGACACCAAAGAGCAGTTCTGCTTGTTGTGGTGTATATCTGGCTGTTGCGTGCTATAAATGCAGCCACTCAGGCTGGACATTCGTTCCACAGTATGCCAGGCAGCAGACACTTCCAGTACCACACATTGCAAGTGGTACTTCCACCTAAAAATTCTTGATCTGGTCCTTAGGGTTACAGCAACCTGGGTGTGAAGCAGGTGCTTAGGATTGCAGTGTTGTTATCTGACACCAAATGCTATCTTTTGTACTGAACAAATTTATTCTATAAACAGCATTTGCAAAATCTCCCAAAATATACTTGTGTCGTTACTTATTTATGACACAGTGAATAATTCATGAAAGAGGACAGACAAAGGGAAGAGATGGGGACAAACAAGGTGCTCAGGATTATAACATAGGTATGGATTTGAAGAAAAAACATTTGACTTTGAAAGATAAGACTGCAAAGTTATCTGACAGTGCCAGCTTTAAAGCCTTATGACATCGTTTCATGCTTCCAAATGTGCATCAGCAACCCCAGGAGAGATCAATGGTTCACAGCACACCAGAGAGATCCAGGCACAGACCCACTGAGCTCGCTGTGTGTTTTTTCATAGAACGGCCTCACCCTTACGTAAGAGAGCGGGAGGCTGCACCAAGAGCGCAGGCACTAGATGAGACTCCACGCAGACCAGCAGCGCGTATTAAAGGCAAAGCCCGGAGAGCTGTGCGCTAAGGGCTGGTCACAGCTGCAAAAAAGAGCTGTCGGGGCACAACTCAAATTCTGCAATAAGCAAACCTGAACACTTTGTATGATAGGTTGAAAAAAAAAATCCTGAAAAAAAGCCCTCGGAGGTCGTTAGTACCCACTGTACTTCCAGACGCTGTTTGTACAGCTCTCTGTGCAACTGCAGGGCAGGCCGATCGCTCCCTGCAACTGCAGACACCAAAAGGAGTTCAGGTTTCAAGCTCCTACTGCCGGCTTTTGAGTTTGATAGAATCAGGTCAAAATCAGTCATGCTCAGTCTGATATAATGCAGATTTCTGGATCCTACCCTGCTCACCAAGAAGAGATGTGAGACCTGATTCTCCTTTCGTAGAGCCATGTCGTTAAAAACTGCCAGAGAAGTGCTAGTGCTGTAGGATGACATGCCAACAACAAAAAAACCCTCAGGAAGTATGGTGAACATTTTCAGAGAGGGGAGGGGAGGCTGGACCAGTTCTCGGCCTCTGCATTGCAAATAAAAAAAACACCTCCTAGCTTTCACAAAGAAGGTAAGCACAACAGTTGGGGCCATGAAACAAGACGGCAAGACGAGAGGGCGTTATTAGAAACATCTTGTTTGACATTGTATCCAAACTTTTGCCTTACAGTTTCAGAGAAGAGCTGTTCTACTCTTCAGCAATACATGAGTAAATATGTGTAGAAATCAGTATTCACATCTTTGACATATGGATGAAAATATTATCAGCAGCCATATCGTAAATTAAAGAAATACTTAAAAAAACACAGAAACACTACAATGCATCTAATAAAGGACACATTCACTCATCTGAGCAAAGAAATCTTCATAAGTACACTGTAGTTTTAAAACTAAACCTACCCTTTCCCAGTTGATGCAGTTTTCCATGCCTTTCTTTTGCTTTTAAAGACTGAAAGCTCTCAATGCGAGAACAAAGTGGAAGACAGATTTAATACTAAGAACCTTCTGTGAACCCAACAACTTGCACTGTCTTGAGTCCTACCCTGAAGCATATTTTCTACTACCACAGAACAAAAATAATGGAAATGGATAACCTGCCAGATGCGGCAGGTACCGAACCATTTAAGTTAACCATCCTGTTAAAAGTCAGAACAAATCCTGATGTACTGGGCTATCATGTTGTTTATAAAAAGAAAACTAGAGTGAAGAGGATGTGGTACCCTCCTCCACTAGCTTTAGCTCCTGCAAAACCAACACTTGGCAGCGCACACTCAGAATCTCCGTGACAGGCACAGGTAAATAGTGCAAGTTGGAGAGTGAGGGGTACACAATTTTGCTCGTCCATCAGCGGTGAAAGCAATCTTCACTAAAAATGACCCACGGTCTTGCCACGTTAAGTAAAGAAGACGCCTTTGGTGAAAAGCGAGCTTCCAACCTCGTAAGAGTTCCTGTACTCCCAAGCAGCTGAAGCAGAGCGGACTAACATGATAAGGACATGGGTTAAAGGGAGGCACTGAGACCGTCTCCAGAAAGGGATCCGCGCACACTCCAATCAGCGAGGTCTTTCAGTTAGATGAAAGCTTGCTGTAAATTGAAGGGGTTGCACACAAATGTCAATACGGCCTCTTAATGCTCCAGCGCATCTCTGACAATTTACTCAGGGAAAGCAAAGACCAATCTACTGTTGAGCTACAAAACTAAAACCACAAGTCGGTCTGAAATCCAGGCTGGGGAAGCCAGTTGGTTTCGGTATCAGGAAGACGCTTACTGTCATTAAAGCAAAAACCCCGTGTCTCTGTGCATTTACCACTCCGGCCGGCCTGAGCCCCTGCGACAGCGGCAGGCGGCTGCTGATTGCCACCAGCTAATTATAGCACGGGGGCGGCTGCCGGCGGGGCGGCGTGAAGGCAGGCAGCTCCGTGACACATTCACCAGCGCCGCTCCAGAAACGCCCCGCGCCCGCCCACCCCCATTCCACAGCCACCGCTCAGCCGCCGGCAGCTGCCCACAGCTGGCAGCGGGCAGCACCGGCCGCCACGCCTCGTCCTCCCTGGTGTAAGAAACCTCCAGGCGAGACCCTGCGGAGGGGGAAAGGGGTATTTGTTTCAACAGCCTACAGATTTCTTGCAGTGAAAGCGCAGCCGCTGCCTGCAGTTTCCACAGGCAGGCCGGTGACCGGTGAGCAGCCCAGCTACCGGCTTCCCACCCGCTTCCCTGCAGCCACCGGCCATGAAACCATAACCACTGCCCATCTACGCTTCAACCCCCAATGTTTCACAAGAATGGAAAGCAACACAAAGCAGGGGGAGATTACTCCTAAAATGTCTTCCTTGACCGGGAGACAGCCACAGCTTGCTACAGACCTCCTGCTGGCCTACACTCGGTCAAAACAACCAAGAGGGCTGCTGCACGTATTTCTGTCTCAGAGTTGTTTACCGAGTTTTGCCCTTCCCTCAGGCACTTTCCTTCCCATGATTCGCAGCGATGTGTGAAGATACTTTGGTATCAGTACCCTTCCCGTGGAAGCGTTCCAGCCCACCAGCCCTGAGGGCAGCGTTCACCCCAGCCCCTGCATTTCTCATCTGCCTCGTACAGGTCCCGCAGGTTTCTTCCAACGCCGTCAGAAACGCCGTCAGAAGCAGGCGATGCGGCACACAGCAACAGGCGGGTAGTTTTTCAGTTTCACTCTGCCAGTGCATCACTGTAAGACTCATATACAACAATATGACTGTTTTCCCCACAACCTTCTGATGATCATGCAACCAAAGTGATGCCACACAATTAAAGACTGCACAACAAGTCAAGTCTAAGGAGATACTTAACATAAAATCATTGATAAGTAGATGGGGAAACAGAGATGGAGAAGGAATGAAAAATGAAGCCAGCAAGACAGTGCACCCAGCCATATCACGTCTGAAGTTACTTTTCAGTCCATACAAGCTGCCTCTCTTGGAATCAATTCCAGTTGCACCTAAACTAAATCTGATCAAAGTTGCTGTAATTACTTGTATCCTTAAAGTATCAACTCATCAGCAAGAATGAAACAGAGTCAGCTCATCAAATGCTTCTTATTATTACAGTCTTTCACAGCAGGAGCCTGTATCTTCCATCACTGCAGACATCTGCTATGATCATTGGAAACCCAAAGACAAAGTGGCACAAAGACTCTTTTTCTGGATTATTTCAGTTTGAGCATTTGTCAGTGCCACACGCTATCTCTGTTCTCCCCAGCTGTCACATCCAAGATGCATATAAAGAAGTGCAAGAGTACTATGAAAAGTACCTACTGTAAAACCCACGCATTGGCAAGGGATTTGAGGATATATATAGAACTTGAACCTACATTTGCCTTCAGTCTATGAACTATATCAGCTTTCAAGTCTATGGGGCCATTTAACGTGCTGGCGTTCAAATGCCAGTGTTCCCAAATGCCAGCATCTAGTTGCATGTTCTTGAACATTTGAAGCCAGGAATGAGGTCATACCAATATTTGCTACTTACTAGCTTCCCAAATCCTTATGTTTATGGCTGATTTACATTTCCCTGCATGATTTTTATCTGAATGTAAGATTTTCAGGCAAGGAATGTGCACTTATGGCATCGTCATTTTGGATATTCATTCACTGCTGCAACTTCACTGTAGTCAAACTGAAGAGAAAGCTAATATATTCGCATCCCATGAGTTTTCACTTCTCAGAAATGCTCCAGATCCCCACGTATAAAAATATTTTTTAATTTCTTTCTACCCGTATAACCACACCGCTTTGGATGCTGCACCCACAGCTGTTCCTGTAAGTGATAAAGGAAGCGTAGTCTCAATGAAACCAGCAATGAATGGGGGACCCATACAACTATCATTAATGGGTCCCTGTAAAAGCGAAAAGGGATGTTGAGCAGGTTTCCCCCCTTTTTTTCTTGTGCTTGGTTCTATTCCACACTGACATTACTGGAGGAGAGGAGGAAGCAGAGGACATGCTTATTAAAATTTGCAGCGCACAAGTCTGGAGGGAATGCAATTATACCAGCGGACAAGATTATATGAGATTACTTCATCATTTGAAGACGTGCTTTGAAATTCAACACGGCTAGAAGCACAGTTATTACACATACCCAGAAACAACCAACTGTACAAACAGAGGTTGGGGAAAACTGCTTGGACAACAGCTCTTCGGAGAAAGATATGGGGTGGAGCAGACCATACGGTGAATGTGACTCAGTGAAGTCATACTGTTATGAAAACTGAACACGCTGGGATGTATAAACAGGAGCACACATCACCTATAATATATAGGTCATCCTTCTGCTCTGCTCAGTTTCATAAGGCCCCAGATGAAGTATTATCTCCTGTTCCAAGTACTTAAAAAAAAATATGGAGAACAAAGGAAGAGAGGTCAAAGACAAGAAAGATATCTAGAAAATACGACTTGTGACGAGAGGCTAAAGAAAATTGTTTTGTTTTCATCTAGAGAGGAGAATGCTATGGGCGGGGTGAGAATGGACTTCTACGTACATAGAGACATGCTACGAAAGTCAATAGAACAATCTGTTCTCCATAACCACGGCAGATAAGGAATAATGGGCTGAAACTGGAGCAAGAAGGACTCAGATCAAACATCATAAAAACTCCACATAATGATAACAAAGCACAGGAATAGATTTTATGCAGAATTCTTCAAACAAAGGGTAGATTAGCATCAGTGATGAATGACTGAAGCACTGCTGATCACATCCAGGAGCTGGGACAAGAACTTCTTAGCTTCCTGGCACTCCTCCCCCAACCCACTTCTCCCTAGTTTTCCATGAATCTCAGCTTTACAACTGTAAGTATTAAGAGCTACAACAATATTATAACCATAGGAGATACAACAAACCCCAGCGATGTTTACATGCATCGAGTTCCTCATTAATACTGAAAATTAAGTCAAAAATGGTCTGTGCTATCTGGTCAACACAATGGTAGGGAAGTGCCTTTTACTAAGGACAGGACTCAACTGACATAAGTTTAGCAGAACAAGAGAAATTCCAGCCACGTATCCCTCTCCCCCCTCAGCAGAGCCAATGGAGAGAAACCCCCATGGTCGGTGTCTGGGACGACGCTGTGGGCTGTCAGGGGCATGCTTCACACCGGCTGGGCAGGCCGCCTCGAGGCTCGCTCAGGGCTTGGCTGGAATGACGAAATTTATTGTACAGATAACACAGTGAGATTTATATGTGTGCACCATTACATTTACCTGTGTACACTGCACCTCACCCAGAAGCACACGCTTACAGTTCCAGCTATTTCCTGATCAGTGCAGCTGGCCACAAAGAGAAGACGCATCGGCACATGATGTCTCGGATGGATTTTAGGTTTCTCTCCTTAAAGGGTTTTGGCTACATCCTTTACTACATAAGGGAGCACAGCATCCCCATGTGCTTCTTCAGTGTTCTCACTGATGTTAGTCCCTATGAGATGTCAGCATGTTTTTAGAGTAACACTTGAAAACTGAATCATTAGCCCTGGCTCTAGAGCCTTTATTTTTTTTTTCAAAATACAATTTAGGACGCTATCAGAGAGGAATAATTCATGTTATATCCTCACTGAAACATCAGGCCTAACTTCTTGCAAGTAAGAAACGCATTACCTTTCAGATTACATTTCAGGTTTGGGGTCTGCACGTTTTAAACACGAGACGAACTGAAGACACACTGAAGTTCATCTGCATGGTTCCCTGGATTTTCTCCTGACAGGGCATGGTCTCTCTGGAAAACATTACAAAGCCAGGGCAGTGCCGCCCCACCGCTCATGCGGCTTTTGCATGGTACAGGCGATCAGCAGTCGCTTTCTTACACTGCAGTGTTTGTTGCAGCCCCCTTGGGCCTGGGCGGATGGGAAAGGCACACACTATTCCCCTACAGCAGAGCACGAAGATAACGTCTTCTAATTAGAGAACGCTAAATATTTGGAAGTCAGCATCCTTTATTATTCTGGAAACTTCATACGGCAATAGAAGATGGGCTGATTCTGGCAAAATTTCCTCATAACAAAAGAACATTATCAGGCAAGCACAGAGACACTTTCCCATTTTTCAGTGTAATAACGCCAACAGATACATTACAGCAGGATTTTTACAGCCAGGCAGACAGCTCAGCTAGTTCTAAAGGGGAAGAAAGGCAAATTTTTAAATGTGAACATCCCAAACAAACTCCATTCAGAGATTCCCTCTCCTCCCATAGATGAGCCTGTGGAAAAGATTTCTGCCAAAAATGGCACGGAACATCAACTGATAAACAACCGTGAATTCATATTCAGCTGTGTCTTTCAGACGCCAACACAAGATACGTGACTTCTCTTCCCTGAAATGGCTTTGGGATAAAGGAACAGAGAAAGGAGAAAAAAAGAGAAAAGAAACAAAAAATTGTACTGGAATTGACTTTGCGAACAAATGCTATGTCAGCTGGAAGAAACCCTTACTGGGGTTGGAACAGCACTTTGCGATATTCAGCTGTACAGATTTGTCTGACTGGAGATGGCTGTGCTCAAGGACGTTGCCATAATAATCGGGAACATGCTGACATTTGCATCAGAGGCTCAGTCTACTCAGAAGTCGAAGTCTTAGAAAGGGGTGGTGAGATCATCCTTACGGGTCTTGAAAACTTGCAGTCAGGAGAGCATTTTGGGGAAGGTTGCTTATTTAATTCCAAGAAGTTCTCCCTAAGGCTACTGAAAATGTTGCAGAACACAGGGTTGATCCTTTACTCAAACGCTTCTCTCAGAGCAACTCCAACCTACACTTCACTTGATGAAAATGTAGTTAATTCACAGATTTTGCTCAGCCAGTACCACAGACTACATCTGTTGGCCTACTGCTGAGACTCATAAGCACGGTGATTGCTTTACCTGTTTATCAGTTTTGCACATGCCTAGTTATGGCTGAAAGATTAGCTTTGAAATAGCAAAACTCCTGTATGAGAGAAAACCAGAAGGCTTAACAAATGAAAATTTGGGTCACGTTCTCTTCGTGCCATCAATTTGCATGGCATTGGGAGAAGCAGAAAAGGAAGACACATAACAGAGATGATGCAGAGATTTGAGAGAAATTGCTCATCGACCCAAACCTTGATATGCAGAGTGTCCGAGAAGAATTTAATTTCAAAAGAAAATTTCAAATTAAAAACATCCAGTCACCAGCACACAAAAATACTTTTCAAGCAGTGACACTTGCCGTTACAGACTGTCTTCTGCTTAGTCACATAACATCCACGGTATTCCTCTTCCTCTCGGTATGCAGTGCACACACAAACAGGAATTGCTGCTGAAAACGTTCATTTGCTCTCCGGGTTAAAAGTGACCATGCTCCTCTTAAATACGCAAGAAAATTCCACTGACACAGTGATTGTCACAACAAGAACAAATCCATAATGCACGGAAACAACAGTGCTTTGGGACCTTAAGAGATCCCCCTACTCTGTTCAGAGGATGCTGTGACCTTTTGTTCTGACACCCGATTCCAAATGAATCGGGGACCAAACAGGCCCATCTACTATTTCTGTCTTGCCTCACTTGCTGTGATGCGGCTTCCTTTAAGCCTGCTTCCCTGGATCCATCGCCGATGAAGGAGAAGAGGTAACAGGACTTTACTTTCCGTCAGTCTATGATGATACACAGGAGCAATGAAAGGTATCAGGTAGGGTTGGTGAGAATACTGCATCACTGTTCTAGCTCTGTTTATGGGATCCATATCCCTGCTAGGATACAACAAATAACTAGTTTTCTGACTGCAACAGCATTTATTTTTCTCTTTCCAGTCATCTTTATTTTGAAATTAGGAACCACTTTCACTCATTCACAGCCAAGGAAGATAAGGGCTTTCTCTGCCATCTCATGTGTTTGTTTAGCATGGGTCCGGGATACACTATTGGCTGAATTTGTTTGAACTTTCTTTTGGTTATCAGGCCTTCATCCACAATGCTCTTCAAGCAGAAGAAATTTTCCTCTTCCTAGTATCAGGAGCAACATAACCAGGATCCTGAAGCATCCACCATATCAAAAGCTGATGAAACTCAGGAACAAGACAAGCTTTGCTTCCAATAGCTACTGAAAAGACCAGGCAAGTAGGATTGAGAAAAATGTTCTCTTTAGGAATATAGCCGAGATTTTTACTGACCTTGACTCGAGCTGTGATTGTCTAAATCTAGAATTAGATCTTTGTCTTCCAAGACAGGCAGTCAGGCAATGGGAGCCTCAGAGGAAATTAACAGTACAGTACAAAAAATGGGCATCTTCATTCACGTCCGGGCACTCCCTGGGATACCAAGGTAGGAACAGCTTTGTCCTGTTCCTAACATGGCTCACACAAATGGTCAGGCACTTGCGCTGGCCAGTGTCCAGCAATCTCCTCCTGATCTTCATTTTCCTCACCTGAAAGAGGTCGGCACCATATGAGTTGAAGTGCAGAGAGGGTTTATAGGTAGCCACGAAGATGACCCTGAAGCAATCAAAATCAGCCACGGACCTTGCCTCAGCAAACTGCAATTGCTCTTGCAAAGTTACATTTCTTTGCTGTCTCCACTGGGAACCGATTTGACCTGACGTATGACCTGCAATCCTCACCAAAATTGCCTTTTCTCTGTTCTGTGTTTATCTTCCAGGGTAAGTCTTTGATCTGGCCTTTACACAGGAGTCTTCAAGGGCAGAGGGCAAAGGGAGCTGCAGAAAGGATGGAGGAGAGAAAAATCACACCAGCATGTGGTCAGCAGCACGGGCTGGAGCTAACACCGAAACAGTCAGACCTTTCTCTCGCAGGTGGGGATGACTTGCATGGCAGAAGGTAAAAGCTGGTGCAGTTGAACTTCACATTAATCACGGGCTGCTGGGAGATGAGCAGCAGTTGCCTGGCCCCTGCCAGCCCGGTGCACAAGGATATCGCTCAAGGGCGGCTGGTCTCCCCTGCGATGGCGGTGTGCTGCATCAGCAGTCCCGAAAATGGGACCATCACGTAACAGACTTGGAGACTGCTGCAGTTAAAGCAAGAAAGGATGACGGCGTGTACACCAGCACCCTTCGCTTTCCAGAAAACCACAGAACAAAACCAGAAGACTTTTAACAAGAAGGTACTAAAAAATTTGGGACCAAAATTACCTCTTAGCGTTAAAGCATCTTTCCTTCTCCCTGAAGGCTGCCACTATCTCCAGCAGCAGAGCAAGTGACGACACTTTGTCTACACATTACCTCATCACTGCATGATTTTAGGAAAAACATGCTGTATTAGCAACTCAAGTCTCAAACATGCCGCCTTTTCGATTATGAGCAAAACCGGCTCTTTCAATTCAAAACAGGAGTTTGGGAGCTTCCTATTCATGAGTTTCCAAGGGCATGTGCCATTCCCTAAAAAGCTGAACTAGCTATCGCTTCAGAAGCAGCTCTGCGCAGGTCATGCTTTTAGTAGAGACAGTAGTGACAGGACGAGGGGTAATGGTTTTAAACTAAAACAGGGTAGGTTTAGGCTGGATATAAGGAAGAATTTCTTTACAATGAGGGTTGTGAAATACTGGAACGGGTTGCCCAGAGAGGTAGTGGAGGTCCCATCCCTGGAAACATTCAAGACCAGGTTGGACAGGGCTCTGAGCAACCTGATCTAGTTAGTGATGTCCCTGCTCGCTGCGGGGGGGTTGGACTAGATGACCTCTAGGGGTCCCTTCCGACCCAAAACTTTCTATGATTCTATGACTCTATGTCTCAATGTTGGGATTTTTTCATATGCTAGTATCACAATCATACAGTTAGAAATACGCTTTTTGTACTCACAGGATACAAATCTAATGAAGTCAGCTAACAAAAACAATCAGTAATCTCATTTTCTAGAGACCATCAAAACAGAAACAAAATTAACTTTGTGACTTTACTGCAGGCTGTGTTTTTATATTGTTAGATTTGTATCGCTTGGGAGTGAAACAAGGCCTCCTGCCTTGGCAACAAAGCTGAGCTGACCAGAGTTCAGAAGTAACTTCAGGACTTCAGCCTCCAGACTGTTCAACAGTTGTTTTACGGGGATGGAGAAAGTTTTTGCATGTATGACATTATTCTTCAAAATGCCAGCATAAGAAGTTAAAAAAACAAACCAAACCGAAACAAATCCCTCTCAAAAATACTTATTTCTGATCTCAGTCCACAATACTTCTTTCTGATCTCGGTCCTTACAAGATCTTGACCATGGTCTCTTTCATAACAGATTCCTTCACTGCCTCAAGAGTGGATATCTAAATGGCAATTTATGCACACATATTTTCAGAAGAATAGGAAGACTTGCAGCAAGTTATTAAATATAATCCTCATTTTTTTTTATAATTAGGAAAATAATGCAACAGGAAAATGATCTCTGCCTTTTAGGAAAAATCTACACATTTAAAACTAAGCTTGCGATTTAAAACCATGAATCACACACACAAATTATAAAAAAGATGTACTGCCTTTCTGTGAACACTCACAGAAGTTATGAATTGCAGTAGAAAATTCGTGAAAAGTTGCGGCATAAAACGAAGTACCAAACTTCACCACAATGCCTTACTGCCATCTATAAACTCTCCAGATCGACGTGAGCAGTAGTTCAGCCCCAAGGGACACTCAGTCCCTCGACTCCAGGTGAATTTGCTCACTAAGGTCCCAGTTAAAAGAGCACGACAGTAGCTCACAAGGCTGCCAAAATGACACTGCCTGGTAATTTTCTGCATTACGGGATCAAAACTGAGGGATTAGCTTGGTCAGCAAACCAAGACATCTCTGATCTTAACGAAATTCTTAAACTGTCACTACCCCCTTCTTCCTGAAGAAGAAAAATGTATATGAAGTTTGCTGCAGATCTCAGAAAAGTTTGGGCTGTCTTTATATGCAGATGTGGAATGAAAATTTTAGCACCTACTTTCTTGAGACGTCTGTGTTCAGACCCAGAGTAAACAGGAAATCTCTCTGAACATGAGACTGTTACGTCACTAATGTCAGAAGAATGTTTGCTTGATCTAAATCATCTCATTCTCTAAAAAAACACTGACGTTAGCAGCAAATCATTCGCAGGAACTCTGAGGTTTATGGTTTTATTTTTATTTTCCTGTGCAGATATGTGATCAGCTTTATTCTTTTTTTAAGGCAGGTAGGTTTGACTGATACCCAAATTACGTGTATATGGTTTTGCTATGCATATGCATCCCATGCCTCAAGTACTTTTATAACCACGAAGGGCTCTCTCGGCTCAGTTTGGATCATATTTTCACACAGGTAATGCATACATTAATGGCTACTTGGCAGTTCCAAAAAGCAAAAAAGGGACATACACACTTTCAGAAGCCCCCCCATTTCTTACCTGCAATTAGTTCACTAAAACCACTTTATTTAATGAATCATTTATTTCAGACCTGCACAGGTGTCCACAGACTTAGCAGTACCTCTTCAGCTAGGTCAGAAGAATAATCACAACAGTCTACTTAAATTTTCCCTATTTCTCAATAGACGGATTCCTCCCAATAGGAAATAAAAAGGATCAGCAATAAATGGAAATAATAACCAACTGAAATTCAAGAAATAAGAAAAAAG
>Ga0181612_139823_pt1 | contig 14770 bp, 6 predicted proteins | sample HoacroProtozoa21_FD_119630 | JGI IMG/M metagenome (GOLD analysis project Ga0181612, IMG submission 119630) | Hoatzin crop microbial communities from Cojedes, Venezuel. Combined Assembly of Gp0051906, Gp0051904, Gp0051908 | reverse complement strand
TGTTTAATGAGTGTTTTAAATAGTAAACTCAAATTCCTCAAGAAACATTTGAGAACAGGGAAGAAATAGTCCTCTTGCTTAAGAGAAAATCATTTTCATTTAACCTTTTTTTCTCTATTTGGCATCAAGTTTCATGACACATTCTGAACTTCAAAATATGCAAACAGTGAACACATATTTGTACATCTATTTTATACTAATGAATTATTAACTATAGAACTGTAGTGCACCACAAAAGTACATCACACCACTTTTCCACTTTCGTTATGTTAAAATAGTAAATATGTAATGTAGGACCCAAGAACAGACTTACAGGAGGAGCCTGTATATCAGAAGAAGATATTTTGTCCTTCTCTGACACCCATGAGACACATTTAATACACTGCCAGCACTGTAAATCACACAGACAGCCTTTTCTATTTAACAAAGAACTATTGCTATTCTAGTAAAGACGTACTTTTTTTGGTGATGGCACTTGCTACTTTATGCAGCAGTCAACAGAACTCTGTATCAAAATAGATCATTGTGTAAGCAGAAAGCAAATGTGCAAGATTTCAATTGCAAAGCCACTTCAGCTGCAGTACACATACAACAATACTTGCTTTCAATCGCTAAGGGAAAAAGCAGATTAATAGACATACCAGTCAAATTGCTGTAACTTCCAATCCATTAGAACAATGGCAAACTGACCAAAGGAAATGCCAAAAATATTTGATCTGAGCTATGTTGAAGGACAGCATATTGCACATTAGGAACTTTTAAACTTAACAATCAAGATTAAATTTAAAAAGGAGGAAAAAATCCCCACTACTGCTAAAAATATCTTGTCCAGTAGCAAAATTTAGACAGTGATACTTTATAGGATATATTCGATCTGTATATGCTTAACAGCTCCCTGTGACATTCTTTCCTTTTGCAATTTCCTCAGAATCTAAATTGTAAAGGAGCTGATTTTAATTTTCATACATGCATAATATATAACTATCTTCTGTTCTTGTTTATATTGATACATTTTATGCATTATACATAAACATTTTAAAAAATAGGTGGTTTTGATTATATTTAGGGATGTGTGTTAAATGTAATTTTAAGGGATAAAAGAACTATTTGGTTTGACTGAACAAGGTTATTTTCTGTTAATCTTTTTGTTATGACATAACATTTTCTATATAATTTTTCAATGGACACCAATGCTGCACATTGTTGCTACTAAACACTAATGGAAGCCCTTAAAAGACAATAGAAATAGATCCTGAAGTTATGTGCAACGAGTAATTACACTTTCAATGATCCAGTTTGTAATTCAAGAGCAGTCCCATCAAAATCAAGGTTATACATATGGTTTAAGACAAGCATGGCCATAGTATTTTGTGTGATTAGGGTCATCAGAAGATGTCAAAAACTCTGTTTAGAAAATACATCATATCCTACTTGATGATTACACAACATGGATGATCACAGATACTCTTAGGTGGGTCCAACTTTTTATCAAAAGGTGTTATGTAATGAGAGTGTCAAAATATTAATATACATTCTCAGAAGCACAAAATTCTGAAGTGTTCTAATATGAAACTAGCTTTTTCTAAGTAGTAATAGATAAATACTGGTTAGTCTAGGTAAATCCCCTGAAAGATGAAGGGCTTATCAGCTTCTCTTTAATATTTACAAAATAGTGAGAAGTACAAGTTTTAGTTATGAAGCGAGAGATGTAACTACAGTAAATGACATAATTCAAACTAGTTCTGTTCAAGGTGAAAATTGAGTGAAGTTTTTCAGCGCACGTTTAACTTTTGAGCATCTGCTGAGAGTACTTGCTAAAGCTTTACTGGAATATATCCTTAAATTTAATTGCTGTGATTCACTTCTTAACTGTCTTAAGCACTAAAAGTCTGAGCAGGTAAAGAAGCAGTTCCTAAATGTTTCAAGACTCAGTAGTTTTTTCCTTTTTCATAATAGCTACCCTTGCCTTCATACATCTCACACACTTAACCATCCTCACAGCAGCCTGCTACCACTTGATATGCACTTGATGTGCACCTTGCACAAGGGAGTCAGCATGGACTACCTGAGCTGTTATGCTTTTGCATGCCTCATGAAACTTAAAAACACAAATGCTGCTCTCCAGCTTCTCAAAAGCACTCCTTTTGAACACTGAGTGGCCTCAGAGATGCCCTTCCACTTATTTTCCTTCCCCATGACCGTCCCTTGCCCTTGTCCACAGACATCTCTTCCCTTAACACTGCCCCAGAGCTGCATCCATCAAACCCTTGAGCCTCTGCTCCTGCAGGAGGAAGGAGCAGGGTGCTTGTGTGAGGCTGCTGCTCAGTCCAAGCCCAGTATGGAGAGGGAAACAAGAGTAGGCCCCAAACGGCTACAGCCACTAGATGATCCATGGTGGTCTCCCATCCCACTCATTAAAAGCAGATGTGATACTGTTTAAATAGCAAAGTGGAGAAATGCCCAGCTACCAAAGAAGCTAACTCTTCTTCAGGTTTGAAAAAAATATTATGTTTGTGCTAAGGCTTTTTAGTTTTACGGATGTAAATTCGAATTGATAATAGTGGACCTGACCATACAGATATTTTCCCTGAGCAAAATACTTTGATCCTTGCACTCTGACACAGACTCTCTGCAGGGACTTTGGTGAAAAAAACCAGATATTCTGTGTTAACTTTTAAACATGTCATAACCGTTTAAACTTCGATGGCCTATCACCAGAATATCCAAAAGCTTCCTTATCCTTAGCAGAAGGTCCATCCCTAATGAAACTCTCTGGCAGGCAGACAGTAGCAGAGGTTCAGTTTAAATGTGGGAACTGAGGCAGAGTCCAAGGTCTGGATCTCCCGCTCCCCTCCAGCTACAAGGAGTTAGGTGTATGCAGTGCAGCACAAGAGTTCAGATTACTTCATCCAAGCAAGAAAAGCCAAACATCCTGCCTGAGACCTGTGACAACTTTAGTCACCTGCTTAGTTCACAGAGTCTCCCTGCACTGGTCTGGTGACCAGATCACGCTGAACATCCCTTCGTACAAGACTCAAACATGCTGCTACGTATGTTCACAAATATGGGCAGGACTGTTACCTGGTGGTTAGTTCACTTACCTCAGAATAGTGAGATATGGATTCCTAGACTACATTATTTTCCTGGTGAGAAGGATTGAGAGAGAAAATAAAACAGCTGTCAAACCCATATCTACACTGTTTTCAGAAAAATACATAGGCAAGGGCAAGCTATATATGCTCTCCACAAATTCTCTTGCAAATACACATTTTTAGGGTGAATGTGAGATTCACTGCCAGAGGACCAGAAGAGAGAGATCCCTGTGTAGGGAGCTTGATTTCTGGTTCCTATCCTTCATGTGTTTTCATTACTGATCTCTTGAAAGAAAATGCATGTCTTCTCAGGAGCCAGGATCAGATTCCAAGACAAAGTTCCCATCACAGATTTGAGGGGGAATGAGCTTGTTACCCAAAACCAGGTCTAGGAAGGGGCTTTCAAGATGTGAACCCAAATTTTACCATCTGGGTTTGCAGATAAATATGTGGCCAAGTGTTGGAGGGCTCTGGGAAGGAAGATGTCACTTTATGCTCAGGACTTCTCAGCAGTTGGCTTGATTGCTTCTCCTGAGTGTGCTACCTGGTAGGAAGCACCTTCCTCTGCATCTAGCTTACTTTGTTTATAGGGAAATGTGGTTGGTGACTTCTCCCATACCTTCTGCAGAGCCGTGCCTCACTTGATGCATACCCCGCTCCGCTGGGACACTGCTCATGAGTGTCTGCACCACAGGGGTTTGCCCAAGCCCACAGAAGCAGCACACTGGGAGTAAGGAGTTAAATCAGGACACTCCATCTTTTGGGCTAGTGACAAGCTTTTTCTTTCATCTTCAAGCTGTCTTGGGTCCTGATGGAGCTGACCGTGGACTAGGGGCTGTATGTGCTACTTGGTGAAGCAGTGACCACAGTGCTTTGCTCCGGCTCCTTTGAGCCGAGCACCTGCTGAAGACCACTAACGAGTAAGCGACCACTTCCCCTTGGTTCTCATAGTTTATAAAACTGCTGTCCTCAGATAACATCATCAACAGATACAGCTGAACAAAATTTATCTTATAGCAATGAATGACAAAGGATTTTTTTCCAAAAAAAGCTTTGAAACTTCAAGGTGCAAATGCCTTTGTTGCTAGAATGAATAACAAGTATCCTGTGTAAGGATGCTGCCATCTGGAAATGAGAAACCGGACAACACAATGTATACTTGTCTATGCCTTTCCCATCAGCAAAGACTGGACACGCAGAGTGCCTTACTATGCAAGGTTAACTCAACCTATTGTACAGAATCCACCAAATTCTAGCGTGCTTATTTGTGTCTGCGGAGATGAAAGATCCGTCTATGCTGAGAGCAGATAAGACTATATTTGGCATCTGGATATATATATTTTAAAATGCAATCTGAGATACTGTGCTAGCAATATTTCTAAAAGAAGATTTTATTACAGTATCTAAAAGATACCTTTATTCACCTTTGGTCCTGAGCACCCAGACTTTTTTATTATTTTTTTATTCTTATTCTGTACGTTATTTAATAAAGGGGAAGAAGGGTATTGGAACCTAATTACATGTTACTGTAAAAAGAACAATGTTCAGCAGGGGTTTTCTATTGTATAGTCCACCCCAAATGGTACATTTTGGGTCCTTATTATAACCAAAATAAGTCTCCATGTACCCAGAATAAAGATGACTTTTCTCATGGACAGATATTTTCTTCTTATTCTGTTTCTAAACTTAGAATGCACGCATATATGAACTCCTACAGATAAACACAAAGATGCACGTTTTTTATACATATTAAAATGCAATTACTTTTCTGACAGCTTTTTTAATACATGATTAATTCAGAGCCAAGATCTGTGGAAATTGCTTCATTTTCATAACCTCAGCAATCAATCAAAAAGTAGAATGAGATCTTTTAGCATTGATATTTCTGAGCAATGGTCAAAAAAAAATTGATAGTTCAGATTTGCTTCAATAAATGTATTTACCACACCATTGTCTCTGAAAGTCAAACACATTTCTTTGTGAGCTGCATATACAGGAAGATGTTTACATCTGATTTCAAGAAATGACTACTGAGGCCAGCACCAGTGCAGGTCAATCACATGATGTCACTTCAAGATCTCTGTTCCTGCTGCCTTAATAATTTCAGCCATAGGTAGGGCTTTATGGAGATCATAATTTAAATGGTATAACTTTTCAGCCTGCTCTTATCTGACAATTAGAAACTTCTTCTCCCAGTCACACCAGATGGTACTGCCAAAGGCTGTGATGAAGAATATACTCTTTACTCCACAGCAGTCACCTGGGAAGGGTTAATACCCCAATCTGCTCTCCTTGCCTCTTCTTTTCCTTTACTCCACCACCAAGCAGCTGATGAGGGGCAGCTGCTATAAAGACTGCAAATCAGCTTGTGCAAAGGTGATGGATGAAGATACTGCAGGTGCCCCTGGAGAGGCTCTAGCCTCCTAGGATTGGGCAGAGTCTCTGCCCATGGCAGGAGACATTGCAGGCTAACACAGGTTGCAGCCTGCAAGAGGGGCTGAACTTGAGTCCAGATTTCCCTGTGCAAGGGGATATGATGACTCTGAGATTAAAAGACTGATAATACAGGACTAATCCAGCCTCAACTTTATTTTACTCAGAGGTGGGTAATACATGCTGTATGCAGGGGTAATGAGGGACGGCTGTGCGGACACTACAGGGTATGCCTTAGACATGGATTTTGGATTTTGGCACCCTGGCTTGAGGTTAAAAAAAAAAAAGGTGTGATTAGAGTGAAATGGGGCTTTTATTTTTTTTAAGAAGAAATTGTTTGGTTTGTTCTTTTTCCTCTGTTTCATCTCAGAACTCTCTCTTCAACTCCTCCATTCCCAAAATAAAGCCAATTCTGTACCGTCACACTGCACCAGTCCCCAGGGCTAGGCCAAATTTTGTTGTCAGTAGTAGCAATGAAACCATTAGGGAGTGACAGCCCTAGGGAGGTATCACCTGAATTAAGAAGAAAAGAATCTTGTCTTCTGTGTCTGTGGTGACATTTGTTTTTACTTGAATAGCTTTTATGGCAGGGTTTACATTTTTTTGCTAATGTGTAGTAAAACGCTTTTACTGTGGTTGGTTTCATTTTCAAAGCTTTAAAAAAATCAATTTGTTTCTTTGTACTCAGTATATTGGAGTTGAAAACCATAATGTACTATTACTTCAGGGTCACTGCTTAACTTCCGTTGACGCTCTCACCCATGAATATTTCCTGGAGTTTATTACTGCAATCTATTTCTTGAATTTTTATGCATAAACTTACATTTTGTGTCCTTAAGTAATCACTATCAGAGTCTTTAAGAAGAATGATTGATTTTTAGGGCAAAACCAATTTACCACATGAATGGAACACAAAATCCATGAGACAATTCTCATGAATACCCACGTTCTTCTCTTTGTACTGCAAAGATTTTGAGAGGGGTGTGAGAGATGAGGATGTTTCAGGCAGAGCAATGTAAAATGGGTAAAGAATACATGCCATGCATAGAGTAAATAGGACACGTTAACAAATATTATTCTGTCCTTTGGGGCATTTCTGAGTTAAATACCTACTATTGCTTGTCAAAACTTCTTCAACTAGGAGGTGGAAGGCGAGAACAGTGCCAAAATCCCTGTCAAGCTTTTGGCAAACTGTGTCTGGCAAATATTAAACTTTTTTTAGTACAGGGAGGTCTTTAAGAGCTACTTAAAGTATTGCAAGTGAATTGGAGCGTAGCATTAAAGGCAAACCAGGATTCCTGTTGTAACTGTCCAGGAAACGGCTGGCCAGTGGAGTTGCTTTCTTACAGGCAGCCACCAGCAGAGCTGAGGACAGCACATCACCCTGCTTATCTCTGTTGTTAATGGGCAGTATCTAGATTTTCTGACAGATTTCTTATTATTGTAGATTTTTATTATTGTAGTTATCACAAGACAACTAAGTAATAAGAATTCTGTCTGAATACATATATTCACCTAATTAATGTCTTATGCGACATTAAAAACATCTAACTCTTTCCTCATCAACAACAAGCTGTTTTGTGTAAAGACTTTTAACACCTCACTCCTACTAGAAAAATAATTTTTTATATCAATGTAATATATGTAATGGAAAAGACACCAGAATTTCCTTCACTGTTGTTATCCAGTTTGGATGCTTTGTAACAGTATTTCTTGTGAGTCTAATATCTGTGTTTTACAGGTTATAGCAATATAATGATGCTATGTTAGTCACACCACCAATTCTTACTCGCTTATCAAAGCAGCCTTCAGATAACTTCCAGATGAGACACGACAGTGGATAATCCATTATCCCTTTTGCTGGTTCTTTTGTCTTCTGAACAAAGGATTTGATTCAAATTATTAAGCTCATTCCAAGATGTAGCAGTTAAGACTAGCATTTTGAAAAAGTTTTTTCCATGCTTTAATGGAATGAATGAGCCTCTTCTACTTGCTCTAGGGAGAGAGGGCAATGTGTGGAGAGTGATGAATAATTGACCTGATTTAGTAGTGGAAAATTGCTTGAGGGAGAAATAATATTGTGGCAACAAATAAAAAACCCCAAAGCAGGGAAGCTGAATACTACTTGAGGAAGGTGGGGGAAAAGTTCTAATAATCCTGCTCTTTGTCTGAACATCATAGGAAGAAAAAGAAAAAATCAAGACATTCTCAGCTCATGACCTGCAGCTTGAGAGACACGAGGTGACCCAGGTTCTGCAGTGTGGGAATAGCACCCTCTATTGCAAGACCACCCTCGCCAACGCAGTGTCAGACCTCGTTGCCTCTCTGCATGGCCCTCACAACGGCTTTGTGAGGTAATGACAGGGTGTTTTCTTAATTTAGGAGAGGGGATCCACTTTCCTGGTGGCTTGTGAAAAGCCAGTGATAAAGCAGGAACTGAGCCCAGTTCTTCTGAATGACAAGCTGTAACTTCTGGCTCTGTGTGCTTCCTCTCCTACTAAGTCTCCTCTGCTTGAGAACCTTGATAAAACAGGCTACAGACCATTTGTAACTATATCTCTTTCAACTAATCTTAACAAACATATTTACCCTTACCTTCCCATATATGAGCTATGGTGTCTTTCAATTACAATTGCATCACTTTCTGCAGGCACTAGAAAAATTGTGAATGTTTGTATTGGGAAAAAGTTTTCTAGAGTTGCAGGTGGAAAGTAAGACAAAAGACATTTATGTTGGGAAGTGAAAAGTAAGACAACATATATACACTAAAAATTTTAAAAATCTAACTTTGAAGCTTGGAAAATAGCTGCTGTTTTAGAAAAATAAAAGTTCAACATTTTTTTCTTATTTTGTTTTCATTTGAAAGATTCAAGCAGATTTAACATCTTGAAAATGCAAGTTAGCAGATGAGAAAAGAAGGAAAGATAGCTTTTAGAACAGCTTCCTCTTTGAAAATCAGTATCTGCCCACAAACCACGACTGTCAAAAAGCAGGAAAGAGTCATTTCTATAGACTGTTTTTAATTTTCTTATCTTTTATCATGTGACCTCCAGAATAAAAGTTGGATTTAAATGGGTCTGTCCTGACAGACAGTGAACTCGACCCAAGAGGGTCAATAGCGGGAGAGGCAAATCAAACAGGAATAATCATTTGACAAACCTGGACCACAGTTACTGACATGGAGAAAATGTACGGAAGAAAACAAACAAACAAAAAGAGTAGGATAGAAGGTTATAAACATGCACATAACCAAGACAAGAACCTGTCTTTAAGCTCTTGCCAAGAGCTGATAGTATTTCACAGGGGCTACCTAATGACACATAAAAAAATGCAACACACACACACACCATTAACCCCACCCCCCAAAAAAAAGACAAAACAAAACCAACACAACAAAAAGAATCCCTGTGATAATGTAATGACCCATTGGAACTCATATGCTAAATAAAACTTGCCCCTAGCTCAAATCAGAAAGAATTATCTCACAAATATGTTGCTACCAGAGAAGCCTGGTCTTGGATTTTCTGCCAGGCAGAGGTATAAATACATACGCCCACTGCCCACAACCCCTCACCCTGCCTTTTCCATCCCAAATCAGTTTTGTAAAACTCTCCAAGTTGTAGTCATGCTAGCTGATAATTACATTTCATCTGATTGTTATCCAACAAAAGTACAGGTAGTGTAACATGTTAGACTTAACTCATTTGTTTTAATGAAGACATAAATGACTTGGTTTCAAAGGCTGGATAACATCAAGGAAACAGCCATTTTCTAATTGTTACCTGCATAATCATTTCACCTGCTGAAAGACTGCAGGCAAGTCTGTAACTCATTCAGGGGGTGTTCTGGAGAAGGGCTGTGAAGTCCAGCCGTGTACTTCCACTATGTTCCAGATCCTCAAATGGTCTGAACTGACATAACTCTTTTGGACTTACAAGTGTTTCAGTTCACAGCAGCTGAAGACATTTCTCTGATAACTTAACCAGGTAAGGCTTTTTGCCTGGTATCTGGCTGGATCTCTAACGTGGATTTCCAGGAGCGGTTTTTGTTTAGCCATAGAAGAAAGTGAAAATATCCTACGATTGTTGTAGTGAACTAGCACAGACAAAGGTATCAGGAGGCTCAAGTCAGTTGCATATGTTTGGGGTGTTTTTTTTTCTCCCTAGACCACAACTGCATATTATTACATACACTGGGTCAGTTGTCTGACTTGGCTAAATTACCTTAGCAGTGTTGAAACTGCAGTGCTATGTGACTGGTGCTAGCCAAGAACCTCTCCCTGTGGTCCTGCACATTTACTTCTTATTCAGACCAATGTAACTGACCTTACAAGGAATGTAGATAAATGCGAAGTGTAAGACTTCTTCCTATTTGTGTTTCAGTGACTGAAAGAAAGACTGTTAGCTATAGGAACTGCTATGAGTAGCAGTTAGTGTTGAACAAAACACTGAATCTAGAAAAACGTACTGTTCTGCTGTTCTTTCCTGAATAACAACAACAAAAAAATGCAGACGTATCCGAAACTCAAAAATTATAATTAAAAAAGAAGTAGTTAGTGTGTTTTGAAAAACATTTGGGCAGAACTACTCTACTGTCAAATTTCAAAAAAACAATTCACTTGAATGATAGAGATTGCAAATCTTTGAAGTATGTTTGATGTAGACTTATTTGCTCAGTCTACAGTTTATAACTTTCTTGCTTCAAAGCACCATTCTTCATGAGCAAAAAAAAGAAATAGATAAGGGAAGATGCAAAGAAAAAAATAAAGGCAGAAAGAAATGGATGATGGATTATAAAGCAGAGAAGTTTCTTTTCAGAACAGCGTTTGACTTATTACATTAATTGACCTGCTTGTTTGAGGTACATTCTATAACGTGGAAATTCATAGCTGCCAAAATACCTAATAAGATTAAGACAAAATCCTTAGACTGTGTGGAAAGGTATTAGCTGTATAGACTTCTCCTTTTATTGCTGAAAAGAATATAAGACAATTGTTTCTTTTGCATCATTTACTTCCTTGATATTATTAAGTAGCTACCTGTTTCCAACACAACAGCATTTTGAGGAGAAACTTTGAGTTAAAAAGACTTCACTTAATATTTTCACGTGTCATCTGTCCCTAAAAACTCATTAGATGCTTCCAAACTTAATAAAATTTCGCCTCTTTTTCCTTTTGTTTGCTAGGATTCAGACCCTGACAGTTTAAGACGCTATTTTCTATTTCCATTTTAAAAACCTTTTGGTTTACAATCTGCATATGCACAGTGTGTCTTCTGTATGCAATATTCATGGTGCACTGGAAACAAAAGGACAGAATTCTTCTTGATGTTAGCAGAGCAACTTTGAGGGTTGCAGCTGGACAACTCAGATCAGACTTCATGGTGAAGCACAAAGCTGAGAGGTCATAATCTCAGAAAATTCTTATATTTACTGTGTGTATATATATCACCTGTATGCTTTTACCATCTACCTGTTTTGGAAATCCAATCTGAATTGGTGACATGACCATACTGGCAACCTCTTTGAAGACTTATTTCTTTGGCATTATGTGAATGAAATAGATGCAACAAACTAAAATTGTAACCAAGCATTAAGATACGTCCAGAACTTTTGTACTTAGTCCCTCAAAAATGAGAGCTTCTTGTTTAAATAAGACTTCATTTAGTGGCATCATACAAACACTTTTGTGAAATTTTGATTTACAATCACATGAAATAAGATTTTTCAACATTAATGTTAGGAGAAAGAGAAGTTGACTCAGTAGTCCAGAAATCATTCTGAATCAAGCTGAAGACAACAAAAGGTTTTTACAACAGTAACCTCAAAATTTTTGCATGAGCTGATGCTTTGCATGAGCTGACCTAGACAATCGACTACGTGATAACAGTTAAGAAGCATACTTTGGTATGGGTTTTCCTGAAGATGTCAACTGCTTGCCTTTGCCAAAGGTAAAAGTAGTTTACATTTACTTAGAACTTAGTTCTAAAAACTGGCTCTTGGAGGTAACATCCAGACACAATTTGGCATGGAACTAGGTACATTTTCTGAGATTCCCACACTTTTCTGAGTTCTCAGGAACCCAAAGGGTTTGTCAGCAATACTGGTTTATTTGGGTTCCCAGAGGGAGAAGAACTTCCGGTTTATCACAAGTGCCTGAGCTCATTTTAAACACCACAACAGATTGATAAGAAAATCATAAGTTTTATTCTACGAAAAGTTTGATGTTCTTAATAACAAAACTGGAAAACAGTTAATGTAGTCCTGAATCACATTACCTGTAAACTTATTCCACACCTCCTCCAGTGACTTAGTTGACATGAGGCAGACCTGGCATGCTAGCACCTCCTGTTTCATGGCTGGTGTGTCTTGGAGAACCTCCTGAATTTATATCTATTTTGAGGATGCTGCTTAAGCTGGAATCTCCTTTCCCTCTCTTTTCAGATCTCTTTTCTCAAGTCTATTATCTTGTAAGACTACACTAAGACAGCTCTTAATCAATTATGACTACGATAACTTAGTCTTCTCTTCCCCTGTCCAATGCATTGCATAAAGTCAATGCAGCAATGTCAGACATTTCCTGGGCTGATCTCTGGGATTTAATGTGTTCTTCAATTAGCATTAATTAAATTGCGTAAACGTTTTCAAGACTCTTAAATGAGAAATATTAGCTGCAAACGCATATTATCAAATTCCTTAATCTCTAGGTCCATGCTAAAGTCTACATAAGAACCATATGTGACCTAGCACATCTGTCAGATCTACTACTGTTAATAAAAGTGGGGTTTCATCCCAGACCACCTTATCGTCCTCCATCTTACAATAATATTAGACGCTTGCAGTACTACAAAACAAAGCAGTGTAAATAGGGTCATCCTGAGGTAAACATGTTAAGCACATTGAATCATTGCAGTTGAGTTTAAAAGAGGATGTAATTATCTCTTTCCACTGTCTAGACATTTGAAAGGGTTGTCAGGACTACAGCTACAGCTTATCAAGCATCTACTTTTGCTCCACAGGGAGAGCTAAATCTTTGAGATCAAAGTCTCACAATAAGCACTTAGCTGGGGTGGATTTCTGACATGAAAAAATCATCAAGTGCTACCCTTTACTGGATTCTTGCTTACCGTTTCTCATTAGGCACACAGCCAGGCTCCATGGTGTACATGGAAGCCACAAAGAATCACATATGGATGTTTATATAGGGGCTAAGGTGTTCACAGGTAGATTGGACCAACGTACAGGGAAACCTTACTGCAGAGAGGAGTGGAAGCTGTCACAGAGCAGGAATTACTGCTTGTAGCAAGTCATTTGCCTGGCAGATGGGTGTACTTACCTTTGGAGAAATAACTCTTTTGCTTCTGAGAGACAGGAACCACTACAGAGACCTTCTCAATCTCCAATATCCAAGTAGGGACCACTTCAAAACAAGATAAAAGGAGACATTCATCTGCTTTAGCCTCCAATTGCTCCTGGAGAGTGCTTCCCTTTTTGAAGACTTCCCTGGCAAAGGAACTATTGCCACAGTGACTGGAAGGAGGAAAACTTGCTAGGTTATACTCTTCTTTGAAAGTATATCCACTTCTTAAGCCTGCTATCAGCACAAGTCTTGGTATCCTTTTGTAAATCTGCTGTGCATTCCTACACACTGAATGTTTATTATGCATTTTAAGATGCTCCATCACATCACAGGGGAAATACGCTAAGATGAAGTCTAAGACAACACAGCTTCTAACAAACTGTATTTCTCATTTCTCTCTAGCCAGGTTAGCTCTGTACTGCAGGTGATTTAGTTCAGTTCAATGGAACCACTGTTAAAAATAATGTCTCTAGCAAACCGCATTCTCTGCCTGCACAGGCTGCAGCCTCTATGACCAGTTTAACGGGCCAGGTCCCTGCTTGCCCACCTTGGCGTGGTCCTGGAATGGCCATGCTGGGGATGCAGGCTGCTGGTGTGCTTCTGAAGCAGGTTTCAGAGTATTCACATCCTACTCCTATGTGAGGTTTCGATGGGGCAATCATTTGAGAAGTACATGCAGAGGTCATATGAGCAGACTAACTGGAGATCAGAGACGATCCAGGAACAGGACTGCCTCACAGTTAAAAATTCATCCTTTTCTCTTTCGAAGTGAGAAAATATCTTGCAGAGTGTGCCATGTTAATCTGGGCCTTCAAATTCTCCTATTTGCTAAAATCATGCAGAGGAAAAACAACATGGACCTAAGCATAAACTTACAGTCTTTAGCTAGACTGTGCCAGCTAGTGAGGTTTACTGATTAGTTTCTTGGTTGATAAAGATGCTTCAAAACTGCTCCTTGAAAGCAAACAAATTCCTTTCAACAGTTTTGCAGAAGAGACGTGAGTAGATACACAAGACTTAGACAAGGAAGAAATATGAAGCCCTAATACAGCAAAATGCTATACTCTTTTTGAGAAAAGAGCACATATTGCCTAATGGGACTGTTGTGCTTGTTCAACCTATGTAAGTACCACATCGATATATATAAACACATACAGATCCAGAACAACAGCAGGACTTGCATGTTTAATAAAGGGGGGTAGGGGGAAAGGCTGCAGAAAGAGGAAAGGTCAACACAAACCAAGGTTTATACTATGGAGATGGGGATGAGAATAGGGACTTCAAGCCAGGATCTTGGATTTCAGGTGTGTAGCTGAAGTCCAGAGAGGACCAGGAGGACGGAGAGTTGAGCTGAAGGGGAAAAGGGCTGAACACATGTGAGGAGGGGAAAATCCAAGTTGAAGGATAAAGTTGCCTCTTCCCTGTAGCATGACCAAATACAGCATAATCACTGATTTGTGGGTAGGAAGAAGCCAAAGTTCTGTACTGCATTCTCCCCATATTGCAAAGGAGCCAGTCATTCAACAGCATTATTTCTTCCAGGTGTTGAATCGAAGAAAAAACTCTGTATATGAGCTGCATTCTAAACATGTTGCACAGCCTTCATGCTCATGACAGCCCAAGCTGTGACAATCCAAGCAACAGAGGTCTTCCTGGCCACAAGCTGCTAGAGCAGTCTGTGGTGTGGTTTCATCTGCAAGCAAGCAGGGAAAAGGCAAATGGGCAATGAGCTGATGGACATGCAGCAGATCGTTGTACTGCTGTGGCCACTGCACTAAAATGTGCTAGTTGCTTTCAAGACTAACTCCCAAAATTTTGCTACTGGTTGCAGCTACCCTTTCCCCCACCCTACCCCCACAACCATAATTAACACCAGGCATTGACCCTC
>Ga0181612_153528_pt1 | contig 14771 bp, 12 predicted proteins | sample HoacroProtozoa21_FD_119630 | JGI IMG/M metagenome (GOLD analysis project Ga0181612, IMG submission 119630) | Hoatzin crop microbial communities from Cojedes, Venezuel. Combined Assembly of Gp0051906, Gp0051904, Gp0051908 | reverse complement strand
GTATAATTAATACATTTTTTAAAAAGATTAAGTGTTCTATTGACAGAATGTGAAAAACAGAACACCACCAGCAGTTCTTGCTGTATATTATCAACTAAATATGCTGCTAAGAATTTCTTCAAATATATGGGCACAGTGCACACCTTTGTGTTTAATGTAGCTGTAGCATTACCTTGAGCCAGACTGGCTATCTATACCAAGTGACCATTAATATTAGAGATATAAAATAAAATGTGGTTTGGAGCATAATGTAGGAATCTGCTACTTGAAAGTAACCTATACGTTGTGGCCCTAGTATTACTCCTTTCTCAGCTGTGTGAAGGCATACCATTCTTTTTATTTGGGGTTTTAAAGTAGCAAATGGACAGAACGCTGCTTCTCACACAGTCAGACACTACTTTGTTGTCATACGTGCCTAGTAAAATCACAGGCCTCACTTTTCCACAGAAGTTCTACCTATGATTTTGCATTCACAAACACGTGGGATTTTTTCTGTCTTGTTTAAGATAGTGATTTTTGTGAACGTGCAAGGACAGAAACACTAATTCAACAAACCAGCTGCTAACAGACTTAAAGGCTACTTCAGATCAAACCAGCCCCAGAGCAAGATGCCATGTGCCCTGTATGCTGCGTTAAGAAATATGGGACAGAACGAGCAGTACGGTTGAACACCGTTGCTGCAATTAGCGGCTGCTTAACGGTGGCATTTTGCAGGTAATGGTACCAGCTAGTGTTTTTTGCAAGTTATGGAAAAAAAATGCAGAAAAGGGGATGGCCAGGCAGAGGCTCCATATGGATCACCCTGCTTGAGGCCCAGGTGAACCCAGCAATGAGGAGGAAGAAGACGACATCTGCAAGAAACCAACACCTGCAGGCAGGAGCTCAGGCAGCCACCCTTGGGAAGAGAACCACAGGCTGTGGGACGATGCTAGAGAGGAGTTGGGGCTCAATGCCAGTTAACAGGGTAGTTAGAGCCAATTCATTGCAGTTTGTTTATTGTCATGAGTAGAGCTCTTACAGATCCTTGGATGCTTACGTTGCGTGTTCCTCCGTGCCTGGCGAGTGTCTCTTGCTTGTCGTGTAACTTTGCAAACTACTTGTGTGCCCTGACGCATTCCAGGCACGCCAAAAACGTGGTCTTAGCTGCTAGTGCCCGTGAAAGGAGGAAGACTGGGGCTGCATGCCTTCCACGTCAGCAGGTCTTCCCTTTGTGGGCCCGCGGACAGGGCTGAGCTAACAACGAGCAGCGAACAGCATCACGCGTTGCTCTCCGCTTTTGTCTCAGCGGGGGTCTGTCCTGCCAGCAGTGCTCCCTCCCTCCAGCGCGTGGATTGTCAATTCCTTGCCAGGAGGGGCTGAAGAACAGATAATAACACCACAGAGCAGTTGTGAAAACCCCAGAGCCTTGAGGCCTGGATCCTGCAAAGAAAGCTGGAAAATTCATATCTGATACCCTTTAGGTTGGAGAAAGAAACTGGGCATGTTTCTGGCTTCTTGGGTGTGATTTAACCTCTTGGAATTAGCCTATATCAGCAAAGTGAAAGAAAAGGAAGTTTCAAGAAATCAAAACCAACATTTATTTAGAACGGTTTACACAACAAGAAAACAAGTAGAGATTTTGTCCTCATCTGTGAGAAGCCAAGCCCATCTCACAGATGTTTTCTGATGGGTGCTCTGCTCACTACAAGCGATGTCCAATTAAAAACAAGGGGAAAGAGGCTTTAAGAATGACAACTGATCATTCTCTTCTGAAAGAAGAGGAGAATAAGCACGTAACATATTCTGACACAATATGTTCTGTGTAGGTATTTCTTACGGATTTCAACGTACTTGCCAATTTCCCCCTCATTGCCCCTTCTCACAGGACCACTACTCGGTTTTGATACCCACTGAATAGACACCATTGTCTGCTTGAGCCTGAAAGATTGTGGGTTTTTTCTTCTTGCTTCACTATATAGAGATTTTTAGTCCCACAAACATTCCAGATTTCCCTTGATTCTCTCCTTTCCCTGTGATCATGACAACAGCTTATGCAACAGTGAGTTAGAAGGTGATTATTAGACTCTGCATCCTGACAAACTAATTTTGTTTGACTTTGGGTTTTAAAAGCAAACTGTACCCTCCACAACTCTACAAATCGGTGTGTTCTCTCCTTTCATCCACCATTTGTTCTGTGAGCTTTGCCCAGAACTCCATTCTGTGTTCTTTCAATCTCTTTGCTGCCTTTTGCACCAGTCCTATTTCCAGGTATGCTTCATCCAGCTCATACTGAGGCCAGTGGACCAAGCCTTCTCCGTTGGGATTGCTGGAAACAATACAATGAGAAGTTAGCTTTCCATGTGCCTGTCACTGGTGCTCTGACTGCTCAGGCTGAGAGCATTTCAGAAAACTAATGCAGGCTCAGATTATGTGATTCTAGTTCCTGAGCAGTTGGATGGTTTTTATCAAAATGCTAATCAGTGGAATAGCAAGCATTTAACAATTGCCATTATTTCTGGATCTAAAACGCCATTGCAGATGGAGTAATAGCTCTTGGATTTTTTTTTTTCTTTTTTTGGTCTGCAGGTTCATTTAAAAGGTTTTCCTTGCAATCATTAAGAATAGAAACAATTTGCTTCAATATTTATCTTAAATTCTGCCAAATTTGTAGGAACCACCATATAAGTATTGCTATTATGTTTCAGGCAGCACGGACAAAATTTGAGCTGTTGTTAGCGTTATGTTTCTCACCCATTTCTAGCAAAGTTAGTCCAGTATCTCATGACAGTTCTGCTAAGTTTTTCTTCTTCTTTTGTAGCATGACCTGCGAAGTGAGAGATGAAATGGCACCATTAAAAACTAAACAATCAAAAAAGTAGCAGCTACATCAATTCCAACAGACTGCAATCGGTTCTACGTGTTCCTCTGAGCTATGGGAGCTTTGCTGGAGCAGAGCTCCAGGGGAGAACTGTGGACGAATGACTTAATGAAAAGTAACTACCACTAAAGACAGAAAATGTTTATGTTGATTCTGATGTTTCTAAGAGAGAAAGCCCTCCAGTAAGCAAAACGAATAACAACCATGTTTTAAAAGGAATGCTTTAGTAAGCGTGGATACATCACCAGCTAAGAATGGTTTCCCAAAGACAAAGGCAATCTCATCTGAATGATCCGCTTTTACAAACTCTGGTACAATACCCGCCGTGGAACTCGGTCGATGCTGAAATTCATAAAAGTAGACTGGGTTGCCAGCATCTAGCAGAAAACGTACAGAAGAGTGTTAGCTGGAGACCTGAAAGTACCTGCTGCCACAGACAATAAACTTTCATCACAACCTAGTTTGGTAAAATGAAAACACTCTCAGTTCTTTGGGTAATGTAGTGTGATGCATACTGTCCACAAACACAAGCCAGGATGGAATTCTATGTTTCTTCTAACAGGAGCCGAATTAGACACTCACCTCGGTGGTATCTGGCCACTTCAATGGCTGAAAAAACAAAGAAAGAGTCTCCTAATGCATCCAGAAGGCCATCTCGCACCTGAGCACGGTTTTCTGCATTCCCTATGTATTCATTGTATACTCGATCAGTAACTTCAGAGGTAATACCCTGAAATGAACAATAAAAATACTTCTTAAAATGATGATGAACATTATAAAGACTAACAGCATGAACTGAGCATGCCATCTGCTTGCCCCTGGCTAAACCCCAAACGTTGCCTCTTCTTTCAGAGAAAATGCTCAGCTGTGTCAGAGAGTGGCTCAGAGCTCACAGCTGGGAGTTAGACAGCTACTGGACATAGATGTTCTGAGGGACAAGAGGTCTGCAAGCTTGAAAGGTCAAACATCTTTAGGTAGACATCAGTCAGTGGTGATGATAAACGGATGTGGCAGTCTGCTCTCCCTTCTGTGGAAATAACCCTCGTGACAAAGAAATCCTGTTGGATTTCATAAAATTCACTTATTGTTGTAGATGGCCATAATTTGCCCCTTTCAGAACAAGCCCGGGCTTTGCCTTTGCAAGTTCACAATGGATGTCTGTGACACCGAATGATCCATCACAAGTACTGGCCATGTTTATGAAGTCCGTAATTCTTACCTTTAATCTGCATTTTTCTATGTTTAGTAGATTCAGGAGAGCACAAAGGAACCAGAAGGGTGAGAGGGTTGTTCACTACCAGGAAGCAACTGAAGACACCTAAACACAGGTCCCTCAGTGCCATTCTAAACATCTCAGGTTGTCCTTTCTCATCTCCAGCTACTCCGTCAGAATGGTGTGTTCTACAGGTCTCATGTCTTACCTGCTGGTACTAGCTGTGTCTCGGACAACCTAGGGTATGTAAAATGTCATAAAAGATTGATGTTTAGGTACCTGAATCACTCCTGGATTTCCACAGCACTCCTTTTAAAAAAGAGGGGCATTTAGGATAAAAAAGTGACGTGTGTTTTCAGTCGCTAGTGGCAACAGGAATACACCATGTCTGCTGCCCGTTACTGCCCCATGGTAGGACGCTGTTGAACAGAACAAAGTTTGCCTCTAAAATATACCCCTCCGGGAGCATGAATGTGGAACCAGGCCAGTGAAGGAGCAGCACTGGGTTATTCTGAAAATGCTCTCTTACCATAATTGTGAATGCTAAGATGCTGCGTAAAACTTGACGTGCGACATCTTCATCCAGACCATCTGCGTAAGCAGGAAATTTCATTATCTGTGTGATACAGAGAATCGTATTTATTAGAAAATTTTGTGTTAACAAAATGATATATTAATAATGACATTATAAGTTTCTTACCATAGGAATAGTCCATCCAAATTCACAGTTATTTACACCTATTATATATGGGACTGCATTGATCATTTTTTCAGCTAGTAATTGCTGGGAACTCTTTGGAAGAAATACACCATCTGCAGATGCACTGAGGTACGGGGAAGGCTGGAGGGGGGGAAAAAAAAGCAAGCTTCACTAATATGCAAATTTTGCATCTAGAGAAAATTTTGAGATTTTTACTGTAGTTCCAAAGCAAAGCAAAAGAAAGTGCCAAGTGAAAATACAAGAAGTAATAGTATTCAAGCCATTTCTAAGTTTTGCCTGACAGATTTTCTGCACTAGGCAGAAGATTCTGTGAAGATTAGCATTACATTTTTAGCGCTTCAGAAACATAGGTGATGACGTCCACTTTACATCTATTCTTAGTTAATTCAATCCTATTATGGATGTGTGGAGCCGTGGTGGAAAACCAAACTTCTGTGTTGAAACTGCAAGGAACATGGAAGCCAGCACTGCGCTGGGAAATTTTAAGTAGGATGTAATACATTATATTAATTAATTTTCAGGTTCTCTGGGAGAAACTGTGACATTTCATACATTCTTTTTCTTCCCCTGTCAGAGCATGACAGCAAAACACAAGTAGCTCAAAGGCCGTGCGGAATGAAAGGGGAGTAACCTGTGCACATTTTTCAGGTGAGGTATAACATAGCTGCAGTGTTGTCAAATCCTGAAAGGTCACGAGGGTCAGATGTTACATTCCCTTCAAGTTCTCCTAATATTACAACACAGAAATAGCATAGTCTGTTAGGATAACATTTGGCATGTCATTTAAATGCAAGAAGTATAATTTCACCTACCATTTTTTGTAGTATCTGTACCATCTCTTCTCCTGTTTTTTCTCTTAAGCATTCGACTATTGCAGCCGAACTGGATTTTTCACAGCCAGCGGCAGCAGCAATTCTCTGCAACCAATAAAAACAAACAGGCACTCATGTTTTCCTACCCTGTGGCCACCGAGCCTGAGCCCAGCGGAGGGGGGGTCTGCGCTTCTGCACAAGGATCACTGCAGCCAGACGTGTTCCACCGCAGAGGCAGAGAATGGGAAGCCCTCGTAACCCTTTGCACTGCAACCCGCGCAGAAGGACAAAACCTACGCCTGCCAGGTATTTGGATACAGAAATAGAGCAAGAGAGTCATTCTGGTAAAGAACATGCCAGGCTGGGAAGGCAGGTTGAGGCGAAGGAGTTGGAGTGGTGCACAGTCAGAAGACAGCCACGTAAGCAGCAACGCAGAGCGCGTGACATCTTTCTTGGCAACGTCTCTTTGGGGGAACTAACAGCTGCCATTGGAGAGACAGAGCTCATTATAATCTTGCCTCTTTTATATCCCAGATTGTCAAATCTAGGTGCCTGGAAGTTGTGTCTTGCAGTTGAAAAAAAAAGAGGGGGGGGTTGAAGTCATCTCTTCTTTTTAAATATAAACAAATTGAATACAGTCTTGTTTATCTTCACACAACAGGCAACAAACAGGAGGGGAAGAGAAGAGTATTCAGAATCTGGTGCCATTTTCCAGCCAAAAATTATAGCTCAACTTTTCTTGAAGACAGTAGTACATGTTATAGTGTTCCTTTACATTTCACAATTCTTCCCTGCCTTCTCTCTTCGCTTCCTTAGTCTTTTGCTTTCACTCAGAGATACATGGATATTTGGGTGTTTGAAAAGCAAAGCATCACTAAACATGTATTATTTGCACACAGAAATACTGTCTTTGATGGCTGTGGTTGTAGTTTCACAAGGAAAAAAATCTGGTTTTGCATTTTGGAATAAAGAATTTGAGACATGCAAAACTATCTGGAAAAATAAAAATACCACCAGATACCCACTTGTGCTTCCTCCTCAGGCTGGTCAGTGAATGAAATCCTGGATGCAGTACCACTCTCTGAAATGGCCTTATGGAACAAGCCCTTCGCCAGGGGAGATAAGACCTGTAAAAAGACGAGGACAAGAGTTACAAGCACGACAAGCATCGTGTTCTGACCACTGACTTTGAATTTCAATATCAGAAATCACCATTTAAAACATTTTGAAAGCAGACGTCACCAAGCTGTTATTCTGCAGCCTCTGATCCCGGTTCAGCTGTGCAGAGGGCTTTGGCAGTGCTGTCAGGGACAGGGAGGAGGAGTTCGTGCCTGCCTTTCCCCTGCTGGAGCACCTGGCTTCCAAGGCTGCATGCAACCACGCTGGAAGCCAGACAGGGACCGCATGCAACCGCGGCCAAGATCGGGCTGTGCTGCAGAAGGGGAGTAAAGAGCTGCTGGCTGGAGGGCAGGAGCTTAGGAAACAGCGATTTTTATCACATGTATTGCTGAACCCTGATTTCATTGCACGATCTGGACCTCTTAGCCAACGTGCTCCGTGTTGATTTAAAGCTTTTACCTCATCACAGGTCACAAAACGCATGTCTGGTTCAGCTATCCTGACTATTCGCCTGGGCCGCTTTGCTCGAGTGGCTGTCGAAGCCAACAGGAGAAGGGCAAGACATCCTCGTAAAGGACTTTTCTCACAAGGATAAATTTTGGGGGTTTTGGTGCTGCAAAAAAAGCCCCCAGAACTCAGTTCAGTAGATGAGGAATAACATTGGGTCTGAACTACAAGATTTGGGTATGAAAAGAACATATTCATCAATCAGAAGCTGTATTGATATCCCATTGTATTATAGGGCAAGGTGATGTGTCATTTACTATAAACTACCCCTTTTCTCTCACTGACTTCGCATGCAGGTACTGAAAATGAATGTGGGATGGTAGGTTTTTCCCCAAAGTAATTAAGATCGGTATTACTGTGAACTTACAAGAGCAGAAACGCTGATTCCTCCTGCGGATTCTCCAGCGATAGTGACAGATCCTGGATCTCCTCCAAAATGTATGATATTGTCCTGAACCCACTGAAGAGCTGCCACTTGATCCAGATACCCCCAGTTACCTCGGGCATGCTCGTCACCAGTGCTGCAGAGAAAGAATGGATTTGGTTAAATGCTCAATGCAAGAAAAAAGGCAGACAAAAACACAATGTCTAGTATAAGAAACCAGATGCCATTCTCTGCACAGAGCTTCTCAACACAACGGAAAAATAAACGGCTCAGGAAGCGTTAAGATTTGAGCAGCAATCAAACAAGCACAGACTCGGAAACAGACCTGGGGCTCGTAAATTGTTCCCAACTGGTGCATGTGCAATTACAACAGGTATAGTTTCTTTGCATAAGCAAGTATTCTGCCCGTCTCTTCGCAAAGGCTTTGCACACATAATTCTGGGAATGACTTAGCAAAAGCTGAGATAAAATATCTCACCTAAAATATCCAGCAATACCTAGCCGGTACTGAATTGTTACAACCACCACGTTGTCAAAGGCTGCTAACGCTGAACCGTCGTACGATGATCCTGCTCCAAAAACTAACCCACCTCCATGGATCCACACAAAGACCTGGAAAGACAAAACCAGAAACAGTCCAGCACGCATAAGAGCTCCCAGTGATAAAAACTAAGTGTAAACCAAAATCTAATATTTTGTGCTGTTTCATTCCTGACTCTTTCAGATTATGTTTCACGAATGGTAGAAGCCTTGCGAATACGAGGCCTGCAGTCTTACCACACGGCATTGATGTGATGCACTACTTACATTACACCAGTGCCCCGTGACTTTTCACAGATTGCATAGAGGAAATCAAACATTACCTAGCTAAAATGTCAATAACATTTTATTTGTAGAATAAGATTTTGTGTCTCTTTCAAACCTCAGCAAATATTTACTGGGGCAAAGCGTGTAACGATCATCGTTACAAAACGGCACCCGTGAGTCTGCATACAGTGCAGGGTGCAGGTTTGCTGCAAACCAATTTTGCTAGAGGTGTTATAACGGTTTTGCTTACAGGCAGCTTCTCCTGTTTTTCTGTAGAACTGGGTGTGTACACGTTTAGGTATAAGCAATCTTCAGACATTTCGAGAAGAACTTTTTCTTTTCTATTAGTAATAGCGTCTGAAAAACCCTGTCCTTGTGCTTTATCCTGTAGACACCTGAACAAAAGAAAAAATGACAAGCAACAGAAATAACTAAAACCGCAAAGCTATCAAATGTACCTTTTTTTATACTTCCACGGTAAAGTGCAAACCAGAACCAATCTCTAGTACTTTTCCAGATTGCTGGCAACAGAAAACAGAAAACAATTTCTTTCTCTTTTAATATATTTTCTCCCTTTGACCTGACATTGAGGAGATCCGTAAAAAGGAGCCACGCATAACACGCGTAACAACATAATTTTGCATGTTTCAAAATGTATAACGTATACAGAAATGTACCTGCAAATATATATGGCTATGAATGACTCCAATGAAAATACAAATGAATTGTTTTACATCTTCAATAGCTTTCTGTATTGTAAAATATATTGTATGTATTTATATTGTATTCACTAAACAAGGGCAGTAGTGCACATGGAGTAAGTCATTTACAACACAGGCCAGAATTAGTCTGCGTTTCTTATGTGTCCTACTCAGCATGTGGCTCACTCAGTGTTTTTGCCTTCTAGTACTTTATTCCAGCATTTCCTCAGCTTCTTTCTGTTCCTGCTCCAAAGCTACACAGTTTATAAACATTGCTAAGTAATGGCCAAATGCTCCCGAAACAGAACATTACTGGCAAAGTGCTGGTCCGTATTAGTTCATCACCGACCCCCATTAGACAGCAGCTTTTAATAAAAAGCGCACCTTTAAAGGTGTCTTTAGAAACGCATTCATTGCAACAGTTGCAGGCGGTAACGAGATGGCACCGAGGGATTTACCATTGTGGCTTTTGGTTGCTCTGTACATCACTATCCTGGAATTGCATATAGTATAAAATTATTAAAAAGCTGGGTGGTTTTGTCGCTGTCTTACATTGGTGGGTAGGAAGTGGCATCTCTGACACCGTCCCACGGCTCGGGTGGCTGGGGTTCGGAAAACCTCAGCGGTCCAACCGGAGGCTTCGCGAACGGGAGTCCCAAAAAGACATTTACACTCCTCTCAGCTGCGTCCACTCGGAATTGGTACCCTCGGACTCTCCCGTACTTGGTCCCCACTTCTGGTTGCTCTGCTTGTTGTCCTGGGGGATGGGAGCACAAAATTACACAACTGGTCTATCTGTAAGGAGTTGCCAGGATTCTAAGAGCTTTAGCTATTTAAATATACACCTTTTGTTCGCTTTAACAATTCATTTTCATAAGTAAGGCCTCAACAAACTCTTCTCAGTACAGCTGGCATTATTTCAGCCTTCGTTCTGATTGGTTTGTGTGTGCGGTCTCCCCAAGGTGTATCATACGTATTGTCTTCCTTTCCACACACATTAGTAACAGCGTATAGATCTTAATCCTTTTCGACCCAAGCTGTTAGTTCAAAGTCCAACAGATTGCTCTCATTCAGAAAAGTCATTTCCTTTTCACGAAAAGGATCTGTGAGCATACAAAATACGTTCCGGATCCTTGATAGTACGTACTATAGTACGAAAAAGCTTCTCACACACCTGAAAACAGCCTGGCGTACACAAAGACTGTCAGCGTTTAGGTAAGATCCATTTTAAGATCGGTGTGAAAGTTCTCAGCACCGAATCACAAATGTGGTGCAGCGGTGTGCTCTGCCCCAGCAGCCCCCAAAATTCTGGGACAGGAATTTGATTTCGTTATTTGGAAGAAAGGCAAGTAAGACAAATGACTGAAAACAGATCGCAAAAAGAAATGAAGAACTAATTGCTCTTCAGAGGTAATTTCTACGCAGCGAGGCTGGGTGCCCAGGGCTGACGGTAAAGATGGGGTTCCCCCGGGTGAGCAAGCTGCACGCGCTCGGTCTCCTTACGGAAAGCAACAGAGAAAAACCCTTCCAACACTTACCAGTAGCGACAAGCTCCGCAGCCCCGACGGTGAGAATCAAAGACAGCAGCCACGTCATTCTGCAGGTCGCCGTTCCGCAGGCGAGTCACAGATTACCCTGCTCGGTGTGCTGCGTTATATAAAGGCTGTTGAGCGCAGCTCTTGCGCAAGGCAGAGCCTGATTGGGGAGAGCGATGCTGAAGCCGGGAGCTGGCCGAGCGGCCGGCCGCCAGAGCAACGGCCCTGCGCAAGCCACTGCTCGCCCGCAGCTCGGCTGCGTGCAGGGACCGGGAGCCCTCCCGCCTGGCACGGTGGGTCCGCGGGCTCCGTACGGGCTGCCTGTCACGCCATGTGAATCTGGTTCACAGCACCTCAGGCATCGGCTGTGTGCTGTAAAGTGCTTTGAAAGCAGCCTTCCTTTGCACCAGGAGATGTGTCCTGCTGCTGTAACACCACCGTCTTTCACAGTTCCCAGTTTCACAGGATTTTCTTGCACTATGCGGCGAAGAGACCAGGGAGCGAACTACACTTTCACTTTACTACATCTCGATGTAAGGAAGAAACAACATAGCCACAAAGAGCAAAATCCAAAACAATATACTGAAAAATGTGCTTTTGCTGAAGTGAAAGTTGAGGGATTTTTATTCTCATGAAAGGATATTTTTTGACAAAAACAGTGCTAGTAAAATCTTTGCTTTTCCTGGAGGGTGGCTTCTCCACCTGCCCCTCAGCGCTGCGTGTTCAGGGGTGTGTGTTTGGTGTCTAACACGACACATGAGTTTTGCAATGCGAAAGAGACGCTTTCTCAGCTTTTGTAATACAGGAACAGCACTAAAGGATTTGGGTGGTAACAACACATCTAATGCCTCTGACAGATCGGGAGGGTTTATGGACTGCTGTGTGTACTCACAGCTATCCTTGGCGCACGATGTGAAAAAAGAGGGGAGAGAGCTGAACAGAAATGAAAGAGATTTTCTGCCCACATGACTAAGGAGTTCTGTTAGTGTTGTGTAAGCTTCGGACTCTGCCTTTGTTTTTGTTTGGTTTTCTTTTCTTTTTTATTTGTGAGGCTCAGCAGATCTTACCCCGGGAAGGCTGTTTCTCAATTTTATATCATGAGAATTCTCAGCTGCCAGAGACAGTATTCGTATAGATTAATTTACTGCTTGCACCATCGTTTTCAGCTAAGCGGGACCTAAAGATCCATGATCACCAAAGGAATTCAGCACATACGTAATGTGCCTGACAGTCCCATGTGCTATGGCTCAGCTTGCGTACTTTACTCCAACCCTGCCCAAGGGCACCTGCACGGGTGTGATCTACAGCCCTTGTAGGTAAATCCTGGTCCCCCTTACAGTGGGCGGCTCAGGGAGCGAACGCTTGCCAGAGAGCTTCACCTGGACACGTCCAGCACCCACAGCGTAGCCTGAGCACTTGCCCCGTTAGTCAGGGGACTCCTGCCCTGTGCCGCAGCAGCACCGTGAACAACGGCAGTGCTGGCGTGCATGGGAGCTGCCTCCCCACGCTCGCTAAGTGCACAGCGTGCGTTGGCAAATGGGAGAACACCGTAAATTTGTGCTTCTAAGAAAATAATGTGGACAATAACCTCACTGCAGAATTTTTATGGCTCTTATGACCTTTTTCTTGTTTCGCACGAGTGAAGTTTGTGACATTAAACGTCAATAAAACTGGTCTGGGATCAGTCTGCACTGCTGTGGATGTACAGTCCCTATGGCAGTGTGAGCTGTACGCACTGCCAGAGGCAGCGAATGGGAACAGGTGCCTGGGTACAAGCGATGGCGTTGAGCAAAAGTTATCTTCCACCTGTATCCGTGTGACAAAGGTTGCTGGGAAGCCAAGGGCAGAAGTACTTTGTAGGAATAACCTCCGCACTCCAGTTTGCCTGCTTGAATACTGTTGCAAATTCTCTCACCCCCTCCACTTACCCTGGGCTGCTTTGGTTCCCGGCTTCGGAAAACTGTTTCCATGCGAGGTGGAACCACAGGAATCCCGGCTCGTGGCTCGGCTTCCATCCTGACGAGCATGCATGCGTCAGCTCACTTCTGACCTGCGAACCACAGGAGTCCTCCTCTGCTCCAAGGCCAAACGCGTTGTGCTCCGCTCGCTGCTCTTGCCTTTCGCTGAAACAAACTTTATTTATCTCCATAAACTATTTATTTTCTATCTCCTGATCTTTGCTGATTTTGCTAAACTCTGTCCTTTCCCCCTTGCTCTCCCTTTATTTTTCCCCTTCGTTTTCCATGCTATTTTCCAAGCCTTACTCTTCAGTCTTTCTTTGTTCTACTCACGACTTCTCTTTCAAGTACCCATTCTGCAAAATGTCTCAGCCCATATCCCGTACACAGTCCCAGAGACGGCCAAAGGCAGCAGCCATTCTGCAGATATTACCGGTTTCTGCAAATTCTGCCAATCTTACTTACAATGAGGTAATAACCAAACAGGATTTCAGATCCCTGCAGCCTTGCCTGTAGATACTTTGCATGGCTCTACAAGCATGACCTGTATGCTCTGCAAATGTGGAAACTCTTAAGCTAGTGACATCGACTAAACGTGCGGAATCTGGAGACAGTGGTACCTACCTGGCAAGTGGAAGTCTTGAATCCTGTTTGGTATTTACTTTTAAGAGAGAACATTTTGCAGCTTACCCTCGCTCAGTGAATAACGCATAAGTCAGGGAGCAATCAAAAACCAGTCCTGCCTGATGATGACATTTGCCTCTTTATGCCGTACTGCACTGCTACCTTTCTTGATTTCAGTAGCTGAAAAATAGAGACAAATGTCACATTTATAGGCCTATAATTGCACAGGAGCTCACAATTACATTTTGCCTCCGGTATGTATGTTAGAAGTGCTTAGAAGCCTGCATTTAAAACTGGGTCAGTTTGGTTTTTTACTCAGCCCCTGGGGAGCATTCAATGAAGCTGAGAATATGAAGCTTAGAGCACAGGAGTCTATGAAGCCAGTGCTTGGACAGCTTTAACACACTGTCTCTTCAGCATGTGGCAATCTCACATCAGGAGGTCTCTGGGATGGGACAGAGTATCAGAGCACTCACCCTTAGGTAGATAGGACTAAAAGCTTTTGACATTTTCCCCCGTGATTCATTTTCAGCACTGTGCCCGTGCCTGAGAAGTCAGTTCTCTGCATGCACTTACAACATCAGCATGCGTTCTGTGCACAGACATGCAGTGCTGCCTGCTCCTCTCAAAGGGAGGGGCACAGGATCTCAGGGGTATTGCACGTGCCATGAAAATCTGTCAATGCTATTTTGAAATTATATTCCCCTCACTAAACATGTTAGCTGAAACAGCTGCTTAGCAAGAATTCCCACTGACCGGAACAGCGGGTGTGCTAACAGCCTAACCCTGCCTCCCGAGTTCTGACTGGCTACAGAATTTGGGCAGAAAGACTTAGGAAATCCCACCCTATTTCTTCCAATAAAGCCATCCAGAAAGAAGGGATGGCCAGGTAGTTGCTGTAGGACATTATCAGTTATGAACAATCTTAAATTCTTCCAGAGATACAGAGGGGAAGAGATGCCCTGAGGACCTACAGAGCTGTGTAATGCTGCAGGGAGAGAGCAGCATGGCCAGGAATGTGGCTGGGGGAGCTGGAGCAGCCTAGGAGCCTGATCCAGGGAACAAACAAGACATACCAGAGAAAGCAGTTCTTGACAACACTGAAAGGAAGCATTCAAGACTTGTTCTTGACAGTCCAAGTGCGTATCAGCCAGCAAGGGCACTGGAATAATTCCCATAAAGGAATCCCCGTCCAGCGCTAGTAACGAAGGCCCCACAGGAGCAGGGAATGTGGAACTGGCTGGTGTCACAGAGAACTGCCTGGAGTCCAGCATAAAGCACCATGGAATGGACAGAAAGCATGAAACTAATGTTACCAATGCTGATCCTTCTAAGGGAGTTATTGACAAATGTAAAGGAAAAAAAGTGTGGGTAGGGGAGACTGTTTCTCCCTTTTCTAACACTTCATAGAAGTCTTCATTCCAGCACTACTGTTGCTGATCCTTTGTCACACAGTCAGAAATCTACTACCTCCATTGTAAAACTGACTTAAAAGGCACAACATTTTTTAGTTTCCTTCCCCCCCCCCCCGG
>Ga0181612_121513_pt1 | contig 14771 bp, 7 predicted proteins | sample HoacroProtozoa21_FD_119630 | JGI IMG/M metagenome (GOLD analysis project Ga0181612, IMG submission 119630) | Hoatzin crop microbial communities from Cojedes, Venezuel. Combined Assembly of Gp0051906, Gp0051904, Gp0051908 | reverse complement strand
CCACATAGATGCTGTGAACTGGACTTCATCTGGGTCTGTGGGTAACTGGTCATCATCTGGTTCATTATAAACCAGCTCCCGCACAGCTAATTCCCTCAAGTACTGAATACCCCTTTACATATTGGTCCACTTGCCAGGATAGCATACAAAATCGTCACTGAAGGGGTACCTCTCCCTCACACCTGACAGAAGTCTTCTCCAGAGGCTGAGGACTTGTTCCTTTTTCCCAATGGCCTTGTCAATGCCCCCATCCCTGGCCAGGGATCCCAGGGTGCTGGCCAAACCCAGGACAAGTCCATTGCTGGATTTTTCTAGTTGAGGATATTTTTGTTTATTTGAATAATTTTGTGTTTCTCAGAATTCTTTTTCATCTGCCACTTTATTACTTAATCCAGTACCATCTTCAGATTCTTTGATGAGTCTATGAAATGTTCTGTTGTCTTGAAAAACATGAAGAATTTTATACTATCTGTGAATGTCACCTCAATGTTCACATTCCCACCATTTAATAAAATATTTATTAACGTGTTGACTAGCACAGGTCCCAGAATAGATGTCATGTTCTTCTGGTAATCTGCTCCTGTATTTTCCTGACTATGTCCTATTGAAAAGTAGTGCGCTTTTTTATCCTTTTTTTTTTTTTGTTTTCCTTCACCCAACTTTAGTTGTCAAAAACTTTTGGGAATATGGGTATCTTATGTCAGTCAGGTCACACTTGCTCCTGTGCTTCTCAGCACCTTCAAAGAACTGGAGCAGATTTCTGATCTGTGGTTTCCTTCTATAAAAGCTATGGTAACTCTTCACTATGGTATTACATTTCTCCATGCATCAACTAAATCAATTCCTCATTATATAATTGAGGTTTATTAGACCTGTAAAGAAATCAGATGTACCAGTTAACAGTTTCTCAAAGTCTTTTCAGAAGTTGCTGTAATGTTTGCCACATTCCATTCCTCTGCTCCTTGGACCAGGTTAAGCACTTGCCCTCATACTTCAGTAAATATTTCAGTTAATTTCATATTTAAGGTTTTAAAAACTCCTCTTTGAATAGTCTCTGATTCTGGCAAATATTTAATCGCTTTATTCTAAGATTTTGGAGTTCTGTTCCCTGTTAAAAAAGCAAGACAGCCTGACCAGGGTGTGTCTCCGGAGTTACAAAAGCAGTCAGCTGCCTGCATAGTTCTGCTTGCTGCTGTGACTCAAACTGGTCGGATGTGGTTGAAATAATTCATAGGTGCCTTTCAAACCCATCGTAGAGGAGAGGGATTTAGGCTATTGGTACATGGGGACCTATCTTTCTTTGCATGACCTCATCTTTAAAGAAATGGATAACTGTTCCCAGCAAAGGAATGTGTCAGCAATTCCTTCAGCCAAAGACATCTATCTATAGAATATAAGGTATTTTGGTTTCTCAGCTGGGTGTGCATCTGAAGTTGGATGATAACATTAAAGCTGGATGTTAAGATCAGGAGTTGAATTGTTAACACTGTCCTTGGAGTGCAAGATTCATTGAATTTGAGAATTTCATTGTGCATTCCATAAAAAAGCAGAACTTACAACATAGTCTATTTAAATACATTGCCTTCCGTGGTTTCCTTGCTAGAACAGTACTTGTAGTTGATAACAGCCTTTTATTCAGGATCATCCCCTTCTGTATTCCAGACTGCAGTAGCAGCCATCTGCTTAAAACCCTAATATACAATTATGTGTGTTTGGCTAAACAGGTCTTTCCTTGTATCAGTGGAATTAGCCTTCTCCATTTTGTGTCCAGTATTTGGTGGTTTTTATTTTTGTTGTATATCCTTTTCCCTTCAATTTCATACACTAGCCAGTTGGCCTGAATGACATTGGGAATGCCTCTGATAGCATAATGGGCATTTATAGCAGTGACTGTAATTAATGATTGAGATTTTAGCTGTGCTTGCTAGCTAAGTTTAGGCACTGGCAAAATAAAGAGTTGCCTAGAGTCATTGGATGATGGACTAGGAAAACAATGGGTTTCATTTAAGCAGATGAACCCTCTGAGTGACACCATAGGGAGGGCAGATCTGTGCCAGTGCCAACCTTGCTCAGCACTGTGGCCGAGAGGTCTCCTCCACCTTCTTCCCTGAGCAGCTTCAAAAGCTAGGACTGAGTGAACTCCCTGGCTTTAGAAACACACGGCCTTCCCATTACAGCTTCTACATCTGATGTGAAGCCATTGAATCTGGGACTGCTGAGCCTTATGATACAGGTATTGTGACTGATGTAATGTTCTTATTATTTTAAATTGTGAATTAACACATTTATTATAGATTTTTCTTATATTCCTGTAAATTCGTAGACAACTCTGGTGCTTGATAGGACATTTCAGGAATGGAAACACAAAATCAAGGAAAACAAGATTATTGAGTACAATGAACATTTCTTTCCTGGCATCAGGGCAAAACACAGGGACAGGAAACAGGAAAGGAAATCAGCAAGATGAGAACCAATTCTACAGAAATTATTGAACATTTCCTCAGTCAGAACCCCCCAGCAAAAGAAAAAAGGTACTGTCCTGAAATCTCACCCAAAGTCTTCGCTGGTAGATAGGGCTGAAGGCTGAAGAGAAGAGGTACATTCTTTGCTGAGAAGTGCTGAGCCATCCCCATGGCATGGCATACCTTGTGCAGCAGGTTCTCTGTGGCAAGCTAGGACTTAGTGGACCACAGTAGAGGACATCTTGTGTCTCAGTGCTGGTCTTTACAAGGGAAGAGAAGTACGAGCCTCAAACCTCCACAGAGGATTTCTTCTTGACTTCTGTTATGCTGATATGACGTGCTCTGGGCTGCTGTTACTCTAGTCCAACCTAACCAGATTCAGCCATCTTCTGTCTAGCAGGTTCTGTACAGTCTGTCCGGGATATTTTGTGAGATGTGGGGGACTCAGCTAAGAAGATACCAGCTAAATGCTGCAGCAGGCTGCTCTGTTTGTTAGTAGTTCATTAGGTCAGTCATCTCAGTTCTGTGATGTTTTTCAAACACAGATTCACTGGGAGTCCTAGTTTATATTTCCTCTGTGCATGCATGCTGCTGGCCTGAGGGCTCCTGGGGCTACCTGCTTAAAACTCTTACACTAACCAGGGACTCTCTTACATGTTTTATAATGATTTCTTTTCATTCACTGCTCATCTGTTTTCTGTTATTATTTTCCTTTTACTGCTATAAAAGCTTTTCTGTTCTTATATTTGATGTTCGCTTCTGTGATTTGTCCTGATGTTCTCTGCGATAATAGGTTTAGTAGTACTGAGGTGAATGTCTAAATAATTTGGTGGAATGGATCCAAAATGACACAAAGTGGGTTGCTCAATAGATGAGAGCACAATCACACCCATTAACATAGAGCTGACATTCACCTAATGTACAAGTACGTGTAAATTAGAGTCCTTTGGCTCTGTACAGTTTTACTCTTAACATACATATTCACAGTCTGTTTGGGCTTTTTAGAAGCCCTGGACAAGGAGGTTTTATTACCAGACATTAGCCCGTTAGGTGAGTGCAGCTGTTCTTCATGTAAAGATGTGGCAGAGTGACCATTAGGATCCTGCCATTGTGAAATGGTAGATACCATGCTTCCAGTTGAATTACTAGACGTGGCTCTATCAGCTGCGCTGTCAGCACTGTTGTACCACATATTCCTGTATTTGAAGTGTGCTGCACTGGACTCCTCTCTAGTGTTACCTGAATTGTTCTTACGATTCGTGGAGGAGAGGTGAGAACCATACGCCGGTACAGCCTGGCGATCATCATGGAAATACAGCTCTTGTTCCTACGTCCTCTCCAGAAGAGGAACACCTGCAATAGTTATTGTACAGAACATTCGTGCAGTGTAGCCCAGTGAAAATGCATGCAAGCATTTCCTTTCTTCAGTTGTACTAAACCAACAAAAGTAAAAACACCTTTATATACTCAGAGATTTGAAAGCGCCAAATGCACCTCAGCCCATCTACATCACCTACATAATCAGTTTTGGTATTTCTAAGCAAAACAACTACTTCCAAAGGAGCTATTGTGAACAGATGGACTAATATTCATAAAACAGACAGTTCCCTTTGTAACTGGTTTGTTTCAATAAAAGGTATTGTTTCCATTGAGATTTAAACTACAATTTGCTCAAATTATTTTTATATTTCGCCATAATATTGTGAGCACATGAAATGGGCAAAATGTTAAGAATAATTAAGCAGAATGGTCCTTAATACCGTGGTGAGTCTGAAAAATCATATATAAAAGAAAGGAGCTATCTGTGGAGCTGCCAGTTCTACTTATATAAGCCCATCTGTTTACATCTATGCTTGTTCCCTAAAGAAGAATACGTCTAATGTGAAGAATTCCCACCAGATCTCTCAGATATTTTATCATTCAACAACGTTCTTCCTGTTTTCCCTCTCTCTTTCCTTTATAAGAAACTATAGAATTAATGTTTTCAGTGCTGTCTCTCAGAACATTTACAGGACAAATGCTGGACTTAGCATATAAAATTGAATGTTCTCTTCTGATTCCATAATGAACAAAAATAGTTGCCACTTACATACACTTTTGACTCACAGTGGCTTATAGTCTTGTCTTCTATGTAACTCTCCCCTCCCACTTCTTTATTCTCATCTTGAATCCCTCAGACCATCTCTTGTTAAATCTAAGGCATAGGTTATTTTATATCCAATTGATCATGTGGAAAGGCTGTTTGCTGGTCAGTGACAGATTATAAAATTTCTTTCAAAAAAAGGAAAAGGTATTCAAGAGCTCCAAACTTTGTGTTTCCCTGCATCTCTCAGTCCTAGGACTTCTGCAAATGTAGGGCTAATGTTTTACTGCTGAGAAGCAACAGATGGATATTCCATGGCTTGTGTTCTGTCCTCAGAACTACTTCAACAACAAAATTACCTGAATAACATCAGATATAAGAATGTGGACTTTTTTGATCTTTTTATTAAATGCCAGTATCAAAGTGGATTTATCCACTCGCAAAGATAAGATGGGAGGAGGCCACCTTTTGAAGACCATTTGAATTTCTTTCATTGAGTGGCCTAATCTTCTTCCTACTTGACTGAACTTCTGTAAATTGTTTTAGGATTCTTAGAACTAAATAAAATCTCTAAGAATTCTATCTTCTGATTTAATTATCAAAGTGTAAATTCTTTACATAAACTTTGGTGAAACAGAAAATACAAAATAAAATAAGGTCAAATCAGAAAAGGAGGAAATTCAGTTAGCCCCTTCAAAGAGATCTTGACTTGATTTTGAGTTTTGAATTACAGATGTAGAATAAGGGTGGGGGTTTTTCTTGCCAGCTTCTGTGGAACTGAAAGACATTAATTCATCTCACTTCTAACAGTAAGTTCCCAACCAGTTTTAGTGGTTCAGGTGTTTGGAAAGCTGTTAACTCAGATGTGCAGCTCTCTTCTCAGGTAGGTAATTCCACTCTGACCACCAAAATATTCCTTGTATTTTGGACTTCTCAGCCTATGAAGGCAGGAAGTGCAGCACTGTGCTCTGCCCATGTTTTATTCAGAGAGGTGTATTTTGGGAAGACCTGATTGTTCTCCACTGCCTGCTGCAGCACTTTGAATCATGCCCGTCTGCTCCAGCATGCCTCTGCGGGAGTCCAGCAGCCAGCCCGCACCAACGAGTTTGGGTTAACTCAGGTCAGATAGAGCAATGTGTTGCACTGATCAATTAATGCTTTTGCACAACAGAAGGTGTCTAGAAACACATGCAGTTCCAAGCTGAATTCCTTTTGCTTTGGTAGGAAGTGAAGGAAGCACAGAAACGAAGGTCATATTACTAGTAAGTTGTAGCTCTGAACTATCCGTTATTGCTATTGTTGTAGCTCTGAACTACCCGTTATTGCTATTCAGTTTTAGTAGCATTCTCTTAACATTAGCTTTCGCTTGAAATGTCTTTCTTCTGTCACATACTTTCTTCTTGCTGAGAGACTGGCTGCTGCTACTCATTTGTGGGTCTGGGTACATGATGCGGAGAAAGGGGGCTCTGGCATCCTTTTGCAACACACACACATTTATACTCCAGCCTTTCTTAACAGATTTTCCATGAACTTCCGTCCTTCATTGCTGAAGTGATACTAGGGTTTCTGCATCGCTTGTGAGTAATGATTTTTACCTGATGTTTGTTCTCTCTGTTGTAAAGGGTGGAATGATTTTTACCTGATGTTTGTTCTCTCTGTTGTAAACAGTGGCTAGCTGTGTTTTAGGTAAGTAAATTATTCAACCGTAACCTGTCTGTGGCCTTGGATGCTTTAGAGACAGAAGGAAATAGGAAGGCCAGTGCTCTCTTCATAGGGAATGGATAGAGGGAGGCTACAGGATACGCTCATGGTGCCGTCTCTTTGTTAAGTGCTGGGTAGGATGCAGTATGCAAAGGACACATCATCTTACATTTTTGTGGGGTTTGAAATTTGTGTGGAAGATGAAGTGGACTGCTGGACTGATTGATTCTTGAATTGAACACCTTCTTGCGATTAGGGTTGTTAATACATTGTTTTCCATGAAGGGCAGAAAAGAGCTTAGGAAGAAGCAGATCAAATATTTAAGACCAGTGAGGTTATAGACGTTTATCTCATTTCTTATCAGGGGCTGTATCTGGGGGCAGTTCCCTGAAGTGGAGACAGCAAACCTTAGCCAATGTGGATTAATGCTTGATTTCTTCATGTTAACAGCAGCACACTGAAGGGCTTTTGCTGGTCCTTGAAGTGGCTGGCCTTGATTCCCCTGACTGCACTGGTGCCCTTTTCATAGAGATCTTCTTTGTTATACATAAAGCGGGCTCTGTGTTGCTGTTTCATAGATAAGTGGTACCTGAGAGTGTGCAGATCACATCTGAATCATGGGAAGAAGTGAATTTAGAAAAAAAGAACAGCACACAGACTACCCTGGGCTTTTTTCCTCAATAACCCACAAGAATTGAATTTCCATCTGACTGTATTGGAGTTGTTATAGTGGTAGGAGGTGCTGTTTGGGCTGTTCTTTGACTGATATCTTTTTTCACTGTGTCAACGTTTCCTTTGGTAGGTATTTCTCATAAACAGTATTCACCTCTTTCTTGCTTTGTTTATTGTAATAATGTCTTTTCCAGATAGATTTTAAATAGATCTCTCTGTATCTTTTTCAGAATCTGGATATAGTATTCTTCAACTGTTTTGTTCTTCAGCTGTTTACCTGTAACAAAATACTTTTCCCAACCCATCCACTGATTCCAGCAGTCCAAAGCAGGGATCAAAGAAGAGGTTTATATTTAAGAATAGATCACAGCTAAAGAAATTTAGAGTATTATGGGATTCTTTGTCAAGCCTTTGAAGATATCATCTAAACCACTTTTTAACTACTTGGCTCTATCAGCTGTGGGGGAGTTATCATCTACTATTTCCAAACGGTTAGCAGATAAAGTCTTAAAGGCTTGGAGCAATCCCAGTTGTACGGTGAGTCAATTTATGGGAAAAATATCTCTTGAATCAGTAGTTAAAGCTTTATTACAGATGGCTCAGATATTTGGCTTGATGTATTCTTTATATCTTCTATAGTGACATGAGTGAATTGTCTACAGAAAGGCCACATTGTACTTATTACAGAATAAAGGGCAAATAGCAAAGGTAGTTGCTTCTTCATGGGCCCAAATCACTTCTTCTATTTTCAGCAGAAATAAAATTAGATTGTTTTTAGGTTGTTTCAACAAGTTAACACCACATTAGTTTTTACTTACAATGTGCTTGAAGGTAGTTTATATAAGTGTCTTTTATACATACCAAAGAAAGTGGTTTCACCTGGTGATAGTGTTTGATTTCATTTTACTCTTCCCTAAAACTATCAAGCATTAATTTAAATAATGCAAGACAAAGAGATGGAAAATCTTAATGACTGTAGTTTGGTTATATCTTATCAAATTTGCTTGGAAAATTCTTTCCACTTTTGGAAACTGAAAGCCTTTCTTTTACTCTGAGATCCCTGAATATTTGCCCTAGATATATCTCAAGGAAAAAAAAAACGTACTTTCAAAAATTTTTTAAAATCATATATAAAAAAATTTCTACAGCCAGCATCTTTTTTTCACACTTTGGTGAGGAGAATGTATGGCAGTCTACTCAGTATTCTTCTGAGAACACAAATTCTATTTTAAATTAAAATGAAGAATGTACTGGGATTATAAGTGGGCTGCAGTGTTCTATTTCTGATTTTATTTTCATGGTCCATGTAATACAGGCCATAGTTCAGTGTTCTTTTTTATGAAGGAGAGTCTTGATTTGAAAGTTTTAGGTAATAGTGAAAAATTAAATGGAAAAAATCATAAATAAGAAAATTCTCATCATCCATACTTTACGTGTTTGAAATAAGATGAAATTTTCAAAATATCATTGAATCAGAACTGGTTAAAATATTTCTTTTGTGCACACATTGCATAAATGAGAAGTATTGCAGAAATAATTTGTTGAAGTCTTTTCCAGTTTCTCTTGACATTTGATAGAGTTCTCTTGACTTTTGGATTGCTAAGCTGGGGGCTTGGATCAAATCCATTCTCTATCTTGACCTTTTAAAAATATCTGTGCTTTAAATTTTATAATATCAGATGTTGCAAAGGAAGGTTGAAAAAAACCCACTGCGCCATTATGGAGAAATCTACCCAGTATGTAAGCTGCTTCTCAAACCCAGCTACTTGTGATTGACTCATGAGCTGATGCATGAAGGTGTGTAAGTGATACAATTTTTTAACTTGTTGTATTTTTAGAAAGAGAGAGATTGAATGGCATAATGTGACATTAATGCCCATATCAGTTAATAAAATAAATGCGATGCTACTATTCATGGTATTTTAGGAATAAAAATAATTGACATTGTATGCATAAAATAGGCGCGAATAATAGCAGAAACTATTAGGCTCTAACTTCAGAAATATACAGCAATTATGGAATTTAAATTAGCAATTTTAACTTACCCATATATTTACATATTAACGGTCCTAAGTGGTAATTTTAATTGTCTCTCATCATTGCTTCCTTTGACCCTCATTTTTCAAATAAGAAATATGAAATTCCATTAAGTAACAGTAACAGTAGAAAATTAATTTAAGGCAATATATCATCAATTAATAAACCCTTAACACATCTCACTATTTTCACCTGATGCTTACTTGAAGAAAAAAAAAAAAGATAATTATTTTATGTATGTCTGAATTAGAGGATATCATCCTTTGCACGTATGATGGAAATGAGAAATAAACTATATTAGATTTGCTGGCCTGGATCCAGTAAAACATCAAAATTCCTGTTGACTTCTCTAGATTATTCACATGTGGCTGACCAAGGACAAAGAGCTCTGCAACACAGGGAGGTCAAGGCCAGCACCAGCATCTTTTGACTGGGCAGGACTACACTTTCGACAGGGTTTATCTTTATACCTGGGCTCATTTTCTTTTTTTTAGGCAATTAAATATTCTCACAAGTAAGCAAGAGCTTCCTTCAGATAATTAATGCATCTAGTTTATCTTTACACCTTAACTTATAGAATGATTCTCCTGATTCATTGTCCTTCGTGGGGAATGACATACCCACGGCTGTTCTGCATTATAGATCAAGATTAGAAAGCAGCATTTGCATCTGGCCAACAGGTCTTCAGTCATCAAATCGACAAATAGAGCTAATGTAGAATAATAATGTGTGAAGTTGCTTCCAAGTACTGAAGACTAAAATACATTTTATGCAGTGTGCTGCTCTCGTAAGAAAAAAAATTACAAAAGCCATTAAAAAGTAAATGCCTCTTATTCGTCATGTTGGTGAGGCTATCATCATCTGTTACAGGACGTTTATGTTTGTTTGGACTGCAGATGTTACTGTTGTCCATAAATGCAAGAATTATTTTTGTTATTTCCTTAAATGCCAGCCATGTAAATAATGTCTCTTTCTTTTACCTCTCTTTCAAAGGCCACGTTTTCAAGTATTTTCGTGTTCTTTGAAAAGCACTTACACTGTGAGAATTTGTGAATATTAGTAACATTATTAAGTTGCCAAGTATGGATCATACAATAAAGATAGCTTAAAGAAAACAGGTATGATTTTCCTTCCTTTTTTATGAATTTCCACTGTTTATCCATCTAAATGTTTGACTGGGTTTTTTTGGCTCTGTGAGGTCTGTGGTTGATAGACTAGTAAATGTAACCTGGGAATACTTTGACAGAAGCTTCAAATCTTCATGCTTGCAAGTTTTAAAGACGAGTTATGAAGCAGAACATTTTGAGATCTGACGTCAATAGCAGGCTGACTTTGTAGAGTTTCAAGGTGTAATTAATAAATTTCTGTGTGAGAATGTGTTTCTCCATGGCCTGATTGCAAGGCTGAGAGCTGAGGATGATATGCTCTCCCGCACTGCGAGTGTGTAAAAGCCCATCTGCTGCTCAGTAAACGTTGTCCTTGTGGGCTATTAAGTTTCTCAGTTCTGTTTGTAGGTGAGTTTTTCCACTGATGGATGCTGATTAATTCAGATTCCATTGTCCCTGGAAAAATCTCAGAATCCTGCTTATCACAAAGATTTAAACTGGCTGTAATCAACAGATTGATTGGTGAAAAGAATATTGGGTAGCAAGATTAGTACAACATAATGAGCCAATGTCCTGGTGCTACCGCCATGAATGATGACAATGTGCAGAGACTATATTAAAGGGAGCAAGGACTTCTGTTATTTTGGAGCATGTTAGATCAAGTAACATCTCAAAAATTACACTCACTGGATAGAAAGTTGATGAAAACTGGAGGCAGACTAAGGAAGTCAAAATGAATTACAGTTATACATTGAAATAGCTCTGGGATACACAACTAGCAGAAGAATGGTGTAACTGTCAGTACGGGGCTTTGCAACACTATTCATAGAGACTTAGAAGCGATTAACCTGACTTCACTCAGCTGAGTTTTCAGGAAGGAAATAAACAGCATAACTTCAGAATGAGTTTCTGCTTTTTTTTTTATATTGCATATTCACCGTAGAAAGTATTTGCACATTAAAGATAGCTGCAAAATATTAAATTAGGCAAATAAGCCTTATATATGCAAAAAAAATTGAAAGTAAATTTAGCCTACCCAGTCCAATTTGAATTTATTTTCATATTTTAAAATGGTTTAATGATCAATAGTTAAATTTTTGTAGTTTAGCTAGTTCAGTTCTTAGAACTAGCGTGAACTTGATTCTTCCATAGAGCAAAACTTTTCTTCATTCATGTGTGAAATGTACTCTAAGCAGGACAAAGCTGAGGACTCTGAGCCAGCCCTGTGGGGGTAAAGCGGAGAGAGGCTTCTTCATTATAAAGACTCTGGCTGACTGCTGTTCCCCATGGTCTTGACTCCAGTAGACAGGCTGGCACAACTGCAGGTTAAGGGATAGTACAATGAACCTTTAGGAAGCAGCTCACCGTAGCAGTGTTGTTCCCTGTAGAGGATTTGTTTGTGTGTCCATGCACGCTGGTGATTAGGGCAGCACAGTAAAGGTAGAGTATGATGTACTTTTGCAGGAGAGAGGTAGTGAGTAGGTCATGTTTTTTTGCAAAACTGCCACTACTTGAAATACTGCCAGGCAGAAGCATTCAGATGAGGTGGGCTGGGACCTACTAGCCCCTAACTGGTGCAGTCATACTGGTGTATTCTGGTGATGAACTGGTTAATGCAGTCGGTGCTGATGTAGAAGAACCCCAATGCATAATCTCCTTTAACAGTACTACTCTTGGTCAGAGCATTGAGCAGACTTGTTGTGGCCCTTGTCCCTGTGGCTGTGGAGACTGCAACATTTAGCTCTCATGACAAGTGCTTCCCATTAAAAAATAAAATTTAAAAATGGCATTTTGTTGTAGGTATTAAGGAGACATATCCATGCTGTGTTTTCATCTCCTTTCCTCTGCAGTATTTTGTGCATGCCTGTCCTTGGCAGGTGTTTCTGGTCACAGTCCCTTAGATGGCTTCTATTGAACGCTGCCTTTTGGGGATACTGTTTCTTTAGCAAAGGGAGCAGAAGGTGCCTCTGTGTCCGACAGGTGAGAAAGAGAAACAGGGCAGTGGAAGAGGTGGAGCTGCTGCTCTTCTTCCTGCATGGAGTGAGCAAAAGCATGGTCTGGGCAAAAGAAGGGGGAGGAAGCCGAAGATTTAGGAAAGAAAACAGAGACAAGCACGTAATGGGCAGGATCAGTAAAAAGAGTTGGGCAAAGACATTTGTCTAGGGGGATATGGCAGTATTTATTCACTTCTGGGGGAAAGCAAAGTAATACAGAGTCTGAAACGGATTATTTTAGGAAAGGGAACATATTGTTTGGAGGGATTAGATAAATAATGCTGGAAGAAGGGAATTTGCATGTACAGGCATAGCATGCAAAAATAAAAGATGTTCACTGGCAACAGCAGACGAACATTTTGAATATGCAAATGTGAGTTTGCATATACATGTGCAAGTGTTATGTATGCAACAAATCTCTGAGTAAATTTTGCAGGCTCACCTGGTGTCTTTGTTAATACAAAACTATGTTGAGCAGAGCTTGACTGGGGAGAGAGCAGTGAGCGGGATCTGTATGGGACTGAAAACAAGGAACATACTGTAATTATGTTAAAACCAAGCATTACAAGCAGGAAATGCAAAGTTATGATTACTATTAAAAGAGACCCAGGCATGTTAATTTATGGAAATTAGCAGCTTAAGGCTTCTAAAAAACATGTACTGACATAAAATTCTGCTGTAAAATTATGATTAAGGCATTTTCCTCTTTGTGGCCCCAAATTAGTTTAATTTTTAAAGATGCCTTTTCACCACTTGATGCCACTTCAGTTAAGGAAGCGAGACATTCAGTCTGCGTTTATAACTTCACAGGGGTGGTGACAAGCAGAAGAATATGTTGGTGAACTTAGTCTCTGCATTTTTCTTAGTGGATTATTGTGCTTATGTCTTGAGCGCTGGCCATTTTTGGTGCTGTTTCTTTTTCTTCACCTTTTGTATTTCATTATTTTAGCCGTGTTTAAGTGTAAAATACTCAATGCAATGTGTTTAGGTGTACAAATAAAGAGATCCAGAACTGAGGACAGAACTGTTAGAACTGAACTGGGTGACTATTTTCTCCCTTCATTTGCTTAAAAAGAGGAAAAAAATCCAGCTTTTCAACTGAAACACTTAGTTTTCTGTTGGGGAAACCCTTAATCCCCTACACAGATTTTAGTGTTTTTACATTGAAATGAAAGCTATTTCCCCATTAGCTCTATGTTGAAGTTATTATTGTTCAAGGCCACAAGGTGTATGTGAAGTGCTCTTCAACTTCCACTGACAGTTCTCCCAGGAAATACAACAAAAGGAGTCCTTTTTTTCTTTTTTAACCATTAAAGAAAGAAGCACAGACACATTTTTGCTCTTACTTCTCTCTTGATGACATAGTTGTCATAATTTCTACTGGCAAAATGACTTATTCTGCATTAGTGGTAATAAAAACATGGTACTTGAACATTCCTCTACAAGGTAATAGCTGAAGGAGCTGAAAAGAGAACTGAAATCTTGCTTGTAGGAAGATTTAAAAATAGAATATCATTTATCATGCTATACATAGGGAAATATTCATGTGGAATAAGTAATAGAAAATGAATAAGTATAAAAAATTATATGTATCTTTTTAATACTAATTTATGTTTTAAATGGATGCTTAAAACCCAGAGTTGGGTATATAACCATACCCAACAGGGGCATAATTCTAATTCATCATCATCAGAACTTCATTCCTAAGCTATTCAAGAGCCTGTATACATATTGCAGTATGTGCTGTAAACAAAGTTAGAAGGCTGGCTTTCATTTCCCAGCTTAGAAGGGCTGGCTTTCAGCTCTTGGATCACAGCTGTATCTCCATGAACAGTTCTGGCATAAGTTCACAGTGCCGCTTGGCGGGACAGATGTTTCTTCTCTCCCCTTCCCTTTCTCTAGCATTGGTGGTGTGTAGCTACTTTGTAAGCCAGACCAGGGAACCACTTCAGATAAAATCCACTCTGTAAAATGGAAGTTACTTTTCAGTTGTATTTGTTTCCCACTTCAGATCACGGCACAGACACAAGGATGTTTGTGTTGGCAAAAAGAAGAGGAGCAGAACCACATACGTGGAAGCAGGCTGGAGAGCAGAAGCGCCGTTTGTGTCAGTAGCATGCTAGCTGCTGGGATAAACAAATTTGAAATTTTACCATCAGAGGCACAGGGATATTTTAATCCTGTGCAGCCAGAGGCAGCGTGTGGTCTGACAAGAATGGGAAACCAGTTTCATGGCTAATTGTAACTATAACAGGCAATTCACCCCTCCTATTTCTTCTTCTCTGGTTGTCCCTTGCCATGTTCTCCCTCTGCTTCCTTGAGCTGCCTCTGGTCTTATCTGATATCTTGATGAGCCAGTTCAGAGAGTTAAACCTCCAGAAAACAAACCCTACAAACAGAAAGCTGTGTCTGGGGGTATTTGTATCGCTTTGGCTCTTCAGCATGAGTGTGGTGTAAGAGAAGGGGCAGGAACAGGGGGGGTATAAGGTAGACTGGGCACTGCCTTGTTGAATGAGGTTAAAGATTGCGTTAGCTGTATCATCTGACAGCAGTCATAGCCAGGGGGAATAATCTGAATTGAACGTATAAAATGGAAAAAGAGGATGATGTTAAATTTAGAAATCAACAGCAGGATAAGGCAGGGATTCCCTGAGGATGTTAGACGCTAAGCCTCCCAGTGAAAAGATCGGAAGAGCGTCGTGTAGGGAAAGAGTGT
>Ga0181612_103566_pt1 | contig 14772 bp, 5 predicted proteins | sample HoacroProtozoa21_FD_119630 | JGI IMG/M metagenome (GOLD analysis project Ga0181612, IMG submission 119630) | Hoatzin crop microbial communities from Cojedes, Venezuel. Combined Assembly of Gp0051906, Gp0051904, Gp0051908 | reverse complement strand
CTCCCTTCCCATTAGACTACACGACTTCATAATGAGGCAGAATCCCACAAGATACCAGTTTTGCTAAGATCTGGGCAATTTTAAGTTTGTAATTTTAAAGTGGCCCATCAGGGAGACAAGGAGAAGTCTCTAAGCAAAAAAAAAATAGAGCAGAAGATTCAGCAAAACATCTGAATTGCTGAACCTTCAGCTGAGGAGAAGTGAATCTTTGGAAAGACACGGTCCTAGCAGGAAGGCAGCCATCAGTGACTTAAACTGTGAACTCTTCTGTCCCACACACAGTGGGCAAGATGCTGATCCACCACCTTAAATTCACAGATATAGCTAAACTTTTCTCCATCGCTTTCCTAGGTTCTCTATGGCTGTCAGCGTTCAGGTTATCAGGAAAAAACATGACTCTTTCTTACGACACTCTTAAATTATTACAGAAATATAACTACCTCTGCTTTGCCATACACTCATCTATTTTGATGCATTTCTGTAAGGCGTTATTACTGCCTATTTTCTGTACTTACTGTGCTGCAAATTAGTGCTGAGACATTTTCCAAGGTGAGGGCACAAAAAAAACCATCAACTCCACAGGAGATCTCCTGCGCAATGAAGTCCTTGTCTTGCTCATGCCTTCCCACACCCACACGTGATACACTTTCCCTGCCTACGGCTCCGTGCCACTCGGGCATTCACACACTGAGCCTCCTTTGCTCACTATTAGAATGACAAGAGCCTAGCTAAACAGCCAGTATGAAATCTGATCCATTTGTTTTCAGCTGAAATCCACCAAAAAAAAAAAAGAAAAGACATTTCAGACTGTCTTTTGGAATAATAGACTCAAATATTTTCCTAGTATGGAAAGACCAAACTCCGCCCTTCCAGTCTGAAAAGTCTCTGCAAAGAACAACAGCAGTTACATTCCCAGAGTTACAAAGAGCATGAGGAATTTGGCTTCAAGTATTTGCTGCAACTGTTCCCGTAGCACACAAGTACCACAAATCAGATGCTCAAGAAGAAACATTTAATTCATAATTCATGAGACCAGGGCAGATTTATCCCAGGATTAATGGGATACAACACAATCATAAATGAGTGAGATGACAAGGGCTGTCATTGCTTGGCACTGGAATTGATTCTGGTTGTAGTTTTTCTGTGAGTTTAGGGAGGTTTTGGGGGGATTTTTTTTGTCTTTTTTTTTTTTAAAGCAAATTATAGATTTTTCAGTTGCATAAATCTTTGATATTCAAAGGACTGATAAACACCTTCACTGTATAATTAATAATCCACTCAGCTTCAAAGGATTTTAATGCCTTCCTATCAGCAGAAATGCAGTAACATTGTACTTGTTCCCACTTACTTCATGGAAAAGAAACCAAGAAACTAAACAAATGTAATCGCTTAAAACAAAGTCAACTTTTAAAGATTTTCTACAAAGTTTGAGTACAAACAAAATGAGACAGTACAAATACCCCTTCAGTCTACACAGCTCTATTGAGACTAATCAGAGTTGTCAATATTAGAATGCTGTATTCTAGCCAGTCGTGAAATTAATACTTGAGATATTCTACTGGGTTTTTTTAACTCCGAAGTAGAGGAGAAAGGGCACTAGAAAAATCATGTGTGTTGACATTATGAGTCATCTATTTATACTTTTTAAAGTAAGTACCACGATTAGTCTGAGGCAGGTAAGTTTAAAGGAAGAGTCAGAAAACACATTTCAAAAGGGCTAAAATTAAGAATGTAACTGTGGCTTCCACCTACACGTCACAAGTGGAAATTCATTTCCAGTCTCAAGCACAGACTGGGCCCCAAAGACCTATTTTGTTCTCTACATACAAACTGGCTGGCACTATTAGTAGAAATGCTGGGCCTGTGTTGCTACATTTTCCACATGGAACTTATGGAGAATTTTAGTAGAGAAGTTGAAAGGAGCACTAGGCTACAGACCACAAAGGAGAGCACTCGGTGCTCCCTGAAAGTGACATCAATGCCTGCACCAAGGCATGTTTGGGAAGACAGAACGTGAAACTATAAGATGCTGATGACAAACGTGCGTATGTATATTTGAGAACTAAGAAGAGAACTAAAGCCACTGCGGTCACTCAGCGCGTGTACCTGGCTGATGACACACAACCTGCAGATGCTGCTCCCAAGGATCCCGAGGGCCACGCATTGCCCACCTCCTCCCACAGCTGGCATGCAGGGTGCAAGCAAGACTCCCAGGACAGTGGTCCAAAGAGGAACTGTAAGCCCAACCCATTCTCCTTTCTGAATGCAGGCTCTGCATCATAACATGACATCCACCCAAAACAGGTCGATGGTCTCCTAACGGACCCATCTTCTCAGCTTAATTTGTAACTCGGTGTTGATACTGTAGGCCAGAATCACAGAATGCCTATTCAAACAGAAAAATATTTATCCAATACAAGCAAGCGTCTAAATAATTTCTGGGTGTGCCTCTGTAAATTCAAAACTTACTACATTGAAACAACAGGATAACATCACTAGTGAAATCTATGTTAGTATCTACCCACACACCATAGCTCCAATGTGAAAGAAATACCTATAATGGGAGGTTACAAAAAATGTTACATAACTTGGATTTTTATTCTCTTTTTTTAAATAAGAATAATAAAATACTTAAATAGAGAGTGAGAAACACCCACAGGAGATAGAATTACAGGTCATTTCAGGCTGATGCAGTGAAAAACAAGGAAGCGAATGCATTCAGCATAAAAATCAGAGTAATTTCTTATTTACTACATGATGTACTATCACCATTTTAAAGAAGGAATGAGATCTATTCTCTCCTATTTTCAGGCTTCCTACAGAAGCTCTCTGCATTTCGCATTAAAAAGACCAATTCACCACATACTGTAAACAAACTATGGTGAATTGGGGAGGGGACAGGGACACTGAACTCCTTTCTTAAAGGACACAGGCAAGTTGTCACATTAAGCTACAAGAGAAATGACACCCAGATCTTCTCCATTTATGAACAGACTTCACTGCCTTGAATAAAGGAGAGAAAAAGGGTGGCTTTCCATTCACAACTTGGAATATGGCGTATCATGCAATTTCAAACTAGATGGCCAAAAGCAAACGAACACACATGTGGAAACTGGTAACTCGACAAACATTGCTTGCTTGATAAAACCTCACAGCAGTAGTAAACCACTGGAGTACAAAGTCATTTATGAACCAATGGTTCAAACGGAAAAAATGCACTTCACTGCAGCACAAAGCAAGTTATTAATTCACTGCAGTAGAAAGTAATTTATGAATTGAATCTTGGAGCATGTTTCCTTTTGCTTTCGTTTACTTCAGAGTTGAACATTCTTAAATTATATGGGCTGCATACTAAATAACAATCATAGGTGTTATGTGTGTATACATTGTATAGGTGTCAATAAATATATACGGAAATTGTATAAAGATTGGGAATGATTAGAAGCCTTATACCATGGAAATATTGCATAGACATGAAGAGTGCATAACATTACCCTGGAATAATTAAGGGTCAGAAGATCAGCCCACGCATGCAGACCTTTCCTCGAAACAAGGTTACCGCAGTGACCTCTTCAGAACTGCCTGCCTCCTGGTGTATTTTTTGCCCATCTCTGCTCCAGGTCTTCTGTGTGGTTGGAATTCCACAGATGGTCCCCACAGCCCTGAAAGAAATGCTCTTTCCAGATGAATTCCCCAGAACAGGCCTTCATTTCTTAGACAGCAGGGAGATACTTTCCAGAAACTCATGATTCCCAAGGGCTCCACATTTGGCTAATACTTAATCATTCCATAATCTTAGAAAATCTGGGAGAAGTTTAAAAACGTTTTCACAAGGCACCGATGTTCTGATAAATGCTGGAAGCCCTCTGACCAGCATGTGATAACTGTACATTGCAGGATTTGGTTGTCCCTGCTCATTGTTTCAATATGAATAGCATACTCTTCATAAAGTCTATGCTAATATGCTTCTGAAGTTTTAGACAACTGTTTTAAACATGGTATTCTAATGTCTTCTAATAAACACACAGATCAGTCAATAGTCCCATACTACAGACTCTCCATTCTCTTACTGTTTTATTATCACATTGGTTGTTGTTAATGATTTGCTAAGTTTATGTTCCTTCAACCACAGCCTCTGTGTTTCTCAAAGCTCCTTAAAATTTACTTAAGTAATGAAAGACCTTATGACACAAAGATAAAAGGAAAGATATTTCAGTACATAATTTCCCAGCTGAAGTGTCAAACCTCAACACACACAGTTGCACCCATAAGAGCTCTTTGTGCCATCACATTATTACAACGATACATACACACACACCCTTTGGCAAAAATAATCCACATTTATCGCAGATCATTTTCATTCAGATCCCATGTTCAGCAGTTCCTTTTCCAGGATTTCTGCTTGCATCTCTGGTGAAATGCTGTAATTCCTGCCTTGAATCTTCATTCTACAGAAAGGGCAAAATACAGATTTCTTCCTTAAAATAAATTTGGTATAATTAGTAACAGACGAATTGCCATAAAGAAATATGTTGCATCCTCTCTGTACACAGACATATCTCTCATACATGCTAAGTGGACTTACTGAGCATGTTGATCAGAAAAGAGATGAGAAATCCTGTAACTCAGATGATACAGAAATGTATATATATAAGGAATATCTTTAATTTCCTACATTAGTATAATGCTTCAAGGGGAAGTCATCAGAGGTAAAAATGAATAGAATAAGAATAAAGGAAATCTTGATTTAATAATTGATTTTTAATCTCCTTTACATTTTTACTTTACTGACTTTAAAAAAAATAAATCTCATTTTCACTGGCTGCTGTAGCCACTGAAACAAACATTAACTCTAAACCAAATTGAAACAGGATTTTAAAATAGTGAAATAGCTCGCTAAAGATACCTTATGCGAGTGGTAAAATGGGTTTATCCAAATGCTCTTTGATTCAAAATAAACTTGTTGAATAAAGAATTTTGTACAAGAAAGGCTTATACTAACTGTGGGTCAGATTTTTAAAGGTTTCAGTTCACTGCCCCAAAGCCTTCCCAGTATCTTCACAGAGGATGACCATCATCATGCGCACCTTAAAATAGGATTCTGCTGAACAACTGACAAAGCAATAATGAATATATTAAGCTGGCACCTGCTTAGATTTTTAAACAAGCCATGGTGAGCTACTGCTCCTTAATAACACCACTGCACATTCCTCCTCACCTGTGTGAAGCCCTTGGATGCTGCCACTGGTAGAGGCTGCAGGAGGAGGACTGCAAAGGGCTCACTGAAAGTAACCCAACCGAAAATACTTCCACACCAGTGAAACGTGGTAAGAATCTCCCTACTCACACCCACCATATTATCTAACAAGATCAGAAGATTTCAAACTTTCCTCTAATTCTAAATTTGTTTCCTGTTAAAGATTCAGTTTCTGAAAATCATGCCAGTAACTGTTCAGCACTTGTTTTCCTTCAACAATCAAAATTCAAGTTGCTTCAAGGGCAATGCATTACTCTCTTTTTAAAGAAACACAACAAATCAAATTGTAAAAGGCAGTTCACTCTTAAGTGAATGTTTTACTTAAAATACTAGAATTACCACCAATCCTGAATCTTTAAAGAAGATTAAATACTCTACTTCTGCTGTACCACTCCCCATGCTTATAGACTTTTTTTTTATTTTTACCTTTCTAGTCAATTTTGGCAATGCAGACAGACAAATTATTTTTATTAGTTTCCTCTGCTTCCATTGTAGCTGACTCAGGCTTGATTTCAAATGTCTGCAAAATATATTTGTTGTCTGGAGACAAATCTCCACACAGATTTCTTTTTCAACTTGTTTCCTTGGAAGGTGATGGAATCAATTCTATTACTGTTATTTTCATAAAAAATCAATAGAAGTTCAAAGACTACTGTTTTGTTTTAAATAGAGCCAGCCTTTGAAATTCAACTACCTGCCAGTGGTCTAAAATGCCTTTCTGAGCAGTTCACATAACATAGCAAGTAATAAACATAAGGAAAAACTTCAGCAAGCATGAAAAGATAGGAAAACACCCACATGCCATTGCAGCCTGTTTCAACCCACACATACAATATAAATCAAGCATAAAGTAGCAGTAGCTTAACTAATTCTATTAATCTCTATGAGTAAGCATTTCATTTGGCCATTTTCACATCCTGTAATTATTCCAGAGGAAACGCAGGTTAAAGGTTCAACTAGCACTTAAAATGTCTCCTAAAGCATAATTGTATCTACAAGACTTAGCCTGTGGGTAAAATTAGGAAACCTGTAACACAAAGCATTTATTTTTCTCACATACACTGTGGAGTCCAATTATTCCAAATAATTTCCTTTTTATTATTACTACTAAGTTCTATGCAAAGTGTATCTCAAAAGGAAAAGCTATCTGCAGTCTGCACAATTTGGGCCATGAAATATTATTATTTACTTATAATAAACGGTTAAAACAGAACCATGAGCTCCCTCTTCAAGTTCACTCAAAGGAAGCATCACAAAAGCATAGTCACAGCCGTAGATTGCTCGATTCAGCAGGGGATTAAAATAGGGGATCATTGCAACAGCTCAGGCATCAAGAGCAGCCTTGTTTGTGAAATGGAAAAATACGGTTTCACACAAATACAAAACACCTATTTGCTTTTTCATGGCTTGTTTTCGGAACAGAAACTCATTTTCAAAGATGGGAAAAGAGCCTACAAACTGTGCATGTTATGAAGTACCTGTTTAGATAAATTATGCTCTTAGGAAAAACAAAAAAAATATAACTTCATAAATTGAAATTGCCTGGCATACAGTGAGAAAAGGCTGGGAAGAGGTGAGCACTCAAACAGGCAGGTAGATAACATAGTACAATGACAGAATCTTGCAACTCTCATCTACGCAGTCCTCTTACCTACTTCTTCCTATTAAATATGCATAATGAGTGCCATATGCAGTACACATTAACTTGAAACAAAGATATTAAATCGTATTAATTTGCCATTGGCAATTTATAAGACACATAAATAAAAGGCTATTTGTTTGCTATTATCAACAAGGCTCTGATTTTGCTCAGTTACGGCCTCTCTTTGATTTTTGATTTGAAAACATCAATGGGAGGTGTTCATAAGGAAGTCTGTAAGCACCAACTCAAAGTCTGGGTCCTGAAAAACAACTACTTCACTACTTATTGCAAGTGGTGCAATTGATGGAATCTGTCAAGCAAGTTCCAAGGTTTTGGTTACAAAAAATACGCTACTTGAAACTCATGAAAAAGAGATTAATGTTAAAAAAAAAAAGCTCTCAAATTAGTAAATACTAGAACTAAGGCTGTTCATGAAGCACGAATTCAAACCTCTTCTGCATCTTCAGTGTAATGGCTTTGCTCAATATTACAAAGCAAGCCATCTCATGCAGCCAAGAAAAGAAACAACAAACACCAATGCTCCCGTGACCTGTGCAATGTTTTAAGCCAAAATTCTTCTTCTCTTTTAAACCTTTATTTTGTTCACTGTTTATCCTGTTTTAGGTGATACAAAAGTCTAAGATATCACTGTACCACAACCCATAAAAAGATTCTATAAAAATGTGGAAAAGGGAGCTTCATAACATACCAAATTCAACACTGACCTGCTGCAGTGTCAAGCTGAAACTTAAATCCAAACCAAAATGACCATAGCTATCGACTAATAATTTTGGTTTACACAAAGTTGCCCATTATTTATTTTTAAAAACATTCCAGTTTAACTAAAAAGCCCCCAAATCACCCTAACTGGTTTTGACATATTTTTAGCGTTATCCCTATGTTTTCCTTTCCTTGGCAATTTTTCTTCAGAGTTGCATTAACATCTCGCTCACCAACACAGACGGCTAATGGATCTGTATAGGTATCTGCCAAAGGCAGCAAGCACTAAAATACAGGCAACAGAACAAAGGCCAAGATGTTTTACATTTCAGGCACTCTTCCTAACCATTTTGACCTTCCAACATCCAGAGCTACAATGAGATGGGAGCATCTTAAAAGGATTCCCCAAGTATCTTCTACCAGATAAAACATAAAACTGTATCTATTCAGAAAGATACCTCTTTGCCACTAAACATAGTCTTCTGATTATTTCTCACTTAGTACAGTTTCTATTGATGACATCTAGGGGATGGAGAGGGAATGGAAATAGCAAAATATTTCTCCAGTTCCAGTGCTGGGAAATGGTGTTCATCAGTTCATGTAACAGCAGGTAACTCCAAGGTCTCCCTGACCTTTCAGCACTATGGGGCAAGCTTTACACAAGGACTAACTGTTCTCATGCAGTTCCTGCACTGTACAAGGTACTAATCTTTTTATTAACACTTGACATTCAGGTCTTCTTGTTCTACTTCTTTTTTCCAGAGGAAACTATGCGTCGCTGATGTAATCCCAGCACAGCAATACGGCATGAGATCCTGCCCCAAACACAGGTCTGGCTTTTCAGTTCCTTCCTCTTCCTTCTTCAGTATCTTAGTGACCCCCTAGACTGGAAACGGACATCGACTCTCTGCATCAGTAATCCGTTCATTTTGAAGGTAACATTGGTCATCTTTTATGAGCCGTATGTGAAAGGGCTGGGCTTAAACATTTTGCTTGCTGGGAAGAGTCAAGCTCTGTTCGTTTAGCAGGAACACCAGAAGCAGGTTAGCTTTAAACGGTAGATCTGCCTATATAAGGCTTGAGCTTTCCTTTTCTCTTTCTATTCTAGTACTAGTGAGTTGCTACATCCTACAAAGATCCACATTAGTGTTGCTGAACACTAACGAGTCCACTGCAAGCATTCACTGCTTGGTTTTCCCTCCCTGTCAATGCAAGAGGAGCTCCTGGGTCATATCATAAGTTTGCAAGGGATGAGCTGAAGTCAATGCAGATGATGCGAATTATTCAAGCATTCCAAACATGTCTCTTCTCAAACATCACTCAGTGTATCTAAAGTTAAAATGTATTTTTGAAGAGACGGGCACATGGTAAAAAGAAAAAGAAGGTTAGATGGAATCAGGGTGGATTCAGACATCTCTAGCAACAGACCTTATTCAGCATGCAAAGAATTATAAATTGAGTGCTATTTTTCTAAAAGCATAAGACATCTGCAAAACTTGCGTAACAAAATAGTGTTCAATTGACAAATGCGAGTATCACAAGCATGCTGATATCTAAAATTCAGAAAAACACAATCAGTTAGAAATCAGCACTAATCTAAATCAAGGTGCACAATACTGGTGAGACAGTTATTGAAAACAATACAAAAATGTATGCATAGTCAAATACAAATTTTGCTTTTTGTTGAAGGGAAGTATGACAGCATGCACTTGTTGTTTATGACCACCGCTAATGAAAAGGTGTCAACGCAAGCCCACTTGTGAACTCTCCACGCTGCTCAGTAGAAAGAAGCTATGGCCCTGATTCAGCAAGCACCTACTTTTGCTGGAACATGTTACCCACCTTGAAAGTTCAAAGGAATGTCTCACCCAAAATGAGCCGTCAGCCTACAACAACATTTCAACACTTGAGACTAAAACGGGTACCTAAAAAAAGCCACACCAACACTAAATATTTTGTTTGTGAAGTAGTGTGATGTATACTTCCAGATGGGGAATAAAGTTCGTTGTTATTTTTGTCACATACAGCCTGTCATAGCTCAGGAACTACCCACTAGAGTAGCTATTGGCCATGGGATTTCCATCGCTGCAATTGGCAGGCAGAGTTTAAACCAATGGCCCATCCGTTTATGACAGACGCTCGGCACTGCTGATGGCAAGGCATGGCTTTCTCTGTAAGCAACAACGGTTACTTCAGCTTTCTGCACAGGGGTCCTGCCCAGCAGGACAAGTATAAAACAGCACCAACTTATCACATATCCAGTATATCCTACATTTCTCTTCCACAAGAACAGCACTCTGTCAAAGGCTAGTGCTCAACCTATTTGTGCAATATGGAACAAAGAAAACAACCACCTGGGAATTAGCTATACAGCTTTCATACCAACTCCAATTATTGCTAGGAAGGGAGGGTTGAGTAAATTAAATGCTTACATATAGTTATTAGCTCTTTGGAAACATTAATTTATCTAGAAGCATCAAACCTCAAAACCCAATCAACTCTCTTCATCAAAATACATGGAATTCCAACAAAGCAAGAAAATCACCAGCTCTTCTCACTACAACCCTATCTCCGACCTCGCGATGCGCACAAAGCAATGCTGGCCAGCCACAGCCAGCCTCAGCACCGGCCGCTACTCTGCCCTCCTCACCAACCCATCTCCGCAGTCACAACGCCATGCTTCCCGGCAGCGCCCCCAGTTACTGCAGCCACTCCTGATGTAAACCCATGAATGCCTTTGGGCTCTAGAGATCAGTTAAGTATTAGCATTTTCAAAACGCATCTGCTGGAAGCCTCCTAGACCTGTTCACCTCCTCTTATCTTAAATCCCCTGATCGCTGGTAAGGTATTTAGTATCTTAAAACATATGGGTGTTTTTCAGACTTCTTCTGTACAACCTGCAATTATAAAACCAGATTTCATAAGGTAATTTTATGGATCCAATAAAAGCAAGCATCTGGTATCTTCTTAGATTTCATTTTTCAGAAGAGACCCGCTCATCTGTAAGAGTGTTTCCCGTAATTCTGTTCTTTGCAGAATACTTAAATATATATGGTTTGATTTACAGAGTACCTTCCCCTTACAGTGTTACCTCATCGTACAGATATGCAAATCCCATACACCTAAGTCTACAATCCTGTATTACATTTTTATACTGGTCAAACTCCACTACAAAGACAATCAGGCCAGATACTGCTTCATGGACATGCAGCAGAGTTAGAGCAGGCACGCCATACTGACAAGGTTTTTCTTGTAATTTCAGTGAAACAGAAATGTCAAAGGCAGTGACATCAGATAGCAATTAGTGATATTAAGCAGGAAATTTAGAAATGACGTAGCTGGTTTACAACAGGCAAAAATGCCCTTTCTCCACAGCTGCTAGCGAACATCTTTGTTGCCAGATGAGGCTGTGGTGTGAGACTGAGTTCCAAAACAGACTAGGCGAGCTCAGGGGGCAAGAGGCTGGGATGTCATCTCTAACACCCACAGCCCAACAGCGCTGGGTGCTGGGGGGGTTCAACGGGGAAGGGACGCTGATGGGGCCAGGCTTGTCTGTCCTCCCTATGGCGCATCTTCCACAGCCGCCATCAGGGACAGATTCCTGAGCGAGACCCACTGTCCGTCCAACTATTCTTAGCAATGACTATTACTGTTATTAGTTAATCAAAAAAAAGCAAATCATTATGTGCAGGATGAAGAGTTCAGTGTTTGAGAATAATTTGGGTTTGGTCACTTCTCACACAATGCATACAGAACATTTCAGTCCCACAAACACAAAAATCACTGTGTTCTTCTTTTCAGTAATTCCTCACGTTTTAAAATTGATTTCTCGTTTTGTTTCCTTCATATTGTTTAAACGCACACATACATAGAAAATGTACATACACAGAAATGATACAGAATTTTGAAACAAACACAAATAAGTACTTAACTTTTAAAACCTCCATTTTGCCTTACCTTCATCTATGAACGTTGCAAAGTGAAAAAAGACTCAGCATTTAAGTTGTCTACTTGAGCAAAAACATTCATCACACATTCCAGAACATATCATGGCTTTAAGCACACTGTATACGAACAAATGAATACAAATAAATAAAAATAAATGAAAGCCGTACTGTTTTATTTTTTAACTACATCAGTTAGTATTTCTGGATAAGAATGTGTCTTCTATGGCAGGTGAAGGGATAATTTAGCTGTTGCTATTAGCTCACCTTCTGGTTCTAACTTTCAGACACCACATCATATGATTTGAAGTGATCCTCAGTAAGTTATTATCAATTTGACATTTACACTGGTGCCATTAGTGTTAATTTTCAGTTCTCATTCAGATGGGCATAGATTTTAACCTAATAATTACAAGAGTAAATAGGCCACTAATACTAATTATAAAAGTAATTATTTTAATTAATATTACATTAAATGTAATTATTATAAGACCATTTATTAGTACTAGCACAACTGGGCCTTGCTGCTCTAGAGGCTAGACCTGATTTTATGTTATGAAATTGTATATTTTCTGTGAATTTCTCACCTTTATAACAGTTATTTTTTCTAAAGACTGGAGGTTCAACAGCTGAGTTTGAAACATTTGACCCCATTGTTTTTACTCACCTGGGTGAATAAATCCTGGCTCCACAGAGAACAGAAGAATCCTCTTTCTTTATTATCAACTTCCTCTGTGATACAGAAAGTCCTTTTTAAAATACTGCCAGGTACTAAAACAGATTTACCATTTTCTTAAAACAGGAAGACTTGTAGTAAGAGATGAGCTCCCCCTTACCCATCTGTTTCCAGCTGTTTTTATTTATATTACCAAACATTCCAGATGTCATGCTCTTCATATCCCTGTGGAATGATAAACTATATTCCTCTCACATGCTCTTTATATCTACCCTAATATTTAAACATTAAAATAATTTTTCAATGAAAGATGCATTAAATTCTTATTTTCTGTGGAGATTTCCAAGACCAGCATTCACCAATTTCCTCTTGCAAACTACCTAGCAAAGAGAGAAAGAAAAGGATAGAGTGCACTTCTGGGTGCAGGGATGCGGGTGTTGAGGGGCAGCAGCAGGGGGTTAAGTTAGCTGGAAATAAAACTAGAGGTAGTCTTGCCTCCAGCGAGCCATTTATATATATTGAAAGGAGGAGAAGCAAAGTACAAAACAAATGCCAGACCTGCAGGTGTGCTAACAAATTAAAACTGGAGCAGGAAAAGAAAAAACCTGCTATATCCTTTCAAACTCTGCTTCACCTCAGCAATCTCTATGACGCAACCTTTATTCTAAGGAGAAATGCACACTGTCAGTCTTACCCATACTACCTGTAAACATGCAGTGGGTGTCTACACAGGCTGGCATGACTGCTGCTGCCCCTAACCAGTGCCAGTCGGCACCGATCACAGGAGCCCCAAATCTGTCCTAAGCTATTAAAAGACGGAGAAAGGAAATGAACTGGCTCCTTGCTTGACCACAAACTCAAAAATAGGCATTACCTGCAACTACAAAGTATTTTAGTTGTAAAAGAAGTTTTCGACAGTATGTTGTACCGTCTTCTGGCTTCTCAGGAAACCACTGAAGAGATGGTTATTTAAATAAATATTTTGTGTTTCTCTACCTATTTGATTTCTCTCAGTATGTGTTACTCTAATGCAATGGAAGAGAGAGTACTTGTGAGGTTGTTGTCAGGCGTCAAAAGAGTCAGTATCATAAAATGTGTTCTTAAATCTCCAAACGGTGTTTTACCTCTGCACATGTTCCACTTGGAATTTTCTATACCTAGTAAAAATGCTGTTCTTTCCTTTATGAACAATAGAAATTTTTATGTTAAATTACTAAGTTCCTTGAAACTAAAAGGAGGAAGAAATTGAGTCATGTAGGTCAAGTGTTAATAATTTAAATACACTATACAGGGCTTTTTACAGAAACTGCATAGTATACCTTTAAATAAAAATTTTGAGTTTTTTAATATACATAATACATAATCCACGATGTAGCTATGAAAAAGTTCATGTTATAAGCCACGCTTTTTGGCATTAAAAAAAAAAAAATCAAGCTTCTATGCTTTGTGTTTGCAAAATGGAACAGTGTAATTTTATGACTGCTATCAATTTGTTTTCCTGAGAAAAAGAGTAAACAGAATGGAAAGATCATCACGTCCAAGACTCGTACTCATCATGGAGATAAACTCTGAAGTAGAGCAGAGCAACCTCACAGACACCAAGTAGTTGGGCAACAACGCATATTCACAGCAGGGAAAGAAGAAGGGTCTTGAGACATGCTTTAAGCATTGAAAAGTCAATTTATCTCTCAAACACAGAAACTTAGGATGGTCTTGTGAAACACAGGACTCCACAGAAGTGTTCTGGCAGAACAGGTCTTCGCTTTGGAGTTTATTCTAGCATAAACACACTTTTTCATAACCCAAAGACAACTCCAGAAAAACCTTGTGTCAAGTATACTCTGTGAACAGATTTTATTGCCTCAATGCTTCTCTTTTGTGATTAAGTTTCCAATACTGTACCAAGAATTTAACCCTTTTGCTTTACTAGAAGAAATCTGCTAGTTCTTTTAAAAATTGCTTAGTAACTGAAGACCCACTGAGCAAGCAGCAAGCATTTTGCCTAAGGCAGTAAATCTAGAACCTGTTGTGGCAAAGCAGTGCTGCCAATCCAGCACAGACTTGGGATCTGAGAATCTGGTTCATGATTCCCACCCAGCTCCAAAAGATAGTTGGCAGGTTAGTATTATCAACTTACAAAATTAGGAGAAATATACCTGTGTGGGATGACTGCTTGAAAGACCCTGCCGTCCTACACAGATTTTGCCTCCCTGTGCAAGTCTAGTTTCTTCAGATAGTTCCCAAACAGCCACCCTCCCTGCCAGAAAGAAAAAGTAGCCTTTTATAATCCAATCAGAACTCCCTTGGTTTTGGCAGCTCCTGAGCTTTGGTCCTGTGGGCAAAACCCCCACAGCTGGCTCTACAAGGGCTCAAGCCAGATTTCTTGCAGTTAGAGTTGTCCTGCAACAACCCTACACTGGAGTGGCTTATTTTGAGCCTTTTTTCCTCCTTGCGTATTCCTCCCATGCTTTCTTATTAAACTACACATTTAGCATACACATACACTATAATTCACATACACACATTATGCTAT
>Ga0181612_163812_pt1 | contig 14773 bp, 12 predicted proteins | sample HoacroProtozoa21_FD_119630 | JGI IMG/M metagenome (GOLD analysis project Ga0181612, IMG submission 119630) | Hoatzin crop microbial communities from Cojedes, Venezuel. Combined Assembly of Gp0051906, Gp0051904, Gp0051908 | reverse complement strand
GCAACCATACTTCCTCCTTCCCTCTCTCCTCGCAGCCTTTGGGACCCATATCTGAGGTTCTCCCTCTCTCTGATGTCCTGTGCAAGCATCCTCTGCTTTCCCTTGTCCTAAACCCACCCTTGACCCTGTTCGTTCTCAAACCACTTCCCTGCCTCTTCCTCACTCCACGCTTTCAGCTCACTAAAGTCTCCTCTCTTCCTTCCCGTCCGCCTCTGGCACCAGTCCTTCTGCTCATCAAAACATTGATCTCATGGGCTGTAGGCTTGCCAACATAATAAGGCCACTGCTCTTCCAAACACTTTTTCCCCCCCCTCTAACAAACACAGAAACAATTTTCGTTTTTTTCTTCAGTGGAATTGCTCTCACTATTTTTCAGGCTGAAATTAGAGGATTAATTCCTGCTTTCCTGCTGACAGTCATGGAAACGAGCTAATTTCCAAGTGTCAGGATGCTGATCCTTATCTCATTCAGTTCCCAAAGAAGGTAATAAAATAACTATAAGAATAAATTGCTGTAGCAGATGCAGCACATGGGCATATGGCAGTCTATTAATTACTTGTGTTCTACCCAACTTTTAAAATAAATCAATAAATGTTGGTAAAACACTAGAGAGCTTGCAGGGTTGGTTTTTTTTTTTCTGTAGCCATATTTTCCTTCTCTGGACTCTCTGATCGTAAATTTTGGCGGGTTTTAACTGTCCAGTTTTTGGACAATCTTAGTGTTTCCCTGTGGAAATGAACACTAACAGGCCTGCTCGCCTCGTTCTCCAGACTTGGGGATGTCATTGCTAGCTGGTTTTAATCCTCAGAGGCAGACTAGCAAGGAGGTAGCTGTTTTATCAGTTCATTGCATCATGTATCTGCAGTATGGTAGTTCACAGCATGTATGAAATCACTTAGAGCAGAGACAGTCTTCCTGAATGTTGCAAAGAACCCTCCTGTACCCAACTGTTACCACTTTTTTTCCTGACGCAAATCTCTTTTTGGAGTTGTTGTAACAGTCGTCCCCATGCTCTTCCGTAGCCTTATTCTGTTCAACGTGATGGACTCTTCTCACCCACGTTAGGTGTGGTGGCAGAGGAGTGTTCCATGCATTTGCTAATGCTTATGGATTATAGGACTGAGAAACCTGCTTTTCTTTATATACTATTGGTAAAACAGAAGTAGCTTAGTAGAAGAGCTTGGTCATGCTCCTTCGTTTGGTCCTCCTGGTCTAGCAATGACGTGGACAATGTTGGTGCTTCCCATGGTAATGCTGTCCAGGCACTCGCTTCCTCTGCAGTGTCTCTGCTACACAGACTCAGTTGTTGCAGATAGGAAAGATGAATGTAAAATAGATAAAATTAATAATAAAAATTTAAAATTTCTCTTGAAAGTGGGGGAAATAAGCTCTTTCTCTGTTTGAAATCTTGTACTGATCCCTTCTCTTTAATCAAAGATGTGTTGGAGGGGGTGTTTGGGGTGTGTGTGGGAACTGTGTCTTTCCTTTCTTGAGGTTTTTCAGTGACAAAGTCCTGTTTCCATATGCTTAAGGAGGACAACTTTATGAAGGGACCTGTTCTGTCATTGTGTTTCATCACAGACAGCCACATGGAGATGTAGCTTTTATACAAGAAAGAAGAAATGTTTGTGAGTTGCAGCACTGGTTCCACGCTGGTGTTTAGGAGCACTTTGGGGAGGTGCCCTTAAGCAGTCTGGCTGCGCTTGTGGGTACGTGGGGTGGGAGGCACGACAGAGAAGTCAGCTGGAGTCAGGCAGTTCCGTAGAGCAGAACATCTCCTTTGTGGAATATTTGACAAATTGTTTAATGAAGTACACATGTGGATTCCTAGTTGTCTGGTGGTTGGGCACCAGAAATGCCCTTGCCCTGAGACTAGCACCGTCTGAGTGTCCTTGTCCTGCAGGTCTTTACTGGCTGAGCACTTCCTCACTCCCTCACTTAGTCTCTGGGGCTGTCACCGGTATTTGGTGACCTAACCCTGCTTTCGCAGGCTAACGAAGCCTCAAGAATGGAACCTAAACCCAAAGAGTAGCTGGTGATACACTTAGACTGATGCTGCTGTTAGAAGGGTATTTCCCTGCTAAGAAGTTACTGAAGTTGTAAAGATCGACGGTCACCAGCTGCAGTGACTGAATTGTTTTTAAGCACCTTTTGAACTTTGATTTATGACCAACTGCGTTTCGAAATTAGCAAATGGCAGCACTTAAGGCTAATGAGAGAGTAGAAGGGCAGTGTGTTACAAAAGGCTTTGAAGAAACCGAGACTGTTCTTGGACTTAGAAAAGGGAGGACTTAGAAAACGGGGCTGGGTTTTTCAAGGCTGCATGTGACCAGTTCAATGCTCTGTCTCCACATCTTACCACCCATGCAAGATTTGAAATGTTGAAGAACGCAGGTCTTAGTCCAGCAGCTGCTTTTTAATGAAGTGTATTTCTGAGCTGGCAAACGGTAGGTGCAGTTGCGCAGGGTTGATCGCCTCCTGAGCGTGTTTCGGTATCTCCTTTGCACCACAGACTCGGTCTTATGAGAGGAGATGCCTGGCCGGTGGTGCCCACTCAGCTGGGGAAGGGAGCCTGGCTGCTTGTTCCCCGTGCAAGACACGGGCCTTGGCGACGCGGCTGGGACTCCGTTCCGGTGGTGAGTTTTCCTAGGCTTTGGTTCTGCTGCGTTGCTGCAGCAATAATGCTTCTGCCTCCAAAGAACATCAGAGATGGCTCTTGGAGCAGGCTCTTGAACAGCCCTGCTAGAGGTCTTTCTGGAGGAGAGCTGATCGGCACAAGTGTGTCTGCTCAAGGAAAATCTAGGGCAGGGGAAGAGAGGAGGTTATTGCATAAAAGGTCTTACCCTGTTTGTGCAAAGCACGCCGTCAGAGCGTGGCACGTTTCAGGTTTGCCTGGCTTTTGTGATAGCTCGTGGCCCGGCAGATGGGAGAGGCAGAAAGCTCTGCCAAGGAAGAAATCGGCCTCCCCGAGAAGACCCAAATGCAAGGGGAAAGCTGCGGTCACTCAAACCATGCTTATTTTTGGCACCTTCTTTGTGCTTCCTCTCCTCCTCTAACTCTCCCCTGAGCAAGCTGGAAAAAGTAGGAGGGGAAATACTTTTTCCATCCTAAAGTAAAGGAAAGCTTTTGGTAGTGATTCAGTGGAAATCAAAGTTAAATCTTTCTGTTAGCTTGACTTATGTGGGAATTGTTAAATACTCGGGGATGCTGTCATGCTGTAACCTAAGACTGCAGTTTGAAGTTTTTCAGCATGTTTTTGCTGTTCTTCACCAGCTTTACGGGTCCTCAAGTTGCTCGTCAACTATTTGAAGACCTTTGCAAAGAAAAATCTTCATGTTATGTTTTTCTTTTCTTTTTTTTTAATTCTTTGTAAGTAATACTTCTGGGCTTGAAACTGTCAATATTAAGTTAACACAAAATCCATAGGCCAGTTCCTCCTGTTCTGTGCTGTTCTAGTGAGTGACGTTTGGTTTTATTAGATAACTACGTATGTTTCAAAAACCTTTTTACGCTTCGGCAGTGTCGCAGCTGAAGTGCTTTCAGAGTGCAGTCTCAAGCCTGGCTCTTTGATATCCCTGTTACGTGACAGAAATGGGCAGAAATTGTACATATGTGTCTATGATGGGAACTTCTAGCTGGGGTTTTGACTTCAGGTGAAAGTGTTTCATTTTTGAATAAAGTCTGTAGAAGCTTGGTCCTTTGGAAATCTAAGCTTACCCTCAGTTGATATATTATTAGTTAGCAGTACCTCAAAATACAGGTCTTACTGCATGTCAGTGTATATTTTGCTTATTTAATGCACTTGCTGGTCTGGTTCACCGTGTGTCTGCAAGGACAGTTGCTATGCTTCAACCAAAAAGCTAGCGCAGGGGCAGGAATGAGATGCAGGAGCAACACGGGGAAGGAATATGGGGCCTGCTGAAGTGAGTGCTCATGGCAGGGGAGATGGTGGTGCTAAAGCTGGTCGGGCAACCCATGAGCTTTCTGTTGCGAGGCCCTGAGCTCCACGCATGCCTAAAGCATTGGTGTGCGGCACCCTTAGCTGGAGACAGCCGTCCTGTGGAGGAAAGGAGGTTGTAGCTTGGGTTTTCTTAGTGGCTGTGGCCCTGTAGTAGAAAGGGATTGCAGTGAGGCTGCCCTAATTCTGCCTTGAGTTACTCTGATATTAGTTAATGACAGTAAAACCTTGCCCTGAATCTTACTAGGCACTTGAGGTTTCCCTCTTAGGCTTAAGTGCTGTCAAACCCCAGGGTTAGCATCTTTTTATTCAGTCCCTATCCCTATCCACATGCATCCCACCCCCTTTCCTTCTTATGGCATCCTCTGATGAAACACGTGGTGACAGAAATGAGAGAAACTTAGTCTGTTCCATACCACTCGTTTCTCTGAAAGCCCGAGTGTTTAAAAATCTGCGTGCTGCGTTTTCCTTCTTCTGCTGTTATTTTTCAAAGCAGGTCTTTCTCTCCACAGCAAATGTGAATGCGTGGCTGTGAATTTGTCAGTTATATTATATATATTCTGGGGTTTTTGGGGATTAGCCTTAAGTAGTTGCGTCTTGCTTTATGCACATGCATTTATATGTTGCAGCAGCACCATCTCATGCATATGCATGTATCTATACGCAGCAGCACGGTCTCCCGTCGCAAGTGTGCGTTGCTTTGTGCGGAGGAGCTGCTGCTGCCGGGTGCTGCCTGCCAGTACGTGTGTGAAAGCTCCACTGTGTGATACCAGCACCAGATTAGTGCAAGGCCTCCTTAAGAGGGGAGATTCCTAAACTGCGGGTAAACAACAGCTCTATTGATCTGTGTGTTTCTAAACTGCACGTTCAAAGTCCTGCTTGATTACTTTTATATATAGTATCTACTTTCGAGGACAGATAATAATTTTATGTGTGTACTAAAAACCACCGTATTGCAAGGGATGGCTTGCATTTCTAATGGTGTCCACAGGAGTAAAAATAGCTCTGCCTTATGTGGTTTTATTAATGATTTGATGTGTTTAGGGAACCCGGCATAAGGTACTGCCAATGTAGCAGGAGCAGATTGACTGCCCTTCCCCAAGGCGAGGGCTGGCTGAGCTCCCCAACTTGAGAGCCACCAAAGCTATGCCTGAAAAACCTTCTCTTTCCACTTCTCCCCCTGCAGTCCGAAACCCAAATTGACGTGCAATATTTACCCCTTCTGCTGTGTATTCATGTGTTGGTATGCTCTGCGGAGGAAGAAGTGAGTCTGGACAGAGTGGTGTGCGAGGCTGGTGGGCTTTTGGAGGTGCTCTGAAGACCCCTGGTCACACACCATCATCCTGGTGTTTCTTTGCTTTGTCCTTCCTGGCTTTACTCTGGTGAAATGCAGGGCTACTTGCTTCCAGTGCTCTTGGGCTTGGAGGTGCCCGTGTGGTTTCTCCACCTTCCGTTGATCCCAAGCTGCTACTAAAGGATTTCGATTGCAGCAGTTCAGCTCTCTACCTCACTAAAGCTGCCTGTGGCTCCAGGTCTTCTCTCGTGGCTCCACGGTACAGCTGCAGGTTCAAGACTCTGAATTTACGGCATGGAGGTAGGAGTTAGCCCTGTGGAGTTGCTCCTACCCATGAGTGGTTGTGATTTGTTTCAGTGAAAATTAAGTGAATCAAAGAGAGACCAGGCTGGTGGGACTTTCTGAAGACAGTAAGCTCCTGGAGAACCCACCATGTCATCTGGTAGTGATGGTTGGTCATGGTCTGAACTGCATTTGATTGGCTGCTTTTTTGGTTTTGCTTCTGCCTGTGAATGGGATGCAGAAGCTATTCCTTCCCCACTTGCTGGCAATTGAGAATGTATTCGCATTCAAATACGTATATCTACACTTGCAGGTCCTGATCTGGTGTCTGTCAGCATGTGTGTCTCAGGGCTTGTTATAGACTTCCAGTATTTCATTGCTATTTACTCCTTTGGGTGAAATCTGAGTTTGTGTGATTTCAGCTTTCTCTGCTCTGCCATTCCTTATGTTTCCAACAGGGAGCACTTAAACAAAACAAACCCCCAAAACCCACCCCAAAACCCCCCTCTCTTCGAAAGTTCACTCAAGGCATCTGAGTGAATCATTCAAATAGCTGGAACTATTCAGTCACCTGTATAATTTTTATATATCAAATCAGGCACAGAATTGTGACCTTGCTACTTGGTGACTTTGGTTTTTAAAGTATTGAGCAGCAGTGGGCACATGCGTGGTGTTCCTAATACTCTGTAGATGGTTTTGTCCCAAGTCTCTTGGGGACGAGTGTTTTCCCAAGGCACTACGAAAACCCCCGTGAATTATGATTTCAGATTTACATTACAACACAAGCTGTGCAGACTTACTGCCCTGTAACTGCAGGAGATCTCAGCAGCTTTATGTGACCTCGAGGCCCGCATCTGTGAGTCAACAGCTTCATTTCAGGCCACATACATTGCAGTGTGAGAGATGTCCTCAGCCAGAGGGAAGGTGGGCAAGTATTTTTGCAATGATATTTAACTTTTCCAAATACTTCTTCTATGGGCTTCAATCTAGGGTGATGTAGACCGAGTGTAGTTTGGTGGCTTTTTTTTTTCTTGCTCCGCTTTAGGCCAGCCAGAATGGGTTTTTCTTGCTTGCAGCGAACGCGTTGTGTTTCCCTTAGCCACACTCTGCGAGGCTGAGCGCAGGTCGCTGAGCTGTGGTGCCGTGCAGGGCTGCGGTGTCTCCTCCCCGGCAGTGACACTGGGCCAGCTGCTGTGGAACAGCCTGCTCAGGGCCTTTTGGTTAGGGCTTCACGAGTAGCTACACGCACCAGCTTCTTCCCACACATCCCTCTGGAGTTCCAGTTAGCCACAGATGACTGGATACGGGCTTTGTGGTGGTAATCACAATTTAAGAATGAGTCCAGTAACTTTGTAGCCTGTTGATAATTTGTTCTCGGTGCACTACAATTTTTAATTTCTTGGGTTGAAACAATGAGCCAGCTTTGAAGACTTAAAGGTGCTGCTTCTGCTTCCTTGGGTGTTTTTTTTCAGGAGATAGCACAGAGGTTGCAAGAACTGCGTGGGCAGCATGTCTTGCGCTGCCAGCAGAACACCCAGACCCTGTCTTGATGCTTGGTTTTGGAAGAGCAGGGGACTGGGTCATCACCCCTCTGGCATGGCATAGCTCTGCTGATAGCTCTCGCTTCTTCAACTACTTGGCTCAAAAGCTTATGGATGTTGTAAACTCTCCAGTTCACAGGTAGAGCTCTCAAAGAAATGCTAAAAGCTAGCTGGCTCTTAGCCCCAGGCAGGACTGTCAAAATTTTTTTATTTCTAGCTGTGTTCTATTTTCCTACTTCTTTGCACCTTTGCTAGAGCCTTGAGCTGCTCGTCTCCCTGCTGACAGGAATTCCCTGTGTCCTCTGCCCCATGAGCTGTCTCTTTTGCAGTTACCTATCAATTTCTTATCACTCTTTTTACTTTTTTGCTGGATTTTTGTGGCTGACACTGATCAATGGATTTTATTGATGGAGGACAAGATGGATAGACTGTGTATGGTAGTAGTAGTTTAGGAAAACAATACTAAGAACAGAGGCAAGAGCTTCTGATTTGTAAGTGTTGTATGTGCATGTTTGTGTCTTTCCTCTCTGTTCAGTATACAGTGCTGGAAACATCAACAGGTGAATAAATATCAAATATATGAAATCTCACAGATACATTGCAGATGAATTTTGAGGGAGAGTTATCTTGAGGCTGAGCATTTTGTAGGAGGCCGATGATTTACGGGGTGGCAAGCTACAAAGTGGGGTGATGGGTCTGGGGTAGGGAATCTGTGGAGAAGATGCTTGGGATATGCTGCCATTCCTTGAGCTTAGCCCATCTCGTCATGCTTTTTATTTTCAGTCATTAACATGATGAAAATGAAATACATACAAACGGTTGACTTGGTCTTAGGAAGATGGCTGACCAAGAGGGCTTCCCAGAGATGTGTGTGTCTAAGAAGGGTCATCGTTAACTAGGAACTCATCATCCTTACCCAAGAGCCTGATTCTGCACTCCTGTGCAGCTGTGCAGATATGGTCACACAGGGTGGGAGCACTAGTAAATCTAGTGTTTTGGGGTCTGAGTGTGTATTACAAGTGGTTGATGTTTTAGGGAAAGGGTGTGTGCCTCTCTCTTGGGGCTGGCAGCGGAGAGAAAGGTCTGCTGGGGTGGGCAGGAGGAGCCTGGAGCCTGGGAACACGCCGTAACTCTTGTGTGCTACTGAGGCAGCTGGATGGAAGGGATCTGTATGAATTAGGTACACAGTGAAAAGAAGTATGGCATCTGCAGCACAAAGGAAAAGGAGAAACGTGAGGCTGGATACATGGTGGGGTGCTTTTGGGAGTGAAGTGCCTGGCTGTCCTGCACTTGGAAATACAATTGCTGGTCTGCATCTTTTTTTCCTGCTGCATTCTTCATTTGGAGCATTGTTTGTGCTACCCTTGAACATTAACTGCCGAAACAGTGTGGGCAGCCATGGAAGTCTGTTTTCCATCTATCGGAAGATTCCAGCTAGTTAGGTTGCTTTTGTCATTCAATTTTCTCTTGTTTACCAGGGTATTAGGAAGCTGGAATAAAAGCAGTGTGTGTTTTGCCCTAGGAAACATCAGTAGTCCAGTTGCCATTCCAGAAATTCCTCTGGGTTCATTTTTCTCTGCAGCAGAGCTCACAAAGATTCTGAACGCTGTAAATGTAAATCTGAAAAGGTCAAGCCTTGTGTATGCCGGAGACAGGAGTACAGGATGACAGCGATGCAGGGGCAAGATGAATTTTAAACCGTGGATTGAGAGCAATGTGTTCATAAAGAACTCTCAAAGTACATGTCTCGAGTACTGAGAAGGAATTGGAGGTAAAGCAGCAAGGATTTCCCTTGCATTACTTGGTGACTTCTTAACGTATAGCAGAGAAGAGTCGAAACACAAGATTTATGGCTAGGAAGGGGCAGGAGCTGCGTAAACCGAGGTTGTTCTTTGCTTCTGCTTGCTTTGCAGGAGCCCAGCGGCAGAGCTGGGCCCGGGGAAGCAGCAAACCGAGGGCTTTTCCCGTTGGCCGAGGTTGGGTTGAACGCGCCATTTTGGGTATGGGTGGATGCAGAGCTCGCAGCTGAGACACGTTTCTGTTCTGTGGGTCCATTCACGTGTGAGCTTGGTGGTTTTGTGCTGAAAGCCTGGCCAAAGGCTTTCAGTTTGCGTGAAGTCCTCCTTGTACAGCACTTCAGTAATGGCGGGGCCGCCTTTGCCTGGGTGCATTTCCAATTCAAGAAGTGAAAAACCCTACACAGTGCAGGGGGATCTTACCTAGAGGAACAGAGCAGACAAACATGGAGTGTTTTCAGCCGTTCCTTTGCATGTGGAGTGCAAAGGATGGACACAGTCCCTGCTAGCTGGGCACTCGGCATATTGAAATGTGGGCCAGAATTGATTTTTTGAGGGAGTCCATTGATTGGCACTGCCAGTTTGACAGGGCTGTCGCTGCAGCACTGCCTCCGGATGCTGTTGCGCCAGCAAAAGGCAGCCACGGCAGTGTACGAGAGATGAACAGGGCTGGCTTCTCCGTCACTGGCTAGGGGAAAAGAAAACAAAAATAGCTGTCAGTGTGAAACACTGAAAGGTGCAGCCAAAGCTGATGGAGGCATTTGTCGTTTAGCAAAGTAGGAAGTCATGGGGGATTTTTGTATTAAATAACATACAGGTAGGATAATACGTTCAGGAGAATAATGTGCAGTGGTTCTAGGAAATGAGAAACTGAGAATACGAGTGTTTTGTTAGTGGCGAAGGCCTTGGAGCATGGGAAATGCCGGCAGACTCCTCTTCCCCTGCTGCTTAGCCACTGCCCGCTTCGTCGTCCTGAGACCCCACCTTGCCGTTAACGTCTTGAAGTGACTTGGCACAAGGAGAGAATCGCATACTTAGGATGACCTGAGCCAGAAAAGAAGGGTGAACGGTGCTGGGGAGTGCCGTGCACCGCCACGTGCCGTGACTGCCCGGAGCTGGCTGTCCCTCTCCGGACCAGGACCGAGGAGCGTGCGGTGGTTCGCGTGCCGGGCGGAGGGGTGGGTGCGCTCCCTGAAAGCGATGGGAGAACAAACCCCTGTGCCCCTGTCTCCGCGTCGTTTCGTACCTGGGCTGTTTCAGGGCTGTTCATCCACGTTTGGTGCGTGCCTTGGGCTCTTCTTCCACAGGCTGTGCAGCGTGCAAAATTAAAGTTGTTGCAGTGCAGGGAGAAGCAGTTCCTGTGGGCCACCACTGTCGAAGGAAACTGCCGATTTGCGGTCACTCTTTCCCACCCTAAAAGAAGGAGCATAAAGCTTGCAGCAAGGCGTATCCAGCTGAAACATCTTCAAATAAATTCAGGTCCTCTTTACACCGTTTGGGATTTTTCTCACCGTCATTTGGCATGCAGTGCATTTACTAAACATGCTGTTACTTGCTGTGCATGTAAACTAGTGAATGTGTTACTGTGTTAGGACAATAATTGTATATATACATGCATATAACCAATACATATACATGCATTTATATAAATGTATTAATTGATAACATTGTCTTCTATATAATAAGCCTTCTATTTTATGATCTTCAACATATATAATATGGATTTGGAAAGGTGTCGTGAAGGAAAAGGCATTCCTTTTAAATTTATTTAAAGAGAGAGTTAGTTCAAGGCCCATTATGCATTAAACAAAAATATAGCTCATAACTCCAGGCAGCATATGTCTGCTCTCCAGAGAGTCCTGCCTGTGAAAGCAGCATCGCTTGAGAGAGAAAATCACTGACTTGAAAAAGACTGGGTTATTGTGTCCAGTCTGCCCTAGTTCAGAGCCTGCTCACCTTTGTGGCTGTTTAGCAGAGCCAGGAGCGTAACCCGGAGACTGGTATCGGTGGGTTTTTTCTGAAGGGGGGGGGGGAGGAAGAAATCGTCACCAGCAGCATGGGAGAGAAGTGAGTGCTCGGACTTGGTGCAGACATTTCTACTTGCACCAGTGTGGGGTTTCTGGATGCTTTTTGTAACAGCTCCCGATTAATAACTTGCTGATTTCAAGCTGCCATCTTCTTACATGCTTCCCGCCCGCCCCGAGAAGTCTTGAATGTGTTTTGTGGCTTTCCTAAATGTATGTGTAAAATGTCTCTCTGGCCATTTGAATGTCTGCAGGGCTTGGATGTTGCTTCCAAGCAGCACGGAGTGGTGGGATGGCCCCTTCCACTCAGTGTCGCGTCCACAAGGTCGGCAGCAAAGTGCCAGGAATAGGTTATTGCGTGGCCGTGTCCGCCTCTCTTTGACGATTTGTTTCACAGTTCTTTGAGAGATTAAATTTGATTTCTCCACTCCTCCATTTGCTAATAGTTTTTTTCAGTGTCTTTCCCCTTCTGTGGGAAAGCGGGACGCCTTGGCTGGGAGAAACTCTAATGGACTTCTGATGGCTTTCTGGGAGGTGCCATTTGGCTTTGGATTGGGGCACACAGTGAGCTGCGGCAGCCTTGGCTTTAGGATGAGAAGTGGGAGATAAATAACTTCAGATTAAAAAAAAAAAACAACAAAAAAAAACCCCAAAACAACAAAACAAAACCTGAAATACTTTTTATTTTTCTGATTACTGCTGAGTAAATGGTGCCTTAAGGAGTATCTTAAGCAGTAAAACCAAGTCTCTTAATTTACACTTTTCTACTTGCAATCATTGAACAAAACCCAATATAACAAACCAGGAATGACTGGGAAAAAAAAAAAAAGCCTTGGCTTTTCATTTTTTTTTTTTAGCCATTTTTTGATTACTAAGAATGATGACACTTCTTGGCATTGCTGTTTTTACACGTTGGCTTACTGCATTGCTTGCAACTCTCAGTCTTTGTTTTATTTAGCTGTGGTTTTTCATTTCCTGCTTGTGGCGGGGTAGGTGTGTGTCAAACGCTCTCTAGCTGGGATGGTGCGGCTTGCCTTTCTGCTCGCTGTTACAGGGTTATGGCAGCCTTTGCTTCACGGACACATCGGGGTGTGAGTAGACAGCGTGTGGCTACGCTCAGCATAACCTGCAGCAGCTCCTGTCAACTGGTGTGCGACTTAAAGCCTGCTGTTTTAAGTGGTCAGAAATCAGTGTTTAGTTTTACTTGGACTTGGGAGTGAGCTTTTAAATCAGAAATGTGTTCTTGCTAATGTCTTATCCTCATGGCATTAACTTGGTTTTGAAACTAGTGTATTAAGTTCATTTTTGGAATGAGATTTGTTTTTTTGGGTGTTTTGGGGTGTTTTTTGGGGGTGGAAGGAAAGAGAAGGTTGGAAGGACACGTAGAGCAACCTAGGAAGCCTTCTGGCTGTTGGGCCACTGCAGCTGGTATCTTCGGCTTTCCTGAGCTGGGAACGGGGACTCCACTGTTGGTGCAACACATTTTTGGTTGCGTGAAGTTTAGGTGGTTCACAGCATGTGATGCTTGCAGTTCATCTGTGTAGTTTCCCTGCTTACAAAGGTGAAACCTGGCCACTGCCTGGGAGCAAGCCCAATAGTACCTTTGGGTGGGAGGGGGATCGCAGGTGAGAGCATACAGCAGACCTTCTGCCCGCTGTAATATTTGGAGACATCTACAGAATATTTTTTTTAGAACGCTATTTTTCTTTTGTAACACACAAAAAATATTTCATCATGCAGTCATCTGATGCTGCATTCAGAAAAGTCCTCGTGGATTTCAGACCTCACCTAGGTGTTAAAGCTCCTGAGATTTCTTACCGTGCATGAACGCCGTCTCTGGACAGACCTTGGGCACTGTGCGCGTCCAGGCGGCCGTGGAATTTACGCAGGTGCAGTCTGTGGGGTGGTTTGGGGCTTCTCAGTCCCCTGAGAGGCAGCGTGTTGGAGGTAAAAGCTTATGTGCTTGAAAGCAGTGGACAAGTAATACTCGTTACCATGCTTTTTCATTTCTTTTGTCCTATTTGTCAAGGAAACTTGGGGAGAGAGTAGAGGCGTGAATCTCTTCTGGTGCATTGTGCTGTTAACGTGCCTTTTTGTTGTTTGAAGCCGCTCAGCACCATCGGTTGGCTGAGTCGAAGTATCTCACAGGCTGTTTGGAGTGAAGGGAGTCTGTTCGGGTCCGGTAAGGAGCAGACACTCGTGCATAATGTTACTGAAGCCGCCTGGCACAGCAGGTGGGCATTTTGGCTGTGTGCAGCCACTAAGCAACAATAACCTGAAGGTAAAAGGCAGGGGGGGTGGTGGACGATTTTTTTTTTTGCACATCCCGGCGGTACTGAGAGCCTGACATTATTCTGAACACATGCAAAGTCCGGCATTTTGAGTTGAGCCTGTGGTAAGACAGACTTTCTGCTCCTTGGCTTGGAAACACGCGTTGCTCCTCAGCAGACCAGGGAATAGAAATTTCTGTTATGAAATGTGCTCATGTTACTGTGTTTAGTGCAATTTTAAATGCTTTTACTATAGCAAATCTGTATTACTAATATTATCTAATATTACTATTTTAGATAGCAATGAAATAATGATCCATTGTGGTAAAGTGATAAGAAAAAACCATAATGTATTGCATGAGCATTTCAGCTTGTGTTAACTGCCTGTTTGCAATAGAACAGGAAAAAAAAGACATTTGGAGTGTGAGGGAGAAGCTGTCGATTGTACCTTTGCCGTGGCGTTGGCAAGGTTTTCCTTTGCCAGAGCTTTCCGTTGCTTTCCATCGTCGGGGTGTACGAAGGAAGGCGCGAGGTTCAGTGCTGGGAGCCACTCTCTGGGTAAACCGCGGTCTCTCTCCCCGAGGTGCAGGCTGAAGCTGGTTTCTGTGAGCAGTCCCAGTTTCACGAGGATAACACTTTTACTTTCATTAACAGCAGGGACCACTGCCAAAGTGCGAAACAGCCTGGGTTTCTCCTAGACAGCAAAAGTTATCCAGGGAGGTCTCAGCTTTGAGAAATGCAGCAGTTTGGAGGCTGAGGATGGAGGTTTTGCACTGTTTGAAATGCACACGATTTATCCAAACGCAAACTTGCATCCCAGCGTCCTCGGTCCCACAGATGTGAGCGTACTGAAACGCCCGATCTGAGCAGAGCGGAGGAGACTTTCATTGCAAGGAACATGGAGAGCGGAAGGAATTGCCGCAGCGGAAGAGCCTGCGTTTGGCAGTAAGTCAGAGCTGGAGGCAGGCAGGATTAAGCCAGTGTAACCTCGTGGATGAAAATCAGAGGTGCCTAGGGTATAACATAGAGGAACGCGTGGAAGCACGCTGCTTGCGGCATCCGACAAAACATCTCTTTGTGCTTCTGAGATCTTGTTCCTTTTCAGCTGGCTGTCAGTGTAGCTCTGCTTTTCTTCCCATCAAGACTGCTTTCTTCAGGTAATTCCTAGCACCTTCTCCAGTGTCCAGCTACACAGCCAGCAGTTAACATCACAGAATAACAGACTGATCTGGATTGGAACGGACCTCAAAGATCCCCCAGATCTACCCTTCCTGCCGTGGGCAGGGACCCCTTCCACCCTGGCCTTGAACCCTGCCATGGAGGGGGCGGCCACAGCTTCTGTGGGCAATCTGTGCCAGGGCATCACCACTTTCAGGGTGAAGAATTTCTTCCTTATCTAATCGAATCTACCCTCTTTCAGTTTAAAGCCATTACCCCTTGTCCTATCACTATGCTCCCTGATAAGAAAGATGTTGAGGGACTCTTTAAGAGCCCCTTTATGTACTGGCAGGCTGCTCTAAGGTCTCCCTGCAGCCTTCTCTTTTTTTTTTTAATGATACGGCGACCACCGAGATCTACACTCTTTCCCTACACGACGCTCTTCCGATC
>Ga0181612_103954_pt1 | contig 14773 bp, 9 predicted proteins | sample HoacroProtozoa21_FD_119630 | JGI IMG/M metagenome (GOLD analysis project Ga0181612, IMG submission 119630) | Hoatzin crop microbial communities from Cojedes, Venezuel. Combined Assembly of Gp0051906, Gp0051904, Gp0051908 | reverse complement strand
ATGTAATTGAATGGAAAAAGTGGGTGAAAATATTTGGTTTATTTATATACATCCTCTTCCAGACACGAAACTTATTCTGAAACCTGGGATAAATAGGTCAGCCAGACTCTAATCTAGATCCCCTGCTTTTAAACTGATGATATTGGCTGAAAATCAAACCGCACTCATTTCAGATTAGTCATTTTTTCTTCATCGATAACATATGCACTTCGAAGCAAGTTCTGCACATTCAAAAAAAAGATCCAACCCTTCTATGCATGCATTTTTCAGATATAGACCCAGCTAGTATATGCTAACGCTAAGCAATTTGTTTTGTAGCATGTCACATAATTCTCTTTTTTTTACACACAATATCTATGATTAAGAAATGTAATACATACTAAGAAAGTCTTAGATAATTTACACGATGCATTAAAGTGTTTTGCATGAGAATATAGTATGATGCAGACAGCAGAAGAATTATGTCTTTCATTAAAAGGTTTGCAACTCAGTGTGCTACGATATAACTATAGCAGTTTTTCTGTCTCAGTGAAGGTTTTTTATTTTAAACACTGCCTTGAAAACCAAGGGATGCATATGCAATAGCACTACTTTGGCTATATGTTTTAACTTAATATCACCTCTTAGTAATTACACACTGTCAGTTTACCTGCTGTCCCAGGGTTATGGGTGAACAGCCATGCTGTCACTGTTCTTCATCTCTCCGAATCTTGATGTAAGCAGTAAAATAAGATGGCATTTTTTCATTATTTAACGTTTCAAAAAAATCCTAGTTCAAAGCCTATTTGAAGCAGTTCATCAAGAATGATATACATTAACTTCAGGATTAAAAGAGAATCAATTACATGGAAGAAATATGATTTTTGCCACAGATCCTTTAGGTGCAAATTAGGATGCGTATTTGCTGCCTAATTTAGAAAGCACCAAAGGACAACTTACAGGGATATAGAGCAGCCTTTGGAGGAGTTCAGCATTTGTGTTTGCTGAGGAACTGAGGCAGGGAAGAGGAATGGCACGCTTCACAAGAAGGCTTGTGTTTGGGATAAAACCTGGTCATGGCTCAGCATACTTTCTTTACACTATCTGAAAAAGCATTTTAGGTGTAGACTAGCAGCTTGGAAGCTGCTTTGGCTTGGAGTAATCTCCAAAAGTGGCAGTGTGTGTATAGGCTGTTCTGCACCCTATTCGTACCTTCCCTGTGCTGCTGACAGAGCGAAAGGCAGAGTTCTAATCTGGTGCAGCATTTTGATCCTGTCTGACTGTAAGAACAGTTTGCAAGGCAGAAAAGCTTTCAGCTCTTTGCTTTTCAGGGTCTGTTTCAGAGGCACTACAAACCATGCTTAGAGCCTCAGAGGTGTCTTCCCTCCCTCCCATCCAGTGAAGTTGAGAACAACCTGCTGCAACAGTTTCGACCTGTTTTCTCTTTCTTACATTGTCTTTTCATCACTTGTCTAATTCATTTTGTGTTCACCAGTTCTTTGTATTTTTGCACGAAACACTTGCTTGGAATACGTAGCTATGAAGCTGTTCTTTCTTTCCATGTCAAAAATCTGCTGCTATATTTTCAGGAAAAAAAAATGCATTGTACTTCTTTGTAACATCCAAACATCATAACCAGCATTTTATTGAGCCTTAATCTCAGCATGTAGATCAGCATGATAGGTAGTTGTTTCACGCCCTCACCAGCTCCATCTAGGTCTAAGTATCTACAACATCAGGGGGAAGGGGGATATTTTGTTTCCTGCTCAATGCATTATGACTATTGTTTAGCTTGTGGTGCTTTAAACATAAAATATATTTGAGCTTCCGGTGCAGATAAGAACGGTAATACCTATCTGAGAATGGTGACTATAAGCTAAAACGCAGGAGATTTGAGTTTCACTTTATAATAATTAATATTAGCTGGTATAATAGCTAATACCATTTCAGCTAAGTGGTAAAAAAGACTGCAATAGCTATTGCTCAAACATAGCTCCTCTGGTTTGCTGCTTCTGACTAAAGTAACACACAGACTTAATAAATCCAAGGTGTTTAAAGAATTTTTCCATAAGATATTCTGTTAGTATGTGGGCTTTGGTGAAATTTGTCAAGCTATATTTTAAAACAAACAGAAGAAGCAATGAATCTTTTGTTGTTTGGCCAGAGCTTACTTATACTTTTGTGCAGAAGGATAATAATGTTCTACTGTGAGTGCAAAGCTGCCAACGCTGAGAACCTGTGTATCCTCCCAAGACCTTGTTTATAAAGACAAAAAAACTCAGCGTGCCTTGCCCTGCACTGACACTTCACCTTAAAGCAGTTGTATTTCTTCTGCATCCTCCTCCCCACAGCCTGCGGCAGGTTGGAGTCACAGCCCGAAGTCGGGCGGCAGCGTGTTCCAAGAGCAGAGGAGAAAACCTCAAGGGATGTAGAGCTATAACTACCCCTGTGCAACATAGTGTGCTCAGATTAATGATAGCAATATGCAAAGTCTTGACTACTGTCATAGCTGTTAAGGGTGTGGACATCTGGATGCCTGTTAATCTAACGAGCGCTCAATTCAGTGATGCCATGCATCAAGACACCAACGGTATAGTGCTATTTTTGTCTCTTTCTTCCTGCTAACTGAGCTGAATTCTAGACCCCTGTAGTGAGGTCCATGGCCCTCACTTGCTGCTTAGTTAATAAAGTGCTGCATAAATTACAAACCACCTCCCAAATGCTCCAGGGACCTGAAAAAGTGAGAGTGACACTGACTCACCTTTTGAAAATGTGGTGCATTGAGCTATGAATGAAAACTGTTATGGCAACTGGCATGTCCTGGGGGCAGGGGAACTCACAATGGGCTGTTGCTACTATTGAAGGAATGGCCTTGTGGGCCTTTGGGCACAAACTGAAGCACAGGAAGCATAGGAAGTTCCGTCTGAACATGAGGAAGAACTTCTTCCCTCTGAGGGTGACGGAGCACTGGAACAGGATGCCCAGGGAGATTGTGGAGTCTCCTTCTCTGGAGATATTCAAGACCCGCCTGGACAAGGTCCTCTACAGCCTACTGTAGGTGACCCTGCTTTGGCAGGGGGGTTGGACTAGATGACACACAGAGGTCCCTTCCAACCCCGAACATTCTGTGATTCTGTGAAATACACGTATTTCAGAAGACAGTAAAATATTCTGAGAAGCAAAAACTTTTCTAGGTGAGAATACTACTTGAATTCCACAAAAGAATTACGAATTTAATGGAGGCTTCTGGTGTTTCCTTACTGACACTGGTTTGACTGGCTAGGAAAAACCCTTTAGAGTCATCTTAAGGACACTTGACAAGTAACTGACTCATTCAAACCAGATGATCCTTCATCAGCACAAAGCTGGCATACACTGTTCAAGCTGATTTCTGATAGAATCGGGCTCCTGAGACAGGTACCTGATGACACAGCCCTGGCCACCAGCAGCCCAGGAGCAGTGGCAGTTTGCCACCAGCCTCCCTGCCTGCGCTAGGACAGAAAGCTGCTCCAGCACATCTAAGACTGAGGCAGCCCCCTCCGCAGGCCCAAGCTCCCTCTTGCTTTAACAGGTTCCCGGACACCGGGAAAAGCCTGTGGGAATGCCAGGATTATGTCTTCTGCTGTCTCAATTACAGCTCCTCAGAAGAGGATACATCAAGATAAATCAACTTTGTAGTTAGTGTTTTAATAACAATTAATCAAAAAGTGTGTGTATATACACACACATACAAAAATACATATAAACATATATAAAATATATAACCATATATGTATTTATAAATGTATTAAAAAGCATCACAAAACACAGTAACCGTCATCCCAGGGCAATCCCCAAGGCAAGCAACCTCTGAATGCACTTGAGGTATTTAAAATTAGACCCAAACAAAGACTCCTTTTATGAATTAGTGTCTGAGCAGAAAGATGTTTAAGATATTTAGAAAACCCTAAGCTGCTATCTTGCACACTCATTAGGCAGAAGCGTTCTCAGTTTGTCTGAGTCACCGACCTTTAGAAATTTAATTCCCACAGGACAATCAAGTGACACTACTCTCAGGAAACAGGAAACAAGAAATATTGGCAAACTGACATTTCTTCAAGTTTTAGACACAAGCTGACCTACTAGTGTCAAAAGAAAACAAAAGCTGAAGAGACATACAAGAGCATGGGGGAGGAGTGCTGTGCTTTTCATGAAAAAGGGAGCTGCAACATTCTCTTCAATCTGTGTAACAACACTTTCCCAGCATGGTCAGGAATGCAAGGGACAACACAAGGCAGAGTAAGAGAATTAAGTTGGTGTATTCAGCATTCCTGTAATAGCTGTTTTTAAAGGCTTTATAACAAAACCAATTTTAAAATAAAATAGTTATTCAGTAAATTATTTAACCACAATGCTGTGAGCTACACTGTTTTAATCCTCCTTACCTTCAGGGGATGGACACAAATTCAGAAACCAAACAGAACTAGAAGTCATTATATTCTGCAACACTGAAAATGAGAATTGCTCACCATGATCACTGTACCGCCGCTGTTTCTGGCTAGAAGATATGCTTCTCTGAACTTTGTGATGAGGAGATTGTCCAGTGCTATTATTAAGATCACTACTTGGCCTAACTTTGGCAAGTGAAAGATTGCTGCTGGAGCTCGAATCACTTGCATCCAACTGCAACACAAATGAGAATATTAAAACAAGGAGTTCAGGCAAAAGAAAATTAAACATCCACCACATTATGGAAGCAGTAACACGGAGGCAGCAGGAAGGTGGCTTTGGTACACAGGAAATTCTGTGACAGCAAGATAGTTGCTTAGAGGTCCCAAGTTCTCTTAGATTCTTGCACAACTGTCTTAGGTGAAACTCAGCAGAATTTGCAGCTCCCCAAAGGACAGTCAGATAAAGAAAATCCATCTCTACTTTCAGTACTCTCTTCTGCGAGCTGTCTAAGACTAACAGGAAGAGAGGATACATTTAGTAGAAGCCATCACACCAACTCCAGCCGAGGAACAAAGAGTAAATTACTGATGCCGAGCCCTCTCAGCATCATATAGAACAGTCATTTACAAGGTAAGAATTTTTTTTAGATTGATCGGTCCTGCTCCTTAGTTGTCTTAAAATATTTACAGCTGGCGCACTCACACTTCAGTGCCTAGACTAGACAGGACAGTAACTGGCATACAAAGTCCTTCAGAGGAGGAACTGCTGAGCAAGCAGGGCAGTTTTGGGGAGCCTGAAGGCAAGAGTTTACTGACTCAGGTCAGGGTCAGAACAAACACAGCATTACTTGGACAGTTGACACTGATTATTAGAGCAATGTGATTTTAAGTGTAATGGACTTCTGTGCAGGAATGCAATGCCTACAGTTCATAGTACTGACTTTATTTTTGCTTCTAACTTTGCTAAGGACACTTTCCAATTCCTTTGTTTCTTTGGATTTGTAAGAATGGAACTTACCTCTGACGATTTCCTTCCTAGCAGTAAGTATGTGGCTGTGATTTCATCATACTTCATTTTGCTAAGGGATTCTTGAATTTCTTCTTGAGAATATCCCATTCCTACCATAATATCTAAAACCAAATACACACTCTGTAACAGAAACACTCTGAAGTTTAGGCTGGCGGAGTGTTTAAGTTCAAGAGAAAGAATGGAACAAGAGTTAAACAAAACACTTCAGTGTGAAAACATAAGTCTGATGAAATATCAGTATTAAAAAGTTACTTTCTTTTTCCAAATGGCAAGCAAATACAGAGTGCTAGAAGGAAAACAAAACCACCCACCCATATCTTTCAAACAGTAACATATTCTGAAAATACTCGATTACCTATTCTTTTCTGGTCCGAGATGTCTAGTTCTGGTTCAACAAAAGGTTTAAGTTCATCCTCCTCATGACCTGCATTGATCCACCTGTCCTTCATAATTTGCTATAAAAGAAAGGGGTTTGTTAGTGCAATACACTTACTAGCAAACAAAACAAGCTGTTGAAAGAACAACTCCCCTATCTACCAAACACTAACACTTTTTCTAATTTTCCTTTTGCAGGACAGGCGCCAGCAGCTACTCAGTTATGTTTTGCTCCAGTGAGGAGAATCAACTATGCACATCAAGCCAAGCTGCTTCCCAACCAGCTGTATTCTAGCACATAGCTGAAAGCTAAAAGCCCATAACACAGACCAGGAGCAGTGCGACAACTCTGACAAGTCCAGTATGTCTAGACTGGACTGTGGAAGTCCATGAAAGCCAGAAATGCTCCGCCTTTCTCCTCCATGATGGTACAATATGCAGGCAAAAGGCAACCACACCATAATCTAGCAGTCAATACCTCCAGCTCACTTTTGAAAATGTGGAAAATGCCCTGCTGGATCATCCATTAATGCAGGAATCCACAAGATAACCATCAGGAAAAGTTACATGACATATGCAGTGTACTTTCATATTCATTTTGAAAGCAACTGTGGACTCAGCTGCCTTGTAATCGCAGCAAACAAAATCTTAAAAAAAAGTCATATGCTTTACTTGACAACACCCCCCCACACCCTGAACCCACTCCAAATAAACTATTCAGGAACAATATGACAATAATAAGTTACAGCTGAAAAATACAGTTGCAAAACATTATGTCTACCTTTCTGATGCACCTTATTTGTGCTATTACCTCTAGAGTGCCTCTTTTTGTTGGGTTTAGCACCAGAAAACGTTTGAGGAGGTTTTCACAGTCTGTGGACATGTAGAAAGGAATCCTGTATTTTCCCCTTAGCACTCTTTCTCTAAGTTCCTTGTTAACAGAAGAAGAACGGACAGTAACGTGTAAGTAGCAAATCACTTAAAACATTAGGTAAACACATGGAACACATTCCACAAAAACTCACCTTTAAGTTCTGTCCATCGAAAGGAAGAGATCCACTCACAAGGGTATAAAGAATAACACCTAAACTCCAAACATCTACTTCAGGTCCATCATATTTTTTCCCTTGAAAGAGCTCTGGAGCAGCATATGGTGGGCTGCCACAAAAGGTGTCCAGTTTATTTCCGACCGTAAACTCATTGCTAAAACCAAAGTCAGCTATTTTAATGTTCATATCTGCATCTAGCAATAGATTTTCAGCCTGGAAGAGAAAGAATGGTTTGTAAGATGAACTTAAAATACTTGATTTAAAATGTTATTGTCCATTTTTACTCATTCTTAAAAGGCAAAACGCAGAAATATCTGTTAACACATCCTCCCTTGCAAGGTCTTTAGGTATGCTTTAGTCTATTATTCATATATCCCCTATTTTAAAAATCTGTGTACAATGGCTTGAGACTATGAGAGCTGTTACGCTACCTGAAAACTGTGTTATTATCATCTATCTGTTTACTCCACATAAATGTATGCTGAGCTATTGTAACTTGGATTTTTGATCTATTAAGACGAAAATAAGATATAGTCTAGCTATCCATACTTTACGTGGCATTCTTGCAAAAGTTTGGTAATGCACATAACCCTCACAACTTTTTTCGAGTATGTTCTTTGTTCTTGTTTTGTTTTTCTTAGGTTACAAAGGTATGATATGTTGAACAAGTTAAGTGGCAACACTATTAATACAAAAGGCACAGTTTAAAGCAGAGACATACCATTTTATGCCAAGCTACAAAGAAGCCATGCTTCAGTTTCATCATTGCAACTGGTAATGCATTCTGTTCAAGACCAAAACTTGCCATACCTCTATCAAATTACCTTTTTTTTTTTCCCCCCAAAGACCTCTCAGCTAACACTGACCTGCATCAGATTTGAATCTGACCACAGGATGAGAGGCTGTCTTTCAGCAGCCACCAAATTACAATTTGTAAAAGTCTTACAAATCCTCTTCCTTCTATTTGAAATGGTTCTATACTGTAAACATTCTTCAAAATTTGCTATAACACATGGAAAAAAATAAATACGTCAGAAAGCTTAATATACACTACATTTTATGAGCACAATAAAGATCAAACCCACAGGTACAGAAGCTGACACACACACTTCACACACTTTCTCCTACTCACCTTGAGATCTCTATGAACAATATGCTTTTGATGGCAATACTGCACTGCAGATACTATCTGGATAGAAAACAAGCCCAATTATATAAGTGACATCTCAAAGAAACAGCAGCTTTAACCAAAAAGTTCAACATTTATTACTAAAGTTGACATGTACTTATCCACTCAGAGCTACATAACCATTGACCAGCATATTTGGGGAAAAGCTGCTAAATAACTTTGGTGTTTGTTATTTGATGTGTTTGGTTTCTGCTACACTTGAAAGAGGATTTTGTTTTCCTGTGTGGCTAATTATAGACTAGTAGAAGGAATGACTTTCAGAAAGGTTACTGAAGTATTTCCATTCCAATACTGTATACAGCTATACAAGCTTTCACTCTAGAATGAAGTTCTCCAGTCCCTCTCCAAAGGCAATTTTTCATGCTGCAGCATGGAAAGAAAAGTGTAAGAAACGGGCTTAGCTACTCGAGAAACTACTGGGAAACAGCTTGTTTGTCAAAACTTACGCAGTGAGAAGCAACTGTGCATCTGACAGAGGTCTGCTGTCTAATTGCATATGCTTTATTGTTTTTTGTACACTGTACAAGAGTAGCAAGCTCAATGGAAAAACTCTCTGTGTCTCTCAAGTGCAACAGAGTAATTTCTTCCATCACAATTTCCAAATATCATTTAGCTTTTCCTGCTTTATATAGCAAGCTACATAAGCTATTTACACAGTACAGTGTCCTAGTACATTGCCTTAAAGTCATAAGCACTGCTGCAGAACTCTGTATGTATGGAAAAGCTGGATAAAGTCATATTGTTACATGATCACAAATGCAGTCAAATACATTTTATTGTCATGCACACATGGTCAGAATTGAGGCAGATGTTATGACTTCTTAAAATAAGTGGAACTGCAAATAAAAATAATTTACTGCAATAATTGTGTTCAAATAAATGTATTTCCATTCTTTATTAATGATTAATAAGATTTTCAACACAGAAAGATGAGATATCATTACTGTTGCAAAAAACAACCCATGACCAGACTGCCCAGCTTAGCCTAAGGATCCTCCTGTACCTGTAAGCAGCAATAGTTCTCTCCCAGTATTTAGAGTAGGTGAAAGTAAATTTCTTGGTAGGTCAAAGAACTGACCTACTAGTCAATTTTGCATTCGAAACTTAAGCACTAATATTAAGATCTTTGTGCCACTGTATTACTGAATAACGCACATGCAAAATGCCACCTTGGAAACCAAGCAGTCTACGAAAAATATTTCCATCCCTTACACTTGCATTCTGGTTTTGCTTGTTCCTTTTTGCATTGGCTCCCTCTTTCAGACTCCATGTTCAGCTTTTTTACAATTACTGAAACTGTCAAAGTGCTCCCACGCCATCACTTGTACCATCCTTTTGGTTTTCCTTCCTTTCCTCTCCGCTACCACTACTTTAGCGCCAGTCACAAGCTCACTCTGCAGGCGCTTCCAAGGCTGACAGCATGATAAACACCTCAAGCTTTATGCAGGACTGAAGAGACACAGCACTATACCATTCGCTCCTAAACTGCTTTTACTCTATTTAAGAGCGGAAGGTCTAGCAGGTGATCAATCAGTGATTTCCTTTGGAGATGCTTTTGAACTACTCTGCATTGCAACCAGATAGCACAGAGACTGCAGAAGCGAGTCCAATCTAAATGGAAGCGAAATAATGCAATGTCTATGATATTAATAATTGCAGAACAGCAGTCAAAACTGAATGAAAAACAGCACAAAGCATGGCTGCACTGGATTGAGCCCCTTTGTCTCCCAACTTCCATCATTGTTTGCACTGACAGCCTCCTCACCCGCAACCTACTTGAGTGCAAGAAATCTGCTGACACCTGGGAGTGGGGAGAAGAGGGGAAGAAACGGCAGACCTTTTTGCTACAGGTAACAATGAGAGCATTGAAATATATTTCTTGGGAGGGATTTCGAAAATCTGTATAATCATAGGTTTTAAAGAACAAGTTAGAACAAGTTATTTCTAGGCAGAGAAACCATTCTTCAGAAGGAATAAACAACAAAAGAAAGATAAATGACCTCTCAAGGTCCCTTCCACACTGCCATGAGTATTTTCTTTCTTAACTGGAATGTACAAGTAAGACGTATTTTGTGGATTTTTTTTGTTTTCCATGATCTGTCCTAACATCTACCAGCATCAAAAATTCTAAACTGCTTCTACAGGGCAACAGTGGGAAGACTGAACGAGGCCAGACCTAATCAACTGCAGTAAAGGAAGAGAGGGAATTAACACAGATGGATTTTGGGAGACCCCCTGCCCTGAGTCTGGGCTTCCCATTTTTGCATTCGTTATTAACCAGATAGGCATATTTTTCTACGGAAAAGGGATAGTAAGATTGAACCAGAACTGCCTGGAATCCAGTAATAGGGAAACTAAAACTAGGTGACATTTAGAATGCAAAACATTCTGGATTCGAATTTCTCACACATGGCTGCACAAAAGGAGCTTGAAATGCAGAACTGCAGAGCATGGCTGTATTTCTAGTGTTTGTACCTCTTCTGTGTTCCTTGTTAAGCATGACTGGAATAATGTAATCACTGTCTTGTACATTCTTTGTTCCTGCTAAAAACCTTAAGTATGCGTAATAAAATGGACAAAAAATTAATTTTTTTTTAACAAGCAAAGAGGGGAGAATTAGCAAATTCTGCTCTTTGCCGGCTAGAGAGGAAGGGCCTCCTCAGATAAAACACAAGTGTTTGATCCAGAAATCACATCTACTGAAAGAAGAAACATGATCTGAAAACAAGATATAATACAACCTATTGTACGAACTAAGCTCAATACCATGGCACAACTGTTTCTTCAGTTTAAAGAGACCCACCGTCTGTTAAACCAGTCAGTGAATTAAAAAAAAAAAAATCCCTATTATGTCGTAAGTCCCCATCTAACACAAGAACAGCTGCACTGAATCAGATAGAAAGTCTACAGAGAGCATTCTCCCTCCAACAATGGCTAAAAGCTATATGAAGCTATTCTGGGCCTACAGTAAGGTGAAATGAATAGTTTTATGACCTGTAAACCCAGTAAGATCTAGTTTCCTTTCCCACTGTCCCACAGTCAAGAGTCCTAGCATCTAACAGATGCCAAGTTCTGACCAAAGTTGCCTGACTTCTGTCCTATGTACACGGTCTTTTCTCTAGCAAAGTGCAATGAGCTCGTGCTATGGTTTCTCTCCTCAGGTTATTGCTAGAGTTCTCTCTTTTCTTTCCAGGCGCTCAGGCTTTTGAGGCTCTCAAGAAGCTCCCATCTTTGAGACCAAGGTCCTGTAAAATTGGTTGCGCTCAGTAGCTGGGAAGTCAGCTGTTGAGGGATGACAGAGCACAGCTGCCTGTGCCAGGAGACAAGATTTACAAGAAGAAACTGAAAACACACTTCTCTATTTCAGTGGATTCAAGTGAGGCTATCTATGTATCTTTACAAACAGCATTTAGTCTACTGAAGTAAGGGGGCAAGTAGCGAATCTGAAGTACATGAAATGAACTGTTGATGAGTCAAATACCCAGCTTGGCAGGTAACTACCTTTTAAATTCTTTCCCCTTCACATTTGTTTTTGAAAAATGAAGTTATATATATCCCGTACTACCCACATTATCCCATAAAATTAAGCACTAAATGTACCTGTAAAATGTTTGACCTGTTTCCATGAGTTTTCACTTAAAAGGGAGTCAAATTGTTAGAAAAAAATAGGTATTTGTCACACAAATGTGCAATTTCAATGGAATTACTGCAAGATCTTTTTCCACACAACTGCTGAAAAACAAACTGAGGACAAAAAGCAGAGAACCATACCAGCAGAAGTTTTCCACATTCGCATCTGAGAGAGAACAGCAAATCCTCTCAAGTTACTCTGAAGCTCTTCAAGCAACATTACAAAGAGCAAGGCAACAGTCTGCGATTTAGAAGAGACGGCTGAAGTGGGAACGACTGCTCTACAACCCGTCACATCTACTCCAACACTGCTTAGAAACTCACACCAGAAACCCTCAATCACAAAGGAAAAATCTCTACTTGTCAGAATATGAAAGGGAGGGAAGCAGCTTTAAAAAGACACGTAAGATTTCGTTAAAGGAGAAAAATTTTCCTTACTATCAAGCTGTATTAACTCCAGTAATCACAAATCACTTCTGGGGATATGAAGTACGCAGCTGCTTTTTTGGGTTGTTTTGGTTGGTTGGTTTTTGGTGTTCAGGTTTTTTGCAAAAGATTCAAGAGGATAAACAGAAGATTTAAAGAGATGAGAGAAAATAAAGGAACAAGGATTTCACAGAAATGCTTTTGTTGCCTCCTTATGTTGGGTTAAATACATTTCTGTTTTTCTTTACTTTCATTGCTACTTTTGACTTTATTGTTTATACTGCTTTCACACAATTCTTACTATATGAGACAGAGGGAGCAAAACAGTTGTGGCACAGTTCCCTAGTTCCCAAACTGTTCCTTTCGGTCACACTACCCTCACTAGAGAAGCGTAAAAGTTTTCTTTACAAGACATCTTGTGAAAGTCATTAATCAATTTCCTGGAAGTCTCATACGTTATATCACATTTCTTCTACTTTGGTATAGCTACACTTAAGTGGTGCATGAAGCTATCAGAGACTCCCCTTCCAACAGTGAAACTGACTGTCACGTCATTGCCACAATTTGCCAGTTTAAAACCCCTACATATTGTTCAAGAAACCCACTCTTGTGCCTATTCATTATTATAAAGTGTCATTAAACAAAAGCATAATCTTGGTATTCATTACTTTTTACAACATTATTTAGCTTATCCAAGTGACCAAAGGGATGGAAATAATGTAGGCTTTTACAAATTTCTGTACAAGAGCAGAAAACAAACCATATCAGATCAGTCAGATCTGCAAATGAAGCTCTAGATGCTACAGGAGCACAGATTTGGATTTTAATTCATTATGCAAAAATATTTGGGTATGTTCAATACTGCTTTACTGTAGAACAGAACTGCTTTTTACAAAGCAATGAAATTCCAACATCTTTGCAGGGCAAGTTTATCCATCATAAAAGCAAGCTAAACTCACAAGCCTATTAATTGCTTTTCCATGACTTATTAAAACAACTATTAAACCCCATCTTTTCATGTAAGTGGATGGATGTGAACGGATGCCTGTTACATGCACTGCCTGCGTTTTGAAACTGGCCTGTTTGTAGCCTGTTACATCCGAATAACTTCCAAAAGGTTACAGACCAGCTGAACTAAGGATATATGAAATCAACCCAGAGGAAATGAATTTTGGAACAGAATACACTTCCCAATCAAGCGGTCACTGTGTTCTGGCACTCCTGGACACCCTGGCACACAGCACTACGGAAAACAGCAGCACTGAACGGACTTCTAACCCCTTTTACAGTACTACTGCAATCCAAGTCTTTTCTCACTCGGAGCTACAAGTCCACGGCATTCTGAACACTGTCAGAAGTTAAAAGCAAAGGACAGCCATTTTACTCGTTTCAGCATAAAAACAGCGGGGGGTAGGGGGGGACGGGACAGGACGGCAGTGGAAGCTGATGTATGGGAATGTTATACATACCTGTCTAAATTTAGCTCTAGCCTCCTTTTCCTTCATTCTTCCATGTGCAACCAGATAGTCAAATACTTCCCCTACAATTGAACAACGAGACACATTAATGCTAATTTCAGAATCTAGAGATTCTTCCCTAGCAGTTGCCCACAGCAGCTTCACTGGAATGACTGTACTTCAAGTTTATAATTACAGGTTAGCTCAAGAGAACAAGGCACAACTTCTAAGCAATTTACTACACCATCATCTCTTATATAAGAAAACAATAAGACTTAATGAATGACTGGATATAAACAAAAAACCCCATTTCCTTCTATTTATTTATGATAGAAATCGAGTAGTATACTTCTGTTTTGTAAATAAAGATGATGTACTCCTTCACAGACTTTCTCACAAGGGTTTCTTTTGCCTCACCAAAAAAAGCTTCACATATGAGAACATCTGATGATATTTAGAAACACTGTCATACCAGCACTACAATTTTTCTTTGTGCATGTGTATAAAAGTGTTCTAAACAAAATCAGAAATCTTAGCTTTAACCTAGGCTTGGAAGAGGTACCCACAAGGAAGGTCAAAACAATGAGCACAGCAGACTCATTGACATAATCCATCACACAACCATCAGATCCATAAGATACACTGAGAAGGATTACCCCTAGACAAGCCCAATATTGTATGGCTGTGGATGACTAAAGGAGGTTACTGAAGCAGTACTAAAGATCTCTTGCACTTTAGCTTTTTTCCCTTTAATCAACCCAGTCCTTTTATAGCACGTCAATACAGACTACAATGTTTGAGCTTTAGGTGCAGCCAACTGGATCATGAAACATTAATATGTTCGTGAGAGTATGGCAGATTTTCCTTACTAAAAAACAGTAGTCACGTACATAAGAACTCCTACAAACACAGACTAGTACGCAGTTTTAAAAATTCTTCACTAACCTGCAAAATCAATAAAAACTTTAGTAGTGGAACAAATAACTAAATATTTTCTACTGAGCAAGAAAACACTGTTTTGTAGATAGCCATCTCACAAGGGAAAAGCTGAGTAACTTCGCATTTATTTTTTAAAAGAAGCAACTCCACCAAATTTACTGCATTGCTTGATAAGGGAAGACCAACTGGTGTCATCTACATGGACTTGAGCAAAGCATTTGACACTGTCCCGCACGACATCCTTGTCTCTAAATTGGAGAGACATGGAT
>Ga0181612_129904_pt1 | contig 14775 bp, 17 predicted proteins | sample HoacroProtozoa21_FD_119630 | JGI IMG/M metagenome (GOLD analysis project Ga0181612, IMG submission 119630) | Hoatzin crop microbial communities from Cojedes, Venezuel. Combined Assembly of Gp0051906, Gp0051904, Gp0051908 | reverse complement strand
TGCGAACATTGTTTGTAAATAATATTTTTTGAGTTTGCGTAAAATTTCAAGCTTACGCTGATGAAGGGTAACAATGTTGTCAAAGGTGCGGAAAAAGTTGCCAATGGCGGGTTGTTCGGTGTGAGTTGGAAATTTCAAAACAAACTTTCTAATGTTTTCCATACTAAGTGCGGGTTGTGATGATGTTGCAATTAGAGGAAATATAATTTTATTGTAAAATTCTGAACTTTCCATTTGTTGAATTATAAAATTCCCAGAGTAATTCTCGACTTGTTTTACTCTTATTCGAGAAACATTTGGGGCAAGATAAAAGCGGTTATTTTCCTGTATTATAGCCACTTCTCCTACTGTTCCTACATATGTAAAAAGTATATCGTCTTTGTAAAGCTTACTCCTTTCCAATTTTGAAAAATCACTATCATCAATATACTTTACATCGTCTAAATTTAACGAACCATTTTTTACATTCAGTCCACGGATAGCAATTATATTTCCTTCATCAGAATAAGTTACATATTCAGTAAATTCAAATCCTGCTAATTTAGTTACGTCAGCTATATCCCCCAACTTTCGCTGTTCCCAATCTTCTGTGAAACCCTTGAAACGGATTGCAGGCACGAAACTTTTATTTTTATCTTCATTTTTCATTTTTGTATTCCTCCAATTTGGTAAAATATTGCTATCATTATAACAAGTTTTTTATCACATTGTCAAGAGGTTTATAGAAAATATTATAAATTTATACAAATAATAGGAGGTGAAAAGAATGTCCACTATCAAAGATGACCAAGGGGCATATTTATCTGAACTCATTGTTGAAGAGATGGAAGAGCAGTTACTTGCACAGAAAATACAAGCAGGTAAAGCGTTACAAAGTCAAGGGGCTGTCAATGCACAATCACAACAGATTGGCAAAGCCCTTGAAAATGCAATTGATAAACACGTCACAACGGAAAATTTACCCAACGGCACATTATATCGACATATTGCAAGTGATATTTTAAATACATCATTGAAAAATACCTATCAGAAAGTCAATGCCACGGCAACGGCAACTCAAAAAAAGACCGATACAGAACAGGGCGTGCATTTTGCAATTAAACAAGCAGAATATCCACAAGATAAAATTGATAATCTCTTAAATAAATGCAGTAGTTCTCAACATGAAATGACAACGGCAGATAAGAATTATCTAAAATATGGGGCAAGTCAATTGACTTCGAGTTTTAGTGATGATTTTCAAAAAACAAATGCTACTTTTCGACAAACAACTGGATTACAAAGTTATATCACACGTACAGGCGGTGGTAAATGTTGTGTTTGGTGTCAAGATATTGAAGGCAGATATAAATTAGAAAATGCCCCGCCTGAAATCTGGAAACGTCATAGAAATTGTAGTTGCATTTTAAATTATTATAATGCTAAAACGGGTACACGTTCTACAAGAGTGGCGGGTATTTGGCATGTATCACAAATTTATACCAATCAAGCACAATTACAAGATACTTCCCCTAAAAAATTTACACAACAAGAGGCAAAAATTTCAGAGCTTGCAAGCACACAAAATAATGCAAAAGGCGGTACAAAAGCGATTATTCAAGAGGCAAAAAACATGCATACAAAATCTAACACGCCTAAAAAACTGCAAGAAACATTATCTACAGACCAAATTATTAAAAAAATTGGGGTAGATGATAATCAAGTGCATGGTTCATGTGTGTCACTTGCCTTGGCTTATATTGCGAATAAAAATGGGTATGATGTACAAGATTATAGATTTGACCGCACTACAGAGTTATTTGGTAATGAAACATCAACTCTTCGCTTTACAGAAACTTTTCACGGTACCGTCCGTCGAAACACTGCAAACCAAATTTGCAATATCTTAAGAAAAGAACTCATTGAAGAGAAAGAATATTATTTTCAAGTACCAGGGCATGCCATGATTATTCGCAAACATAAATGGCAATTGCAACATCTTGACCTACAACACCGCCATTCTACTGGCAACTTTTTCAAATCGTTTAGTGCTGGGAATATAAGAAAAAATTTTTGTGGTGGTGGTGAAAGGCAAAACCCTACATATTTTCAAAAATTATTATGGATTCTAACACCTATTGAAAATTTCACTGGTGACGAATTTCAAGAACTATTAGGTTATATTAACAATGGAGGACGAGAAGATTATGACAGCTTTTTTAATGTATGAAGGTAGACAATATTACATCGGGTTGGAATTTCCTTGGCATCATGTCTATATTTTAACCCCTGTGGACTCACACCAATACCTTATGGACACCGCTTTATTTACTTTTGATGGCAAAAAAATTTTCAGAAAATGTAATGGGTATTTTGAGCCAAAATTGAATGGACTTGAACATGAAATATTAAAAAAAGAACGCCCTGACTTATTGCCCCAATCTGAGCAAGTGTTGTGGCATAACTACACCGCAGAAGAAATTGCAGAATGGGAACAAAAAGTCAAACATTTTCACGAAAAAACTATCACAGCAGAAAATGAAGCTAAATGGAATGACCTTTTAAATTTTCCGAACGAATTTTCAGAAAATTTTCAGCCAATTGCGGAAAAAATATGGAAAAAGTGGGATAAAGCCGCCCAGCGTTTTGGTGGTACGCATCACCTCACCCAAGAAGAATTTGACCATTTATTGAAATTTGGCAACCCAGCACTCAAAAAAGGAGTTGAAAACAATGTTACAGAGTAACGGAAAATATATTGATACCACAGAAATTAGACGTTTATTCTCACAGGAGGAAAAGGCGTGTAATGATATTGTATTTAGAGTAGACAAGACATATGATAATCGTGATTTAACAAATTGTACGTTTATTATGCACGGTATTTTTGAAAGTGGTAAAGAGGCAACGGCAACATTAACATCTGCAGTGGCAGGTGATGAGAGTGAATATTTAGATTTGACATGGACAATTGACGGGACATTTACATCTGAAAGCGGTAGATTGTTTTTAGATTTGGTAGCATATAGTGATAGTGATATTGAAACTGCCTCAATGATTTTGCGTTATCAATTACCGCCTATTGAAATCCGTAAAATTCCGAATAGTGATAATCCAAGTGAAGAGTCAGAATATATTACATTCAAAACACAAGTTCTGGAGCAATTAGAAGACCATGAAACAAGAATTACGACACTTGAAAATGGTTCTGTAGGTGATTTATCAAAAATTCAAGAAGAATTAGACGACCACGAAACAAGAATTACAGTTTGTGAGGCACAAATTACTAAAATTTCTGATATTGAAACCAATTTAACGGCATTGACATTGACGGTAAATACAAACACTGATAATATTAGTACGAATACAACAAATATTAGCACAAATACGACAAATATTGCCACAAATACCAGTGATATTTCAGATTTAAAAACAGCTGTTGCAACAAATACAACAAATATTAGCACAAATACCACAAATATTGCCACAAATACCACAAATATTGATACCAATGCCAATGCGATTGCAGAAAATACTGCAGATATTGAAACTTTACAAACCGCCTCAGCCGATTATGAAATCAGAATTACCACACTTGAAGCGAAACCAGATATACAAGTAATGACGGAAGAAGCCTATGCAGAACTGACAGAAATTGATGAAGGTTGCATTTATGTGTTGACGTAATAAAAAGAAATCCCCTAAAAATTAGGGGATTTTCTTATTTGTCTTTGTAATGTCCACGACAAGAAAATATATATAATTTATTATCTTGGATTTTATAAATTAGTCTATCTGTTTGATTGATACGTCTACTCCAACCATCAATATATTTTAGTCTTTCGGGCTTGCCTAATCCGTCTGCTACGCCATCTATATTGATACTTTGAATTAGTTCATTGATTTTATGGAATGTTTTCACATCGTGTTTTTTCCAAAAAACATAATCTTTCCAGGCTTTACCAACCCAATACAACTCATACATCATCATCATCACTTAACAAATCGTGACGAAAAGCCGTGCCGTCTTGGATTTGCTGTAAACCTCTATCTAAATTTTTTTGCATTTCCATTCTTTCAAATAATTCCATAATCATTTCCGCCACATCAACGCCTTGACTATCTGCAGATTGTTTTAAGATTTGGTAATCAGTGTCTTTAAAACTTACTTGTGTCATACTATATCACTCCTCATTGAAATTCTTTAATTTCATTATAGCACGCCAATTTTGAAAAGTCAATAGAAAAATAAAATCCCCTAAAAATTAGGGGATTTTTTATTTTTATTCTTTGGAGCGATAAAAATATTGAAAAAAACTGGAAAACACTATATGTATTATAGCATAGATTGCCGAAAAAGTCAAGGCAGTTTATGTGTTGACGAATTGTCGAAAATATGCTATAATAAATAAAATTCAATCGAGGTGTTGTATTATGAAAATTACAGTAAACGGCAAGCTTGAACCGCATGAGCTGGAATATTATATCGATTATATGAAAGAAAAATTAAAAGGTTCTACAATTTATGAATTAACACTTGATGTTGATGGTGATTATGTCAATATTAGTTATACTGCAAATAATGTACCATTTCAACGAATTAGACGTATCACTGGCTATTTAGTCGGGGATTTAAGTAGATTTAATAATGCAAAATTGCAAGAGGTCAAAGACCGTGTCAAACATATGTAAGGAGGATTTATTATGTGGAAAATCAATGACAAAGAGTTTGAATTGGATTTAACAGAGGCAGAAACCGTGGAAAGATACCATAAATCATTGAAAATTCTTGAAAAAATGCCAAAACCAACTAAAAAAACGCTTACAAAAGACTATATTTTGAGTTATTGTAAGACTTTTCGTGAATTTTATGATGAAATATTTGGCTTTCCGATTAGTGAACAGCTGTTTGTTGGCGTGCCAGAAAGTATTTTGAAATATAATCAAATTTATGAAAGTTTCTTGGAATTTGTAAAAAATCAACCAACAGGACTTGAAGCTTTGCAACAATTTACAAAATGAATATCTTATATGAACAACCAATTGAAGAAATTGAATTGAATGGTGTGTTTTATCCGATTAAAACAGATTTTAGGGACTGGTTACGATTATTAGATAGTTACGAAGATGTCCCGCCCGAGCAACAAGTAGTAGGTTTGTTAGGTATGTTTAAGACATTACCGCCACAACATCTAATACCAAAAGCAATTGAAGAGTTGTTAGAGTTTGCACGGGCCTATGAACCACAATCTACTGTGCAATCAGATAACGGCGTGAAAACTACAGATAGCCCATTGTCTTGGAGCTTTGATAGTCCTTTTATTTATGCGGGCTTTTTAGAATGCTATCATATAGATTTATTGAAAATCGATACAATGCACTGGCATATCTTTTTAGGGCTATTTCAAGCATTACCTGAAGATACACCAATTAAAAAACGAATGGCTTATCGAAGTGTGAATTTGGCAACGATTAAAGACAAAAAAGAGCGTCAACGTATCCGAAAAATACAACAATCTATACAAATTCCAAGAAAACCGCTTGATGCGTTGCAAGTCGGGGCTTTCTTTGATATGTAATAAAAATAAATCCCCTTGACTTTTCAAAATTGCTATGCTATAATGAAATTAAAGAATTTCAATTAGGAGTGATACTTATGTTGACAAATTTCAAGGATTTTCAAGCCAATGCAAAAGATTATTTACAAGTTTTAAAATCTGGGCAAGAAATCATTTTGTTAAGTGATGGTGAACAGATTGCGAGAGTGTCCCCAATTCAAGCACCGCTTGCAAAATCTTTACACGGCATTTTAAAAACAGATTACACGGAAGAGGACGCCAGAGCAGAAAGGGCAAGCAAGCATGAAAATTTGGATTGATACCAATATTTTAATTGATGTATTGAAAAGACGAACACCATTTGATATTCCAGCTTTACAAATATTAGAACTTTGTGAAACCAATCAAATAGATGGTTATATATCCGCATTGACGGTTGTCAACCTTGCCTATATTTTACGAAAAGATTATACACCAGGACAAATAAAACAAATTGCTAAAGTATTTCATAAAATCTTATATATTGTTGATGTGACAAAAGAAGATATAGTCAATGCCGCAAATGATACAGTGCATACGGATTTTGAAGATGCCGTTCAAATTAGTGGTGCAATTCGTTGTGATATTGCCTATTTTATTACAAGAAATCAAAAAGATTTTCAAAACTGCCCATTTATGGTATGTGATGCGACAGAATTTTTACAGAAATCATAAAAAATAAATCCCCTTTTTCAAGGGGATTTTCTTTTTCAAGTGATTATTTCGTGGGATATAGATTCCTCTTTTGGTATACCTTGCCAAAAAAGTTGATAAAAAAATAAAGAAAATAAAGAAACAAAAAAAATGATATGATACGAAGTAGCACTCTTTCGAGTTGCCTCGCTTTTTAAATATCCTATCAAAAATCCAAGTAGCAAAGATAGAAAAGACGTGCCGAAATACTATCAATCTACTTGAAAATTTTGACTATGTCTTACTGACAATTGCAATTATAGCATAATTTTTATAATTTGTCAAGTTTAAACATGATTTAATTTGCAAGTTTGGCTATAATATGCTATAATATAATAAAATCACGGTTTAAAGGAGTTGAGAAAACGTGAGTAAAAAATCAGATGGTAATATAAAGATTTTAATCTCTGCAGATACAACCAGTTTGGAAAGCTCCATGGCAAATTTAGAAGAGCGTATAGAACGTGTGACAGATAGTATGGAGCGAGCCTTACAAGACCAACAAAGAGTGACAGATGAAACCAGACGTACCGCAGATAATTTAAGAGATACTGCCGATAATACAAACGATGTGGCAGATAATACCGACAATGTAGCAAAATCTTTGAAAGAAAAGCTTGTGGAGGCATTTAATAAAGTCAAAGACAAAATCACCAATACCACAACCAATTTGAAAAACTTTTTCAGTTTGTCCCCTTCGGAAATGGTTAGCACATTGAAAAGCAAGTTGGCGGGTGCATTTGATAATGTCAAGACGAAAATAACAAACACTGCCGACAAAGTGAAAGCATTCTTTCAACTATCCCCAGCGGAAATGGCAAGCACTATCAAGGGCAAATTGGTAAGTGCATTTGAGAATGTCAAAGATAAAATCGGCAACGCCCGTGAAACATTAAATAAATTTGGTGATAAAATTCACGATATAGCCAAAAATGCGGCGGCAAAACTCAAAGACAAAATGCTTGACGCCTTGACGGCTATCAAGGGCAAAATTCCAGAAGTAGCAAGTACTTTGTATAATGGGCTTGTCACGGGTGTACAAACTGCCGTCAATGCGATTAAATCATTTACAACAGAGGCTATCGCAACTGGTTCTGAATTTGAACATTCTGTATCACAAATTGGGGCAACACTGGGCTATAGTACCACTGCATTAGCAGATAGTACAAGTGAACAGTCTAAAAATTTAGAGGCTTTATCCGAAAAAGCACAAGAAATGGGTAAATTAACAAGCTTTTCAGCGACTGAAGCGGCAGACGGCTTGAATGTATTGGCAATGGCTGGTTATGATGCCGAAACATCTATTGCATTGATTGAACCCGTTTTGCGTACAGCAGAGGCAGGCGGGCTTGCTATCGCTGATGCGGCATCCTATGTGGCAGGGTCTATGAAAGGCTTTACCAATGAGGCAGGCAATTTTGCCAATGCAACAGAACAGGCAACCTATTATGCGGATATTATGGCAAAAGGGGCTACAATGGCAAATACAAACGTACAAGCACTTGGTGAAGCCATGAGTGATGCGTCCTCTACTGCCAATGCGTATGGACAAAGTAGTGAAACAACAGCTGTTGCATTGTTACGACTGGCTGAACAGAATGTGACAGGCACGGCGGCAAGTACTGCCCTTGCAGCGGCTATGAAAAACTTGTACTCTCCTACTGATACCGCAAAAAATGTTATGGAAGAGTTAGGCGTTTCTGCTTATGATGCAGAAGGCAATGCAAGAGACTTGACAGATGTTGTTAGCGATTTGCAAGGGGCTTTATCTAATTACAGCGGTGAGGAACAGATTTCAAAAATCGATGCAATTTTTGGTATACAAGGGCAAGAGGCATACTTGAAAATGATTTCCACATCAGAAGAGAAAGTGCAACAATTCTATGATGGGATTTCTGAAGCGTCTGGTAGTGCAACCTTGCAAGCCGAAACAATGTTAGATAATTTACAAGGTAGTGTTACTCTTTTTAAATCCGCTTTACAAGGGCTTGAAATCACTTTTTATAACACATTCGGTGACGGCTTGAAAGATGTTGTGGATTTAGCAAGCACTTACATAGGGCAATTAGATCAAGCTACTTCCGAAGGCGGTTTATCTGGTTTAGCACGTGAAATAGGTCCAGTATTAGCAGGTATTCTCACAGATTTATCTGCATACTTTCCAGACATTATAGCCACTGGTAATGGAATTTTCAAATCATTAATACAAGGCATTAAACGCAGTATCCCACAATTAACAGATACTGCCTTTGAGACTATCGACTTATTAGCCACTGGTATTGTTGAGAATTTGCCGTATATTATGGAACTGGGAGCAAAGATTTTCAACAATCTAACAAGAGGGCTACAAGAACATTTGCCTGATTTAATCAATATATGTTTTGAAATTGTGAATTTCTTAATTGAAAATCTTGATGAGGCTATACTCGGTTTGTTATCTATTGGGGGACAAATTGCCTATATGTTAATCACGGGTATTATTGAAAATTTACCGCAAACATTAGATATTTTAGTTGCCTCTTTTGTATCATTAGTGGAAGGGCTACTCGGGCTAATTGGTGAGTTAGGACCAGCTCTATTTGAAATTGCTATGTCTGTTATCAGTTTATTAGCAAGTTATTTGATTGAAAATATTCAACCACTTATTGATGCGTTGATGCCTTGTATTACCATGATTGTAGAATTTATTGCAAATAATATAGGACCGTTTTTAGAAGGTGTTATGACAGTTATCACGGCAATTGTCAATGTGATAATAGATAATGCAGGCACATTTACTTATGCTATTTTACATATTATCACCACATTAGCAGAATGTTTAACAGAAAATATTTCACCAATTGTGGAGGCGTTGGTATATTTCATTGAACAGATGGTGGCGTTGATAATTGAAAATGCAGATACTTTCATTTTAGCTATTCTTGAAATTGCTGTTGCAGTCGGTAAAGTCGTATTAGAACTGATACCAGAGGCGGTGAAATTGCTTGCGAAACTTGTAGAAGGGGCTGCAAAAGGCATACTGCAAGGGGCTAAGAAAATTCATGAAGCTTTCGATGATATGTGGGATAGAGTTTGTGACTTTTTTGACGGTTTGTCTTTAACTGGTTATGGTGAATATCTTATGGAAGGTTTAAAACAAGGTATTTCTAATAAAATTCAAGCTATTAAAGATACAGTTACCGATGTGGCAAATAATATTAAAAACACATTTTGCGACTTATTCGGGATTGCCTCACCATCTAAAGTGATGAAAAGAGAAGTTGGTGTATATATCACAGAAGGCGTTACCGAAGGTATGCTTGACGAATTACCAGACGCAACCCAAGAAATGAAATTGGGGTTGAATAGTTCTATTAGTAGCTTGACTTCACAAAACGGCTTGCAAAATCTGTTATCTAATTTGAATTTGAGTTCTATTGTACAACAATTAGGGGCTATTTCACAAGGCGTTGCAGTGAGTGCTATTCCAGCCTATGCTACACCAGTAGTACAATCTGTGCAAAATATCACCAATACACCACAACAACAAATTGCATCAAATGATACAAATTTGTATGTTAGTGTACAACTTGATGGTGAATTATTAGCCGAAGGTATGGCAGAACATATTGACCGCCGTCAAGGTGTAACATTAGCTTTAAAACAAAGGGGGCTTTCTTTATGATTGGTATTTTTATAAATGATTTGCATTCTTGGCAAGATTTTCACCTCGGGCTATTAGAACGTTCTTTGTCTGCATTGGAAAAAGATGACCATACAGAACGTGTGCCTTACTCCAATATTGTATACGATTATGACGACATTACAGGCATTAAAAGCTATGCTCCAAGAACTTTGACATACAAGTTTGATTATTTAGATAGTGATTTGTTTAGACGTCAAGATACATTTGCTAAAATTTCCGAATGGTTGACTTTTTCAGGGCAAACAAAATTATATGATAGTTTTTTTGTGGATTATTATTTTATGGTTCGTGAACCGAAAATTCAAATTGAAGATGCAGGTTATCCAAACGTATTTTATGTGACACTCACTTTCCAAGCAGACCCGCAAATTTATACAAGAGATGGCGCACCAGTTTGGTTGAGTGATATATGGAAATAAGGAGGTTTTTTGAATGTTATATGGTTTAGACTATTTAAAAAGCAAATGTACACGCCGTGCGGCACGTGTGCGTATCAGATACCAATATTATGAAATGAAAAACGGCATTATTGATATAAACGGCGTTATTCCAGCTGAATTTAAGTGGCTTTCTGAGTGTTTAGGTTGGTGTTCTAAAGCCGTTGATGTGCTTTCCGATAGATTAGTGATTTCAAAATTTGATAATGATAATTATGATGCCACAAGAATTTTTGAAGAGAGTAACAGTGATATTTTATTAGATAATGCTATGTTGAGTGCTTTAATTTCGTCTTGTAGTTTTATCTATATTGGCAAGAAAAATGACTATCCGTGTTTGCAAGTTATTGACGGTAGTCATGCAACTGGTATTATCGACCCACAAACTAATCTATTAACAGAAGGTTATGCTATTTTAGATACAGACGAATGGGGCAAGCCGACATTAGAAGCCTATTTCTTGCCTGAAAAGACAATCTATTATAGAGACGGCGTGCAAAGTGAAACTATGACACATAAAGCACCATTTTGTGCATTAGTACCGATGATTTACCGCCCAGATGCCAAACGCCCGTTTGGGCATTCCAGAATTAGCCGTGCTTGTATGGATATACAACAAGCCGCTTTGAGAACATTACGCCGTTCAGAAGTAGCCAGTGAATTTTATTCTGTTGCACAAAAATATATTTTAGGGCTTTCAGAAGACGCCGAATTTAACGGCAGATATGCGACTATGTCAAGCTTTTTAGCATTTAGTAAAGATGATGACGGGGATGTGCCAACTATCGGGCAATTTGCACCACAATCTATGACACCATATAGTGAACAGATGAAAACACTTGCCAGTCTGTTTGCCGGTGAAACTGGTTTGACATTAGATGATTTAGGTTTTGTGACTTCCAATCCATCAAGTGAAGGTTCAATCCGTGCAAGCCATGAAACATTACGATTAACTGCCCGTCAAGCTCAAAGATGTTTTCAAGTGGGTTTTGTCAACACGGCTTATATTGCCTGCTGTATCCGTGATAATTATCCATATAATCGTGCACATTATACAGATTTGAAAACAGTTTGGGCGCCTATCTTCGAACCTGATACAAGTGCATTAACTGGGTTGAGTGATGCAATTTTGAAATTACAACAAGCGTATCCTGATATGCTTACAGAAGATGAAGTTAAGAGATTATTAGGGCTTGACAGAATTTAATTTATATGCTATAATCGGTATTGAAATGTGGAGTATATCCTATTTCTTTAATCTTCCCACCACACCAACAAAAAAGAAATGCCCCCTACGGTCTGGGGACATTTTTATTTGACAAAATATCGTTTATATGCTATAATATAACTATGCTTGTAGAAATGCAAGTAAATTTATTACATTCAAAATCTAAGAAATTAACCGAATTGAAAACGCCTCTTTTTTTAGGGGTGTTTTTTTGTTGCAATATCCCCTAAAATATGCTATAATAAATAAAAAAAGGCGGTGTTTTTTATGAGTAGTCATATAAAAGTGCTTAGTATTGATTTATCTGGAGCAGAGGCAAAATATCCGAAATTTGCAAAAGCCGTTCAAAAAACGGCTACTTCGCAAATACTGGAAAAATCAAGGGCGTTTATTCCATACAGGACAGGTGCATTATATAAAAGCGGTTTAGCAAATTCACGCATAGATGAGGGTGTGTTACATTGGAAAATGGTTTATGCCCCTCATGTATATTGGAAAGCAAAACCAAAAGGAAGTGACGCTCCAGGTTGGCATTGGGTGTTTAGAACATATGGTAAATATCGTAAAGATATTTTGAAAGCGTGCAAGGAGGCAGTAAATGAGATTGATTGAATGTATCCGTGATTTTATATCGGATTGTCCATTGTTGCAAGCAGATAAGGTTCTCGGGATTGATATGTTAGAAGAGGGTTATTCTATCGATGTATTACCCGTTGATCCCATCTATGAAAAATATGTAGACGGGACGGAAAAGAGAATATTTGAATTTATCTTTGCGACATCAGAAAGTTATTCTGAAACGACATTGCAACAATTAGAAAATTCTGGATTTCAAGAAAAGTTTCAAAACTGGATTGAAAAAGCAAATTATACAAGAAATTTGCCAGTTTTAGGTGATGGTAGAATTGCCTTAAAGCTTGAAATTGTGAGTTCTGGGTATGTAGCCGATGCAGAATCCGCAACGGCACGTTATGAAATGCACATCAGAATGTATTATTTGCAAATGTACTACTATTATAACTTGACAGAAGATTGAAATTATGCTATAATTAGGCTATATAGCAGTTTAGGGCGATTGACTGTTGTATAAAATTACAAAATTCTACAATATATAGTTTCAAATGAAAGTTTATTTTTCGAAAAAAGGAGTTGAAAAACATGGCAAATTTAAAAGGTGCAAATCTTAGTGGTTCTGATTTGGTATTGCGTACTGGCAAAGTGGCGTTCTTTTTGACGTCCGACCAGATGGACAAATCTAACCCAAACTGTACCAGAATGGAAGGCTTTACAAGCTTATCTACCAGTAAGAGTGCTATTGAATACACCCGCCGTTATGTTGATGAAGATTTTGAACGTTCTGATGTCACAGGCTATGGTACAAGCATTTCTTATGCGTTTGATAGATACCAAGATAACGATGTGTTAGATGATATTATCACCATTCACGAAGATGAAAAAGTTGGTGCGGATTGTGTCAGAAAAATTTTGCAAGTGGATATGACAACAGCGAAAGCCAGTACCACATTAGAAGATGTCTACACGGCAACTGCCCGTTTGCGTTCTTATGCGGTTATTCCAGATAGTGACGGCGATAGTACCGACTGTTTGACTTATAGTGGCAGTTTTAAAGCCCGTGGTGAAATTGAGACTGTGACAGTCGCTACAATGGACGACTGGCAAACAGTCACCATTAACACAGAATAATTTATTTTTTTCTATTTCAAAATTTGACTCTCATTGTATTTGATTTTAAATAAAAAAGCAGTCCCTAAAATTAGGGGCTGTTTTTTGATATTTTTTTGATTTCTTGAAAAAAAATACCCCCCTCCCCCCTTAGGCTGATTTTTATTTGTATTTTTCTTGAATATATGCTATAATATAGAAAAACACGAAAAAAGGAGTGATTTTCTTGTATACAGTCAAAATTATCAATCATACAGATGATGGAGATGTGGAAGAAATTTTACACGAGTTTGGCAATACAGAAGGGCGTTTGGTAAGTGCATTCTCTTTTACAGAGGCGATTTCAGAAATCCCTTCCGCAAGTATTACCGTTTTACCACAAAACCCTTGCTGGGATAAGCTCTATGAAAAGAAAACAAGAGTGCAAATCATTAACACCAATACCAATGAGGCAGAATTTGACGGCTATATTTTGCAAATACAATCTGTATCCATGAGCGAAAGTGGATTGTTTAGCAAAGTGTTGATTTGTGAAGGGGCGTTGGGTTGGCTTTGTGATAGTATTCAGCTGTATAGAATTTATGCGGATATAGCACCAATGGATTTTTTGGATAGAATTTTGTCATTACATAATGCAAATTTTGAATCACAAGACCCAGAAGACCCAAAACAAAATGAATGGTGGAAATGTTTCCATAAAAGTGGTGACAAAAGCGGAGAAGGGCCGTTTACAACGGTGTATAGAAATACCCTTGAAGAGATAAAAGAGAATTTGACGGAAAATATCGGGGGTGAAATTATGTGCGGTCCTCGAAGTGATGATGGTTGGAATGTAATCTATTATCAAGAACAGTTCGGCAGTTATAAAACACAAACCGTTGAATTGGCTAAAAATTTGAAAACTATTAGCTATGGTACAGATAGTACAAGTGTTATTACAAGATTAGTACCATTAGGGGCTAAAATTGGTGATACAGAACAGCGTTTGACAATTGAAGATGTCAATGACGGCAAGGCTTATATTGATGATGAAAATGCAATTGCAAGCTATGGTATTGTCATGGGACAACAAGAATTTGATGACATTACAGATGCCGAAGAACTCAAAACTTATGCAACTAATTGGTTACAAGAAAATAATAGAATTAAAAAGACCTATCAAGCACAAGTATTAGATTTATCTGTTTTAGGTTCGGAAGCAGATAGTTTTAGAGTTGGTAATACCTATAATTTCAAGTGTGCTCCTATGGGCTTAGACGAAGATTTAAGAGTGATTAAACGTACCGTTGATGGATTTAAACCATATAGCCCTACTATTGAAATCGGCGATAAAACAGAAAAAATTACTGATTTATTAACCGAAACTCGAAAAGCGATTCCCGCCTTGCCGCCAACGCGCACCGATGTGACCGAATTGCTGTGGAGCACGCGGTAGAACTCGTTGCGCGTGTTCTTGAACAGGACGATGAGGCG
>Ga0181612_161638_pt1 | contig 14776 bp, 8 predicted proteins | sample HoacroProtozoa21_FD_119630 | JGI IMG/M metagenome (GOLD analysis project Ga0181612, IMG submission 119630) | Hoatzin crop microbial communities from Cojedes, Venezuel. Combined Assembly of Gp0051906, Gp0051904, Gp0051908 | reverse complement strand
GGAGTATACAAGTCCTTCTGCAGATGGTGGAAAAAATCCTTATTGATGGAGGCAGGCAAAGCTGTGGCCCGCCCCTGGGTTTATTTTTTTAATAAAAAAAAGGAAAAAAAAAAAAAAAAAAAAATTTTCTTGTCAGAATGTGCATATTGAAACTAATGTGAAAGGAAGGGTATGTGAGTTCAGAAAATCCAGGTGCCACAGAGGTCAAATCTGCAACACTTCTCAGGGACATCAAAGGGCAAAATTAATTCTACTCAAGGAGTAAGTCTCAAGGAAAAGCCAGACACAAAGATCCCCCTATTGTCCTACTGATAGTCTTTGCCTCTTTCAGAAATTATGAAATGTGTTGTTTGAGAGAAGCATTTGAAATCATGTTTCATTAGAAAATTCTTTGCCCAAAATAAACTTGCTTTGAGTCTAAACATGAGAAAAGTCTTTTGGGTAATAAACAAGCTTTCTGCTTCTGTAATTTTAACCTCAAATGAAGCCCAACCCTGAACTTTTTTTTTTTTACTTTTCAACACAAAATTCAGTTGTGCAGAATCACTTAAAAACTGGAAATTTTTATTAAAGAAATCTATTCTTTTTTGATTCCATTTATAGGTTTAAAAAAATAAAAGCACATATTATTCCTGAACTTAAGAATGTAGTGCACAAATTTTGACCATCTTCCGTCTAGCTCCAGCTCTTGCTGGAACATGCTAGGGAAAACACTTATGGAAACAGCATAAGAAACGGGATCCCTGCAGAGGGGTCCTTGCCTGGTGTATTTTCCAGCTGTCGGAAGCGGCTGTTTCAGCACCTTTGAGCCATAGTTTCCAGAGCATCACAGTTAAGAGCTGCCAACGGGTTATCGTCTTTGTGTTTGTTAAACATATTTCCTTTTTTTCTGTCTAGGTTTTCATTGTTTTTTTTTTTTTTTTTTTTTTCCTTTTACCATGCATATCCATTCACTAACCTGTGAATGGCTTTCCAGCTGTTATGCAAGCACTCACACATGCACACCAGGTACATTTAAAAGAAATTCCTTAAAATGAAAAATAAGTAAGTAGCTAAGATTTAAAAGATTCAGTTAAAAAGCACAAGCTAGGAAAGGTCACGGTAGACCAGATACATTGGCAGGTGTTCACTTCTGCAGGCAAATGTTCATAACAAACTTGCTGTACCCAAAATTGCTTTTATTTTGTTGGGAAGGGGGTGAGCCAGCCTGCCACGTAATCCTTCTACTGTCCTCCTAGGAGGTGTATTCATCAGTCACTGAGTAACCCTTGCAGGAGACTTTGCTGAAAGTAGTACCCTGCACCAGAGAGCTGTATATCATTTGCACAGAGGTTTCTTTCTAATACTCAAGAAATTAAGAGGGAATCCAGTTGAAACAGAACTCGGGCACGAATGCTATATCACAATCAGTTTGCATTTGTGGTGCTTCCTTTGCTACTATTTTTTTTTCTCCTTGAAAAGCTAACCTCAAGGCATGCTGAGCATTGCCCGCAAACTGTGAAGCACCCTCCCGGTCAGGGCTGGTCTCAGGACCAATATCATCTTGTCAACGGTGTTCCTGGAGAGAAACACCCCAGATTTGCCACAAGTCCTTTTACCATTTGCACACCTATTAAAAAATGCCTTTGCTGGTAAACTTCAGGTGGCATTATTCCTAATGATCCCAATGAACCTTTATTTTTTTCCAGAGAATTAATCAGCTGGCCCTCTTCGGTTCCCACAAAGCCCTTAGAGTCCGTCATTTGTTGCTGTCAGAGGCTTTTAGTTTTCGAGCTGCAGGAAAGCGAGAAAACCTGAGCCTTACATGACTCTCTGTAAAACCCAAAATGGTATTTCTCTCATACTGCCACTGAAATGCTTTCAATATTTTTTTAGATTGTCAGTCAGTAATATTTTTTTTTAACACATCTAGGTTTGCCATGAGCAAATGGAAGGATGCACTGATTTCTATATAACTCTTAGTTGTGAACTCTTCAGCGAAAGCACTGTATTCCCAGTGTCCTCTTTCAAACTGGGACTACAACTCAGTAACTAGTAATAGTGCCACAAATGTCCTTGCTCTTTCATTAATTATTAGGAGTGTATTTGTACTGCTTAATGGTTTAAAGTCTATATTGGATGTTTGACATTGCATTTTGGAGAGTCTCTCTCTTTATCTCCTGCCTAAAGATAAACGTTAAGCTCAAGTATTCTGGCCCCTTGTTCGTATTCTTTAAAGTGAAAACACCCTCGTCCAAGCCAGCTTTCCAGATATCTACTTCATCTAATTTTTGATTTACTATTTCCCCCTTCCACGTAGTCCCAAATCAGCCAGCAGATTCAAAAGGCCTGCATGTTTGATTCAAGACCCATAGCCTGTGCAGTCTCTCCCTTCTCTTCCTCAGTAAGGCCACTCAGCAGCAGGAGTGAAAAGCTGTTTGTAAGCAAAGGAGCTTTTTTGTCACATACCTCGGAAGCCAGCGCTCGACAGATGGAATTTAAAAAAGAAATGCGTTGGCTGCCTGAGGCACATCTTAATTTGTCGCTCAGCTCAGTTTGTTTCACTTTTAATGGTTCACTCAGCCGAACTTGCGACTAAAAATTAACACGGGGGGGGAGAATTTTTTTTTTTAAAGTAAACTAAAAGTTTTGTCTTTCTGGGCCTGCACAGCCAGCACCTGAAAACGCCGGAGAGGCCAGTGTGCAAGCCAGAGCTGTTTGCCAAGTGCTGCTGGTGGGCTGCAAGGCCCATTCCGGGGGCAGTGGTACCCTCCGGCGTGTCCCAGGGCATCCGATGTGGTCGGGCAGTCCCCGCCGTGGAGGGACCCGTGGGCAGCTGCAGGGAAGATGCAGGAGGAGCAGGACTGTCCCTGCCCGCTCTGCGGAACAACCCAGCACAGAAAGGGGCTTTAAGCTTACACAGGAGCTTGGGAAAAGCTACCCTGGGACTCCTACTCAGCAAGCGGAAAAGTAACAGGTTTTCATCCTTCCCAATAAATACAGAATAGGGAATATAAAGCGAAACTTGCAGTGAAAAGAATAAAGAGTATTAAAGACCGTATTTTTCAGTCACCCTTGGTTTGCCTTCTGGTTTTGCATACTGGCTTTTGCAGTCAGAAATGGTCGCAACTGCATGGAGCAGAGTCATTTTGTAGTTGCAAGAACGCATTTCTGTTGCCAAGTGGCAGCTAGAGACCTCAGTACCTGACTGCCGGAGCAGCCCCTGCCAAGCAGTCATTGCCCAGGCATCAAACTGGCATCTTTAAAAACAAACAAAAAACCCAAACGAATTGTTCAATACAATAAAAAATACCCAGTAAATTTCTTAATTAACACTTCTAAAACGAAGGGAAAGTGGTGGAAGGTCTAGGTGAAAACTTCCAATGATCCGGGAAAATCAAAAGAAAAAAAACACTTGACAGGAGAGTCTTGGGCTGGCTGGGGATATCTTAAATGTTCACAGAGGCTATTTCCATCACTATTTTTTATTATTAATGGATGGAGATGGAACAAGCAACTATGAAGGCAATTTAGAGTTACTTACTTTTCTTCAAATCTCCTGATAATTTTCCTATTAGTCTTTGTAGTATCTCTTCTCTGATAACAAACAGAAAAGCATTTTCCTAGTTAAAGGAGGTAGAGATGGAAAGAAACCATTTGTGGATACTATTTGATGAAAACAGAGAATTCACTTTGTATTCATGAGTCGTCTCTCTTACTTGTTTCCTGTAAATATTTATACAAGCATCTTTCTCCTACTGAGGATTCTGCGGAATCAGAAGCAGATTTCTTGGGGAGTATTCCCCTGGCAAGGGCCCGCTGTCTACCCTGAGAGCTCCCAGGGAGCCTCAGAGATGGCTCATTACAGAGCAGCAACGATGCTGTGTGATACGGGTTACCCATTGCACACAGCAACTAATGAGTGTCTAAAGCAGTAACAGTTACGGCAAATTTGCAGGCTGAACTACGTTAGCATAAACTGTCTAGAAAATAACTTTTAATGAACAAGTTAAGTAGAAAACCCACCAAGTGTGTTTGTAAATAATTGGGGGGGAAGAACTAAATATTAACAAAAGAAAGTTTTTGGCCAATGCTGCTGTTCACAGTCCAGACTGACTGTATCTTGCATGCTTTTCTTTTAATGTATTTTATCCTTTGGAGACAGTTATGCAGATGTTATACATATTCAGTGTGCCTGAAAATTGATTACAATAAAGGCCAAATTTGTGTAACTACAGTTAGTGACCATTTTGCTGCTGTCAGCAATGGGCCCTGCTTTGGGAAATGAACAGGTAATAACTTTCCCTGCTTATGCTTAATGGTGAGGAATCTCCACCATGTTTCATAAATACAGCAGAATTTTTCACACTCGTTTCTGTGACAGTTCAAATAAAAAATTCCTCAGTATGTTTTGTACTTGTTCCTAAAGTCAAAGCAGTTGAGCCACTTCCCCTAGCCCCGAGCGTACCCTCCTGGGCATCCCAATCGTCTGCTATTGCAGTGGGTCCTTCCTAGGACTATTTACAGTAGTTGTTGCCATAACGAAAACTTGGATACATCTCTCTCAATCACGGCTTCTGACTGTGTGGCACCTGTGTGCACAGCCCTAATGCTGCTCTTCCCACAAAGCTTCAGGCAATCACCCGAGGTCCAACAGTTACATTGTCCCTAATGAAGGCAGCACATTTAATGACAGTATAGAAAACAGGGCATCTCCAGGGCACCATTTAGCCCGCCCATACTCTGCCTCATTCTGGAAAGGCCCAGTTCAGCTCTGTTGCACGTGTGGTGCAGCCAGTGCAACACCTTGGCAGAGTCTCCAGAGGCAGACCCTGATACGCCTTCATTGGTTATCAACAAATATTCACAGCTTGTGGTTTTTTTTCTGGGTTGTTTTTGTTTTTTTTTTTTTTTTTATCATCACTCCCTCAGATTGCTTTCTTTCCCCAGTCATCATTGCCTGGTCCTTTTGCAGTATACATCCCTGGCACGTTTCATTCCAAACTCCAGCAGCTGAAAGTTACGTTTCATTTATTTTTCGTGCCTCTCATATGTAACACTTTCTGCTAAATTAGGTGTTCAGAATGTGCCTTGTTTTGAGTCTTCAGAGGACAGAGCGCATATCTTTCCATTTGTATTTGCTCAGTGATAATTTCAGGACATTTCTCTTCAGCATTAGTCAAGCTTGTAACACAGCAGCAACATGAACCCAGTGTTCAGGGAGCCAAATCAGCCCGTTAAAACAATCCCTAGTGCATTGTCCTGACTTTGCATGAGAGCTGTGGCTTTGTACTCCAGTGCAACACACTGGAACAAAACCTCTGCTCAGTGTGTCTGGATCTCTGCTTTAGAAGGGGGGGGGGAAGTCCAGTTGCGTTTCTTCTTTGGCAACAGAGAGGTAATCTTCTTTCTGGAAGAGCATCAGCACGTAGTGATTGATCCATGAAATGCATCATCCCTGCTGCCTGCACAGGGAGAAGAAGGCAGCGGTGAGCGGCTGTCGCTGCGTAAGCGGGTTCCGTTGTGCCAGCCTGTCTTCTCTAGAGCACCGGCCCTGAAAATCCACTGGCAGGCAGCTCAGCAGGCCCTGGGAAGCCTTTCATACCTGCCTTTCCGGCTCAGGTCCAGCCCAGATTAATAAAAACAACTAGGAGGTTGAGGAATTCTATTCATACTGATTTCGTGAATACCTACTACGCTGTATGTTAGTGAGAGAAACCTGATGTGGGCTTATGCCATTTGTCATTTAAATAAAACACTAAAATTTAGGGGATGGGAATGATGTTTGTGTAACACATTCTGAGTTTGGACATCTCTGGCAGAGCAAAAAGGTAAAAAAGTTGCAGTAGCTGCAGTAAACTTAGAATTTCCTTTTAGAATAAATGCAGTTTAAGAAGAGCACCTCATTGCAGCATCATCGCCCAGGGGAACACCCTGCAGAGGTGGGGTCAGTGCCTGGGCAACGCAACCCAAGGGCTGGTTAGGGGTGGGACCTTCCTTGAACATGGTTTGTTCACAAAGACTTTTAAGCCCAATATGTCTGAAGTATGGTAAATAGACTTCTGTGCTGGGACTTCATGCATGCTATCAAAGAGGTGCTGTAAAGCAACGTGGACAGGCAAATCCTGAAACCTGGGGCACAGGGCAAGATACAACCCCAGGGGTCACTGACAGCACCAGCGTTTGCTGGTCCTGAGAGCATTTTGAAGCGCAGTAGCTGAAAACTGGACAGATGTTTTGGTCCTCAGGTCATCACGGTTTCCAAAGTAGACACGGAGGCTGCTAACAAGCTGATGTTTTTATTAAAGCAACATTTTGTTCTTTGGAGAAAGAAACCACAGAAGTGATATAAGAAAACATTGACAGCAGCTCTTTGGTTTACCAGCACATGCATTTGGTGGCTCTCAGCTCCCTGCCATCAAAACACTAATTTGATTACACAGTGTTACTAACAGCATAACTAAAGACTTAGCTCGTGTAAGTGAGGATTTAGAATGATTAAACTTGGTGTTAACATTAGGACTGTAGTGTGGCTAGAGTAAGTTGCAGGAGGAAAAACTATTAGTTATTTATTCTCACTCAAAATCCTGCTATTTGTTTAATGATCCACACCTTTCTTTAGATATAAACAGAATATTCATCAGCTTTTCCATGGGGATTTTGTTTCTAAGCATGCTTTTTTGGCTATTCTCTGTATGAGTATCAGAAAATTAACATACAGTGAAATAAGCAGATTCCCTCAGACTTTTCACAGATTGATGTCTTGGAGTTATATCTCCATCCACTGATCCTTCTGTGACCTTTCAGTGTTGCCTTCCATTTGAGGAATACCTATAAGCCCTCTGGACCAAAGCTGCAGTGGTTAAGGAGGCCTTTGTCCCTCCACACTGATGATCAGGGAGGAACAATCTCAAAAGCTCTTCATCTGCATTAGCAGATGAACTGCTACCACTGCCCAGAACGAGCAGGCAAACAACTATAGAGGTGGAGGAGCCCCTTCCTATGCTTCAAGCACTGGGAGTTTGGACTGAAGCAGCTTCTTTCTCTTAAACTCTAAATTCTTCCAGTGATGCTTTATGAGCCAGCATATCTAGAAAAAATTATATGAAACTGGTTAAACAATGGATTTAAGCTGAAAATGCAGTTTAGGTCTCATGGATGTAAATTATATAGTCTCTCATAAGGAGGGAGTCTCATCCACTGAGGACACAGCGATGTTTTTATATGTTACTCTGTCCTTTCAAACAATGCTTCTGCCACTACGAGGAGAAACAGAAGTGGTAGTGTGGCACAGCCAACATGGGGCTCCTTGAGGAGGATGTAATGCCAAGGACCCCGCTGCTGTGGAGGGCTGCAGCCAAGTGAGTTTATATGAGGCTGTTTCTGTGTAGTCACTGAGGAAAAGACAACTGCTTTGGAAAGTGGAGTCCTAGGATTGAAGGAGACAACATTTCACAAAAGATTTGAGGTAGAGCAGTCCAAAGCTGCCTCAGGACTGCACTCCCCACTGACAGCCGTTTGCAAGTGGAGTTCAGTGTATGGGGAAGAAACAAGACCTGCAAAGACTGTGACACCTCTCTGGGCTGTAGTTGACTAATTTAGTTCACTGTATCTTCCGAGCTGATGACCTGTCCTTTTCTTCTTCTCTGTTAGTTTCCCCTACTTCTCAGACTCATACTTTGTAGGTGGGGAATTGTGGTTTCTTGCGGGTGTTTGAGGATGGGATTCCCCAAATTTTAGAAATTCCACTATCTGATGATAAACTTGCACAAATCGCACCTACTCCATGTTGCTGACAGCAACATCCAGCGTGAGGGTAACAGGGATGTGGTGAGGTCCTCTTAACAGTCCAATACAACTCCAGACCTCACTGCTCATGAACCACCTGTGATTATTTATGAGTATTCACTTATGTTTATTATTGCTACATTTTATTTAGCAAGTTCCTTTTCCAGCTGTCCTTGGCACTTCTAACTGCACTTGGAGATCAGTGTCTGACACAAATACAAATCACTGCCTCCAAGAGGGGATGAGTAGCTGGCAAAGAGAACTCAATAAAACAATTTGCTCGGGTGATTTTATTGGAGTGTGTAAGTAAAAGGGCTTTAATTCACCTCAGTGAATGCATTTTTATGATTTGCATCACTGAAATCATACTTGTGATGAAATGAAATAATTAAAAAAGATATTCTCCTCTCTTCATTGTATTTATGATTAACAAAGTAAATGAAAATCCAGCCTTTTATCTGACATCAAATGATCTTGCATTTTGGAGTTAAATTGAGCATTCATCTTTTTCTGCTGAGTTCTTTGAAGCTTAAACACACCTTTCTTTTTCTCCCTTTCCTTCCTCCTTGTGTTTCTGAATAACGGTAAATTAAAGATGACTAGAAACTGGAAATGCTTTCAGAAGAGGTCTTGAAATTCACACACATGCACACAAAAGAGGGAGAAAGAGAGAGAAATGCAAGCCCTCTTCTTTCATATTAGCATCATAATCAAGCAATTATTTAGAATACTTCATACATATTCTACCAATCTTTTTTTTGGTCTGTATTAAATAACTTGTTTAATGCTAATCTCAATTTACAGAATTACACGGCAGCATTGTTTTACTCCTCCCTTCCCAAGGTTGCAAAACAACTAATTTGGCCAATAACAAGTTCTCTAGTCTGTAAACCCTCCACGAGTATTTTTGCTATGAGAAGTCATTTAAAGACTAGCCTTGTCAGACAGAAAGCTTGTTTAACGAGAAGGTGGTAGGAAACAATATCAAGTCACTAAAAATTTAACTGCTGAGAACTGTAATTATAGGAAAGACAGTCATTTTCATGCACTTCCATGTACTTCCATATTATTACAAGGGAATTACCTGTGTAACTGAGACAAGAATCAAATTTGGTATCTCCCGATGACAAATTACCCTTGGCCAAATTCTGTCACTGATGCAGACAGGAGCATGAATTCCCCATGACTGCGTGGACGGCACGGTCTGCGGAGGTAGCTGCAGGCCATAACTATAAAAGGGAAGATGGGTAAGCAGGACAGGGTGCTACGACCTATTTGGTCGCTGTGCCTTCTAATTAATAGATAGGGGGTTCTGTGACATTGGTTGTTCCGGCCCAGTTTTGTATTCTTTTCATTCTTTAACAGACACCCAACATAAAACTGACAAAATCAGGCTCTTGGTGCTTTGTATGTGACAACTGCTTAACAGCAACATTTTGCTTGTAGTCTACCAATACCCACCTCTGAGAGATCAGCCAAAAGCACATTGCTGTAATCCATCTTGTGCTAAAGTGCATGAATTAAATCTCTGAAGATATCTGGTTGAGACGAGGATAAATTCAAGCAATTCTTCCGTAACTTCCTGAGTACTAAAATGTATGTATGCATGCTTGAGCAGGGAGGGCTACAGCACGGAAAATTGAGTGTGGCTGCAGAACAGGACTGCAAGTAATAGGCCAGATCTTTACCTAAGACAATTTTCGGCTCAGAGAAGCAACAGACAGTTGCCTAAGTAAAAACTGAGTGAAGACATGGAAAAGCAGCCCCGTGTTCTTTCTACCATTCTGTCTTCACAGGGGAGGAGACAGTATAGCCACTGGAAATACAGCAGGTAGGCTTTCCTGTGGTTTCAACTAACATCCCAGGAGTTGAATCACAGCCAGTCACAGTTGTTCCCAAGGGCATCTAACCCCTGCAGGTCTGGGGCTTTTTGACTTTCAGCTGATGCGGTGCCACTGAAAGGCAGAATAGCGCTTTGCCCTTGAGTGCCTGACCTTGCCTTTTGACAATTACCTCTCACCAGCTCTCCATCCCTCAGCACGTCAGTCATGCACTCCTGTGTGTGCGATTCAGACTGTGCCACAGGCACTGCCTCCTGGGTTTGTCTCGCTCATCTCATCAGCGCACCTCGTGTATTTGCCAATGTTGTTAGCTGCTAATATTAAACAAGGTCAACCCTGGGATATTTCCCCCCCCCCTTCAAATTTTGTTCAAAAACCTTGTCTACAGCTGAAATTGGACTTACAGGCCCTTAATTGCCTGAATAACTTTTTCTTCCACTTTCTTAAATTTGGGTGCTGTTGTCTCTGTTCTGTAGCAGCTCCTTCAGAGTTCTGCAATGGAGACCTTCCAGTCTCCCTGACACAAGCATTTAGTTTGTAAGTGTATCTATTAGAAAATATTTTTAACTTCCTACCCCATGGAACAATTTCATATTTCAATTCCTTCTCCCTCTTCTGGGATTGGTATCAAATAGGTGCATCATAATGACAAAATAATCTTCTTTATATGTTTAAAATTATGCCCATACATCTACTTTTTCTAAGAGCTGAAGCGTAAAATAACAAAGAAGAATGGCAGACAACTGATTTTTTTTTTTGTTGTTGTTGGTCTTTTGATGCAGTATGTAAAATAGTAAAGCCATGAGATCAAGTCAGACCTTATTTTTTTCTTAATAAAGATATTCAGGAAGTCCTTTAAATAAGGAATCTGGGTTGTAGATTTGTCATGCAGACTTTCCAGCAAGCAATTAAAGCTCAACATTTACAGTCAGTTAGATGAACCAGATGTATTCCTGGCAAGGGAGAGCTTGAAAAGCAACACATTTTGAAGTATGCTGACAGCCCTTAATCTTCAGACAGAAAAAGCTCTGCTTAGGAAGCCCTCCAGTAACTAAATGATTTAGTTCATCATGTGTTACTTAACAGTTCTGTTATTTAGACTTTTGATTGTTGAGGACTTAGTAAAAGAGCAAAAAAGCCCAATCTATCTTCAGCAGAAGTGAAAGGATAGGTTCCCAGTGAACTAGATTAAATCTGTAAGAGCAATGTGAAGCCTTTTCATCTCCTACCCTATTTTAAACCAAATGACTGTGGTTTTTTTCTCTCTCTTAATGGCAGTAGATCTCCTGTAATGTAGAGACGCTCAGCAAAGTAATGTAGTGGGATTGTGCTAATGTGATTTTGCCAAAAGCAATCTGTATGTGTTAGGTATACTGATAAAGAGAAGACACAAAGTTACTTGCTTCATAGCAGCTGCAAAATCAAAAGAAAAAATTGACCTTTCATTATGTAAGTAATAGCTGCCCATTTCTGTTTTGAAGAAAAAGACAAAAGAACATGGGCATCAACAAAATGGGAGAGATGCAGTGGACAGCACAGGGATGCTGGAAGAGTCAGGGAAATCTTTGCTGCAACAAAAGCATTTTCTTACATCCAAGGCTGACAGCTCGCAACTGTTCCTCCACCAGAGCATAAGCCTCCTTATTCTTAAATGTTAAACGGATCCAGCCTTTAACACAATGCAAGAACCAGTGTGACATGCTCATTCACCTGCTTAACACCCACTTCAGTGGTACCTTCAGCTGAGCAGTCTTTAGCAATCCTTGCCAGGTATAACCTCTGGGAACGGTCATCTCCTAACTTTTGGGAAGTGGACAGAACCTGGCAGCTTCACATAGGGGGTCTGAATTTGTCCTGACCAGGAGAGAGCTTGGAATTTTTGGACAGGGATTACAAATCTTCAAGGAAAAGAGCAACAACAAAGAAGTCCAGAGAGTATCCTGCATAAAGCTGCCATATATTCTGGGCTTGCTTTATAGGCAACCAAAACTTCTTTCAGTTTCTATTATAAATTACAGTAAAACAATGAAATATTATGAATTTTCCATGCCACAAGACATCCGCTCATCTTTTTGCCTCTGCCCAAAATAACTGGCAGCCCCTGTGCCTTACTCTGGCTGCCATTGTTTACTGGAAGCAGCTCGGCTGGAGCACAGAAATGAAATCACACTCTTCCTGATACTGCACAGGATAAGAGGGAGCAACAAACAGCATCAGGTTCAGGGTTATTTTTCATTTCCATTTATATTTCTTCAGCTTTTTTCGTGATTAAACTCTGCTTTTGATATTTCAGGGCATGAGTGTATCTCCCCCACCCTAAACTAAAGATTTGGAAAAAAAAAATACCTCTTTCTCTCCTGAACAGGTTACTAGAGGGATAGCAAGGGTCACCCAGGAAGAAGCTGCAGCGATGTCAGAACCAGGCGATCTGCAGTAATCTGAGCCTTTCCAGCCACTCCATTACTGATTAAAAATGAATCTTTGGCTAGGTCACTTTGGTGAAAGAGGGCAGTGGGAACTCTTTCTCCACTACTATGTCTGCCTGGAAAACGATTTAACACAGACATTTCTTATTTCATAGGTGGAGGAGTCCATTTGGCTTAAAACCTCCAGTTATTTTGCAACTTTCATTGCAGAAAAAATAGGCTTGTTTTCAAGCACAGTCTCAATTTGAGAGTGTATTTTGCTGTATAATGAATTCTCTGATTTGCCGCAACGTCAGAGGCTGTAAAAACTCTTCCAGCTCGCAAACTTGGAAGTGCTATAAAAGTTTTAAGACGTTAGATATTATTTAGTGAATTATTGAAAATGGTATTGTTTGAAAGGCTTGCAAGCATAGCAGAAAGGCGGGGGGAAACAAAGTTTGGATTTCAAAACAAAAAGAAAGAAAGAAACTGCCAGGGGGTCATCACTGAGTCAGTGAAGGAAGAACTGTCCAGAACAGTACTCCATGCTGCTCCAATATCTTTTTAATGCGCATGGAAACTTCTGCACAGGGAAAATCAGAGCTGGGCATACGTGTAAGAGACACATGAATAAGCAACAGTTTCATACTTAATACCTTTTGTCTCTGGTTATGTAAAATGGATGTTAATGCTATTGGAATAGGTACGGATGAACAAAACACCTGTCTGCTGCAGGACTTGGTTGAGACAGGAATTTTTTTTCTAGGACAGGTCTAGCAGAAACTCATCATTATATCTCTGACTCTTACCTCTGGACAGACTTGGGATATAAATCTATCCAAGTAATTAATCTGTCCGGAGACCATGTTTTAGTGTAATGTTTCCTATTGACCAGTTGCAGGCAGCTCTCAGCTCAATAAGCAGGGGTTTTGAAGTGCCCTTTGGAAGCACTTATCTTCCCCCACCCGTGTAAGAAGTCTAGGAGTCTTGCTTAGGTTTGGAGCAATCTCAGGTGTCAAGTCCTGCAGCATCTCGGTGATAGGCATTGAAATCCTTTACTAATTCTGGCTGTTTGACTCTTTAACACTGCACTTGCTGTAGTGCGTTAGTTCTTGGGTAGCAATTCCAAGTAATCAAATTTCTATGCAAACTTTGAAACAGCAGCCCCTGCACTAGTTGTACCCTAGTGATTTTGAGTCATGTTTTGTCCTGCAAATCAATGAAGATATGACAATTACCGACCCGAAGCAGAAACTGCTGTGACAAGAAACAGCCAACCCTGTTAGTGTATTAGCAGTGCAAATGTAAACATTAGAATTAAAAAAGAAGCAGAACAACTAATATTTAATCTTGCACTTGTTTCACCTAAACTGTTTGAACTCAACATGTGACTGAAAATCATTTTCAGTGAGAATTCTGTGATGAAAAAATACATTAACCAAAAGAAAGTGGTCAGATTTTAAATTAGTAATTCAGTACAGCAGAGATAAAGAGTAAAGCAGGTATCCATGTAGCCACATAATACAAACATAACTTTAAAAAAGACGAAATAGTTCTTTTGAGTAACAAAGGCAAAGAACTTTCTTGTCTTCGGGCTAATAATTCATTTAACCTGACAGTTATTTCAGAAGGTTTGGATGACTTAAGATGGAAGTTTCTGGGGGATGCTCTGCACAGATAGATTTAATACTTGGCAGCTATCATAGCATTTTATTCCTGAAAAAAATATTTTGTACTCCAGGCATACAATTAGACACAAAGCACTGCATTCATCATCTCTTTCCCAGCTTACTATCATTATTTGTCAAAATCTTTTCTCAAAATTTTTTTGGCCCTGTCAAAACTAGATTACTTTCCCTTTAGAAAGGCAAGACGTTCAGATCAGCTGAAGTTAGTAGGAATGGTTTTTCCCTGGATCACATTTAGGATTAGCACTGGGGGTCCTGGTTTTACTGAAACAAAGTGCATAATTCACAATGATTTCAATGGGGCAGGCTTTCATGACTACATCACCTCTTCGGACATACTTTTTGTCTCCTCTTTCTCACTCCTCTGCTCAGCTACACAATATTTCTATATTATCATTTAATATGAAACAGTATTCAGAAGGCATATTACAAATAGAAAATATGCTCCTGTTTGCTAAGATCAAGTGGTATGACAAAGTACTTTTTAATTAATTTTCATTCCATAGCTCTGTACAATCTATATTTATCCTGTGACACCAAATTACACTGTGCCTTTAATGTGTTGTTCTTTTTCCAAAAAAAGTTACTAATATCCTTATAGTAGCTGACAGAATAAAGCATTGGCATGGGAAGATTTTTAACAAGAAAATTATTTCCTTCTATTTTAAGACTGCATGAAGTACTTATCAGAAAAGTTAGATTGAGGGAACAGCAAGACTGATTTTTTTTCCTTCTTAACTGATCAATTAATTTTGTGGGTATTGTGGTTTAATAGGAGGGAGATTGGTAGTCTCTAGACAGAGATTACTGACATCTATAAACATATTCAATTTGTCAGCCCCGGGATTTCACCGAGAGCGGTTCAGTACAATAGCAACAGAGAAAGGAAGGTCCTGATAATTTTCCTTAGCACATTCTTGCAGAACCATTGCACATAACGAACGGCCGGCAAATAACAGTAAATCTGAGGGGGGGGGGGGGGGGGAATGCAGCTATATTACATCATTTCAGAGGGGATGGAAAAGTTCTCCATAAACAATATTGGATATAACGTATTGATTCCTAACTGCAATTT
>Ga0181612_120446_pt1 | contig 14776 bp, 14 predicted proteins | sample HoacroProtozoa21_FD_119630 | JGI IMG/M metagenome (GOLD analysis project Ga0181612, IMG submission 119630) | Hoatzin crop microbial communities from Cojedes, Venezuel. Combined Assembly of Gp0051906, Gp0051904, Gp0051908 | reverse complement strand
GAAACACAATCACTTTGCCCTAATAACCCTACAGTGCCTTTTCAGTCCAAATTCGACACCTACTAGAATATATTTTTATTTTTAAGTGAAATAACTTGCCCAGGTGGTCTACATTAAAACTTCCCAGATTATCCAGAGCTTACCTGAAATACGGTCACAATGGCCCAAAGTAAGGAATCAAAATTCTTTCTGTCTGGAACTGTGTCTCCTGTATCAGTTTTCAGGCTGAACTTGCATCCAAAAAGATGCATGCCAAGAATGCTGGAGCAGGAAAAAAGGGAGATGGAAGAAACATATTATTGTGTGAAATATGGTTGCAGGGAGGATTGCAGTGATTTTTCGGACACTCCTCCTCCCAGTGTTTTGTGTGCCAGTGGTATCTCCCAGGAAGAAGGGCTCTGCTCCACCACTGACGCAATCACTGATTAAACCCTGCCATTTAGCTCTTCTGTGTCACATTTCATTACAAGTGTCTACACTAAAGTCAAATCAAGGATCTCCTTTGTCTAGACAAACTATATTGCCAGCTCCCTAATCCAACTGGTTTCAAAGAACAGGATCCTGAGGAGCATTATAGGGTCAAACAGACAGAAGTCTTGGAGTCCGTACAACGTCCATCTCAAACATAACACTAGTAGGGTCCAGTTATCGACAGCTTCCTGAGCCACAGTTAAACGAGCCTCCCAGGAACTCCAGAGCAATTGTTGCCTGTTTGTGTACCTCATTCACCTACAGAATTACAGTACTGCATGAACAACTAAGAGCAAAAAGAGGTAAACAGTCTGTTGACTGTCTGCTTGTCAGTCTATTGTGAGCACTTCTATTGTGCAGGCAGCCTAGCAAATGCAGTGTATCATTATTCTAATCTACATATTACTTCAGTGGAACAATTAATTGAAGAAGAGCTGCATCCTCTGGTACCTGAAGATAAAGATGAAGAGCATCAGCAACATGCAGAAGGTGGCCACGTTGTCCATTGTCTTCATCAGGACCACCAGCTGGCGACGGAGGGCGGGCATGAAACGCACCAGTTTCAGCACCCGCAGCAGCCGAAAAGTGCGGAGCACAGAGAGGCCTCCGTCCGACTGCCCAATGATCTCCCAGACGCTGCAGGAACACCAGAAGGAGAACAACTCTAAACAGCAGTACTGTACCGTGAAAGTCCTATGCAAGCTGGTTTCTTACAGGAGATCACACCATTTAAGCCCTAAAGGGGTACTTTATCTGCCTGCTGCTTTCTCGCCTCTGAAAAACACCTTCACTTCCCAGTTGTGCAGACACACATGCCATGCACAACCTGTATCTTTTAAAGCTGGTCTCCCGATTCTTTAATTCCCTTGCTTTCCGTGGCTCTTCACAACACAGCGTATCTCCTGCTAGTCTGCATCACTACAATCAGTCCACAAAATGTGGATCACAATTTTGTACCAGGCTAATACCCAGCAGGACTGACATTCGTTGGGGTGGGCTGGTTTGATCAGGCCACCGACTGGCCTTTGTTCTGGGCCTCTATTGCTCCTCACTTCTCTGAATCAAAGGGATGGGCCAACTGAAGCCAAGAGCACTAACCTGGTTTACACCTTCTGTGTTTCCCCTAAATTCTCTGCCCCAAATTGCTGATTGAGGGGTGAACAGCACTGCTAGAAATAATCCCAGCACAGAGGTGCTGCACAAGCTTCTCACCCCCATGCTGTGACATCCCCAGTTCAGGCTGGGACAGTGTTCCCCTGGGAGAGGACAGCAGAACAGTGCCCTCTCTAACGCTCCTGCTTGCCCTATTCCAGCCGGAGTTACGTGTTAATTCGGGAGAGGGAGGGCACGCTGCTGGGTTATGGACACTCACAGTACTCCTTTCCCAGGACCAGCCTTTCTGCACTTCAATGGAAAATTGACCACAGTGCCAGATGTGTGGCGTAAACAGACTTTGTTCTCCATCTGCCAGGTCCATTTACTTTGGACAGCCCTTCTAATGACAGGAATCTAAAAGGCCAGCATAATTATAGCACATCATAGCCAGCGAGCCCTGGATTAACACACGCCATGTCATTCCTGTTCCCCATCCCACTTCCCAACTGGTCTGAGCCCTCGGTAGAAAAGCCACAATGGAGAAAGAACTGGCAGTGACCTGATGACAACTATGATCCCATCAAAGATGTTGTACGGGTTCTTGATGTAGCCGAAGAGACCAAAAGCAAGGAGCTTCAGGAGCATCTCCAGGGCAAACATGCTTGTGAAGACGATGTTACTGATCTCCAAGGCGTTGGTCAACTCGTCCGGCTATGGGGCAAAAAAAGCAACATGGTCAAACAGATGCACAGAGGAAATAGCTAAAGGCTGGTACATTCCTCCCACTCTGGGATTTGTGCTAATGATGCACAAATGCTACATCTTCCCGTGTTCCTTCCGGAGAGCCATGGAGGCAGAGAAGTGTCTGGGAGAAGCGTCTCAGTCCCTGTGAGTCTTACTGGAAACAAACACAGAATCCCAGCCCATTTCTGGAGCAGCTGCACAACAACCGTGCCCAATACATGGGCCCAAAAAACTAAAGCTATGCAAAGGAGAGGGCTTGCTCACTGTTGCAAGACACAATTATCCAAGTGAACAGCTAATATGGATTACAAGGCTTCTATTTGGACGTGCATTGGTCAGGCTGTTTTCATTGCACTAACCCCAGCAGAGCTTTATGAATACTGCTATATCCAAAGCAGAACCACTGTCAATACAGCATAGCTCTATTCATAGACAAACAGAGCACTTTTCTTGCAGACATCTCTTAAGAGAATTACGAAAACAAATACCAGTGAAAGTCAGCAGGATCAATAGTTTTATCTCCCTTGAGACATTTATCTCGTTTTGGAAAATATCCCCCCAAAAACCCCAAGATTATTTTTCCTTCTGAAGTCCCAGTCAGTAACGTACAGCTGATTTTGTTACAGTGACAGCAGTATAGCCCTTAGCGTCAGGATTCCCTCCAGGATCAGCCTGGGTTTCTCTGAGTGTACACGACTGCAAGCAGCTTAAATCCAAGAAGTGATTTTTCCACTCCCCTCCTCCATCTCCAGCATCAAATTAACTTGGGGTACAATCTTGCTTTTCAGACACAGCCTTAGATGTTCCTTTCCTGGGCTGTGCAGCAATGTCTGCCCAGCACCCAGGCTCCAGAACCTGGCACAGCAGGGACAGCTGCAAAAGGTGGGATGGGGTTTGCTCACTTTCTGGAGCTCTTTATTACTACTCCCTCAAACAGCACCAGGCTCTGCAATGCGCATTTCTAATACTCCAGGTCGGTTCCTTTGCAAAAGAAAATGAGTCTTTTTCATTTCCTCAGTGTAACAATATTGTCTAGAAAAAGGTGTTATTCTCATATCTGACTCATCTCTTGACTGATAATAGCTTCCTTTATTCCCCATCTGTCATTAGACACTGTGTGAAAAGTTGGCAGTTTCTTGGGGATGTTGCTGCATTATCTGAGGCTCCGACAGGAGCAGACCACCGTTATACTGTGGCACAGCCACAATTAACTCCATACTCTGCAAACTCAATGCTTGGCAATCGAAGGAGAGGGTGAAAGAGTTAACCTGAAAGCAGGAAGAGCCCACACATCCCCTACTACAGGCAGCAACAGTCTGTGGGCTGCTAATGAACCATCATTCATAGGCTAAATTACTTTATGCAACGGACTGTCTTTTGCTCAACCATTTATCCAGGAGAAAAAGCACTAAGAGCCTCAGTCCTCGTGATTATAATCCATATACACTAATTACTAAGGGACATGAGAGGAAGGACTGTGCAGTTTTCAGTTAAGTCGCTAGCAAAGGGTGGCCCAGATGGCTGCACAGGGCACCTGAACAGCACGATCACCGGGCTGCCCTCCTCACACCTTCCTCGCTGCAGCGATGGCGATTCCCTCACTGACATCAATCAGCACTCGCCCATGCTATTCCCTTCCCCGACAATGACAAAATAACTCGGGCAGAGGTTTTCCCTTTGCAGCTGAAGAAAACGGCTGCTCTAGGACGGCGTCCAACCAGCTCCACAGCGGAGACTGAGCCTGACACAGCCCATGGGCTCCCCGGCGCCTGGTCCTGCTGTAAGCCACAGCAGTGACGGGACACCGCGCTCACAGTGTCCTCGAGCTATTTGTCAGGAGCAGCGTGTGGCCGGCACGCTCGGACTCCCCTCAGCTGGGGTTATACCAGGGCATTCTCGACAAGAAGCAAAATAACTTGCTAAATTCTTGTGTCCCTCCAGGCAGCAGACTAAGGACTCCTTGGGACAGGGTGTTCATGGCTCGTTAGCGTGTTGAGGCTGGGAAATTAATGACACAATCATCAGCAAGGAAGCTGCAGCTTGGGCAGCTTTGAAAGGACAGAGTTGTTCTGTAGCACTTTCTGCTGGGAAATGAAGTGAACCTGCCTGCTGCGACCCACGGTGCCCTGTAGTCTGCAACACTGCAGCGGTTGCACCCGCTAAGGTAAAACTCAATTCAGGGTTCTCCAAGTTCACCTTGCTGCTGCCAGATGGGCTGCCAAGAGTCGCAATTTTATCTTGAAAATCGGGATAGCTGGTGATAGTTTCAAAGTCCCTAATCCTGGAATGATGTGAATACGACAAGACGATCTCAGGAGTCATTATTCAAAAAGCCAGCGTCCAGCCTGAAAAGCCTAAGCTGAACAAACTTAAAAGCATCCTTGGGTAAAGAAAAAAGAATTTGTAAATTGTTATTCTCTAAAATCTCATGTTTTCTAAGCCAACCCCAAGATTTTTCTGTGCCCTGTTGAACATGCGGCATTGCAACCAGTTAATCTGCCGATATCATTGCTTGAATGGATTTGCCGATTTCCTTTGGCAGCTGGGTGTCCTTACGGCTTGGTCTCCAGCACTGTGGCTTTTGCTTCACATACGAGTTCAGCAAGTGCCAGAGCAAAGCTGCAGCCATCTCTCAGGGAGGGGAGAGAGGGCACGAGGAAAAGGGAAAGGAGAGGACAAGGAGGTGGCCCAGATGAGATCATCAATAGCTGTGGTGAGGGGCTGACCCCACAGATCAAGATGACAGAGGGGACATCTGGGCAAGGTTGACGGACAGCAGGCTGATGCTGCAAAGCCAGTTGTGCTTCAGACAAGAGATCGTCCTTATCTGTCAGTGATCGTACTCGGTGTGAGGCAGAACTAATTCGATGACAAGGACTGCTGTAACGTGAGACGTTTGGAGCGCAATCCTGCAGCGACAGGGAGGCAGGACCCGCTGGGCAAAGACAAGGATGGATAGCCCTGCATGCTGGCTAAGCTGCTGATGGGAGCTTTTGTATTATTAGAGTGGAAGCTGAACAGCAGACGAGCCAAGCATCCAGTGATACAGCCTTCAAATGTAATTACCTTCTTTCAACACCAACTGGAGCCTAGAAAACAGCCTGCCATAGATATGTTTATGGCTTATGAAATGGTTTGTTGCTTAGAGCACAATTTACTTCCTACTTCTCTCGCTCCCTGAGGAGCAAAGATCTAGGAGGAGAGTCAAGGAAGAGACATTTGAAAGCCAGGATGGATTTGGCCACCCCCCTGGAGCCAGCCGCTAGGAGACACTCTTGTTTTGTTCAGATTGAAGCCAACCCCGGAGCAGGAATTTTTCCAGGAGCATTTTTCTCTGAGAAAAACAAAATGCTGGATTTGCTGAAAACAAAACTTTTCATAGCAAGGATTATTTTTGTCAAACTTCCTGGCTGGAAGAAAATGAAGTTGCAACAAAGCTTTAAAATTGCTGCAATGTCTCGGTTTGACCTTCTCAGAAAAGGAAATTTCAGGCTTTTTGCTTGAGACGTGGTTATGTCACAAAACGCGACTTCCTTTCTAGCAACAAATGGTTAACAAACAAAGGTTGCCATCAAAATAATGCACTGCCAACAGGGTACACCTAAAGTGGTATTTTTTGCTTTTTGCTAAATAATTCATAAATCTTAAAGACTCTGACTACTTCCCCGCCGTAGGGCTCCAACCTGTTTCAGTGCAAAGTTCCTTTTTGAAGCGACAGTGAGAGAGCATCACCCCTCATCAGCTTTGGATATCTCCACATCTTTTGCTGCTGCGATGATTGCCCTCTACATTGGTCCAGGTTTTCAGAGACAGGAGAGGCCGCACGGAGCATGGCCAAATGGCAACCAGGTGGCATTGCACGAGGCTACAGAACACCCAGGGCTCCCCACAACCGATGCAATGTGGGGAGGTGGTGGGCAATGCTGTCACGCTCTCCACAGTGCCAGACACGGAGGCTGGAATGGGAACTGCCACGCTGGAGACAGCCAGCAGAAACAAGCACAGGTACTGGTTTAAGCCACAAGTCCCACTGGTGGGTCCCAGGCAACATTCAAAACACGGTGAGACGTGAATACAAATTTTATAGATTTGAGATTCAAATGAAACCTCATACTTTGGCTGCCAGAGTAAGTTTCCCACCGCTAAAGAGAAGGGCAGAAACTCTACGGGATCAATTTGCAAGATCTCAACATCCTTGAATATGAGTTTAAAGTAACAGCCTTGACTCCAGGCAAAACATGTCCCAGGAAAGCACAACACCTCTGCTCACTTTCAAGGCCATATGTTTGCTGCGGAATATTTCAGTGATTCAAAACCGTGTTTTTGTTAGGGACAGACCTCAAACGTTTCAGCAGTTCATTCTGAGTTCAGATAAACAGACGAAAAATCCTTTTCTAAATAGTTTGGGTCTGAAAACCTCTGAAGACTAGTCTCTTTCTGAGAATCTGATACTTCTGGTTTTAGCAAGAGGCAGCAGCACAACCCCAGAGCCTTCCTGGAGTCGGGAGAAATTCAATAAAAGAGAAATCCATACCGGTCAAATTATTGATGGTCCCTGCAAGCAGAGGATGGAGAACAAGAGTAGGACTTTGCAGCCTTAGGTTCTCTTTGTGCGACTGAATTGCTGCATTTCTCACCAGTCACTATCTCTTTGTGCTTCTCTTTTTCCTCTCGCCCGTCTTCTACCTTGCCTCTTTTGATTGCTGCATCCACAACCACCTATTTTACATGGCTTAGGTTCAATCACCAGCAGGATGGCACCATGCCTTGGCTGGGGCACCTTTCCGCTCCGATACTGAGTAGAAATAATCATACCTGCATCACGCTGGAGGAAAGGGCTGTTAGACTCCTGGTCCCTCCCGCTGAACAAACAGGGAACGACGTTTCCAGAGCAAAGGATGTGCTTTGCTTCAGAAATTGCCCCCGAGCCCAAAGCAGCCACTCGACTGCTCCTGAACACGGAGAGCCGAGGCTGGCAGAGATGCAGAGGAGTGGTAAACAAATCCAGAACATTTAGTCTCATAAACATCCTTTGCACTTGTGTTGTTTTTTCTCTAGTCCTGGGCCTAAAGCTGTCAATGGGATTTTGAGCACTTGTTTATGTTGGCTTTTCTGCTTTGTATTTGGAAGTTCAGTCTGCAGAGACTCTGATCAGGAAGAGGAGACGTAATGAACTGTCAATTTGCGTTTTGCTTCCAGACAGGCTGTATTTTCTCTCTTCAGCCCATTTTTGAGAGATTGTCATTTTCCAATTACTAGTTATTCCATTGCAATAGTTTTCACCTGTCTGCAGTCTCTGGCATCATCCCCATTTCACAGAATTAAAAACCAAAGGGGATGCGTGAGAGGGGCAGGGAGCAGGGGAGAAGGTGTGCAGGCTAATTACAAGGAGGTTGAAGAGGGAGGGAAAATCCAACAACACACAACATTTCAGATTAATAAATCCAAACCATGGCAATTGGCGCAATGCTGGAGAACTTACCCAGCGCGGAGCAACTTTACTTTTTGGTACGGGCGTAGGTTGCAAAGGCATTCGCAAGCTGTGCCCAAGGACTAAAGATGGGACTGCACCTGATACTTCCTAGCAAAGATGCAGTCACAGCCAAGCACACAACAACACCCAGAAGGAACCGGTCTAGCTTCAAGGACTTCTTCTTCCTCCGGCATTTGCACACAGCCTGCTCCTCCTTCCAAATACAAGCTCCTGCCATCCCGAGGCCAAGCAGCAAGGTCAGCCATGGCTCTGCCTGGGTTATGGCAATAGAGGTGCAAAGGCCCTGCTCCACCCTACTGAAAGGACACCTAATTTGGGGGATTTGAAGATCCATTTCCGTGAGCCATAGGCAGGGTCAGGATAGGAACTCAACAATTTCTGCTTTTCCACTGAGGGCTTTTCCCAGCAGCGTCTCTGTGTGCTGCACGGATACACAGGTGACACCAGGACACCCGCCGTGATGTCACCAGCTGCAAAAAGGCAACAGTCCCAGAAAAGCCATGCAAAGGGACACCAACCGCAGTGCAACTCTCCTCCTCTCACTGTGGAGGGGGGAGACGATGCCTCTCGGCAGCTCAGCCTTGCGCTTCACCCTTTCATCTCGTGCCAGACATCTATGTTCGCTCATCTGAGAGAACCAAGACATCACAACCAGCCACCCTCCAGGGTCCATCCCTGCCACGAGATCTGCAAAGCGGGAGGAAGCCCTTTGCATCTCCAGTGCACACAGACGGCAGAGCATGGAGCTATACTTGAGCCGGCTTTTCCTCTATGGAGGGAGATTAAAGCCTGCTTGCTTTACTCACTGAGCCATACAGTCTCCCACATAACTAATCTGTTTAACTGGTGGATTACTGGGCTCCATATTACATTTGTAGGGTTTATGTGCCACCGTGAAAGCAATCGTAAGATGAAAGCCAGTTTTCTGGGACAGATTAAAGCAATGGTTCGGGAGGGATTAGACTTCTTTAATACAAAAGATTGTTCAAAAATTGTGGAAAATCGCTTAAATGAGTTTGAAGCACTGGGACCACAGGAGGGGAGCCAATCAATGAAACTGCTAAAGAGAGCTCGAAATTAGAAAATATTCCTCTCATGTTTTCTAAAAAACTAGAACATGTATGGAATGTGTGTATAATACTAATATTACAGGCGGGCTCCCACTGTGCTAGGCAGTGAGCATCAGTCTGCAGCCCTGGACCTCTATGCCTTCCGAGTATAGGATGAAGGTTGGATAAACCATTGCATGGGACTGTTAGAGGCTGGGCTCAACCCATTGAGCAAGTGCAGAGATCTCTAACTCACAGCCTGGCTCCTTCCTTCCCTCTCCTTGGAGGCGGGGGGTTTATCCCAGTCCTCACAGCACCCAGTGGTCCCCTCCTCCCCATACACCGCAGCTCACACGCATTCAGAGTGATCTCCAAATCCTTGCACTCTCACAAGTTCAAACTTTGTACTTGAAAACCTAAGCTGTGTTTCTTGCACACTCACTCCTTTGAAACCTTACATCAAGCACCAATTTCTTGCCCATATCCTTTTCCTACAGGAAATTCAACTAAAGAGGAGCCCTGGTCTCCCCAGGTAGGTTCTGCTCTTGGACCAGGAGCTATAACTAACAGTCCCACTACAGGCATTTTGCTACAGAGTAAATTTTGGACATGAAGACATTGGCAGCATTTGCCCTCCTGGACACAAGCTCAGACCCCTCCGAAGGCAGCCCAGCAACCAGACATGGCATGGGACAGGCCCAAGCTGAAGTTTCTTAAATGCTTAACAGAGTATATAGGAGAATGTCACCTCGAGCACCCATGAGGCTATTAATTATTTATCCTGTCCAGAACAGTGTAATCAGCCATCCAGCATGAGAGCAATGAAATGCAAGCGCGTAGCGTGGCTTAACGGTAATAACAAACATGAACATCCCCTGTCCCAGAAATGGGTGAGGGAGAGAAGCTGCGACATCTCACAAGCAGAGACCCAACTCTGCAGCAATCATGTGGAGAAGAGACAAGGTTGCCCTACACTCTGCAAGCCATATGCTTGGTTTTATTTACAGCTATTTTGTTCTAATGCCTCTGAAGCACTTTGGGAAAAGGTCCTCTTTGAGGGAGCTGAGAGAGCCAGAAGCAGAGAGCTGTCAGGGAATGTAAGTGGCACCTCAGAAGACTGCTAGCAAACGCGAAGGCTACCTTTTGACTTTTATTTTTCTCCCCTTTTTTTGCTAGTCAAAGACCAAATGGAATAATTCTGATATTTCTAAGGTAAGTAAACAACCAACCAACCCAATCAAGCAATTTAAGACCTGGCTTCTTTCCTCCTTTGCATTTCCCACCCCTAAAGAAATACGAATAATAATGCAAGTGAGCCTTTCAGTTTCTGCATTTGAAAATATTTCCTTTGTAAACCATTTTGATGTAGTTTATTTACTACATACAACTCTTGTTGCCTTAAAATCAACTTCAAACCAGTATAGCCAATCTAGACTTTGATTCAAACCATGGAAATTGCCTTGCCTTCATATGCCACAACTTCTCTTACTAGAAAAAAATAGTTTGGATGGCGCTTTCCCATGCACAGGAGCGCAGCTGGAAGCTATTTATGCTCTCTGGCCTTGGAAAGGGACCAGGGACTTGAACCAGGATGCCCCAGCTCTGAGGAGACTGCCCTGGTCACCAAGATGTTTGCTGTTCTGAGGCGCCTTCTGCCCTGTGCTTGTCAGTTGGACACCACAACCTCTCAGAACAAAAAGCCCATCTCAGGAAGGGTTTAGCTGTCATTAATGTCTCCACTAAGAGCTGTAACTTCGATGAGTTTGTGCTTTCTGAGGAAAAAACAGTTTTGCTAAGAGATGTCCAAATGGGCTCTACTTAAAAGCAGGCTGGAAACAGGAGGAGAGAGAGATCTCCTCCTCATGCCTACTGATGAATGTTCACTCTCTGGCTTTGGAATTAAAAATGGAGAATTTATTCTCTCAGTCACCTCTGCGCTCAGGTTTTATGCCTTCCTCTAAATGGGATTCTTCATGTGGAGCGGTAACGGTTTAATTGAAGATAGCCGATGGTAATTTTTCCTCCTTTCAATTGACCTACTTGATCTCCTAATGCTGTGTGGAATTGCTGTTACCTCTCTGCTCTGTGGCATGAAAGTCACTGCTAATAATGACTTACACAACTGCATATGGCCAGCCAAATGCAAAACGTGCTGCTCCTTTCCAGAGCTGCAAGTAGGGCATCAGTGGAGGAACGGAGCAAGCTGCATACAAGTGTGACGTACTCTGGCATTGAAAAAAAATGCCATTAATGTTATCCAGCAGTGATCATATACCAAAATCATATACTCTGAGATTTTCATGTGAATCCTTCAAGTTCACTTGGTATTGACTCCTGACTGGGAGTACTTTCTACAGAAGAAACCTTGCCTGCCACACTTCCGTCTCTTGCAACGAGAGCTACAGATCAGAGTTTGTTCTCTGGGATAATCAACTCCGTTGTTGCTTCCTTAGGAAACTTTCCAAGCAGAAGGTCCCACATGGCACAACATATTTGCGGTATTACTTTCCCATTTCTCAGTTTCATTCAGCAAAATGCAATTTCATTTCAAGTGGCATAAACGCCAAGCTGGATTAGATCAATTGCTGTCTTCTCCACCCTCAGGAGGAAAGGACCTGGGCAATCTGAAATGCTATCAGCAGTAGCATACAAAACTAAAGCTACTATTCTTGAAAAGTAGGCCAATCAGCTGGATTATATCTTGATGGAGGATCACTTGGTCTGACAGATGGCTGAAAGAATAAGCCTTAAAATGAAAAAAAACCCCAAACCCTATAAAATAACGCCCCAAACAAGGCCAGAAGTGCTCAGGTTTAGTTATTAAACAAGAAGTCACAGGAGGAAGGCGCCAACTCTCCAGATAACAACCAAGGATGAAGGCCTCCAGCAACACACCAAGAGCACTGTAACAGCTCAGCTGGGAGAGGTGCTCGAGTGCAGATTCTGCGAAATGGTCATCTCTGTCAGTACTCATAAACTGATTAGTTTCATTGAAAAAGAAGAAAAACGGAAATATGCCTGAACTGAGGACAGCGAGTGACTCATCATTCCTCCAGCGTTGGGTGGAAGCGAGGAAGTGCCTGTTCCGACTGAGCTTGGTGCCAAGGAGAGCCATGATCATCCCTTCACTCTTGGCAATGCCAAGGCTGGAACATCGTTCAAGAGTACGTAGACCAGCATGTGTCCCACAGCGCATCAGGAGATGCCTCTGGCAACTTCCCAATGTTTCAGAAATGGACCTATTACTTGTACCCCTTCCTTCTTCTCTTCAGCAGCTGTTAAATACTAGCAGGCTTCTCCCTACGAGCAGACTGCCATCCCACCCCACATCGGCTTAGTTCCTTTAGGAGTCTCTGGCGAAATTCCAAGGCAATTATACAGACTGAATCATTCCCATCCATATGCTGGTGGAGTCCTTCAGAGAACCAAGCAGATCTGTGAGGCATGACATCTCTTAGCAAGGCCTGTGTTGACTCTCATCCAATATATTTGGCTTATCCCTTGCCATAAAAAAATTTATACTTACACAAGGAATTATATTCACACAATTCTTGCCTGCTGCAACCCTTTTTTTTTCTTGACCACTATCTGTGCTGAAGTCAACGACAAATGGTCAAAAATCAGCCTCATGCCTGAAATCAGCTTTGCTGGCAAATCACAAAGTGTGCATTTCAAAAAAAAATAATGCATCATTCATACCGATTTATTTTCTTTTCCTTTCTTTTTTTCTACTTTTTTTATATTTAGGCTGAAAATATCTTGTATTCCATACCATTAACTAGAAAGAAGACCTAAGGTCTATCTTTTCCTTTTAGATGTAAAATGAGTCACAAGGTTTTAAGAGCTGGAGAATTTAAGAAAAAGCATACAATCTTGTGAGAAATGCTTTACAAGGATAGACACAAAGAACATGAAAACATCCTACAGCCCCTTTCAGGGAAAAATGGACAAAGGCCCTACCTTGAGGAGTCTGCACAAGAAATCAAGGTCGATTGTTGATTTTCTTTGCTAAAATCTTGCAGCCAAGCTACAGTTGCATATTTCTGACTGTGCACAGAGCTTACAGGACACCCATCACAGGCGGCTCTGACAATGTCCATTAAAGGTGGCGGGAGCATGAACACCAAAAGAATAAAGAACCGTTTCCAAACTCTTTGATTGTACTGCAAGAGGCACCTTTAGCAATGATTACATGATCTTTATCCGCATTCAAGCAACAGGCTTGCTCTCTGAGAACAGAGAGATCAAAAGTCTTTGGGTTGTCATTAGCAGGCAAACTCAATAGAACTTGTTTACTTCACCCAAGCTAATGGCACTGGAAATATTTAATCAAAAAATGGACACACTTTCTCTATTACTGCCAAGATGATTCAGAAGGGGCCACTTAAATCTATTTTGTCAAACCATTACTCATCCCTCGCTAACAGACCTTTATCGAGAGTCCCTTTGAAAAATGCACATCTGTGATTTGAGGGCTGTGTACTGGTATTAGGAGACAAGGCACATCAAGAAAACATGATAGAGGACTGCTGATGGGAAGGAAGATGATGATGGGGAATATGTTTAGTCTATATCTGACAAAGACCTCGACTTAGTCATCTTTTAAGCCCAATGAGAGGAAGCTGAAGTGGTCCAATGGAAAAATAAGTTCAAGGAGAGGATAATTCTTCAGAAGAATTTGAGCAATCTACTGTAATTGACCTCTGAGCACTGAGTGGAAGAAGAAAAGATGGAAGATGATCAGGAGAGCTTTTCTAAGGCTCAAGGATCTTAGGGTAGAAGAAGAAAACAAAAACGCTGGGTGGCCATCAGGAGAAAAATTGGTGGTGTATCTTACAGAACAGTGGTGTGTTGCCTACTTGAGCCTTCATTCTTGGGTTATCAAGGGAAGGTTCAGTGCCTACAATGAGATGCCAAATGTCAGGACTCCCAAGCTCTTTTCCTAACTCCTAACGTGTAGTCTCTCATGTGGTCCTAAACATGCATCTGACATTTGGGCACAGGCAGTTCTTTACGGGCTTCCTTTTTCAATATGCAGAGACTTTCATTAACCAAGAATGTTCACCTTCTGGGGTTGTCTTAGAAGATATGGAACCACTTATGACCCTGATATAGGACAAGTTGATCCTGCCTCAGAGCAAGAGGATGGACTAGGTGAGTTGAGCTCTATCTACTGTGGTTTTTGTGACACTGGACCAAAAAGATCCCTGGGGTTCTTAGGATCCAAGCCACTTCTAGGGTGGGTAGGTACATCTTATCACTTTTTTCATAAGCTGATGAAGCTCAGGGACATCCTGTGGGGACAACACAGCTGGGGGAACCTCCAGGTCTTTTGTCCTCCAAGACAGGACTGCACTTGCTACAGACTCAGTTTTGATAGTTTCTCTACAGCTTCCAGAAACACTCACGAAGAGCTTAAGATTCAAAAGCTTCATCAGCATGGAAATGATTATCTGCAAATCCACAGGCAGCAACTCCTCTCTGCTCTGCATCAAAGCCAGCCAAGAGCCAGGAGAACAAATTCAGGGGAAATCCACCTCTCCTCCACTCTAGCAACCCCAAAGCAACCCAAGCAATTGTTACAAGCTTATTTTTGTCCCCAAGAACACAATGCTGCCAACAGCCCAGGGTGCTCTAGCCTGCAGCCAAAGCAGGCAGATGGGAACTTTGGAGCTGCCACGCTGTTCTTGCAAGTGAATTATTGATACATTCTTAGCCATGAGCATCAGACTAAAGTGGTAATTAAAACCATCCACAATGATCAAAAAGTAAAAGCAAAGACAAAAAGGTACAAACCCAGAGTCTGTATTTTCCAGCAGCCTGCAGAACGTGCTATTACGACTGGAAAGGAAGGCTTCCAAGTCCTCATCCTTCAGGTGTGTCGTTGATAACAGGCTGCAGCCGAGCAGGGGAAGGGGGGGAG
>Ga0181612_136257_pt1 | contig 14777 bp, 15 predicted proteins | sample HoacroProtozoa21_FD_119630 | JGI IMG/M metagenome (GOLD analysis project Ga0181612, IMG submission 119630) | Hoatzin crop microbial communities from Cojedes, Venezuel. Combined Assembly of Gp0051906, Gp0051904, Gp0051908 | reverse complement strand
CGGCCTAGGCCGGGGGCAGGGGGCTCGGGAGCGTTTTTGGGGGGCTGGGGGAGGGCCCCGCAGCCCCGGCGGGACCGACCGCCGCCTTTAGCCCCGTCGGTGTCCGCAGGCCGAAGCAGCCATGGCGCCCAGCCGCAATGGCATGATCCTGAAGCCCCACTTCCACAAGGACTGGCAGCGGCGAGTGGCCACATGGTTCAACCAGCCCGCCCGCAAGATCCGCAGGTGAGTGCTGCTCTCGCTCGAGTGGCGGGGGGAAGCCGGCTCTCCGCTCGGAGTGGGCTGCTTGGGAGGCTGAAGTACTGCGTCTCTGTCTTAAGCTGTTCCTTGACCTTATTAAAAGGTCTGGGGTCGGTGTGGGGTCTCTGGTCAGGGTCGGGCCGCTCCGGCTGCAATCGAGTGATGAGAAGTCTCCGGAATCGCTGTACCACGCTGATGATTCCCTTGAACCCTTGTCTGTCTGATGACTGCAGCTGTGCTGTAGCAGCAGGCCATCCGCTTGTCTGAGCTGCCAGGCCAGCGTTGTGTTTGTATCTGCGAGGTCCCCATGCGGCAGATGCTGCCTGGCACGGGAGCTCGCGGGGCGGCGTAGGGCTGGCACGACTGGCAGAAATGCTGTGTCCTGATCGCTGTCCCCTTCCACCTTCCAGGAGGAAGGCGCGCCAGGCCAAGGCACGTCGCATCGCTCCCCGTCCCGTGGCTGGGCCGATCCGGCCTATAGTGAGGTGTCCTACTATCAGATACCACAAAAAAGTTCGTGCTGGCAGAGGCTTCAGCCTAGAAGAGCTTAAAGTAAGTACGGAGCGCTGATCCTAAGCCAATAAAATGAACTCGGAGCCTGAGCTCTGTTGTCCTGGTTTTCTGCGTGTAGACAACGCACAAGTGCCTTGGCAAGGCGTCGGTGTCTGCTGACGCTTGCTGAGCCAGGGCAGGCGTCCGGTGTCGCTGGCTCGACAGGAGCGTAGCGAGTCTGGGTCTTGCCTTTTCTCTGTCACTGTGGGGTGTGGATGCAGTGGCGTACGTCAGAGTGAAAGGTTGCTTGGAAAAGCGAATGGTGGTTTGTCTGGCCAGGCTGTCACTTGGATAAAGTTCATTAAAGTTGGGTTCTAGTAGTGCCTTAATTGAGCCTTCTAAACATCATTTTTGAGGAAAAGACTGATAGTTTCTTCATTAAATTCTTTTAGTTTTCTTGTCAAACGTATTTCTGCTAATCCTAAAAGTTGTAACCAGTGTGAACTTGTAGTGTTGTGGACCGAGTAAACGACGCTCAACTTATCCCTAGCTGAAGGAGCGAGGGATGTTGTGCCAGAAGGAGCTGTTCTGCCTCACCGCGCAGAGCAGCTCCGGCTGTTTCTCATGCGGTAGCTACGAGTTGGTTTAGGAACACCTCAAGTCCGTGGGAAGGGTTCAGTCCCCTCTGTTGCTTCAGGAAACCGTTCCCTGTGACCTTCCCAGATGTGCCGAGCTGTAAACAGCTGGATCATGGTGGTCTGCAGAAACCCCCACCCGCACATCCACACAGGGGGCCAGGGATAAGCACCAGCGCTTGCTGGCAGCCGCCGTCCGCAGATGCCTCTTGTGTGTTGTTTAGTATCTAATTAAAACATTTATAACAGCAAAATTAGTGCATTGAGGCAGTAAAATTGTTCTTCGGGGTGCCGAATGCTTCATTACTTTATTTTTCTTTAATTTTTGGATAACGATGGAACACAAAATGATATGCAGATGTTTGTCTTTAAACAGAAAATGAGGTAATTTCTTGTGCAAGATGGTTACAGAAAATACTTCTTTAATGGAGCTTCCAGTACTCAGTGAACCACAGTTGCCTGCATGCTGACTTCATGCATTTCTGTCTCGTGTATATCAGAAGTTAAATGCCCCCCTCGTAATTACTGGGGGGTTGCACTTTGCTGTGCTGAGGAAATCCATCTGCAGCAGTGCCTGTAAAGCCTGTGGAACATTTTAAACATTAAAATACAGACGCCAGGACGGCTGCTGTCTGCGGCACAGTCGGTCTGTCCTGCCAGACGCTCGCGCTGCCGACGGCCGTTGGGTGCTGAGCCTTTCTCCAGCCTCCGCAGCCTGTGTCTGGCTGGTGACCGGAGCAGCTCCCGGCCGTAGCGCGGTGGCGTTGGGACCTGTCGGTGCTGACTCTGCGCTCTCTCTTCAGCTCGCTGGCATTAACAAAAAGTTTGCCCGCACTATTGGAATCTCTGTGGATCCCCGGCGGCGCAACAAGTCTACTGAGTCCCTGCAAGCCAACGTGCAGAGGCTGAAGGAGTACCGCTCCAAGCTCATCCTCTTCCCGAGGAAGCCGGCTATGCCGAAGAAGGGAGACAGCTCTGTAAGTACTTGGCCGCCAGGACCGCTTCACGGGCTCTGTTTCTGGTCACCTTTTCAGAGGTTCGGTCGTCAGTCCGTCCCGGCGCTGTGGTGGGCAGTGCTCTGGGACGCTTTTCAGACTGTGAAGCCCCCCCAGGGAGGAGCAGCCCTTCTCTCAGGGGCAGCGTGGTTCCCTCACGTGCACGCAGGGGGTGACTGAGCCCAGCGCGAGGCCGTGCCCGGTGGAGTCCCCCTCCGTGGGGCTCTGCGGGGTTCCAGCAGTGCTCTGGGCAGACTTTCAGCCAAGGCGCTGCCATGTTGCTGAAGGGGTGCGGCTCAGGTCTGGGGCTGGGCCCCTCGGGTGCTCTGTTTGCTGGAGCTTTGGTCGTTGCCCAGCCGGGTGAATTTTAGTTTATGAAGCTGAACTGTCAGAGTGGCAGAAAAGCCCGTCTGGAGCGTCTGTTGTGCTGTGCTGGCAGCTGCATGGAAAGGGTGAGGAGGGCAGGGACGTGCTTTGCAGTGGAGGAGTTCGGTGAAAGCCGCGCGTAAGGCAGTCTCGAGAAGGTTGGTGCTGTTACCGTCCAAAAATGCTTTTCATTCAAATCTCACCGAGATGCAGAGCGTGGTTGGCTTCCCTTGTCCGGGGTTGAGTGCGTGCCTCGCCTGGGGCGGTGCGGGCCGGGAAGCAAGGTGCTGTGCTCAGGCTGTCCTCCGTCTCCTGGCCAGCCTGTCGGCTCGGAGCGCAGCCCTCCCTGCTCCGGCTGCTGTTCCAAACAGGGCAGGAAGGATCTCGACCTTCTGTACCAGAAGGTACAGATAACTTAGGCCTGGAACACTGTTTCAAATCCGTTTACTTGAAGTCAGCTATCTAAAATAAAACTTCATCACCTTTGCGCCGTGCCCCACTCTTGGGAGAAGCTGGGGTGAGCCTTGCGAGGAATCGCCGAGGAGCAGGGTGGGTGTCGAGCTAAAACTGGCACAGGGGATGTCAAGGTTTCTCCAGCTGGCAGAACTCCTGAAAGGCCGCCGCGGCTCTGGGCCGATCGACGGCCGGGCGAAACGCGGGCTGTTGACGCGGCACGGCTGTGCCAAGCACTGCTGTGGCTGCAGTGCTGAGCTCGTTGCCGGTCGGTGTCCCATCTCCAGTCAGAATCGTTAGCAGCGTGTCTGAGCTGGGTGCCTGCATACAGGGCAGGCTTCTGACCAAGGCACCAGCCCAAGAAGTTTTAAATGCTGATTTATTTAAATAATGTTTGCTGTCCCCTTGCTCTGCAGGCTGAGGAACTCAAGATGGCGACTCAGCTGACCGGACCGATTATGCCGATCAAGAATGTAAGTGTGACTAAATCACGGTCTGTGTGCAAAACAGTCGTGCAGGGGATTCTCTTCTCGCTGTCCTCCAGCCGAGCCTGGCTGTCTCTGGATGCTTCCCATCCTGGATCAGGGAAGACCAGGAATGGGTCAAGCTTGTCCTTGTCTCTTGCCAAGATCTGTTCAGTTCCGCGGTGTTGCAGAGCGTAAGGAACAGATTCCTTGGAGCTCTGCTACGCTTTGCATCGGCTGAGGAAGTCCTGACCTCACGAGCTGTGTTCCTGGGTCCAGAGCAGAGCCCCAGGCACCAGCGTCAGGATTTCGGGTCAAGACGTGTTGGTTGGGGATACGCGTTCCGCGTCGGCCCTGGGTGACGGGTGGGAGAAGCGCCGCTACGTACGCCCTCCAGGGAAGGGAACCTGCGCCATAACCCCCCGAACCGCACGGGTCCTGTGAGAGCACAGGTTAAAGCACACACGAGGCACCTACAGTGCGCGTTCGTGCTCAGCGCTGTGTCCTCCGGGCAGCTCCAGGGTTGTTTTTCCGCTTGTACCTCGGCGGGAGCTCATCCCCCTGCGAAACTTGGCTGCGGCGAGGGGCGTGTGCTGGCAGCGTGACAGCCCGGGCAGTCACCGCTGCTGCATCCGAAAGGTGCCGCTGATAGCGTGCCCCAGCCCTGACTCAGATGTCACGGCGCGCTGGTGTTTTTTCCTCCTGGTACGTTCTGGCCTGGCGCTGACGCGTGAGGAGCCGGTTGGCGACGAGGTGCCTGGCGGAGCGGCGCTGAGGGCAGGGCCTGTAGATGGCATAAATGCTCTGTTCTCACGGCGTCCTGCCGCGCGTGGTAGAAAGGGAGCGAGATTAATTGCGTTAAGCCTTAAACACAGCCTTCTCCGGGAGCCTGTGATGTGCAGCCTGACCGTCTGGCGCTCTCCCCCACTAGGTTTTCAAACGAGAGAAGGCTCGTGTCATCTCCGAAGACGAGAAGAACTTCAAGGCCTTTGCCAGCCTGCGCATGGCCCGGGCCAACGCCCGTCTCTTCGGGATCCGGGCGAAACGCGCCAAAGAAGCGGCAGAGCAGGATGTGGAGAAAAAGAAATGAACTGTTCTCCCCAGAACTGTCAATAATAAAAAAAAAAAAATGTAGAAATACAAGTGCGCTGTCTTTTTAGGGCAAAAATCTGGGACTGAGCTGCCCTGCCGCCCCGCTCTGCTGCAGGGGGTGGGCTGCTGAGCGGGGAGGGACGCGCTCAGGCCTGGGGAACCTCGATTGCTGTGCCGAGACTCCAGAGATCCCTGAACGCGAGCGAGACGGACGCCTTGGCCTTCTGCAGCTCCCTGCGGGGATGCTCTGGCCCATCCTGGCTGTCGGAGGGGCTCCTTTTGCCCTGCCCAGGGCCGGGGGCTGGGTGCGATGGGTCACGGGGCGCTGTGGTGGGGTCTGTCCCGCTCCGGGGCGCACCCAACCGAGCCCCTTTGCTGGCTCATGGAGTCTGGGGCCGTTCTGCAGCCCAGCTGTGCCGTGAATCGCCCGTGCTGGGGTGATGGAGTCGTTTGTGTTCACAGAACCCCAGCATGGCAGGGGTTGGCAGCGACCTCTGTGGGTCACCTAGCCCAACCCCCTGCCCAAGCAGGGTCACCCAGATCAGGCTGCACAGCACCGCGTCCAGGCGGGGCTGGAATATCTCCAGAGAAGGAGACACCACAGCCTCCCTGGGCAGCCTGGGCCAGGGCTCCGTCACCCTCAGTGGGAAGAAGTTCTTCCTCGTGTGAGCTCAATGCTCGCCCGAGTTCTGTTGAAGATGCTGTGAGAACATGCGTTGTTGTGAGGAATGGGAAGTCTCCATGCTTGCTCTTAAACTTGAACAGCACCCTGAAGTCACCTCAGCCCCGTGCTGCGCCAGAAGCCTGCACCAAAAGTTCTGGCATGAGTCATATTAATGCACCAAGGCTGGAAAGAACGACAAAACAGAAATCCCAGTGAAGAGCCTTGCTTTGCCCCACGATTGCTCCCAAATACAATCACGATGACGAACCTCCTCAGCAGTAAGACAGGTCTGAAGCATTAACGCAACCCCTCCAGTGTTGCACCCAAAACTGGGTCGCTGTTCGCTGTCATCGCGCTGTATTGACCTTGACTCTACAGCTGTACCTTCCAGTGCTTCTGTTTGGACAGGAAAACGTGGCTCCAGCCACTGGTTCCCACCCAAACCACCCTCCTGTCCTCTCGACACCGCAACACCGTCTGCGCCTGGCACTGGTCGCTCAAATGCCCAACGCTCCTCGGCGCAGCGGGACGTACCCACAGACCGCACGCACCTCCACACGGCCGTTTTCTCTGCATGGAAGACTTCGCGATTTGCAGGGTTCCTGCTTAGCAAGGAACAACATCAGTATTGCCTCCTTGCACCAGGTTTCACTGCAAAAGCCAAGCCAACAGCTGGACACGTATCTTGCCCAACAACCGACGAGCTACGCGGGCACCTCACCATCACAAACTGCTGCCGACCTCCCTTTAAATCTCTTCCCCTAGCTAAAAATGCCATTATGCCGCCTCGGAACCATCACTCAATCTGTTCGCATCTTCTAAGGTCCTTAATCGTTATGATTAATAACGACAATCAAACTCCTGCAGCCGACTTTGCCTGCCTAGCAGTTCTACGGATCTTCCCTAATCGGCACCGGAACAGGCAAAGACGTGCTGCTTGCCCCCAGCGCAGCGCTGAACAGCCAGCCCGAAACCTCGGCTTTTCGGACGACCAAACACCCGGCGCGGCGTGCCAGCTGCCAGGGAGCCAGCCTTTGACGCGGTGCCTAGACATCAGGACCAGCCGACGAGGAGGACCTGGCAGAAGGCAGGCAAGCCGTTCGGTTGTGCAACCCCCTCAGTACCCCACTGCGCAGAAAAGTTATGAACCGGAGCGAGGAGGCTTGTCTGAAAAGCTCTGAAGCAATTTTCTGTAGTTATTTAAAACAGGAATCTAACAACAGTTATAGAATGAAGAACAACTCTCGCCCTGGCACTAGAAGAGGAAGGAATAAACAAAACCAAACACTCAATTGTACGTTTCTGTGCAACAGCCTCCGTATTGAAACGGAGAAACGTGACTTGACATACAGAGCGACCTCAGCTAGCGTACGACGGGCTGACTACACCTTGCTGTACGGGTGAGCCCTTTGCTAAGAAGAAAATATCAACCATATTTATAGTGTCTTCTGCTATTTTTAAATAAAAATGCTCGAACCGCTCAGTGACTGGAGGCTAAAGCCAAAGGGAAATGGTTCAACGGTACCAAGCTCTGGAGAAGGAGCTCACCTTCGCTGCAGAACCAGATTTGCCATTTTAAGCCCTTTTAGAGAAACCACCAGGGGCGGGGGGAATACGCAGGTGTAAAACACTTCATTGCAATACGTGGTTTCTCCCTGAAGCAGTACAGGCCCGTCGGTATTTCTCATCGACTTCAAGCAGCATTCGGTCAGACCGTAAAAAAAGTCGTGCCATGTGTCCAAAGCACGCTGCTGTGCTTGTTGGCCATCTTTTCTTATTCAAAAGCAGGCTAAATTCAGGAATTTGCACATGTAAAAGTGTCAGGGTGACATTTGAACTATTGTTGGATCGTCTTCAAACCGGGACTTTCAGAACCTCCCTGGTTTTGCCCACATCTCACCACACTTCCACCAGGCAAGGGATTCCGGCTACTCCTCTCCGTCAGTTGTCACTGCAGGACAGGCTACGGAGTGCGCCCGAAAGGCAACGTACCAAGGCCGTGCTGGGTTGGGGGAGTGTACTGCAAGGGGAAAGGCCCCTCAACACTCGCTCGCCCTTACTGCGGAGGAGGATCTAGCTCATTAACCCTGATGCTTTTATCGAGCAGTTCTACTGAGCAAAAGGTGGTGCAGCAGGAAGAAAAACCCCCGGTGCTTTAGACCTTGAGAATTAAATCCGCATTAAACATCACCTAATAGCCAGTGCCCTGGGTACAGCTCCTGAAACACGCATTTAATACAAGACGCTACGCCTAGAGGGGCCGGGTTAGGTTCTGGATACAGGATAAAATATGCAAGCTCTTGGATTTTCACATTTCTGGGCTGTGAAACAGTTTAATGCAGAAGATAAGGTTTCTGCATTGCAGACATTTTTCTTGGTATTAAATATATAATGTGTTTGGTCACCAGTATGAAGAGACTTTATATAAAAAGAGGCTTTAAGAGGAAAATTTGAAGCATCCTTGATAAAGTCGCATAGAATAGCTGTAGCAACAAAACTGAGGCTGAGTAAAACCAATACTAAGCCCCCAGATAAGCGCTGTCTGGACTAGCTGTCATTCCCCAGAATCAAGAAGCTTGCATTAGCAGAAAGCATTTCTGTACGCACACGTCATCACGCTAGGAGACGCGAACTGCGTCCAAGAAAACATTCCAAGTAAGTAATGTTCACGTAAGTAATATGTGTTTAAAGAAGAAAACAATAAACAACGGTAATGGAAGTATGGAGTTTAACCAGGACTGCGAATGTTCCTACATCAACAGAGAACTCTCTGATACTACAAAGGGTTCGGTGTCGACGGGGGAGTCTCCAAGCTTCTGCAGTGTTTCTAAGAGGAAAGCACCCTCCCCTAAATCATGATCAATTAACAGGCACATGCAAGCAAGCCAGACGATACCCTTCAGAACGCGTGACATCATCTATCACGCTGAAGGCAACACCAAGTCCCCCACGTTCACCTGAGCAAGTGCCAGAGTCTACCGGGCCAGCCTTCATCCGGAAGCGCTGGCCGGAGTTCCTGGCTGCCAGCACGCTTCCTCTGAAACCATCTACTCCCACTTCGGCCGCCGAGAGGCTGCCCCGTAAAGTCTCTTTTTTTGGTTTTTTACATGGCTGAAGAAGAGAGGGGCTCAAGCCCCCGTCGTGCTACGGCCCAGAGTTCCCCAGCTCTGCAGGTTCTCTCAGCCTGAAGCCCTGCGCCACTGCAACTCTTGTGGAATTCGGCAGCTTTCCAGCAGTACGTCTGCAGCACAAGCAACAAACCACAATCAGCTTTTGAGGAGTCTTTTTTATTAAGATAAATCCAGCAAAATTCCTAACAGTGGGTACATACAACCAACCTGCCCTTTTAAAAGAAATGTTTGTATTTCATTTAAAAACATGATTACACTTTTATTTATTTATTTTTTTTCAAAACTGACAAAATAAAATTACATTTGGGAAACAACAGATTTCCAGCTCTTCTTTTTTTCATGAAAATAGCTCACCTTCTTTATAAAAGCAACCCACAGAACCACTGGAATGTTTAACACGGTTATTTGTTTTGAGACCTCCCCACTTTAAGAAACCATACAACACATACAAGGGAAAAATTAAAATCCGAAGTCTGTAAGCATGACTTACACAAAAAGGGACACACTGACAGAAGTCAAAAGCTACCACCACTTATTCTTTCCATGTACCATACAAACTATTACAATCACAAAATTTAAAAACAATGATTTTTTTTGTTTGTTTTGTTTTGTTTGTTAGGGATTTAATTCCCAAGTAACCGAGATGAAGATGTTCCATAATTAAATTCATGCTAAAAAAACCTGCATTTATAAAATAGTTGATAAAAATATTCCTCTCTGTTAACAATACAGCATGGAGGTACGGATACCAAATGATGGAGATATAGGGCAGGGTTAACATTACTCGGACTTGGCTTCCTTATCATCAGATGCTTCAGCAGCTGGTGCCTATAAAAGTGTTTGGGAAGAATAAAAATATTATTTGTAACGCTAATCGGATTCCATTCGAACAAGCATCAGAGAGACTAGTTTGCTAGCACACACATGGACAACATTTTGTGCAGATAGACAAGAACGCACAGCTACTACAGAAAGTATCAAAACAACAACATGTCAGCTGATCATTCTAAAAATTAAAACATGGGTGAGTATTAATTAATTATCGAGTTAATTCTGGAATGTGAAGGGCCTCCAAAGAGGCAGGCCTTTAGAACGTATTTCAGATTAGGATCAACCGCATGCTCGGGAAAGTTCAAGTCCTCATCTCTCTAAGTCAGAGGGAAGAGTAAGAATTACACATAAAACTGCAATATTTGTCTGCTGTCCAAGCTTCGGGGAAATTGGTTCTCACCTGTTTTCTATAAAAATGTCTGCTATTACTTTTTAAGTCAACATATCAAAATTGCAAAGCTCTTGCCAAAGACCCTTTGAAGTACATCAGCCCCATATTAATTTTTTAGCAAAGAAGCTCCCGAATTAGTTTTCAAAATGGAAGAATAAACGACCCGTTAACTGGACAATGATACTCGACACATGAAGAGAGATGACGGTAAACCAAAAGCCACAGAGAACCCAACAGGCTAGTCTGTGCCTACAGGGGCACAGGCAGCCCGCAGCAAAGGTTGCGCTTCTACTGTCAGCAAGAAATCTGCCAGGAAAAGGCCGTCAGGAGCTGACGGAAGCTTGTGGCTACTCCTAGCAAACGGCAGCTCTTAGGTAAGTAGCTGATACAGTAAGAACCTGTAAGAAAGAGGCTTGCAGATCAAGAGACAAGACCAAGTTTGTTTTGCAGATCTCTTGTTGAATCGTTCTGAGGCAAAGAATTGCTTTAAAGAATTGTGTAAAACTTAAAACCAGATTTCTGGCACAGCACCAACCTGTGCTGAGCAGAAGAGGCGATCCAGCGGTCCAGAGAGGATAGGCAAAGTCAGCTCAGGGTTGGACAGCAATCTTACTGAGCTCTATTTGTTCCCCCAACATTCTGCATCGCTCTTGTGCCAGCCCTGAGGGGGACACTACGACAGCACAGGCCACCTGTGGAAGGGCTCTACCGCATAGCAGGAATGAGTTTGCAGGAGAGCGCTATCCTTTCAGGCTCTCCCCGGGAGCTGCCCTGTGCAGAGACTGCAGCTGGTCTGTCTTTACAGGACGGCAGTGACACCCACCGCCTTCTGACAAGGAGGCCCGATCGTTAGCTCCTGCAGATGTATTACCCATACATCTGTGTTTATTCTCACGTTTACTGTAGCTAAAGTACCTCATTAGTTTTGGTATCTCCGTTTTCAGAGTGGTTTTCTTCTTTAGCATCCTCTTGTTTAGTTTCGTCTTTGCCTTTGGCTCCTTTCTTCCCTTTTGTTGCTGCCTTTTTGTCCTCCTTTTTATCATTTGCTGCCTTTTCTTTCTGTTAAGAAAACAGACCACGATACGGTAAACGCCGATTTGCACCTTGCACATCTGCACGAGTACGTTCTCAGCTCTAGAAGTGTCGACGCAACCTGCTTCTACACGCTGAACTTCCTAGTGACAGAGCCAAGACGAAAGTTTCTACGGAGAAGTGCTCTCCTTCTGTTCTGCCCTGAATGTGCTACTGGGAAGCACGTAATACAAAAGCAGCCATGGCTGGGGTTAAAAGAATTCCAATTTTAAATAGGCATTCAATTAAATTAGCTAAAAAATGTTGGGAGTTGAACTGGCCTGTATTTCTGCTGTGCTGCTGAAAGGCATACCACAGAACAAAAAGAACACGTACAACTAGTGGCAATACCAGAATACTTCAGATGTGCTATTAATGCCCATTTAGAAAACTGTAACAAAGCTGTAGTCAAAGGACTTTCCCCCTTCCCTGCCAGAAATATTCCTTTCTATAATAAACCATTGGAGTGATAGACAAGTTGGGGGCTCAACTTCAGCACTTCAATAATGACGAGAAGTTTGCATTTATTATTCAAGCGTGTTTCTTATATGTGGATCAGGCTAAATCAAAACAAAACTTGATGCTACAGCTTGTGCAGTAATGGTTTGCTATAGGGCAAGGTCACATCCCGACCCCAACACAAGCACGACTCTCATTAGTTTCGCTTCTGAGGACCTGCCTCTTGCTGCCAATAAGTAACTGCACCAAGCAAACTAGCCGAGTTCCTCACTTGATTAACCTAGTTCCACAAAGGAGCCATAAATATCTGCAAAATTACTACTCAACAGGTAAGTCAAGATAAACAGATAATTACCGAAAATCTCTCTCTCTCTGTCTCTACTCAGAAGATGGAGCTGTCTCAGCAACCAGAAGTTACAAAATGTATACTTTCTTATTTCAACACCTCACTTATTGGTGTACAAAATTAATCCACATTAAAAATGAGCTGCTTGCTAAGGGTAAACTCAGATACGGAGCTTAAGAGGCAAAGTCACCTGATTCTTCAGTATACTGATGATTGGAAAATTCACCAGAATTAACACCAAATCTTCTAACAACACAGGAAATCTCAGACAGGGGGTTAGTAGCACTCAAATGGGCAAGGGTGTCTTCCCTCTCTAACCTCCCAGTCCCCGGCGTGACCTTGCTGAGGGATTTCAGCCCACCTGAGAAACTCTGCTACGTTAGGGTGTTAGGAGTCCCCTTCTCCTGGGCTGTGCCCACTCTCAAGAAGCCTCTCCGGGGACTCACCTATCAGAGATATGTGGTGGCTCTCTCTGAGAGCAGGAAGAGCATCACCAGAGGAAGAAAGAGAAGAGAACGTCTCCGCTCACTCTTTTTCCCCTTCATTGGCTGAATAGTCCCCCAACTTTCAAGAGAGGCAGAAGAAAGACAAATATCACAGTAATATCAGCACGCAAGTATTCTGGCGCTGTTTGGCAGTAAGATTTAGAACTGCGGTACTGCTATGGCACCGGTTTGCTCTCTGTCACTTCAACAGACCTCATCAGACCTCTGAAGCACACATAAGTAGTCCACTGCAAAGGGTTCCTCCAGCAGTACCAGTATGCTCCAGACTCACGAGCAGAGGCATGTTGGTCACTTGCTCTCCCAATGTAAGCCATAAAGGATTTTTAAAGACTCGGGGTTGTGTGAAGAAGGGTATCTTTTTCCCCACCCCATGAAAAAAAGACAATAAAGTAGTAACGGAGCTAAAACTGTAATTCTCTGTAGCCCACCCTTTGCCGGTAAAGCCTCTCTTAAGAAAGCACTTGAGGACCATCCACAGAAACTGACTTCCGAGGCTGGACTCTGACCGGAGAGAAGGTGTCCCTCAGCACGCGGCTGTGAGTGAGGATCCTGGGGTCTCTGCTCCACTCTGCAAGATCCCTGGCTTCTGGGGACAAGCTAACGACTGTTCTGTAAGGGATCACGCCCCCTTCCACAAGCCAGCGAGTCCAGGAAAAAAAATAGCCAAGGAGATACTCCTATTTTTCCATCTCCAAGTTTCTAGTTCTGAGCTAATACCATTGTATCAATTTTCCTGAATAATTTTTCCATACAGATGGCAACATCAATTCAGCAATAAGGTCACGCATTTTATAAAGTGTTTCACTTTTTTCCCCAGCTCTATGTTTTCTATACGGATTAAGTTTAAAAGGTGTTCTGAGACACAAACGTCAACAACATTCAATGTAACCTGTTCTGAGACACAAAAAACATTCAAAGAACCCGAAGGCTGCAAAGTTAAGCATTTGGGCTCAACGAGAACTAAAGATGCCTGCACAATTCTTACTACATTCCCCTTCACACAGATATTGATCCGGTAATTAGGCGCTCAAGGGAGATAAAAACGCAGCTCAAATGTCCTGGCTCCAAACCAGCACCTCTGAAGCAAGAGGAGCAACCCCTTCCCAGTCCAACTGGGGCCAGCCAGGGTGTGCAGCAACCACCCAGGCACCACTCCCAGCAGAACAAAGTGACCCTGGAGGGAGACCGCACCGCACAGCTTGCGCAGAAAGGGACCAAACCATGTTTTGCCAATCACTCACAGTCCTTAACTTCTTCATGCTTAGTTCTGAAACTTTTCAACTTCAGTTAACGTAGCTTTTGTGTGTAAGATGTTTCCATAAAAATAAAAAAGGCGAACTTGAAAAAGACACAAAAGAAAATACCAACAACGTGCATCGTATACAGCCGCACTGACCTCTGCATGGGTCACCAGCAGAGGCTGAACCCTGGACTTGCAGATCCCCAAGGCAGCTCTCTGCCTCTCGGGCTGGAAAAGCAACCACCAGCGGCGGGATCTGCTCTTCCCGGGGACCAGTGGCTCAGGGGGAGATGCGATCCAGAGCGTGCCAGCCGCTGGCACCACAGGAATGCGGGGCAGCAGGGTGCCTAGGTTCCCTCGCCACTCCGGAATGGGATCTAGAAACCCGGCTGCACGATCAAGACACAGATGTGTAAGATTTGCTCGGCACACCATCGCAATTACAGAGCAGAGATGTGGGGTCCCTGAAACAAGAAGTGGGGTTCTCCTTCTTGGCCATTTCTTGTGACATTTCTGCTGCTTCACATAGCAGGACCGGGAGGCAGAACAGTTTTCGTCATCTGGGAGTCTGCTGTGCCATACGCAATGGCAAGGCCTTGTAACTGTCCAGAAAAGGGTCCCTGGTTGCCAGCCCGTCATCCCCTTCTGTAACCAACGCATCTCTCACACCCATGCTTTGCCCATACGACCGTCCAAAACCGCAATGGAAAATGTATGATGGGAACAGGTTAAAAAGAACACTAAAGTTTTGTTGTTGCTGGTTTTTTTCCCCAGCTGCAAACTCCTAATACAATGTGAATATTTCCTGATAGATCTGAAAAAAGCACTGCCAACTGTGACCACTGGGGAAGTCTGTGATAGGAGGGGGGTACAACAAAATACCTCGTGGATTGCAGCACTGTCCCCTTTTAAATTTCAAACTGTTGCTCCAAAGCAAAAGGGAGCCTTAAATAGTTTCTTTTTTTAACTATACTGTCAGATATGCCGATATTTTTGACATTTCCAAAAATATCCAGCTTAGAGAAGCAGGCATGTAGAACTTCATCTCCAGCGATTAAAATTCGATCAACTGATAACCAACTGCAAAGAGTGCCTCTGCATGAAAACATAGTAAGAAACTGTAATTAAAACCATGATTTTCAATGCCTTCTCTAATTGAGCCTCTGATCTCTATTCAAAGCATCGTTTTCCCAACCAGGCATTGTAGGAAACTTTAGCATGGCCTTGCAAGGCAAGCAGTAAAGCCTCACCACAACTGATGTAAGATCTGTTCAGGTCACCACACTCCTTCCCTAGGAATCAGATAAAATTATCTTTACATCTTTCACGTGCTTTTAACTCACATCATTAATGATTTTATAATATAATTTAATACCTTCAATAATATATATTTAATAAAAT
>Ga0181612_110911_pt1 | contig 14777 bp, 9 predicted proteins | sample HoacroProtozoa21_FD_119630 | JGI IMG/M metagenome (GOLD analysis project Ga0181612, IMG submission 119630) | Hoatzin crop microbial communities from Cojedes, Venezuel. Combined Assembly of Gp0051906, Gp0051904, Gp0051908 | reverse complement strand
TGTTTAGCATCTTAAATGAGAAACTTATGAACACTACAGCCTTTGAAGTAAAGCAGTGTGAAAAGGGGAAGTTGCAAGAATGCTGTATCCAAAGATATCGAGAGGACTACCAGCACCAGCCAAGAGAGTCTGACTAATACACAGCATCCTGCAGTGTCCATCTATCTAGAGCTTTTTTATTGTCCTTTTTCCATAGAGAACACTGTCTGTTTATGATGGAAATTGAGCCCATTGACTACAGTAAGTAATTGATGAAGCACTTGAAGAGTGGTGTCTTATTATCACTCAGAACACATTGCAGGAAACCACTAGTAAAATCTTTCTTAATTATTTTCATATTTAGATCAGTGGATTCCTTGATTTTAAAACTATTTTAGTGAATCCTCTGAAGTTCATAATGTTTTCCCAGTTGCCAAGACATTCTGTGAAGTAAGTCTATCATGTATTATACTTTTTAAGTAATGCAAAGGAGGGTCATCCACTGATAACCGGACAGCTGTAGTATTGTTTTTCTTTCCAGCCAGAAGCATTCTGAGTTTGCCTATTTGCTCCTTCCTTAATAAACTATTAAACAAAATCTGTATCTATTAAGTTGAGAAATGTCTTGTATAGAAAGACAGATATATAGAGAGCTAGACATATATAGATGTCTCCATGTGAAAGACACTACCAACTAAACCGTCCTCTAGCAGTCAGCTATGTGAGCAAAGATGTGTCAAAACTAACTTCCCCAGCCCTTGGAGTCTTGGTTAGGTAGCTGATATACTCTGATCATTTCCTAGTTCGTCTCCCATAGTTATCGACATCTTGCCTTGAACTTGTGCTCCGTTTGCTGCATCCTCACATCATCCCTAGATTTGTAGTTAGAGCAATTATTTCAGGAGTAGGTTGTTTCACTGTCATGTGTGAGAGAGGTGTTTTCTTCTGTTACAAAAACAGAACAAGGCTGTTAGAAGCTACTGCAACTCAACAAAATAAAGTCTGTTGCTCTTCTATTCCTTTGTTTTGCATGTAATTTTATGTCACTTTTCTCACTGGAATTCCTAACAATGCAGTAGGCAACATGGCTATGCATATTTTTTCTGTTGTTTCATCTTCTCCCGAAGGAGAAGTGTGTAAAGTAGTTTGTTTTGGTAAGGTTTTTCTAAAAGTTTTGAAAATACTTATGTTGCTTTGCTGTTTCTCATAGCAGATACAGATGAGTTTGTGGTCCCCAGTTCCTGGGGAAGGGTTTTTGTCCATTTGTGTGCTGCTTTGTTTATTTTCCTCCTCAGGTTTAGAAGGCTGAATTTAAACATTATTACTAAATGATTTATTGTGCTGGAGGATCAAATCTCGTATAGAATGGTTCCCATTCACAGCATCAAAATAGTCTCAAAATATGCACAGAACCAACCAAAGATGAGAACTGAAACCTCCTTTTAACTTGAGCTGAACAGGACACACGTTTGTGAGGAGGGCAGCCCACGTTGATGAGATGATGGACTGCAGCACGGGTAACTGTGCAAAGTCTCTTAAATGTTGCAGGCTCTGTGTCTGGTTACACCGCATTACTAGGGTCAAGATGAAAAGCAAATAAAGATGTGAACAGCTGATAACAGGTACCACAGACGAGCAGACACTGGAGTTACCTAGCAACTAGAAAGTTTTGCTTGTGCTAGGCTGGATCTTAGCTAGAGCACTCAGAGATGATGGGGCAAATTGACAACTTGATGAATTGCTGATAAGTATCTTAAAAAGGTAAAGGAGCTGCAAACTTTCCTGAATGCTTTTTTCTCTCTAGTAGCATCACTGCCATCTTACTTGAGTTTTTAGTATTTATTACTTGCTGATGTCTGTTAAGCATGAGTCTATTTTGGAGGTAGGAACATTGCTACAGTAAAGGACAAGTAGTTGCATTCATCAGCTGCATATTAATACATATATTTGGACAGTTCATTTAACAGCTACATGCTTATCTAGGGTCTAATGGGGAGAATAGATCATTATAGTACTTCTAGATTAGGCAGATTAGTATTCAGCCTTGGCAAACTAAGGTTGTATGCTGGGCCACATAGACACCTGCAGTGTATTGTAAGCCACCACTTTTGATTTCCTCGTTTCTCCCAGGGAAATAGGCCTGGAAGGGATCTAGATAATTGCATCTTGCCAGTCTTATCTTGTAACCTTGTCGCATAACCCTTTTATGCAGTTCCCTCTGAAAATGGTTTCTCGCTTCAACTACTTTTATGAGATGGCTGCTCAGGAATCACATTGGTGGTTGGGAACGCTTTAGTATCCAACCTAATTTGCTCGTAGCAAGTTTATACAATTTGTTGTTGTGGCAATATCAGTTTATATAGACGTTTCACCTCTTAATATCTACCATAACCCTGTGTTTAACAATCAATGCCTTTATCTTTGTTTTCAATTTGAACACGTACCTTCTTTTGAGAGGCCAAAAGTTCACTGCTGTTGCTCAGTCATCAGCCATTTCTCCTCTCCTTCACAAGTTCCTTGTGTCTGAGCCCCTGAAACATCTTTTGTTCATTACAACCACCTTTCTCAATTTCACCAGTTTAGCTTTCCCATCCAGTACCTCCAACCCTCAAAAAAGGAGTCACAGCTTCTGCTGATTGGCATTGCCCTGCCATTCTCCTCTAAGTAAGTCACACAATAAGGCAGAAGTGTCAAAATCTATTCAGATAAACAAGTGCTTGTGAGTGATTTGATCCTCTCTGGCTTTATTTATTAGGATCCCGCAGAAGGCACATACTTTTGGCAGTCAACAACGTACCAATATTCTCTAGGGAGTGAAATGTTGGCAAAATTTTACCCTTCATGCAGTGAATTTAACAGTTTGAATACCAATATCCAGAGAAAACTGTTCCATTTAAAAGTCTCTTAATACATAGTTGAGTTCAAGCACCATAGACTATACTGAGTTTTGCTGACACTGATGTATATATGCTAATTTCGCTAAAACCAACAGGCCTAAGTTATTTCATTGTTGTTGATAAATGATGTAGCTACAGGTAAACAGGGCTTTGGATGTTAGAGCAGGTTCAGGATTTCTCTGTTATGACCTTCTCTGATTCATGACAAGAAAAGAATAGTTGTAATATGCTAGATTAGCTTTCCCCCACAATGACAGTAAACCTGGAACCTTCTAGCAGCCTTCCTGTACCTGAAGGGGGCCTACAAGAAAGCTGGAGAGGGACGTTGTACAAGGGCATGTAGGGATAGGACAAGGGGTAATGCCTTTAAATTGAAAGAGGGTAGATTTACATCAGACATACGAAAGAAATTCTTTACTTTGAGGGTGGTGAAGCACTGGACCAGGTTGCCCAGCGAAGCTGAGGATGCCCAGTCCCTGGAAATATTCAAAGCCAGTCTGGATGGCATTTGAGTAACCTAATCTAGTGGAAGGTGTCCCTGCCCATGGCAGGAGGATTGGAACTAGATGATCATCAAGATCCCTTCCAACCAAAACCGTTCTGTGATTCTATGAACTAAAACTTGCTGTGCCCAAATACTTCACATTGAGGCACCACAGGTTCAAAATCAGAATATGGATCCATTGTATATGTATATGGGACTCCACCCATATACATAGATGGTGGAATGGGACCTTTTTACCAGGATAACTTGCAATTATCTAAACTCTGTCTTTTTTTACACCAGCAGGTGGCCCTAGCTCCAATCTTTTCTGGTGCAGTAGGAGACTAATGGATTGAAAGGAGGAAGTGGGGCAAGCTGCTAATCAGCGCAGCCCCTGAAGGCATCTGCCACCTGCTGCCTCCTTCAAGGAGCTCTTCTGATTAGTTCTCTACTAACGCATTCGCCTCCTGCACATGCATTACGACTGAAGTTGTTGGCACTACTTTCCACAGACATGGCAGGCAGAATTTGGCACAGAACTACCACACTGAGTTCTGTTGTGTGCGTTGTATTAGTACATACTGACTACTTTGTCTAAACTGATTACCTAGATTTGAGTTGGTCTGGAGCAAGTTTTTTTTTAACCTTCCTGACCTAAAACCCACTCATGTCATGGTAACGGGTCTGTTGAGTTTGCTCCTATTGATGTGGGGCTTGCTGGTAGTTCTTTCCTTGAATATACTGAGGTATTCCAGAGTAATCAGGTCTGCACTGTGGATATAAAATTACCTGTTTACTATACTCATCCATTTATTAATCAAACTAGTCCACCTCTGCATGCTTAGCATGGTAGAAAATTTTAAAATTATAATAACAGATTCATGTCACACAACTAATAGTTAGACTGCATCTTTTAAGCAACATGAAGGAAAAGTTTTACTCTTTGTATTTTTTTTCCAGACTATAATGGCCTATTTATAGGCCAGTGCTGAAAGCAAAGAGTAAATGGGAAGATATGCTGTCAGAATATTTCTCTGTCTAAATAACATTATTGGGAGCCAGAGGAGTAATAATGTAGGAAATAAATTGGGAAATTTTGTAATAAGTGTTTCTTATAAAAATTCTTCAGAAAATGTAGGAGTCTACTGTATTCTCCTTTACAAGCATTCAGCCTCAACAGTTACCACATTTTCAGCTGAGTGAGTTTGGGCAATTCACTAGGAGAGAAAACAGTCATTTAAAAAAAAAATTAAGTAAATCTGTACCAACTCACCATATGCAGAGACAGGGGTAGCTCTCCCTCTCCCATGGTTCCAGGCATTTGTGCCTCATGCCATTAATGAAGAAATGAAAACTTTAACAGCAAGAAAGTGTAAACTAAAATGAGAATTAGTGGAACCAAAGTCAAACCTGATGAAAACAAAACACTATTCTGTTGGATATGGCAGACCAACATGCATAATTACCCAGTCTCACTTTGGACCTCAAATAAGCAAAGGAAAAAGCAGAAGTGTAGTTAGCAGTGTTCAACACTATCTGTAATAAAGATCATTTTATCGTACAGGAACAGTTCCCTTCTTTCCTGCATTTTTGACTTCTCAACACCCCTTACCACTCTCACGGTTGGCATTAATTGAAGAAGAGTCTTATTCTCTGACTTGCTCACCTCATTTGTCATGATAACAAATGATATTCTAATAATGTCAAGGTTATCCACCACCCAAGTGCAAAAAACCAGGCTAGAATATGTTTTAATATGGCACAACCTGTGTCAGGTCTTCTCTTCATGTGACAGGAAATGGCTTCTCAACAAAGTGTCTATTGGAACGGAAACTAGATTTTTTAAGAAACTTTAAGGGCTTTTTCATGCAGATGTCTTCTGTCTCATAGGCCCGGTTACCAAAAGAAAAATACAAAACTCAGACTGCTTTTTTTTTTAAAAAAATAACCCTTCTTTTTGCCCTGGGGAAAAAAAATGGGGGAGGGGAGGAGGATATCTTAAAACTTAATTTCAATTCATAGATGTAAGAAGAAATACAGTTCAAATAAATCTATGGACATGTCCCATCATTCACTACAGTACACAAACATGTTGTCAACTCTTTGACAATATTTAGTATTTTCCTATTTTTCTTATGAACCTCACACCAATATGAGGCAACATGTGAGAATCTCACCTTTCGTTTTCATACATTGTCAAATGTACCAAGCCTTCCTGCCACATAAAACTAAAAAAAATGTGATGCAGCACAGATATTGGCTCCATGCTTTTTACACATTTTTCTTTTTTAATCTTACAGTTCTTTAAAACTCTCCTGATAACTACAGGGTTTGGGCTTCTGGATCGATGTGTTTTGCTGGTGGACAACCTTGAAATGATGGTATTTCAGACAGAAAGCGAACTTTTCAATTACATTATTTGTACAGGTCAAAACACAAGACATTAGAGGAATCAATAAGTGGTAGATATCATACTTGTCTTCTTCACACAGGGGAATTTTCACCAAAGCTCATAAACGTGATAATTTAGGCTGGTTAAATTCGGTAAGTTTTTTAACATGACCATGAGGAACACAGAAGTATAGAAAGAGTGATCACCGTGTAGAGATCTGAGGACAAAACCAAGTGGTTCAACCACAATGGGGAACACAAAGGAGGAAAAGTCCCCTTTGTACTTTCCTCTTGCTCCTAATCATGGTCCAGCCCACTACTTACACGAGACATGGCTCTGAGGTGGAACAGCAGTATCGTGACGATACAGCTGTGTACACCCAGGATGGCTCCTTTGGCTCCTCTTCTTCCTGTTTCTGTGCTGTTCTGCAGACACCAGATGTATTTCTGTTTCCATGGGAGGAGGGTAATCACCAGCAGCTGTTTCAAGCACAAGGAGACAGAGATTTGTTTCTTGGTGCTAGTCCATAGGCGTTACAATAACTTGTTGTATGTATTTTTTTTCTGCAGGAACAGAGCAGACAGAGTAGAGAATAAACTTCACGTTTCTGTAATGAGCAATAGACTTTCTAAAGCAGAAGCATAAGAGCTGTGTGTCAGACACTCTCAAGGAGTAAATGCTTTCCTTCAGGCTGTGTCAAGCATAACGCATCTCAGCTGATAGAAGTCCCCTCCTGATACTCAAGAAAAACAAAAGGAAATAGATCTCAGCAGCAAAACTCAGTGAGTTCACAGCCTGAATTTCAAGCAAGAACACAGGAGTAAGGCTGCTGTTTGACTAAAATTTTTTAACCAACCTTCCTCTCCCTAGTTTAGTTTCAGTACATTTCAGAACTGCTTTCACTGTGGTTCTTTGACCCACTGTAAGCATGAGTTAAATTTTTAGGTCTTGGCTTAGCTAAATGGATCTCCTTCAAGGAGAGAGTTCGTTTCTACTCCAGTTTGTTTCAGAAACTTCTCCAAGATACCGAGTCTTTCTAACTTTTATTTTCAAGATTCCCATTACATTTTCAGTTATTCCCAGTTAAAAGAAACATGAGACCCAAGATCTTAGGTAGAAATCCAGCTGGCTCAATCAGAACCCGTGTGTTCAGTGGGAGAGCCTGAGAGATTTTTTTCTTCAATCACGTAGGCTCTTTTGAAGAACATATTCAAAATCTAAAACCTGAGTCTATTTCCAAATATCTCACTGATAGGAAGGACGTTTTACTGGGGTAATACTGGAATAATCTCTTAGAAGTCATCATCATCTGTTCCAGCTGAATGAACAGTCCTGAACAGACAGATGGAAGATAAAGTTGAAGAACACATAAAACTTTCAGTATCTATTATTATTATTGTTATTTTGATTGGTTGAAGGAAACAACTCAAGAGTAAGATAGGAGAAACTTTGAAATAAGGTGAGAAATAAGGTCTTCTTTTAGCCTTTGGCCAAAAGCAAGTCTTTAAAGTCAGTTCATAATTGCACCGGCAACCAGTGGAGACTCTTGTATATGTCAATACCAATGAGCGATTGTCAATATCTCTGATCAGCTACATTTTGCATCATTTGTAACTTGTATACTGAGTCTAAAGGGAGACTTCTAAGTAAATCATTACAGCACATTGTAAATGCAGGAACCACTTTCTCTTAAAACGCTTTAGTAACACTTCATTAATTATATTGAACCTGCAGCCCAAAATTCTTCTCACTTATATTCATCATTTACCACGACCAGTTGTCTATATATTGTCTAAGACACTACTGTATCAAGCTGAATAGGCAAATTACACCCCATGGTTCTTAGCAGAGGGAAGGTGAGCCACAGTTCTCGCTGGTGTCAGCAGTTCCGACACAGCTGACTGTGGCATCTAATGGAAAGTGAAACAAAGCAAGGCATGTTAGTAAATACTTTGGTTCATAAAGGTAGCCAGTTTTTCTTTTCAGGCATTTCCCCCAGGATGAGTCAAAATCTCCTGTGTTTGCTATTCACGATTATTCACTATGCAGTTCTTTGCACCTTAGTTGCAATCCATTTTTGTGAGCTGAAGTGCTTTGTTCAGACGGTGATGGTAGATCTTCTGGCACCATGCCTTTGTTTTCTTTGACAAGAATCAGGTTAGTGATCTTCGGTTACTCAGGCTTATGGTATAATGTTTGCTTCTGATGAAGATACCTGAAAGCACTTAAAAATACAAAAGAGCAGACTGACAGATTTTACTTTGGAGGAAAAATGCCCCCCAAAAGCCATAGGAAGCAGTTTTTTGCTTGTAGAGAATTATTTTGACAAACACTTACACAGAAGTTAGACCTCCTCTATGGATCCTGTGTTGACCTCACTTGTTTTCTGCAACTCGTTGAATCTGTTGTGAACCTCTTAACATGAAAGGATTAGGAAAGTAAGACAGAAGACCAGTATTGCAATTTTCTGCCAGAATCTGCCAAGTGTCCCAGCAGCAAGTTTGTGCTGGGTGCTAGAGGTGATTTTTAACTGGACACAGCCCCTCTTCCCCTCTTCTCTGGGCTGGAGCATACATCCACGGTAAGCCAGTCAGCTCCCTCTGGATTTGAGCCTGGGCATGAACAGTCCACTCAGCAGCACAGTGGGAACAGTCCAGGGACCTTACCTGGATCCTGTTACTGTGTCCCATGAGAACATCACAGCATCAGGGTCTCCTCAGGCCTGGGCTCACAGCATCTCAAACCAGGCAGCAGAAAAGTATTCTGGACTGAAACTGTAGAAAATGCAGGAGTACTCTAAGCTGACACAGAGCTTCAGGCACAAGAAACAGCTTCCGAGATCACAGTCTAATTATCTGAAATATAATGACAGAACACATTATCATTTTCATTAAACAGGCCTCATATTTTATTCTTCACACAGTAGCATGAGTAGAGCTTTCAAACCACTTTTCTTTTAATCTCCATTCCACTTTCTTCATCATCGCATTTACCTGTGTTTTCCTAATACCTGCACCACCATTAGTCACAACTGGCAGGAGCCCATAGAGAGCTTTAGAGAACATTATTTTTTGCCCTCTGTGCATACATTAGTGTTGCCCTTTAAAGATACAGCCCTTTGTCCTTTTAATGAAGAATAAAACTCATTTCCAAGCATCCCAATAAGATTATCTCAAATAATAGCAATCCAATTAGCTCAGGCAGTTTGAAGTCTCACTTAGACTCCCAGGTGGTATCCCCCATCATTAAATATACTGCTTTAAAATACATTCAGATACCTGTCTAGTGTCTAGAACTAAAGATGCTTCTCAGAATGCAGGTAATATCCAGTCCCTAATATCAACTGCATTTAAAGGAGGAACTGGGGATGAGGAATATCGACACTTGGCACACTTTGCCTCACAGCTTGTGAGCACCTCAGCCTGGTCAGTTCAGTCAGGTCCCCTCTGTCACATTAACACAAGATTTTGAGCCTGCCTGCACTAAGCTAGGAATATTAAAACAAAACATGCTCAATTTGTCAGCGAATTACAGATCCCTTTTGTCCTTCAGGTCTTACTGTCCTCTTGCCGCTGTCAGTACCTTTTCTTCCTTTACTTAATGCAGGGCTTCTATTGAGATGAACTATAATTACTTAGGCAGCTGCCCTATCCTGCTACGGCCTTCAGGCATCTTTCCTGGCTACCACAGATATCTCCTTTAGTTCCCACAGCTAACTTCCGTTCAGAAAATGTTTTCTCTAGCTGGCTTTAAATATAACTAACTTCTTTCATGCTCTAAATACTCAAAAACCTACTGTTCTTGCCTCTAGCTTCCTACTTTATTTTCCTTTACACTTCTATATCCTCTTGGGGAATTTTACTTCTTCCAAAAATCATGAATTTCAATTTATCATATTTTTAAGCTTTCTTTTAAACCCACTCACCTTAGTAAAAAAAAGCTTAAGTATTAGACCATGTTATCACCCACTTGTGAGAGAGGATTGAGGGAAGAATTAGTTGAAGTGGAAGTCAAGCTCTTAATACATGTCAAAAAAGCACAAACTTTTCCTGTCTTACAGCCTTAGTCAAGAGGAGATTTAAAGAAGGCATAGAAAGCACCGACCTGTTTTGTCTTGGGTGTCTGTCTCTTTTTCAGGTCAGCTGTGTAGTCTGAAAGCATGTTCAGTGCTGAGAGAACAGTCAAAACACAAAGAAGCCACAATAATGATACTACTCTCCAGTGTTTTTATCCCCATCATTTGTAAGGCAGTCAAATCTAAAAATATATGGAAGAATCCTAACAGAACTCTGATTTCCCACAATGAAATTGATTAATTGGAAATGCCCTCTTCAACCCAGAAAGGGTGAATAAAAAAGAAAAGTCTTAATAAAATATATATGAAAGAATTTCTCAAATTTGACTGGTCCATTTTCATTCTAATTTGAAAAAAAAAAAATCTGATATAGAGACAAAACACAGACCATTTCAGTCAAATTCATTAAAGAACTGAAAAGTTACCAGAAAATTAAAAAAAAAAAAAAAAAAAAGAAAAAGGATTTTAGGAACCTCTAAAAAAAAGAGTGTGGTGTGTGATACAGGAAAAAGTGCACAAAAATACCAGGGCCTAGATTCACAATTTCTCCCTTTGCAATAGAGAAAAATAACGAAGAAAAAGTGTTCGGATTCAGCAAGATTTGGATGGTTTGGATGATTGGACCTGTAGGGGACAAAAGTACTTCACTTTGAAATAATTATTCTTGAGCCAAGGCTAAAGTCTGTAGGATACTGGGAGAAATGGCTCCATTGCTCAGTTCAGTGACAAAAATGGTATTTGGGACTAATAGAGAAAAGGAAACCTCCAACTTCATATCCATAAAAAAAGTCAAATGCTCTACTTCGTTTTATTACCAAAGAAGAACACAAAACAAAAGTGCTGATAAAGTTAGTGCTGTTCAGCCTCAACCTGAAAACCTGTATTCAGTTCACACTGAAAATGGAAATAATATTACCATAGGAAGAGTGCGGCAAAAGTTGGTATCTGGTCTGAAAAAATCTGAGTTATCTGCATGATTGGGAGGCAGCAGTAGGGAAATGGAAAGTTTGAGATAATACAGCAGATCATAAAATTTAAAAGAGTGACATCTTATAGAAAGTCACATTATGCATGATTATATTATGTATGCAGGAGAGACTGCTGCACTAAAGTGCCAATGAAAGTTATATGTTCATACCAGGAAGAAAATAATCCTTTTCTACTTTTATCTGTGTGTGGTTTTAATCTCAGCCAACTCTGAAAATATGAATTAACTTTTTGGGCTTAAATACATGGTTTCCAAACAGCTACAGTTAAACACCAAACAAACACAAAACCCCCATAACTTAATATCTTCTTGAATCTGTTTAATTGGCTATATATTGGCAATGAATTAGAGCTTCATTATAGCTATATTGTTGAAAATCATCAGATCCCTGCTGAAGTCAATGGGATTATGCCCTTTACCATTTCCACTGTGGAGATGTCTCCCTTTCTCTCTGTACTATGGCTGCTTACGATGCCCGCATGCCAAAGTACATATGACATAATATTTTGAGAAGTGGCCAAGGGGGATCATTTTCTGCTCACAGCGTGTATGACACAGTGGTGGCTGCTGCCTTACTCCTGTTGTTTGTGCTTGCTGCAATCCCACTGCATACACCCCTTGCATGTGATGAAAATCGCCTTGATTCAGTCATTCATCTTCGGTCTTACAAACCAATCCATTGAGGAATGTTACTCTGTAAATTGATGAGGAGCTCTCAAAGAACTATGCCTTTTCATCACCTTCATCATCAGGCCTTTAGGTCTGTAGCTATATGTTCAGAAACACGCTTGCTATTGCTTTGTCATTTATACTGAAAGAGACATGGGCTTGCAGAGGTTGTTTTTTATTTATGAATCCTAATTCCTCGTGCTTGACTCCACAACACCATGCTGTGGTTGCTTCTGTATTTATGTCAAATAAATCTGGACTCTACAACCTGTTTATTCTTGTACTCTCTTTTTATAACTCAGGGTACAGTTTTTTAATTAGATCAGCCTCAGTTCTTTCATTACTTGCTAATACTATCATTTAAACAGCGCAGCTTTGCTGGACCTTGTGATAACTACTGTCAATTTATTGTAACCACCTTGTTTTGTCTTATTTATCCACAACCTCACAAATCATTGACCCAGTCTCTAGTTAGTTCATCTATAATAGTTCAAATGCATTCAAGTTAGCTATATTTTACAGGTGGGTGATGGAATGATCTGGTTTCACCAGACAGATTTTTTCTCATTCCACCAGGCTCAATAAATGACTGTATACAAGTAAATACAAGATTAAAGACGGCTGTATGAAAGAGATGGACAACAAGTGGCTGTATGAGAGGGATGGATATTGAGGCATACAATAACTTCAATTTTAAGAGGCAAGTTCTTGATGCACAGGACATAGGACGTAGGGTCGGTTGGCACGGGAGTTTCTATAGCATTGTGCTGCTGGTGGGAAACGTTTTCTAATGCACTCCCTGGTTTCAATATCATGCTGCTATGTCTCACTCAGTCCCCAGCCCCACACGCCCTGTGAAATTCACCAGCGGAATCCCAGTGCAGAAGAAAGGATGAGGATGAGGAACCTCACATAAGCATGTTTGGGAAGAGACGAGTCTGATTTTTCTCTTCATCTCTTGCAATTTCAAAAGGTATGAGTTCCCTCTATATAGTGGAAATTATTTGCACAATTATTTAGTTTATCTCTAATTGATTATGATATTGCACGTGCGAGAGGTGTGCAACTAGTTGTATTTCTTTGGTATGTGATTGCCTTAATTATGTTCCCCTGTTGTGACACAACTCTTCGCTGGGAACACTGTAAAACTAGGTCTGTGGTTACAGTTGATTCTTCATCTTGATGGCCAAAAGCTTGAAAAATTTATGTTATATCAAAATTAAACAACATGTGATGTTTTCTTGCCAAATCAAAATGCCCTAAAGAAATATTTGGTGGGAACTTCCTGTTTACTTCAGCAGCTATTAGGAACTCATTTTGGTTTCTTCAACTTCAATGCATCTTTTTGCCTCATTCCTTACTCATGTGATAAAGATACTAGTTTTCTATTAGGTTTTCATTACACTGGCATCAACTCATATGTTATGGCTACATCTGTACTAGTAAAAAGAGCTTGAGTCCACTTTCTCACTCCCGGTTCTCGAGGTGCAGAATGCACCCACCAGAGATGAACTTTCTCAACTGCAAAAATGGGGGTCCACAGAGTCCGTACTGAGGATGGTCCACGGGTAACTCCTGAAGCATGTTCAGATGTTGTCAGGGAGAGTATGGACTACTGGCAGAAAAAACTCCAGGTACCATGTTAACTGTTCAGTTCTCTTGATGATCACAGGACACTACCTTACTCTGGCCTTGTTTAATTTGCTCGTATAGGGATAGACTCTGAAAACACGTCCTCTGAAGGTTATACGATACTCAGCTGTAAATAGAAAAAATGAAAAGAGAAAAATGTTTTCCTGCTTAGCAAATATGAAGTACTACATTTTATTCAGAGGTAAGTCTGAGTATTTGGTTCATATATAACCCTTTTAAGCATTTAAAAAAGCTCTTGTTAAAAAAATACTCCAGATGCTTACTACGTAGGTGGGGAAGGATCTTCAATCTTGTTCTTAATTACTGTGGCTCAAATTGATTTGACCTGAACTCTCTCTGCCTTTCAAGTAGAGCAGGATCCACAGGCAAACTCCCTAGCTTTTTGAACTAACATGCTGGCTGACAAATAAGTAATTGTAAGGAGCTGATTTATTGCCCAGCCAGACACAGCTGGATGTAAAATATTAATTTTTAATGTAAGAAACAATTTCCATTTCTTTTACCCATAAAATCCAATAAATTAATCCAAGCACTTACAAATAATTGATATTTCACAATGGAGAGAATTTTTTTTACCACTTACAAGTGCGCCCCTTTTAAAACCAAATGCTTTGAAGAGAAGATGTTCATGAATTTCAAGGCTACAAATATACCTCAGGGCTCTGCTGACATCAAAATAAGCCATAAAAGCAAAAAGCAAGAGTATTTTATGATGCCACTAGGACCCCGAAATATAGCCGTGTCCAAGTTTTATTTTTATCTTATATAATACATGGATCCTACTACAAATTACAAGCTGCGATCCTTCCAGTTCCTTCCTGTAACTCTTTCTCACTTTCAAATTCCCTTTTTCTTCTGAAATTTTACCAGTGTAAGAAAAAATAATAATGAAGGCATCCTGGATGCAGGTATGACTGGTAATAGACTACTGACCTTTTTACCTCCGAGAACTTTCTTCTTCACATGAAGAACAAGAATTCTTCTCAATTGATAATTGCAAGAAAAAACGCCCATCTCAAAGGCTAATTCAGCTCTAGAGTAGGTTACTCAGGGACTTTGTCCAATCTTCATCATACATGACATTTAGAGATATCTGGAAGCACCAAAGGAAACATCTGTCTAGATTACTTTAACTCTACTTGATTTTGATTAAGAAGTGGACCTATGTCCCCCCCACACCTATGATTTACGATTCTATTACACAAATATTTAACCTGACTTCATTATTGGTTGGCAGATTCTGAGATGACAAATCTTCTACTCAGATCTTTCAGAGTCTCTTCTCCCAGGCTGTAAAGAACAACTGTTTCTGTACCACTAAATAAAACTGATCAGGGAAGGTTCTCTTAACACTGAGGCATAGTGTGGCACAGCCCACCTGCATACAGTCAAACTTTCCAATCCTGACCAAAAAGGAAGAAACTGCACCCAAAGTAGATATTGGGAATGATTCTTGCCTTGTGTTAACCACTTACTGTGCTTAGGCAAGGTTTGCTGCAGTGCTACCAGACGTCAGCTGATGTGAGGCCCCTTCTGGAGCACTGTGTCCAGTTCTGGGCTCCCCACTTCAAGAAAGATGAGGAGCTACTGGAGAGAGTCCAGCGGAGGGCTACAAGGGTGGTGAGGGGACTGGAGCATCT
>Ga0181612_183235_pt1 | contig 14778 bp, 7 predicted proteins | sample HoacroProtozoa21_FD_119630 | JGI IMG/M metagenome (GOLD analysis project Ga0181612, IMG submission 119630) | Hoatzin crop microbial communities from Cojedes, Venezuel. Combined Assembly of Gp0051906, Gp0051904, Gp0051908 | reverse complement strand
TACTGATGCATGGGGTTGTTCCTTCCCAGGTGCAGGACCCTGCATTTGCCTTTGTTGAACTTCATCAGGTTCCTCTCTGCCCAACTTTCCAGCCTATCCACATCACGCTGGGTATTTGGATATTTGAGTATCAAAAGGAATCCTGGAAAGAGTATTCACATGCACTAGTACATGAAAATGATTGAATAAATGTTTCTGTTCTACATTTGAGGAAACGCCAGAAAATATATTTCCATGATGTGAATATCATGGTTCAAACGCTTTCAGAAAGATTTTAGGTAGTAAACTCAAACAGTTAAAGTTGGACATATTAGTTGATGAAATTTATAAACTATCATCTGAGCCGCTAAACTTTCTGGACTGTCTGTGTGTTGAGGGATGCTGGGACAGTTCTTGGGGACCAAATGAAAACTAATGCTGTAACCATATTTAAGGAGAGAGAATAGAGTGACTCAAGTAATTATAAAATTGTCTGTCTTGTGTAAATTGTGGACAATTGGAATGGTGGATAATAGAAGTGGCTTTCTACTGAGTTAAGAAAAGTTATTTATAGCCAATAGGCACAGATGTATTGAAAACTGATCTTGTTGAGGTAACTTAGGAAAAAAATTGTCACTGTAATCTTGATTGTTAAAAGTGTTTATGTAATACAGTTAGGGATTTGTAAGGTGTTTTGGTACTGCAAAGTATTTTGACTAAGGAGCAAAACCAATACCAAATCAACAGGTATCAGTTAGGTGAAAACATGATGTGAATTGTGTTCTCTGAGAAACAATTGCTGGAGAAGCATTGCTGAGTGGATGTTTTGCTGGACTGAGCTCTGTGGACTCAGAGTTTTTTAACAGTTTTATCTATGGCATAAAATCACTACTGGTCAATTCACTGATGATGTGAAAGTTGGAGGATCAATAAAAAAGAAGTCAGAGCACTGTACCAAACAGTTTAGAGCCCTCTGTAAGCTGTGTGTAACCAACAATACATACTTCATACAGGGAGGAACAAATACTGCAGACTGCTTTTGCATGCCGTGTGTTATGGCATCAGGATCCTCCTGAACTGATACAGTCCAGTTGTCTGCTGTATGTCAGAACTTCCTGTGACAGAAAACAGTAGCTCTCAGAAAGACTCGCAACTCATTGTGGATCACCAAATGAATGTGAGGATAGTGCTGTGGCCGAAGAAATGCTGTTGGGAATAGTTCCTGTGCTTGGTTAGCACTCGTGATTATTCCTGGACTAGTGCATTGTGGCCAGGCACCAAAAACTCACTGTGGACACTGAAAGCTTAAGAAGGCTTTAAAGAAGAGCCATGGGAATGGCGAAAAAATGCCAAAGCCTCAGGTATGCCAGCATCTGACATAGTGGATAATAAGACTGCCTCTTGGATTGTGTGCGTAGTCCTCGTTCCACTATCATCTCAGCAAGGAGAAGCCAAGCTGGAAGTCAAACTGGAAAAGGTTCTGCTTTTGTAGAAGGGTGACGACACCAAAGGTACAGGCAATGTGTGTGCATCTGGGCATTAAAGACAGTGGGATCTTTCAGACTGGAACACAACCAAAAGTAGATACAGTAGGTGCCTAGAAAAGACAAGAAGGCAAAAGGAGAATGTAAGCAATGACTGTGGGCTGTCTACTCTCATTTAAAAACTAGAGCACTTTGAACAAGATTAACAAATGACTGCTTGAAAACAGATGAGGTTTCTTCACAGTATGCAGAATTAAGCAGTAGAACTCATCATAAGATGTGAATGCACAAAGATAATGTGGGTTGAAAAAGCACCTGAATGAACTTATGAAAAAAAGGCATTGAAAACTCAGGCTAAAATAAAACAAAACAAAATCACCTCAGAATCAGGAAAGTCTTGAGCTGCAGACTGCTGAGGTCTGGGAGAGCATACTATGCTTTCTCTTTTCCCCAGATATCTTCTGTGGGGCCGCTGTCAGAGACAGGGTCAGGCAGACCCTTTATTCTGCTTGCTACAGCTGCAATGTAAAGAGTATGTGTGAAGAAAAGATACCTGTGAACAGAGCATTTTCTGGCTTATCATCCTACGGTTTAATGAAACTCAGTGACTGATGGAAAAAGTCAGATTTGAAAACTGACTAATTTACAAGCATTATGAATTTTCTCAGTTGAGAATGGTGGTGTCATCTTCTATGCTTGCTGGTGAGATCAAGGATGGTGGAATTATTTGTTGTCACTTCCACTGAAGTGTACTAAAGCCTGTCCTCCCACCCTCTCTTGGTCTAGTGTTAAATAGTCAGTGACAGGACAGTGCTTTGTAGATCTCCTGATCCAGGCCCATAGCAAGGCAGAGACATGGCACAACAACCAGTAGATCATTCATTGGATGAGATAACAGCAATGGGATTTCCTTTTCTTATAATGAAAGGAAGCTTGTGCTGTGTGGAAAAGGGAGTTCTGGACAGCATCATCACCAAACTCTGCCCTGCTGACCTGGGATAGTTGGATACAGACCAAAGTGTCTCTTTTCTATTCTATGTCTATGCAGATACTCATTTTCCTTATGGGTTGTATGATGCCTTATACCTTTTATTTGTGGTGGGAGAACCTTTGAGAGATAGCTAGTCTTTGTGAATGGATCCCACCTTTTACCAGCAAGTACTTGCGTAAAAAATCTTGAAGGAAAAGTTGACCATTGAACTGTGTTTCTTGGAAATGGTTTCAGGTTTGAGCAGTTTTGGGTGAATTTCACATAGGAAATAAGCAATAGATACTATCAAAAGTTAATCAAGTGGATTGTGGCATTTCTAACACCACACTGTATTTGTACATTTACATACATTGTACGTGTATAAGCCTGTTTGTTTTTTTGTTGTGGGTAAATGGCTTGAAAGTAATCAGAAACCATTAGTGACGAAACTGAAGCAACAAAGCTTTATTACTTATAATGTCACAGAATCACCAAATCACAGAATCACGAAACGGTTGAGGTTGGAAGGACATCTGGAGATCGTCTGGTCCAGCCATCCTGCTCTAACAGGTCTGCCTAAAACAGGTTGCCCAGAATGGTGTCCAGAAGACTTCTGGGTATCTCCAAGGGTGGAGACTTACACAACTTCCCTGGGCAACCTGCACCAATGCTCGGTCACCATCACAGTAAAAAAGTGTTTCCTGATGTTCAGGAGGAGCCCCCTGTGTTTCAGCCTGTGCCCATTGCCTTTGGTGTTGTCACTGAGCAGCACTGGAAAGAGCCTGGCTCTGTCCCCTCTACACTCTCCCTTCAGGTAGTTATATACCTTAGTAAGACCGTTCCTGTGCCTGCTCTTCCCCAGGCTGAACAGTTCCAGGTCTCTCATCCTTTCCTTATATGTGAAATGCTTCAGTACCTTAATCATCTTCATGGCCCTTCACTGGACAATATAATGTGAAATATGCAGCAAACTTCTATGTGAGATGACTTATGGAACCTGTAAAGCAGATTATGGGAATATAATTATATAAAAATGAAGCTCTTGCTCTTGAAAGGCAACAGAAATTTACATATATATGCAGCATGTGTGTGCAAGCATTTAACACAAGTGTAATGGAAAAAATAAGTCTTGAGTTAATTACAAGATTTTATGAATCTGCAAATTAATAGATGATAAAATGTATGATTTACACTCAAACCCATACATTAGAATAAAAACATTTTGCTGATCTGTAATCAGACTACTAAACTGCTTACATGCACAGATTTAAATTTTGATTAATTTTGTGTGAAAGAAGAACTAATGAGCTGAGAACTAGTTATTTTGCCTCATACTGCAACTAACCACAGCAAATTATAATTAGTAGTCTGGCATTCTGGAACATATATATAGCAGAAAATCACAAGTTTTCTCATCTGTAATATCACTAGTTTTTATGAAACATCTATAAATCCTATATTGTTCAGTTTATTGTTAATTATTGCATTAGGAACATATTAACATTAAGTGATGTGATTGTCATTGTCTGAACCTTCCATGCCATTACGAATATTGTCCTTTAACTTTTTGTTTGAAGGTGTGCAGTGATTTTGGATTTTTGCTGGCCTGCAGTGTGCCTGTTTAGTTCAGATTTTATTTATTTTGATTCGTATATAGTTTCTTGGGTCTTACGGAATAAGCCACCATTAAAATCTGAATAATCTTCTTTTTCTGTTGCTCACTTTCACAAACAATAAGATCTTATTTGAGCTTGGGGTTGTATTCCCTTCTCTTACTGTGTAAGGAGGCTGTGAGTAACAAAGTAAAAAGAAATACCTTTTACCATCCTATCAGGAATAAGTGCAAACGCTTGTTTCTATACATTTAAATTATCCTTGAAGGCAACTAAGGACAAAGCAAGCTTGAAACATACTTTAGAGACTAGAAATGAAGATAATTCTAGACATCTATGATAATCTTAAAAGCTAAGGCAAACAAAACTGTATAGAAGAATATGAAGTGATAATGGTGAGGAAAAATAAGATGCTGAGGTTATTTAAAGTATCTGTTAATATTCCCCATAAGATTAAGAGAACAATAAACAGGTTATGTGGCCACAGAATACTATACACACTGAATGATTACAAGCTGCTTTGGAGGAAGATGCAGGTGTTCATCTCTATTGCAAATAAGGCCATTAAATGGTAAAAAGTCTGGTAGATGGAGGTGACAATACTAGAGAACATATGGCTATGAGAAATTAAATCCTCCGTGTACACATTCTGAGCCAGAGGCAACAATATTAAGAGTAGAAACTAGACTATATTGCTGATCTTAGCATCAAGTTGTTTGATGTATAAGACAGGCAAAGATCCTAACAAATACTGTTGATGCAAATAGTTCACAAAGGGAGATTTAACTAAAGCTTTCAGAAGCTCCAAACCTGTGGGTAAAATCACTATGCTTATTTCCCAGATGACAGGAACTGAGACATAAAAATGGAAGTTACTGGAGAAAAAAAAATCAACTTGTTCCAAGAAGACACTTTTTTTCACTTAGGAAATGACAACTGCTTGAGGAAGCCGTATTGGATCAAAATTGCTGGTGCAAAGACACAAAGATCAATTTGGAAGAAACCAAAGCTGGCTCTCAGGAAAGAAAGAGAAGGAATTAAATAGATGGTCATCATAAGCATCCATGACATCACAAGGCGTATTCAAGTGCAACCTGTGTGAGTGTGATAGGACAGCTATTTTTCATCTCTGCAGCCCACGAAACATCATGTGACCAAGAAATAATGTGGTTAAGAATTAGGAATTGTGCAACTTGGGGGGTCCTGGAGCTAAAGCATGATACATTTTTTATTGGTGTGATTCCAACAGATCAATAAGCATAGCGGTAATGGCAATTGGGCTTTCATGCTCCACCAGGTTTCTGCAATCTCTGGTACAAAATACCGATCACTGTCTCAGTAGGGATTGGTATTTGGAGTTAGTATTTCAAGAAAAGATGAACAATCTCTATATAAATAATGAGATTTCACTGAAAAGTACTTTTAGACAGTCAGCTGTATGTTTTGCTAAGGTGTTTTAAGAGAAGGAGTACAGCCTTTATTAGTATTTGTTGAACAGATTTATTTTTCCTGGTACTGGAATATTACTGAAGATGAATAAACAAGTTCATTTTCTTAAAAAACCCCAATAAAACAACAAAAACCCCTGACCCTCCCTAGTCTTTTCCAGAAGAACCAGTAAATTATTATTGGCGTATTTGGCAGTATTGAAGAGGAACAAAGATCAGATTATATCAGACTTTAAGTGATTCACAAAAAGATGTTGGATGTCTTTAAGATGGAAAGTTATTCAGGATCGTGTGGTGTTTAACACTGTTTCTGTTTTTTATGTGTATGGAGAATATGTGGAGAGTTTGGCATTTCCAGAAATTCTCTGCTAAACTGGTAAGCAAAACCTTTGGAACTTCCAGGTGGTGGAATCACTGGCTGTGAGTGTGAGAAGTTTATTTCCTGCAAGAGCAATGCATGTTTGAAAAGCCATTTCTGGTTGTAATTTCATTGTTTTAAAATTAATTGTGAAGACATAATTGGCTGCAAAATGAAACACAAATTCGGCCCCTTTGACATCAGCTGTAAAGCACTGAATAACAGCCAGCTGCAATCAGCTCTGCACACAGAAGTGTGTGGATACTAGTTTGTAGGTCTAAAATAGAAAAGTATTTTGAAGTAGATCTTCACACTGCAGAGGGTCAGAGTATTTAATCTATAGCACTCGTTATGCAGTACGATTTAAAGTAAAACGTTATGTATTTGACCATTTTGAACATACATTAAATCTTTTACTGAACATCTTTTGTAATGTTTTTTGTCTGTGGAAGAGAAATAAATCTCGAGTTCCTTGGTAGACCAAACACACACCATAAACCCAGAGGGCAGCTGGCTGAAAATTATTGTAATTTTCAGATCTCTCTGTATAGGAACCCAAAGTTCTGCTACAAAATTTAGTAAACAGTCATAAAAACACAATGATGCCAATTGTATTACGGAAACAAAGGAATTCACTGAGTGACTGAACTTACTGTCAAGGACAGCATGTGAACATCCTATCCCAGCTTTCTACTAAGGCGATGTGTTTTGATGTGGCCCTTTTGAACTCCTCCATGTCTCTGCATGATTAAACAAGAACAATGGCAGAAAATGTCTTTGGAAGCTTCCAAGTTGCTGGGAGACGTTGTATAGTTTTCCAGATGCTGTGACCATAGCACATGTGGTCACAGCATAGCAAATGTGCATTTGTTGGGCTAATCTAGAATTACAGAACAAAGATGGGAACAGGAATGGAGAATACTTTCCAACAAGATTTTTACAGTCGTTCCTTTTCTGCTTTTGCTTTGTGGACATTAGAACAGGGAGAATTTTCTTTTTTTCTGGAAATTACTAAACATATTTCAAAAAGTAGAATACAAGCAGTTCATTTTTGGGTAAATTTTCTAATGTAGATTTTAAAAAAAGACCTTTTTTTGTTTTGTTATAACATATGCAGAGCTGAAATCCTTTTCTGCTCAAAATATTTTCAGAATAATCTCTTTAGTACATCACATTAGGTTTAATGTTGTTTGGGGAACTCTGAGTCAGCTTGTTACTTCTTCAAGTACTTAAATTTATAGAGGAAACTCATCTATGGCTGGTATTAACAGTGGGAAGACATTCTCTCAAGATTCCCCTGGGATGGCTTTTGTGTTCTATTACCAAGTATGTAACACAACACAGTGTAAAATCAGTGTAAGATTTCTAATTCAGCAGCAAATAATTTCACAGAATCACACAATGTTAGGGGTTGGAAGGGACCCCTGCGGATTGTCTAGTCCAAACCCCTGCCAAAACAGGTTCACCTAGAGCAGGCTGTACAGGACCGCATCCTCGTGGGTGTTGAGTATCTCCATAGAAGGACACTCCACAGCCTAACTCCCAGGTCCCTCTCCACAGGGCTGCTCTCCAGCAGGTCCGCTCCGAGCCTGTACTGGTGCATGGGACTGTTCCTTCCCAGGTGCAGGACCCTGCACTTGCCCTTGTTGAATTTCATCAGGTTCCTCTGCGCCGAACTCTCCAGCCTGTCCAGGTCTCTCTGAATGGCAGAGAATGGCCTCCTCTCTACCTTCTCCATGAGAAGGAGCAAGAGCAAGATTACAGAGAATACAGATAGGCTGTGGATATAATTACAACAGGGATGGCAGGAAAATGCAGAGACACCTAAACTGTAACTGCATAACTCAGGATCAGAAGCAGTGCAGGACAGCCCGATGTAGAAGCAAGAAAAACCATATTTGCCCTATGCAGTGCAGATATAGCCAGTCATTTCAAGCTAGCATGGAAACCACTGAAATTTTGCATGGTGTAGACACTGTTCTTTATTCAGTGTCCTGGAAACAACTGCATAGGGAATCAATTTGAATTTCTTCAATGAGACCAATGATGTTTCAAGCAGTTTTAATTGTCCATTGGCTCTCTGAGCAGACAAGGTATGCCTAAGACATAGGGAATATTCATAAAATGTGTGTGAACATTTGTTAATAAAACTGTACTGAGGATGTGTAAATTAAGACTAGTCAAAGAATTGCAACTTGGCCAAAACTGGACAAGGTCAAATAAATGATTGATCCCTAAAACTCAAACAGTTCTGCTTGCACATAACACATCTCTGCTCCAAAGTATAAACTCATGATCATTGTCATGGCAACAAGTATAAGACAACGTGTAAAATTTATCTTTTGAGAAACCGAAACTTAAAATTAACAAAACCAGACCCAGCAGACAAGGAAATTCCAACCCTAGTGGTTTAATTTTAGAAAAGTTACAAACAAATTGAAAAAACATCTTATAATGGAAAATGTCAGAATTTTCTTGCATATAATGCCTCTAACATGTCAGAAGATCTGAAGCTAACTGTACTTCCAATCTCTGCAGCATATGACTAAGTGACAGTAAGTTTTTGATGCTATACAAAACACAGTAATTTTCCTTCCAAGTTTTGAATTACAGTGCAGAATTTAACATTGTTATTATTTGATGCTTATTGTATCTCATTGTTTGCCGTAACTTGGGTATAAATTTGGGTCAAAGAGAATCACTGACTCCAAAAGGATAGTTTGTATATTTTGTTGCAGGAAAGAGTAGTAAAGGTGAAAGCAAGATGAAATTTCAATGAAGAAAAAATATCAGTTGAAATAGAACAACAGTGTACTCCTAAGGGACAACACAGCAGATGAAAATACGAGACTTAAGAAGGAAGATAATTTAGTTTGGAGTATTTAACCTTTCTTCTGCACATATCAAATGATTTTTATAAAAAAAACAAAAAAAACCCACCCAAAAAATGTGTCTTAGCTGATATTACCACTTTTACATCTAGGAATATTTTCACCAACTTGTATCTGTTCGGAGACATATTTAAAATAGCAGAGGGTCACATCATACACTCTTAAATCCTGTATTTAATTGCACTCTTCTACTCCCAGCCTGCGTATTTATTGGGTCAAAGGTCTCCTCCAGCATATAATACGTTATGTTACAAAGTTTCTCTTTTTTAAAAAACAACACAAATTACACAGAGGAATTTGCATCCAAATCACACCACTTCAATTGGTTTAAATTAATTGCAACTAAAAAGGACTCATCAAAAATGTGAAACTAACACTAATATTCAGCTTTTAGTAAGGTACTTGTGTCATTTTATTTTCCTATGCACTGAAGTAACTTAAGGACCTGTAGAATAAATCTTTGGCCTTTATTTTGTAACTGACTAAAGGGATTTTTCTGAGAGAGAACAGAAGTTACACAGCAATTTTCCCTTGGGATATGCTAACGCTAATCAATATAATGTTCTTTTTTAAATAGAGGGGGAAGGGCTGAGAGCTCTCTTGCCACTTATTTGCTGTACAGTTTTGTCTTTGTGAACATACGGAACAATTTAATTATGAAGTAGCATCAGACTATTACAGAATTAATCAATTAATAAATAAAAAGGACTTTCAGTGATATCAATCAGGCCTTGCAGCTCAGCAAATTTAAAGGAGTACAATTAGCATCCTAAGTAATTACAAATAAGTGACATAAATCAGATAAGCTTCTAGTGCGGTTTTAGTAAATCGAGCCATAGATACTAGCATGAGAAGCTTCACAGCCAAAGTACACTGCAGCAAAAATATCCGAGCACAGAAACCTTGAATCATTAAATCAGATTCTGACAATTTGTTTGAAACCTGAAATAATACGAGAATAGATTGCTAACGTGAAGTAAGATTTCATACTTTCCCTTTAGTGTCTTACAGACACCTAGAATACAGTGAAGCTCTGTTGATCTGCATCATGTAAACACGAGTTTAGAGCTTAAGCAAATGACCGATCTTCACCAAACGTGACCAAAAGTGTGAATAACAGATATACCTGGTGTAAAAGACCATTGCAAGGAAAAAAAACCACCTAAATTTTATGTCAAAGATCAAGTAGGATTTTTTTTTTCAAAATTATTCACAAAATAATCAGTTTTGAAGGCAGGAATCAACTTCTTAATTCCAGATTATATCTAAACCAGAAATATTCTGTTTGAAGTGCAAAACTGGATATAATTCATATGTTTCACACATTTACATGTAGAAGGTAGTCAGCATTGGCTTGGACATTGTATGGCAATGACATTGCCAGTTAACCAGTATTTCAGTTGAGAATTTTCAGTTAATATTCCAGTATGTATTTGAAGGTTTTTGGTTCAGAAAACATGGCAATATCCAGCCTTGGCTCTCTATCAAGATAGAGACAGAAGCGTCCATTTTGAAAATAAGCTTAAGCAAAACTAGGTCTTAGCAACATAATGTGCGTACTGTAATATTAGCTGTTGGGAAACGAGAAACAAAGGAATACTTCTGTCTCTGAAACAGTACTTTTCAAGCTGCATAATGGATGTACAGCAACAGAAAATACTGACAGAAATAATTTTTTAAAGAGTATCTGAAAAAGTCACCAGTGCCAAGTGAAATGTATAAATTTAAGACTACTAGCAGTGAAACTAATCTTACACACCTTTTTTCATGTCAGTGCTATGACCAGAACTATTACCATACATATTCTCAAGGGCTTCATGAGATAAACAGTAACTTACTGTCTGTAGCCTGAGAGAGCAAGTGAAATCCTTTCATGTAGCTGTTTCTAAAGCCTATTGGGTAAGTAATTTTGCAAAAGATGCTGTAGAGATAGTTTTGAAAAAGAAGTCTGGTGCATTGGGAATAGTTCCAGGCTGATTTTTACGGAATCTAAGTGTGAAATGGTGGTCACACTGACATCAGCAGCAAAATGTGTATTTAATTCTAAAGGATCTTCAGCTTTAGCTGAAGACTTCTTCCTCCACAGCATGACCAATATGAGCAGTAAAAATGTACATCTCACTCCCGTCTATATCAAACGTGAGACTTCAAAACAGTGCAGATATGACTATATTTTAGAGGAAAAGATAACTGTTTCTCCTTGATTTCTGGTGAACTTGTCAATTAAGGTTAATTCTAATGGCTTTTTGTACTGCATTCAAGTTGTGGGCAAAGTTCTCACACAGTAAATGAAACTTCTGATTTCTTTAACTGCTCTCCAGATACTAAAGCATTTTTGTTGCTACAGAAAATTCAGTCAGCAACTCAGAGCTGAAAAGACTCATTATACAGTAATAAAACCCACGAGATGATTCTTTAAGAAGTTTTAATATCCAGACTTTCAGAAATCTAGGAAACAGCAAACCAACTACAGGTTTGACACTTGTTGGTGCATGGTGTCTAATTCACAGATGAGGTCTAAGAGCTCTAAAAAGGCACTATTATACTTCACATCTAATAAGTATAACATTTACCTCAAGATGTCATTTGAAATATTCTCTAAAACGTACTGCTATAACTTTACTACTATGGCCTTTTACTGAATTATGGGACTAATGTATTCCACACGTTCATGGTATTCTCTTTTTCAAATACTAAAAAAAAAATAAAATAATACTTTCAGGTTTTTGAGGTAGAGTTAATTTCTGAAAAAATTGCCAAGATGTTCTGCAGATTTTTGCTGGTGCTGCATTTTAGTAGCAGAAGCAAAAAAAGATTTTTCAACAGTTTAGTGGAAAATCAATTACAAATTATGTGAGGCACCTACAAAATTTTCCACAGAAATGGGAACACATCCATTCATTTTCTGTAAAACAAAATGGCACAGTTCCCTGCAAATTTCTTCCCATTTTTCACCTCGATTTTTAAATAGACTCGATGATATTCTTGTTTTATTTGGGCTTAAGACATCTTTTTACAAGACAGTTTTGTTTGTTTTTCGTGTGATGTTTTCCCATTTCACTTAGGTGGTAATTTTACTTAAGTAATACCCATGAAATCTATTAACTCCAGTCTTTCTGAAATTGGGTTAACCTTTACATAGAATACCATACAGAGATTTTTGGATATCTGGACAACACAGCTTGTTTGAATATTCATTCAAAAAGGAAAAAAAAATTAGACTCCATGCAGTTTTTCTTGTTTGCTTTTTTTATCACGGCGTGGTGGAGATCAGTAAATTTGAAAGAGGCAGATAAGAACTTTGTATTTCAAATTGCCAGAGAAGTAGAAAATTATCTGTAAACATGGAAATACATTTAAGTACCTTGTCTGCCTGAAGAAATTCTATTCATTCAGATAATATCCTATTAACTTTCATAGCCTTTTTTCAAATAAATAAAAATTCATTTTAATTGTAATTGGAGTCCATATAAGCAGAATAAAAAACTATCTGCAAATTCAAGTCAATACCTCATACGCATAGCGCTGGTGTTGAAGATATTGAAGTCCCTGGCTCTACCAGCCTAGAACCACCTCTACTTGTATTGGTGGGGTAGTTTTAGAGCAGAAGTTCCACCTGAGAAGGACTCACAACACCCAGTCACAAGATACATAGATGTACACTAGATATATTCGTAATGTGAATGCAAACTAGATATAGCCCTTGTATGGTATGAGCAAATTAGAGGCCTTTCTCCCCTTCTCTCTATCACAGGCAGTTTCAGGCTTTATATGTCACAGGCATGAAACAAAAAAAAATCCAGATAGTTCATATGCTATATGACTTCATATTTTGAAAACAAGACATTTGCATTGACAGATTATTAGCTTCCATCATGACCGAAAGGAAGGAATTGCCCTGGTGCTTTACAAAATTGATTGATACAAAAGCAGTTCTCCAAATCATAGGAAAATAAGTCTGCATATTAGGCAATGAACACAGCATAGTCTTCACAGCTGGTAGCCTGCTCTTATAGCTCCAAGTCTTCAAGGACTGGAGAGAATATGAACTGTCACTTTCAGCCCATTTCCTCTACTAGCAAAAGTTAACAGTTTCCTCTGAGGTTTTATTTACTGCACCCATTCCTTGCCTAGTGTAAACACTGAGGTTTTCACAGCCATCTTCAGAGCTTGTTGTTTGAATATTCGCACTTTGGGTGACTTCTTCTCAGTAATATTCCTCCAACACTTGTATCTTAATTCTGTTCTGAAAAGAACAAAAGCCATAGACCTGCCTTTCTTCAGAAAAAAAAAAGAAAGGAAAGAAAAAGCTCTTGTTAACTCCAGACAGAATGAAAACAACCTTTTTGCCTAGACGTCTCAAAATGATGCTGTGCCTAAAATTTCCTTCTCCAGATCATCTTTCATATTCCGCCTTTCCTATTCTTTCATGTTGCTATATCATTGACGCAAGCCCTGATCATCCCACACGGGGATTCACTTAATCCAACTATGACCTCCTAAAAATTTATCTAATCTAAATTTCCTGCTTTTGTTGTCTCTATATTTATAGTTAGGGTACATAGACAGGCATGTTCAGAGACAGATTCATCCCAAGCCAGAACAGAGGACTCCAATGGCAAAGAGACATGCAGAGCCTGGATGTGAAGATCTGCAATAAAGCCCAACCCAAATGTTATGCCTGGGTTCTGGAAAGGGGAAACAGATTAACATTATTCATACTGATTAGAAAGAAGGCAAAAGGGATTAAAAGGGAAAAGATTAAGAGTCTTTGTTTATTTGTGTCACATTTGAGGTAACTTCTTGAAATCAGTAGAAAGATCTTAAAGAGAGAGTAATTACAGTTAATAAAGTGAAGGATGTTTTAAAATATCTAGCTGGAGTGTGACCTTAATACTCTGGAACCATTTTTAAAATTCATTTTTTCATATAAGTAGTATTTGGGGATATTATAACAATTATCATCACTATCCAAAGCACAACTACTACAAATCACCTCCCTCTTCCAGTTCCTTTCTATTGATATCCAATGCACAGCCATTTTTAAGCTGGAAAATAAGCTCATGTAGCTTTCAGGAGAAAATGTTTTAGTTATTTGCTAGGCAACAATATATATAGTTTCTCTTAATGTTTTTATTTAATCACTGTAACTGGCATGTCTCCTGTGTCCTATCACTGAAACTGTGTCATTAATCTGGAAAAGGTCAACCACACAGTAATATTTAAAATTGACTTAAGCACAGTTCAGTTATATTATTCTATAAAAATTGTGAGGCACATTCAGCACACAGAAGATCCATCTAAATCTTCTTTTATCTTTCCTCATTACAAAATTCTCATGGATTGGTGTGTCCCAGAGTGTCTCTCTTATGGTTTCTGAGTTTAATGCACTTCTAATTCACTGTGTCTCTTTCAGTGGTTCTATTTACGTCTCAAAGCCTTGAAATAACACAGTGTTTTGGTAAGGAGGCCTTTATTTTTCCTCCATCCAGGAGGATATTGAGGCTGTGGATCTTTAGATGATCTCTGCAAGTCTGACTTCAGGGAGGAACTTCTGTCCATGTTCTCACTCGGACAATGTCAGGACTAATAAGTGCACAGTCATCTGTAACAGTTCCAGTTATTAGCTATTTAGAAGAATGAAAGCTTGAGAGAAAACAATTCATAAAGCAATGAAGAGCTTCTATGCAGATCTAGTGTATCAGGCAGGCAATCATCTTCTACATGAGGAAGCCATATCTAAGTATTGGAGAGCCTGATCATGGAATGGATCCTCCTACAAGTTAGGCTAAGGCACATGGAGGACAGGGCAATCTCTCTTCCCTCACCGCTGGAGTGGATGGACCACAAGACAGGAACTGGGGGAGCAAAGTACCTTCCACCCTAGGAGAAGATCAGGTTTGTGACCACCTGAGGAAACTGAACATACATAAGTCCATGTTCCATGAGGAAGGGGCTTTTCTTTTTAGGGGGCTGTCACTACTCGGGGCAGGTTTTTTACCATGCTAATTAGAATAGTTCACTCATAGTTCAAG
>Ga0181612_167911_pt1 | contig 14778 bp, 9 predicted proteins | sample HoacroProtozoa21_FD_119630 | JGI IMG/M metagenome (GOLD analysis project Ga0181612, IMG submission 119630) | Hoatzin crop microbial communities from Cojedes, Venezuel. Combined Assembly of Gp0051906, Gp0051904, Gp0051908 | reverse complement strand
ATTCATGTGTGGCAGTAGCGAGACGTTAAAATGGAATGCGGGGAGGCTGGGGGTTGGCGTGGCGGGGCAGAGAGCAGAGCAGAAATTTTCAGGAAAAAAATGTGGGAGAGGGGGTAGGAGAGGTTCCACATTTTCACTCTTGCTTGTTTCCCTGATCTGACCTCTCCTGACTCCCAGCATGTCTTGTTCCTCATCCCGGCTCTCTCAGTAACCATCCTTGCTCACAGGAGTCCTCCCAGCTTGCAGGGAAAGCTGACTTTAGCCCCACACCATGAGAAGACCCAAAATATACAGCTACACAAGCCACAACATGATAGAGGAAAAAAAAAGGACCCACATCTTAGCATTTGACCCCTACGAGTTTAATTCTACCTCTGGTTGCAAGAAAAGGCCTTTTCTCTTTCTCTGTCACATCTCAGTCACTCTGTGAACAGCTGCTCATATTTCTTCTTTCATGGGGCATGCTCTTAAAAAACAGGTTCATATGCACTATGTTGATGTGCAGCTCCAGCATCTACCACCTCCTTTCAGCTGTAGAACCAGATTCCATATTCAGGGAAAAATTCTTCCTGCTCCCCTGCAGGTATCAAGGGAATCCAGAAAGAGAAGATGGTGCGGGTCCCTTGTACACTTGGGACATGACCGTAAAGGAGCAGGGCAAACTCAGCAGTCTCCACCTTTCCATCACATGCCATATATGACAGGAGGGCTTGTCAGGTCAGCGTAGAAAGAGGGGACCAGGAGGGAAACACAGTTGAGGTGTCCAGGAGTCCTTCACCTTCTGCCTTGACTTAGGCAAAACTTTTCCGTTTAGAAGGTGTCTATGGAGAATAGACACTTTGTTCAATAAAAGGCCTCCTGTTTTCCATTTGTAATGTGCATTTTAACAGCTTTAAATTGCTCTGCACATTAGTCAGGTGCATAATTAATAAATAATAATAATAACTTGATGCCGGCTCCATCTGTCATCTGCTGGAGAGCTTAGCCCTCTGTGTGGTTTGGTAATGCTCTCAGCACTTACCAGTCAGACACCATCAGGCCACCCTGGGACTGGTGGTAAGAGACAGTCTGGGCAGCACAGGGAGGGGGTTTGTTGTTCAAAAGGCTGCTAGATTTATTTAGTATCATATAAAAGCCCTTAGAAAAAAACTTCTTCCTTTCTCTTAACTGCCTGCCAAGAAATCACTTGGGGGAATGGGGAAAATGCTCTTTAAAAGGCTATTAAATGTTATTGTTAAAAGAAAAAGGTGCCCATAATATAATGCCTTCCCCAGAGCAGTTCTTTCCTCTCCCCAGAACAGCATCTCAGCTTTCTGTTTGTTTTGCACTACCAAACCGAAGTTGACACAGTGGCTCCTGATAAATCGGTGCTTGAGATCATTGCCAATGCTAATAGTTCTCCAAAAGGAGACTATTTGGTTTTATAATTGCAGCAGCAGCTACATCAGGCACTCACAAAACAAAGAAAACTAACCCTTTCAGTATCTCAGAGGAAGACAACTCCATTGTCCCTTGAAGTATTTGGGTGAGAAACTTCATTAAATAACACCAAACTTCTGTTTATTTATTACTGCATGTACAAGTAGAGTGATTGCATTAACTCTAGGCAAGGGCTGATCCTGTGAAGATGGACGTTTGCAAGAATGCTTCTTTGCACTGATCAGGGTTGCCCAAGGTCGTGAGCATTACAGACTACTAGAGACCAAAACTTCAAAGCAAGCTTCTAGTCTTATTTTTAACCGTTGCCTCCCTCTGTCCTCATGTCTGGGGAAGTCTGAGTCTGATCTAAGGCTTGTATTCCTGGCCAAATCTATAGTAATCTAGTAAGCTACATACCGAATATAGTAATCTAGTAAGAGATACACCAAATCTAGTAAGCGATATACCAGGGAGATAATTCAAACTACTACGAGCACTGCTGAACTCACCAGTAAGACAGCACGCCTGGAATTTGTAACATTTGGCAGGTTTCGGCATCTGACATGTATGTGCATAAGCATGCAAATAGTACAGATATACCTACACAAAATCTAGAAAGGGTTTTTTCCTCCTAGTCCCAGAATGCAGTGCCCATCCTACAGCAACTGGTTGAGCTAGCACTGGCTCCAACACTTGACTCAGACTGGATCTGAATTTATTGCACTGGTTTTAAGCAGACCAGGAACTATAGTAAAAAAACCAAAAGGCCCTAATTTCACACCCTTGGCACTGATTTGACAACAGGCAGATCTTTTTCAGCCCTGGTGTTGCTGTCTTACTGACAGAAAAGTAAGAAGGAACTGATTTTTCAATTATTTGGTTTCAAAAGCCTAGTAATGTTTGAGTCGGCACTTGCTGTACATACAGCCCCCGGGTGCCTCACAGCTTTGAGGATCAGTGTTGAACGTGAAGTTATTACAGTGGGTGGGGAAGAGGGAAGCAATCATTTTAGAAATCAGTTTGACAGCCAGCACTCTGAATGGCAGTTACCAGCAGCTGTCCTGGCTTTGAACTCTAACAGGTTTATTTTAAAAAGTTAGATCAGGAATATAAAGTCCCAAACCCACTTTCAGCTTTTTTAATAAAAATTCAAAGCAAAGAGCTGTCATAGCCCTGAGTAAAAGCAATTGAAAGAGCTACAGTTGGCTACAAGTCTGGAGAATGGAAATTTTCTTGTTAAATTTCCAGTAGCATTGGGAAGAAAATAAGCAAACGGGAAGGGAAAAAGCCAGGAAACCTGGAGTGGACAAAGGGTCAAGAAGAAAATAAGAGGGACTAGTTCAGTTTGTCATTTTTAGAGGACATACACAGTTACCAGCATGCTGAGCACCACTTGTGTATGCAGTAATACTGCTAATATTCATAGACTGAAGTGAGCAACTTCTGGCAGCCCTTGTACCCTCCAAAGGTGTAAATGGACTGTTCCCATTCCAGTGCCACAAGAAAACCACAGATAGACCCTCTATCAGCCACCAGGATGCTGGCTAAAGGAAGAAATCCCAGCCTGATCTCAGAAATCAGTCTTGCTTTCTCCTTCCCTACCCATCACAGTGGCTCGCACAAAGCAGAGCAGCGCGAGTGAAACCCTAGGGTTACCCTTTAAAAACTGTTATTTTTTATTTTACAAACTTTAAACGGGAATTTTTATTACTCCCAAATAGTGTTTTAAAGTATAAACCAATCCTTTCCAAGCTGCCTTGGGCATACACTGCTGAAGCTTTCAGATGGAAGGCACTCTTGCAGGCGGTGCTTCCTAGTCCTGCCAGGAGTTGGAGAGGGGGCAAGGAAACCTCCAGTGGAAAACAAGAGGAGCAGAGGTCCTGTAGGACAAGAAGATGATGAATTCCAAGGGAGCAAGAAGGGCAAAACATCAGAGGAAGAGATGCTGGGTTAAGGAACCAGAACGGCAGTGGAGGGGAAAGTCTTCTGGGAAAACAGAACAGCAAGAGAAGTGAAGCATAGCAGAGGAAAGCGCAGAGCAGCAGAGCCATAGGACCAAATCTGTAGATAGTTCTTGAAATCCTGGAACTAAAATTGCAGTAAAAGGAGAATAACATAAATACAGGGAATCTGAGGGAAGGTTATATCTGATAAATTACAATATGAAGATTACAATCAGGAAAAATTTCTAAGACAGGCTTTTCCATATGTCAGAACTCCAGTACCATCACAAACTCCTTGAGATTCACTCTTGCTGTTGAAAGTCACAGTCTGCCATGTCTAGGTATTCTTCAGTGTCTATGTATAATATTCACTGGGTTCTTCTACTAGGCTCACCACTGGTATCTGGGCCATCAAGAGTCAGAACTAAATTGAGCAGTACTCCTGGATTAGAGCAACAAAAGCTCTTATTTCACTCCCTATTTTTATCTACCCAGTTTTCTCAAACTTTCCTCTTTCGAGCTGTTGTTTTCTAAGGTTTGTCTGTATGTAAAGGTCACTGGTTTTGGAAGCTTCAGCAGAAATGATTCAAATTCAAGAAAAGGCAGAAAGAAATGTATATATGTATCTATAAGCAGAAAAAAAGTCCTGCCTTTAGTTTTTTTTCAAACAGATGTGGAACCAAACTAATCACCAAAGAAAGATGGATTCTGAACTGAAAATTAACTTTGTGAGGGAAAAGTGTGTTTAAGTATTCATGTCACCACTGGCTTTGATTTGACCAAGTTATAAACCTATTGTACTATAAAGCATGTTCAGTCTGACTCTTTACTAACCCTTTAAAACTAGGTGTTACAGAAGAATCCATTTTACCACCACTTAGGATAGCAGCCAAAGAACGACACATGTCGTCATCCTGAAAGAGCTCTAAGTGAGCTGACGCAAATATTGCTGACGGTGAAGCCTCGGCAGCACAGGGTGCAGTACAGGCCTGACAATCCACTTGACTCCTTGGATGGGTTTCACAAGTCATGCCTAGGTCTGCGCTGCCACTGATAAATGTTGTTGTAGGCATAAACTAATGAACTCCTGGCTGAAGATCAGTAGCGACAGCACAGAGATAGAGTTTGCAACTGAGCAAAGAGTATGTTGGCCGCACTGGCAGGTTCACTACAGGGCAGAGTTCATGTTACCTGCGTAGCCCAGCTCTTGAGCTTTGCGGCTCTTGGTTCTGACTCTGACTTGACTTTGAGTTCAAGTCAAAGATTACATCTGCAGTGATCTTTTGACCTTATATTTTTGTAGTGTTAAACAATGGATTCAAAAGAGAACTTCTCTGTCTGTACCATATGTATGAATCTATAAATGGTTATCTATCTAGATACAGACCTAAACACAAGGCTAAGGAAGACACCAGCACATGTACAGCAGATTATAGATAATTGCTGTTCATTTACTGATCCTTATCCCTCACAGAACTGTGTAAGTTAACGAGCTCTGAAATATGAGTTTCAAAAAACTTTCATTTCAATAATAATATACACCCTCGGGCTCCTATTAAACTTTTTTGCAACAATAACACCATTCAAACTAACATTCATATGTGAATTACAGTGATACTGCACCACAGGAAAATGCAGAGAAAATTAAATAGAAAAGAAAGCACAATTTTTAGTCCGCTAGCTATCTTAGCCACATTCGAATTAACAGGCAACTCTTTCTAGGAATAGGTGAATGGCCTCCAATAAAATCAGAACCTGCCTGGCCTTCTCCCATCTACTTGAAAGGAGCAGTTGGAAAACAGAAATATCACAGGATTTAGTTCTCAGAATTTCTGCCCTAGCTCAAAATGTATCAAGCACTAACCTTCTTGAGTGACTTTCTGTCAGATTCTTAATCTCGTCACACTCCTAAAGATATACACATACACACACACCCCCCCTCACACTGCTCGTCATCAGAATTTGCACCTGTGATCCCAAGGCTGACCTTGACCCAAGCCTGTATGTGACCCAAACAGTACAGACTCATTCACTAAACCATGACGTTTCCAGCTTCACCCTCACTTGCATCGAAGCCAGATCCAGTGTTGCTACAAACGTTGTGCAGATATCTCTCTCAGGAAATCCCACACCTAAGATTTTCAGAAAGATCTGACAATGCAGATGGGTGAAACTTGCCCTCCCAAGTCAAGCAGGGCCTGATTTTTATAGTTCTCTAGCAACATGAACAAGTAACCTAATGCTTAATGAAATTCAAAAAGCTCAGCAGAAATCAGTCAGAAGAGAGTGGCCAGGCACTTCTGCAATTCTGGTTAGGTAGCTGCTGACATATTAACACCTTTCAAAATGTGGCTGTACAGCACTTTAGAAAATCTGCCTTTCCTGTTTTCTACATCATTAATGTACACATATTGATTTGGATACTTATCCAACACAGCTACAATATGACAATATTCATTTTGGGAGCAAAGAAGGCTGAAAGGCACAACACTGGACCTGTATGTACCTCAGCTTCATGACATTTGAATTCTGATCCCAGTCAAATGTAACCTGACTTCACCTCTACACATTAACTGTGCTGGATCTTTTGCTGAAACCTCATACCACAATACTGTAAGCAGAATCTAAGATTTCCAAAGGCAACAAGAGAAAGTCAAGACTGCATAAGGAATTGAGATCTGGCCTCTAATTAATGCTTTGTATTTTAAACCTTCAGATTACAAGTCTGTGATTTGTCTCTGGGTCTGTAAGGAGTTCTGTGTGGTGACAGGAATTTGAGCTGTCTGGTGCTCATCACAGCACCTAGGTACTTGCTTCCCATTTTGATTATTTGGCCTTGGAACTGTCTGATTCATAGACTAAAGTAAATGAGACAGAAGTGAATTTTTAAAAGGCTCGGTTATTCCCGTCTAAGCTAACTGTGTAATCCTGTTCTGTGCAATAACAATCACATACGTTTTCTGTACTAGGTTCAGCCTTCTACACAAAACCTTTTCAACACAGTTCTTTTAATATCCTTGTGCCTACACAATTCCAGTGCAATCCAACCGAGTGGGCTGGCCAACTCACAACTGGTGGCTGTTGATTTTTTTGTTTGTTTATTTGCAGATCATCAAGAGCATGTGAAGAGTGGGTATGTGTGAAAAGAACTGCAGACTGAGCAGCTTAAAATTGGAGCTTGAGCAAAAAACACTCTTTTTCCTGTTCAAAATTATTCAGGACTCAATCCTGACCTCAAGGCAAAGCAGAGAAAACTGGATTTGAAGAGGAGGAGATCTTCAGCTGGTTATAGGAGCAGGTCCTCCTTTCCCAAGTCAAAGGGCACTGGAAACATCGTTCTGCACTACGACCCCTTGGGGTATCCTTTGTATCTGCACTATCTGTAGTTGTTCTGATACACACTTGCGAAGTTTCTTGCCCACCCTCCATTTCACCAGGTGTGAAGGGCTGTACTGAAGCACAGCTCTTCAGGAAACACTCTGAGCCATTTATCAGGGAAATATCTCCAAAGTAGACAGCCCCATGCAGTTGATCTGGTCAAGTTTTGCTGGCTTCTGCAAGCCTGGGGATTTGAAAGACTCTCATCTAGTGCTTACCTGGAATAATCGGTGGTCAGAGAAGCACTGTGGCTTGGAAAGAAAAACTGTACAGATTTGAAATGCTCTTTATTCCTAGTGAAGGTCTATATTAGCTTCATCTTGAGTTATACTTATGGTATCTCAGTGAACAATTACAAGCAAAGAAACTCAAAACTGAAACAAGAGGACATTTCTGGTTTAGAAGACCTGACCAGCCTCCGTGGGCTTCATCTCCATTGACAGGTGAAGCATAGCGCGGAAAGCCCGCTAGGCTCAAGGTGAAAACTGTGAACATCTCCTATCCACGGTGTAGGCAACAGAGCAAGCCAGAAGCTGCTACAGGGTGGAGGAAGAGCTGGAGAATGGGGGCCAGAAGACTGGCAGTTTCAGTCAAGCCCTGCAGCTCAGCTGCCTCTGAGGCCAGCCACTCTGGTGACATGGTGAAGAGCTTAGTCTTAACATATGAGAGTGAACAAAGTCAAGCTCTTGCCCACGTTTCCACCAGCAAGTCCTGGAGCTGCAGGTAAGGCAGCCCATTTAGTGCAAGTACAAAGATTTACAGTGTGGAGAAGGGGTGAAGCTTGAAAGGGGACATCAACTACAATGAACTGAGAGCCTGAGGGATTCCCTCTCAGTGGGAGCACATTAATACAATGCTAAAATGCAGGAGTGCTCTAACAGTGCTCTTTAATCAGGTTGAGATGACCTATCAGAAAATGTGAGATGACTGTGGATAAATGGTCCATATGTTGAATACCAAGGCATTTAATGAAAAATTTCCCTTAATAGAAAAATTTTCCATGCTCAATACTTTTCATTGATTACTTTTTTACAATTGTACCCATTTAATAACAATTGTCATTACATTATTTTCTATGTAACTTCAACTGAAATTCATTTATTTGCTGCTCCCAACAGCAATTAAAGCCAATTATTTTACACAGCACAATGGAATGTTACAGATTTTTCAATTTTCCACTCAGCTTCTCTATATAATCTTTATTTTTGTGTTTAGTTTCATAATTTTCAACTATTTGAAACAAGAGTTTGCAGTGGTGATTTTGTCTTTTTTTGGCAAAAGATAATTGAAGAAGCCCAACTATTAGAACAGCAGGAACTACACAAACAAAAGAATAAGAAGGATGCACCATTATCTCTCTGATTTTGATTTTAACTTAGGAAACGTCAATATTCGTAACAGGAAATCCAAGACAGGGCTGTATTATACTGCAATGGACATACGTCTTTTTTATGCTACAAATAGAAGCTTCTTACATTGTACTCTTCCTGTGACGAGGTGGTAAATTTGAGACCCCAGGACTGCTTTCTCTCTTGAAAGTAGTAAATGCTACACCTTGAAGATTGCTTGATTGCGGGATCAAGGTCAGAGCTCTGACGTGCACTGAAGACTGGATCCAAGGAGTGATTCCAGAAAGAGACAATTCTTTGCTTTGACTTAGCTCTGGTCTAACTCGCTCAAGGTTGAAGCAGGAACAGCACCATCTGAAAATTTTCTGGATGTTTACTGTTTTTCAATAAAATGGATTTCATTGTTACAGTTAATGGAAAGGAACTTCTGGGGTTTTGAACATTAACAGATGCCAGGTTTTCATTTTGCTGATGAAAACGAAGACTGCTTCTTTTTTTATCAACTTTTTAGAGAAAAAATATATTTTCCTGGTTTGCTGCAGATGGATTTTTTGAATTCCTTTTCACAACCGTTAGTGGTTGCTGACACTTCACAATCATTAGCTGTACCCTCATCTACTGTTGCCTCCTCTAAGTCTGCCACACTTACACAAGGACCGGAAGAAAATACTCTAGACAAAGTCTTCCGCAGCAGGGCCTTTGAACTAAACACTTTCTCCCTAATCCTCATATTGCTTACAGAATTTCACCCTCATTCACTAAATTAATAGAAAATCTTGCTTCAGAAAGTTTTGTTAATCAAACGAAATGACAGACTCATTTTTTATTCTTGTGGCTAAAGTCCAAAAACACACACTCTGTCAATGGTGTTGAATTTAGCATTTTTGTGATAAAGTTCTTTGAGCTTCTTTTCAAATAAACATGTACAGTTTTAAATGAATAAATCATGCAAATACATGTTAATGTATACATAAATTAACACAACATAATAAGGAAAACGAAGAAACAAGATTACAAATTTTCTGCACCTCCAAAATATGAGAGTGATATTTGCTTTAGAAAGAACAAACTCATTTAGAGGAAAAGCTTATATAGATCCAAACAAACCCAAATCACCAATGAAAGCTAATTTTATGTTCAGCAAAGAAGGAAGATGTGCTTCCCACTGGACAAAATCCAATTAAATTAGGCAAACGTAAAACCACAGAAACAAAATTTAATTTAGTAAATAAAATCTCAGAGTTGAATTCTGTTGTCCATTCCATGCTCATAACCCTCACGAAATGAGTTAGAGATTCTGGGGAACAGTGTTCAGTGTGTATGAAGAATGGGGGCAGTCGACAGGAGAATCTGCCTCAAAGATTCAGGTTTGCAGATAGACTTTGCATGCAAAGTACGTATTTTCTTTTCCCTGTCTCACGGTTTCCGTTTCTCTTTTTCAACATTGAATGTTTTTAAATGAAGACAAAAAACAGCATTTGGGGAATACTGCTCAAAAGGCATCATCTCTGCATGCGTGCTTCATACACGTGCCCTACGTAACAGGATAGGTTTTTCAAAGCATTCCCCCTGTGCCTGATTCTGTTCCCCCTAAAGTAAAGGGCACATTTCAGCAGATACAGAATTATTCATTGCTGAGTGCTTTTGAAAATCCTGCCCCATACTTTCTGTTGCCACTCCTAGCAACAAGCTGCTGTTACTACAAGCGTCATAAATCTGTGGTTTGTGAGGTGACAGAGAACTTTTCTCTTTGTCTACCAGCCACAGACAGTCATTTTCTAAGGTAAACCCAAACTCTGGTACAATACTGCCAAGTTTTAAAGAAAACTTCTCCTGATAGATAGCCTATAATTCTGCTCACCACCAGATATTCAGGGGATATCAAGCATATTGTGACAAATGATGTTCAGCTAGCAAAGACCAGGTTTCTGCTGAATTCTGCTTTCTGTTCACAAGAATCAAACTGTATAATAAAGACACCTCACAGCTCAGAAATGTTTAACAGAAACATTTGCTTAAATCAGATGTCTCTCACCCTGCACAACCTTCTTGAGAGGAGGAGAAAATTCAGCCTAAGACTTTCTGATAGCCATTTGAAGATGGAAGGTTTTATCATAGGCAAGCAGAGTACAAAGTAAGGGCACCACTCTGATGCATCTCATCTGTCTAATGCATTTGGCAGACCCTTATCACTGCACCTAGATGCCACAACTGACTCCATTTACTAGTCAGTTTTGATACATGGACTCATAACATGATTCTCCACATTACCACCTTAAGTATCTGATTTCTTATCTGGAATGACAGTGCTGTTAGAACCAATTCGTTCTTCATAGTGTCCTGGACCTTGGCCCTTTACTTAAGCTACAGTGAAGCAGAGCAGATTTTTGTTTGCGGCAGTCTGATGCCCACCAGTACGCTGCTCTTGCAGATGTGTCAGCCTTTACACAGATGTATATTGTTATCTTAGGATTCAATGCAGCATCCACATACAGTAAGTGGCAAAACTGTTACTATACGAAATGCTAGCTGTTCAGACTCTGGTGTCTTTACACAGTGGTTAAAAAACAAGCACAGACAAGAACATCCTACTGCTCTGTCCTCCGAATCACCCAGTTTCCAACCATTTCTTCTGTTGTCCAAGGCTAATATTGACATGTCAGAAATGTTAAGACCTATTTCTCCTTCAGTATAAAGAATATGCAATTTCCTGACAGACTTCAGTACTGAACTGTCAACAAAAATATCGGTACAATAAAGCTGCAAAGTTAACAACCTTTTCTGTGATTTCTGGAGATGTCAGTAGTTATTATAAATTACTTTCCAGTTAATTACCTGTTTTGAAAATTAAGGAGATTGGGGGTTCACAGCTGCTCCAATAAGTAGCTTCAGTGCCCGCCTCATCCCATTGAGTATGATAAATAATATATTCTCTACCACCCAGACTGCCAGACAGTGGCTGTGTCAAACTCCTCAGAGAGCACACTTTGTCTGCCATGTGTTACAGGCTACATTTATAACAGAAGTAGAAATTAGATGGTGGTTAATCTCGCTTCTCTGTGTCCCATGTGGGGCACAAGCACAGTTATAGTGTGGCTTGCTGGATGACAGTCAGAAAAAATGATCTCAGCAAATTGCGTGTACATCAGGATACAGCACAAAGAATGGGCTTAGAAAATTATTCTTGGTGAAATGGGCAATGAGGTAGTCTCTTAAAAGAGAAACAAGGTGACGGAAGAGCAAATTTTATTTCCCCTTGAAAAAAAAAAAAAGCAAGTTTTACTTTATATTTAGATCACAGTGAAGAAGAATGAAAGCATACTGCTCTGGGGTTTTTAATTTGCTTCTTATTGCTGCTTAGACTATTTAGCTTGCAGATCATAATAAACTCTCTTATAATGACGGCACCAAAAGATGAATCCAGCTTATAAAAATACTACTAAAGTAACAGTAGGAAGTTCTGCATTGTAGTTCTTGTGAAATTCAAAAGGAATGATTCTCATTTCACTTATATAGGTATAAATAAGATAAATCCAATAGTCACAGAAGGCTGACAAATTAAGGCAAGTGAGATCCGAATCGGACTTACGTGTAGGCTGTCATCATGCCATAACAACACAGGACACAAATCAAAGTTTTGCCTGAAGAGAAACCCTGAGGTAGTCCCCAGTAAGTCTTATCTGCTTCTAATGGAGACTTGATTCAGCTCACAAAATAACTTAAAGTCAACCCCCAGCTGCCATTTCCCTCTGAATACTTTTTTAAATACGTAATTATAGTATGAGATCATAAGAGGTAGCATGAGTTAAGAGAATCATAGTTTTCTAAAGAAACTTGCTGAATTATGGATTCCTTATATCAAAGCACAAGGAGATGCAATACTGGTATCACTTCATTCCTCAGTATCCCTTGTCTAACATACCTCACGCCAAAAAGCAATGCCATTCATGACTAGTGCAGCCATTTATCATTCAGACTCCTGCTTCCAACAAAACCCAGTGTCTATATCACGGAATCGGGAGCTGTGGCTGCACTTCATATTGGAACTGTCCAAACTTCAATGTTTCTGCTCCCGGTTGTTGTACGTCACTCAAGCAAGCAAACACATTGATGGATCTGAACACCATGAGAAGCATTCTGTGCATAACATGTTCTGTGTAAGACTGATTTAAGTGTACAAAAATGCATGGGCCAAGAGGTGTTAACTCCTCTTGGGAGTTTCTGAGAACTCCTGGGAATTCCTTCAGGAGCAGGAGATATTTCACTTTATTTTGATGAATCTTTTCTTTCCTCTCTGATTTTTAATGAAATGCAGGAACTTTAACTCCTAAAAGTTGGTAACAGCTGGCATCTTTTTGCTTTCACGCTTCGCATCTTCTCATTCTTAAGAGCCTTGTCAATCTTCTTTTGACCCTTCAACTCTATATTTCCTTCTGTCTGTTGATGCAGTGACTGGTTTACCATCACAGAAGAATAGTCATATAAGAGATCACTTGCCATATAATATACTTTAAAACTCAACATTTCTTTCCAGTTCTGTGAAGAATACAGTTGTTCTCCAAACACACAACTTCATATTGGCTAGGCTGGAATAAACAAACCAGCCTTCTGCATTCTTCTCTGAAGATTTTCAAAGGCTCTCCAGGACTCGAATCAGGAATCACATTGATTTTCAGTAAATCCTTTCTCCTAATTCCTCTAAAGCATTTCAGAAAACTTCCTGCCACAAGCCTCAGAAAACATACGCAGTGCAGTCTTAGGACATGAAATTGGAGGTGACATTAAAAAATTTTGATATTTGCTATACCAACAGCATACTGACATAAATACCCAACATAAATTTCTCCACAGAAAGATATAAGGTTACAGCACTATAGCTTTACTAAAATGGCCTGCCCTTTAACATGAAATCTACTGATACATTTTCATTAGGTAGAGCTATCTTTGCCTTCACTGGAAAGATCCAGAAATCACAAATTTTTTTTCTTTAATTTCACAATACAAGGCCTTTAGCTAGGATGACAATTTTGGTCTGTAAGACCGTAAATATTTGTCTATTCAAAGGCAGCATTTGTCTTACAAAGGCACACATACCAGTTTTGCCTCTGACAAGTTCCTTGTTTATTTATTGCTCTAATAACAAATAGACTGTCATCCCTGCTGGGCCTCAAAGATGAACTAAATCTGCTGACACAACTGATAGGGAGCGGCTGCAAATTATTTTATTAAAAACTGTGCAATAGCAGATTCATGGTGGGGAGGAAGTTTAAATCATAATTCTGTTAGTGGCCTATATATTCCATAGTAACAACATTCAAAGAAACTAGAAACACTTTTGTAACCCTCATGTTTATACCGCAGCATTTGATTTTCATTTTGTCCAAACAGGAGAGAAGCAGGGAAGGAGAGATAGATTTTTTTTTTGTGTTGAGTGCTCTGTGTGCACACATGCCAAGAGCAAAGCACAGCATCTTAATTAGATGGGTCCAGAGGCTCCAACAGAGAAGGGAGAGTGACAGCCACTGGACATGCTTGATAGCTCCCTCTAAAGCAGTGCAGAGACTTTCTGGGGAAAGCAAGACAGATCCATACATCTCCAATTTTGGAGAGCTGAGCCAACCAGAACAGGATAGGAAAGGACTAGAAGCAGCTGAGTAAAATATCCTCTACAGGCTGCGCAGTGGGTGATAACAGTCCTAAGACACGCTATGCCTTACCACGTCACCAGCAGTGCTGGCCTTAAAACTCTTCAGCCTCTTGCACAGAGTGGACACTGGAGAGGAATCACGCGCCTGACACTGCTGCCTGGCTCCAGAGACACGGCTGTGAGGCAGGGCGACCGAGCAGAGACTGACCCCGCTGCTTACTGAGGACTGAGGCCCTGCAATTACATACCAGCAACTGTAAGAAGAAAATTGCCAAAGAATTACCACGTGATAGTTCTACTTCGCAGTATCATTCACTGATGCTTCATGTGCTGGACGCAGATGTTTGCATACATGAACAGTCAGGTCTTACGAAACAGTATGTGGTGCTCATTGTCTCAGCTCCCTCCAAGGCTTCATGCCTTCTGGGCTGTTACACAGGTCTCACCAGAATGAGCTTTTGGAGCAACGGAGATTTAGGAGAGGCACAAGAGAAAGGGAACACATTAGGAACACAGAAAATTAACTCAGCCCTTCTGTAAATCACCTCCCTGTCCTGCAGCCATCACTGCAGTTCATAATGCTGTGCACTAGAATGAAACACCTCTCTTTCCACCGAAGTGCCACTGTAGCTACACAACCTTCAACCTCTCGGTCCATATGCAGAGGTGCATCCCTAGCTGGGCTGCACGCAGCTCCCAATGGGCTAAGCTCAAAGGCTGCCCACACCAACCCCTGCCAGACATTACTGCCTTCAGTTTGTCAGCTTGGCTATGCTCAGTACTGCTTCAGCTCAGAAGAGCCAGACTAGCAAAGCTGTACTATTTACCCAATTTGAGTCAAGCTGGGCTGTACAGTAAAGAGAAACTGTTGAGACTGGCGTACCTTCAACCAGAATAGCGCATGTGAAGACAGTGAGATTCTTGTACACCTGAGCCAGCAGTGTGCCCTGGTTGCCAAGAAGGCCAATGGTCTCCTGGGATGCACCACCAGGAGTGTGGCCAGCAGGTCGAGGGAGGTTCTCCTCCCCCTCTACTCTGCCCT
>Ga0181612_119867_pt1 | contig 14779 bp, 12 predicted proteins | sample HoacroProtozoa21_FD_119630 | JGI IMG/M metagenome (GOLD analysis project Ga0181612, IMG submission 119630) | Hoatzin crop microbial communities from Cojedes, Venezuel. Combined Assembly of Gp0051906, Gp0051904, Gp0051908 | reverse complement strand
CCTTGTTGGTTCCTCCACCACTTGCATCAGAAAGTTATCATCGATGCTCTGTAGGAACCTCCTGGATTGCGCCTGCCTAGCTGTATGGTCTTCCCAGCTGATGTCAGGGTGGTTGAAGTCCCCCATGAGAACCAGAGCCTATTGGCTCTATTCTCTGGTTCTATTGGCCAGCCTATTCAGCTGGCATCAAATCAGCTGAGAGTTTCATTGTGGTTGTGCGTCCCGAGTGCAGGCTGTGTGTGTGTGAGGTGGAGCTGCCGAGGGCTGGAGGAACGTGTGGGGGGCTGCACCCAACATGGGTCAGAGGCTCCAAGGAGGAAGCAGTTATGGCAAAGCTCATTAAAAGGAGGTCTCCATCGAAGGATTTCATAAGCAAATAAATGAAACAATTCTTTTAAAAATCTTATCAACCCTATGATTTGTTTAATGCCTAAAATAGATAAAGCAGAGAGATTAAGGAAACAGACATTGTAACAATATACACAGTGATACATAAAATTGCAGTAATCCTATTTTAAGCTGTTATGTAATTGCAGAGAACACACTGCAGAAAAAAAAAAAGGCAATTCAGTCCTCAGAGTTATCATACCACATTTTCACCTTGTTTAAGGGCAGATGTACACCGATTCCAAAAGGAAACAGATGTTTTCAAACCATCACAGCTCATTTATAGGGATAATTACCTGTAAATAGTAAGGTTATTAACGTTATTAGTTGAACATCACCATCTATCAAGCATGAAAAATTCACCACAGCAGAAGTTCTGCTACTGAAGTCCCACTTAGGATTAATTTCCTTCAATGGCTGAGTATTTAAGGAGATTTTCAGCAATGTATCATATTTTGTTGGCCATTCACAAAACAGCTGATTTTCTACAGTGTTCCAAGTCACTGTAGGCTTTACATTTTAAAATGCTAAAGCTCCTCAAAGTTTGTCACTGATTTCACGCTTCACAAGTTGTAAGACTGAAGAAGCCAACAAACTCTTCCACAAGGAACTGACCTTCATTTAGTGACCTGTCATTATCAATAGCAAATATGAACAGCAACACCCAATACTGAGATACAGAGTAATAAACTCCAGTCCAAATTTCCAGTACATACCCATTTTTTGCCCCCTTCTCATTCATTCTATTTCATGTAAATTGAATATTGTAGGTTCTTCCAGGGCTTAAATAGATATTGTCTAAATATGTATTCAGACAGCTAGGCATGTTTTTTTCAGAGTGTTTTTCAAATAATGTATTTTGTACATGTAATATTTTTTGACATTTAGTTAAACAAACTAGAATAGAGGCCAATTCATGTTGTCTTTGCCTAAATTTCTGAAAATTCAATTAGTTGATCTTTTATTACAAATACGGACATATAAACAATTTACTAATGGCTTTAGAAAATTGTAGTAGGATAGAAAATGGTATGCAGTCTCTCATTTATATTTTCTATTGTTTTGTTAAAGTATCTTACTGCCCATTCCATATTACGGAAGGCAAATCTTAGGCACAAAAGGCGTGAGACTGCTAAACCACCGCTGAATTCATTTCCGAAGAAGTCAGGTAAAATGTCATTCCATTGTTCTTTGGAAAATCATCCCCACAGCACCTGTAACATAAGGAAATGAAAAATGGAAGAGAGTATTAAACTAAACGGCTTTTAGAAAGATGGAGCGAAAGCGATACAAATGATGTATTGTGGGAGGTCAGCTAAATGCTGTGTTTGCTGTGCTTTCCTTATGTCTTGTTTTTTCCCTGGAGAAGTAGGGATCGAAATAAAGACAGGCCTGACTAGAGGTGTTTTCACTGACTTGCTCATTAGGGTCTCACGCTCAAATGGAAGAAGACTAGCCATTTTCTAAAATGCAAAATGGAATAATTCCCTTTTAATGTCCTATTTATTAGGAGCTGAAGAAGGCTTAGTCAGAGAAAAGAAGCCTTGTTTCCCCTGAGTCCATGGATCGCATCTAATTGTATTCAGCCCAGACCAGCCGCAACAGCGAGAGGAACGAGAATCAATATTGCAATGGAGACGCCTTCCCCATCACATTTCAGAGACGTTTACCGTTCGTAAGAACAAGATACTTTCTGCATAAGTAGTCTACAGACACAACAGGCAGCCAGGAACAGAGGTTTAGAAAGTTGATGATAATTCATAGGTTTCCGTGTCGGAAACGCTCCAAGTGCACTGCAGCTGACTCACTCCGTATCAAGCACTTCGTGCCTCGTGCTGGGACCTGCTGGAGTAACTGGTTTTAGCATAAATGGTTCAATGGCTTCATAGCGCATCTGCTCTCTTGCTGTTTTAAACCATTTTAGCTTTGGGAGCAGTTCTGCAACATTTCCCAATACAGCTTCAAAAAGCAGGGATATTTTTAAGGACGAGTTTCTTTCATTTTCAGATCTGGCTGTCGTTGGTAAGAGACCTTCTAGCTGCCTTAGAATAGGTCAGAACAGGACAAATTGTACGTGAACAGCTTTGCTGACTGTGAGGCATCTGGGGACTAATTTCCAAGGGAAATTCCACCTGGCAACTGCTGCCAAGAGTCTGGGTCCCTAAGTCCCTCAGAACACACAAGTGGGTTGGAAACAAGATTAAAATTGTAGCCCAATGTTGTTTAAATCTAGCTAGAATAATGCAGTTCTGCATTCCATAATCAGTTAAATGTATCCATTCTTCATTCATTGGCACTTACTTGGAAGCTGAGCAGTCACGGCACGCAAATAAACCCTGCACTTCACTCGAAACAATGGCTTGGCAGAAGTCTCGTTCAAACAAGAAAGCTGCTACACTGAACAGACCTGCTGTTAGTTATCCCTGACACATATTGTCTGTGACGTGCACATCGCAAACACTGCAGATCTCACAGCCACTCTTGACTAAATTAGATGGCAATGTTTATGATTTTGTTAATTACAAAAGAACTAAAGGATGCCGTTCAACGGAGACATTAATTTAAATGATTACTGTGCTTTCACAAAGTCATGCTCTCTGAAGCTGCTAGGCAAGCCTTCCTTTCCAGCTCCAGCTTTGTCCCGTGGAACACCTTTAGCAGCAGCCTGGAGGAGAGTCTTGTCAAGTTTGCAGATGGCATCAAATCGGTCAGTGATGTGCTTTGAATTCAGAGAGACCTGAACAGGCTAGAGGAACAGGCTGACCATCAACTTGCAAACACAACAAGAACACATGCGGAGCCCGGCGCCTGGGAAGGAATAAGCCCTTGGGTGCCTCAGGCTGGGGGCTAGCCGGGGTGGGAACAGCCCTGCTGGGGATGCCCTGGGGACACCTGCTCTGGGTGACCCTGCTTCGACAGGGGAGTTGGACTAGATGATCCACAGAGGTCCCTTCCAACCCCAACCATTCTGTGATTCTGTGGTCTGTGAGGCTGCAAGCTGAGCCTGAGCCGGCAGCAGCCCTGGCAGTGATGGCCAGCAGCATCCTAAGCTGTATGGACACCAGAAGCACTCAATGGAAAGGCTCATGCTCCTTTATCCAGCGCTCCTCAGACCCCATCCAGAGTACTGCTTTATGGGAAGTACTTCTTTGTGGGAAGTTTCTGTCGTGAGTACTTACTCGGATTAGTTTCTGGAGCAAAGGCAGTCACAGGCAAAGAGATACAGACACGTCTGTAACAGTTCTGTGGTGGTGGCTGGACTCCTTGAAGCTGTAAGCTGCAATCACTCAGACGAATAAGTGGTTTGGGGAACGGCCCAAGCAGGGAAATGAGCAGCTCACAGACAAGGTCCTGGGTGCGCATAGTAGCAAACACGGAGATATCACCAGAATTTTTAAGCAAATTCCTACCTGAGAAATACAGAAGAAAGCCAGCAGATGATTAGTGGGAGACAAAAGAAAGTGCATGCAAGAACACTGCTGTTGCAAAGGGTCGGCAGTTCTGTCGTTTGACCAGCCATATTCCTGAGCTGCCTGAATAAAAAGGATTGAGCCTGAAGACTGTACACAGGGCGACCATCTCAACTTTATGAAACAGAATCAAAGACAAAGAATCTGTTCAATTGACAAAATAATTAACTTATTAATAACTGTATGCATATAAGTTCAGGACTGAATGATATCAATTACATTTAATTAATGTCTGTGCAATGCTTTGAAGGCATAAAATGTCATGTAACTCTAAAGAATTGTTAGAATTAATCCTATTAATCCTTTTTTTAGGATTTATTAATCCTAAACCACTTTTTGGTGCATTAGCACACTGCTAACCATGAACATCTCCGTAGGCAAAGGCAGGTGGTACTCCAAAGTTATAGGGTGATTAGTAATTCTTCTATATGGAAAAGTAAATTTTTTCCTGAAATCAAATTCCACTTGCAACTGGCAGTAATAAGCAAATCAATATTGATGACATTTTAAAAATAACCATACTCTTTGTATCACTATTGATTCTAGCAGGACCGACTAAAGAAAGGATATACATAAATACACCAAAAAGAGAAGAGTTGGATATTAATGTCATCTTTCATCATCATAGGCACTAATATGGCTGGAAAGTATTGATTACCTTAAAAGCCCCTAATAACTAAAGAACTATTGGCTTAATATTTTCTCTAATCCTCCATGAAATTTTACAGTAAGTCCTGATGTATTTTCCGTTAAGGGTTTTAGGGCTGAACTATATCATGTACTTACCTGAAGTGTCAGCTCTAAGGCTTACACTGCCGTTGATGAGAACTATGTTAAAGGTGAGTAACAACTCCCAAGATTTAAGGATGGTTTCAGGGACCTGGGAAATAGATACATCTTCTAGTGCATATTATTCTATAACTTTTGTCTTTTAAATAATCTTTATAATTAGGGAATAATATAAATTTATTCAGTGGAAACATTGGTCTTGTTCATAATTACTCAACTATAGGTGTTCTGAAAATTCCCTCCTCACAGTACAAGCATCTCAACAGCCACTTTTACTGCTTCTTATTTTCCTATCACTAATACACTCACAATCTAGTTTTCTACAACTCCAATGAGCTACATTTATCAAAGTTAAATAAGGGAACGGTGAAAGAAAACTTACCCAAACATCTGAACTCCTCAGATCCCATTAAAGCGAGTGGATGATTGTTATCATTATTATTTGTTGGTTGGTTGGTTTTGCATTCCTACTTTACTGAAGTGAAGGTCATCTGAAAGGTCCATTTACATCTTTACTTCCGCTGTGATCCGTCTCAGAGCATTACAGCCACCGTCGTACTAAGCCCTGCGTTGTCACGTAGCGAACAGGGAGACGCTCACCTTCGGTCCGCCTGGCTCCGGCTCAGCGGGGCCGGCTGGACGCAGCACGCAGCCTCGCCGGTGCAGCCCAGCGAACAGCCAGGCTCCGCGTCCCCGGCACCTCGGCCCTGCGGCGGAGAGAAGAACGCAAGCAGCAAAGAGCCATTTTGGTGCAGCCTTCGCTTTCGGTGACCGTTTCAGCAGCGGACCCTGGTGCGAGCTCACCTGCTGTGCCCAGCTCATCAGAGAGCACCGACCTGGGCTGAAGCACCACGCACCCCTTTAAGGGCGAGGGGCTTGCAGCCCCGCTCGGATGCTGCAGTGGAAGCGGCTGAGCCTGAGGCACCTTCGCACTATGAACCTCGCCTAGGTCCAAACTGCCGACACAGAGAAAAGCTTTGCACACCCTCAGCAATTCCCCCGAGCCAACTCTATACATTTCAAGCGTATTTACAGAAATACCTTCAAGATACTGCTCCCTAACACCAGAATTACGAGAATGCCTCTTTGCTTTTTCAAAAAAGGATAATAGACTTTTTGATTAAGAACTAGTTGAAAAAATAGCATGGGAGGAGAAGCAGAATTACCAACCCCCTTCTGCTTCACACCCTTACATCACTTGAACAGCGTAACGGGGCCTCGGCGGGTTAACACACATTTTCCAAGACCTCTTTGTATAGTGAAGGTGATACATAATGCAACCCAGCAAAGAATAGACTTTATTTCCCTTGCCTCCAATAAAACTAAGGACATCTCTTGATCCCACAAGTTACATCTAATCCTTAGTGATTGGTTTTGGCTCAACCCTAAGATCACTTATTTATGGAACTATATTATAGGAGCAGCCTCATTAAAACAAATGGACCGGCATGAGCGGCTTATTCACGGGCTTTTCTGCAGGCCCAGGGCCCAGCTCCTCAGAGCCATTTAAGCACCTCAGTCCTGCCAAAGCCCTGCATCCCCCCAGGCCTTGGCAGCCCGCAGGGCCCCCACCAGCATCGCCGGGCATCGCCGTGCCGGTGAGCACGGACACGCTGCCGGCTCACAGCCCCGCTCACGCCGAGGTCAGCTGGCCCCACGGCTGTGCCCTTAGCAGAGCAGTCAGAGCACAGCACCTAATTATTTTAATGACTGGAAATGAACTGTGAATTTCTTAAGAGCCACTGAAGCACAACGTTTTCAGTCAATCTACCCACATTAATAACAGACCGTTAGAGATTGCCTATATCTTTAACATGATGCAGTACATCTGCTCTGTCTCCTAGTTAATATTAGGCTGAGTGTTAAAATATCAAACCTTGACTTGCAGCCTTCTGAGGAAATAAACGGAAAGGACAAAAATGAAAACTCCCACCGCACCTTATGCCCGAGCCGTGCTGAGCTGGGCTGCTTGCTCCTGTCGGGACACCCCCAGGAGCGACCGGCGAGCGACGAGGCGGGGACCGTCCCGAGCCACCCCGCTCCTCGCAGCTCCCGCCCTGCGCCCGCGCGGCCCCGGGGTGCCCAGGCCGCTGCGGGATGCTCTGCGGCCACCGGCCCTGGGACGTCTCCGTGTCGCCTCCAGACCCGCAGTTACTCCTCTACCCCAGTTTGGTTATTCCTGCTCTGACTGTGCTGTTCATTGCTGATTTGCTTTTTCTTTGCGTAGCCAAGGAAATGCAAATACGGAGTATAATCAGGAGGATGAGACACCACAGCCAGTGTTTGCCAAACAGTTTAGCGAGTGCGAGCACCTCCATTAGAGACAGGAGTTGAAGCACTTTAACAGACCGTTTTCAGGCAGTTGTGAGCATCCATGCAGAAAGAAATCCCTTAAAATCATGATTCATTTTTTAAAATGCTTCCTGAGCTTGAGGTCCTTAAAAATAAAAACGTCATTACTAATTCAGAGAAGTTTTCCTTCAGTCACAAATGCTAGCATGCAAGTTTGGCGCAGGCGACAGCATTTGGCCCCGTGCTGAGGTTCCCGAGGTGTCCCCGGAGTCCCCTGGCAGAGCAGCCCCGGACGAGGAGCCTCGCGCCGCCTCCCGAGAGCGGCTGCGGAGCCGGCCGGGGCCATTCACTGCGCTTGCTCCTCGGGGAGGAGGCAGAATGCATCTCAGATTGCAGATGGAGCAGAGATTAAACACAGCTTTTAATGGCTCTGCAAACACTTACATTTGAGAAAAACACCAGAGCATTAACTCGCTATTTACCACTAAATTAACTCCCTTTTTTTCCTTCCCCAACATGGCCTGCTCGCGTCCAGCCACAGCACTGCCTCTGTAGATGTCTCCCCACAACTCAGGCACTCTTGTAGTTCCTTACTTTATGAACATCCACACATTTTTGCTGTTGGACATCAAACGACCCAGGTTTCTCACAGTGTCTTCTGGGCTGATGCTCCTGACCGTGGGCGACGCCAACCACAGAAATTCTCCATCTCAGAGGTCGGGGTCCGCACGCCGCAGCCCAGCTCTAGGTCAATAATTAGCAAAGCGTTCAGGGGATCGAGCCATTCTTCTTCGCTGCTCCAGGAACCCCCTGAGGAGATCGCGTTCCTCAAAGACGCTCGTTACTGGCATGGATTCAGCACACTTCATCTCAAAGGCTCTGCCCGCTGCGGAGGCCACAGATGCTCGAATTTCAGGCTCGAGTGTGATCAGTTTGATGTTACACAGCGGTCTTTCTCCTCCCTGATTAGACGTCTGCTCAAACTCTTCTGGAGAGAATATTCAAAATGAAAAATCAGGAAGAAGGACATTTCTTCAATGCTAAGAATTTTTTCACGGGTCATCTGCCAGCACTCAGCACCCTCCCGCAGAGGCACAGCGGCCATGCAGGACCGCGTCCCCCCGTGAGCACAGAGCCCTCTGCAATTACACCAGCAGGAAAATCCACACGTGTGCTGACCACCTTGTAAAAACTGCCGGTTTTAAAAAACTGCCAGTTTTAACGAGAAAGCACCAGTGGCGAAAACCTCTGTTGAGATAGACTGCCCTTCTCCATGCCCGCCTACAGCTGTGCTGCCGCAGTGTCTGCTAGGACACCGGCATCAGGGCCCCATCCCTGCAGTCACCTTCTCTGAATTTTTAAATACCAAATAATTTAACATCATAGCTCTGTCATTGAAATAGTATTGTTTAGCTCACGTCACTTTAATAGCTCTTATTACTTAACTTTAGGTTGGACGCACAGAGCTGATCGCAGAGCAGCGTGAGTCAGCCAGCCCATCCCCAGCTGCTGTGCCAGCGTCCCAGCTCCCCGGACTTGCCTCTTTGATGGAAATAATCATCGCTTACAGTCATCCACTGCACCCTCCGGGCTGCTAAGCACCCAGCTGACCCCTGTGGTGCAGCCAAAACCCCCCCCACCCAGCTCGGGGCGAGAGCAATACTGGCTCCTCGCAGATAAATGCCGCGCGCCGGGCAGGGAGGGCTGGCGAATTCCCTGGCCGTGCCCATCGCTCGCAGGGCATCGCTTCTCCCGAGCTGAGAAACTCAACAACCAAGATTAATTTCTCTTCAGCAATTTTCCTTTTGCCCATTACTGCGTGCACATTATAACTGTACATTTCTTTGTGACTTAGAAATAAAGAATTGTTTAGATGTTTATTAAACAACAGAGTTGAATGAAATTAGTCACATTTTGTTGTCTGGAGTATGAAAGTTAATTGGAAGACACAATGATTTACTAAAGTTTGAAATACCAAATGGGTTTTTGAGCAAGTTAATGACAACTAGAATCAGAATGTAACTGTGGAAAATGGAAATTTTATTTTAATTCCTACTGAAGTACTTTTGTAAATGAGCTTGCTCTCGACTCATTGTGAGAGGTTTATCACAGCTTGGTTGCCGTTACATATTTAAATGTTATCCAAGGGCACGTTAAATACGGCGACCGAATCACATTCATCATAGGACACTGGAATAGAAATTTGATTTTTGTAAATGAAACACAAGAGGGGAGGGAGAGTGGCAATGGGAGGAATCTCCTGGACAAAGAAGATGAAGAGCAGCAACTGCCTGGTAGCTGAGGAGCAGGGGTGGCGGGGGAGCCTCGCCGGGCCCCCCAGCCAACCCACCCCCCGCAGCTTTGCTCCCCGAAGCACACACGCAGCGGTTTTGAGAATGGAAACTCGAAATGTCAACACGGTCATTTGAGAAAAGCCAGCGTGGCATTTTCAGAGTATGTTTCCACCTCTGTCTTCCATGCCTGCACTGATTTCTGGTGCTGTGGGGGTTTTTTTTTCGGTAGAGGAGGCACATCTGCAGAAAATGCCGGCGTGTGCATTCCCTAGAATAAAGACAAATAATCGGAAGGGATCCAAATTCTCTCAGCAACAGTGGAATAACTCCACAATAGCCCACAGAGCCCAATGAACATCGCACAAAGCGAAAACTGGATTTATACTGCACGCAGCGGAAAGGAAAGCACATGCCGTTAACAGGAAAGCTCAAACCAGCAGAAGGCGGCGGAAATGTTGCTTTCCCCACTGAAATGCTTTGTACCGTGATTGCGAAGAGCCCGAGGAGCACAAGCGAGGCAGCCACCAGATGGTGCAGGCAGCATCGCCGGGTCTGCTCGCTCCCCAGGCCGGCAGAGCCTCCCGTAAATCAGAAGCGGTGTTTGGTAAATGCTAGGGAAAGAGATGCTGTTTGTTTTCAGGATCCTAGGAGTATTTTCCAGCAGTGGAGCATAATGAAAAAGGAGAAAAAAAAAAGAAAAAGGGAAGGAAAGAAAATAACAGAGAAGTGTCCCTGTATAGTAACTGCTTGTGGCGCATCACACAGTGGGCTGGACACAAAGCGGAGATGCTACGCTAACCATGCTTTGCCTCGGAGGACCTTCAAAGCCCACACTCATGTTATCCCAGTTCCCTTCTGAGGGCACAGAACTCAGCTCTCCTGACTTTTTTTTTTTACCAGGGTAACACAGAATTTTTGCAAAGACATTTTTGTTGTTAGCAAGAGATGATCCAATTCCCCCATCACATCGTGCCAGGAAATGTAATTGTTTCCCCAGCAACTTTCCATCCTCCTCCTCTACGATGGAAGAGCCAACCTCCTCTTCCTCCTCTTCCACCTCCACCTCCTCCTCCTCGTCTCCCATGAAAGATGAGGCACCAGCTGGTGCTAAGAAAAAAAAAAAAAAATGCCCGTTTCCCTCTCTCTTCCTTCCCACCATAACATTTACGAGTTTCAATTTTACTTGTGTTTTCTACCACCAGTTTGGAGCAACTCCTTGCTGGCCACGAGCGTGTTCCCTGCCCCGGGAGCTGGGGACCCCTGACTGCAAGGAGGTTAATCCAGTTTGCACAAGTTGAGGACCAGATCCTCTCAGCATTTTATTACAATCCTTTATTTCCCCTTTCATTTCTTTTTACGCCTCTCTCCCACTGATCTCTTAATCCTTGCGCTCAGCAGGTTGTTTATTGTTTATCTAAACATCTCCTACTGTTGCCTGATATTCCCTTCCAGCCCTCCTTCAACATTTGGCTTCTCCTGCCCTTTCTTAGCATAAACCACCCCAGGACTGAATTGCATTGCAGCCCTTTCAGCTTAACATCTGCTGATTTTTCTCCAGTTGCTCTTCCACACTGTACTGTCTTTCAAAACAATCCTGTAGCTCAAATATTTTGCTCCCCTAACAAACATGGGGCTCCCACAGAGCTCTGCGGAGAGAGTTTACTACAGGTTTAAAGATCACGCCTCTCCAGAAACATCAGCTCTTACACAACTGGCAATTAAAGCTATTAACCTCTTCTGGATTATTTTGTGTTCAGTCAGAAATAGATTGCTGTTGCAAGGGAATTATTCCTGAGATACTGCTTCTGCTCGTTCCTCCACAAGGACAGAGGGGAAAAAAAAAAAAAGATTATGCAATGCTGTAGGCTTAAAATATGTGGAAAAAGGAAAAATAACAAATTTGAAACATTTGCAAGTGAAAACATATCATGCAATTCAAATTCCTCTGGAATATACAAAACAGAGAAGTTGTCAAGCGTCAGTCCAAATTTCTCATTACATTTCGTGTTTTTCACCCCCGCCTCCAAACCCCCCCCAAACTCGCCGTACCCACGGCAGCGGGCCGATGGGCGCCCGAGCGTGCATCCCCCTCCCACAGAGCCGGCTCCCTCTGCCGTGGACCGAAGGGTGGAATTACGGCTTCAGAGCACCCACGGGGTCCCCTCCTCGTAAAGGACAAATCGCCCTTGGATTGAAACGTGACACGGTCACGCCGGTCGGACAGATAAGCCGTAATTTAAAGAGGTGTAATCTGGGGTGACAAGGGTTTACAGGGATCTAAATAATTCTTGAAATTGTATCTACTGCACATGAGAGTCCCCCCGTTAAAGCTGGTAACTGCCTGCCTTCCTTCGCTCTCGCTCCCATTAGTGCTGTAAATTTAATGATACTGCGAAGCTGCTCCATCAGTGCTTGGCTTGCTGTGAAGCAGGAATTCAGCAAAAGCTGGCTGCCACGCGGACTGTCTGAGCTAACAAACAGTATCCAAAGCCACCTTGCTTTATCTTTGCAACACACCCTCCTCCTTGCTCAGATCTGCTTTTAACAGCCGCCAGCCCAACCGATACCGGTACCACTCCAGATACTTTATAGCTTCCTTTTGCTCATGAAATATCTCCGTGTTCACTCGATTTTCCTGATTATTTCTAATTGACCAAGACTAAATGGCAAAGACATAAGGCATCAAATGTTTTGGCCGCTGCCTTTTGAAACCTTAGCATCTCTCCAACCACCATCTTTTGCTTAAGCACAAGGGAGCAGGTGGCGGCCGGCAGCTGAGCTGGGTGACAGCGGCAGAGAACACTGGGGGGAGAGTTGGAGGGGACGATAATCCAGCCCGAGGAGCTGAGCGAGACCTTCAGGCAGAGCTCGGCGCTCGGCACTGAAGCACAGGAGCAGATCCGGGGCTCCTGAAAGGCCGTGGGAGCCTGCGGCAGGGCAGAGATGCTGCGCAGCTACCGACGGCGGCACGGGGTTTGTGACCGGCACGGCGAGGTGAACCGTGGGGGGTTCACTAGTTTCCTGCATGAATGTATTGACCTAGTTTTCTGGCAATTCCTGGATTTATGCTTATGAAAAAATATTTTACTGACTTTTCAGAATACGTAGTGGAGAAGGGAAATGGTGTTATAGGTATCTGGTAGGTCCTTTTTCAGTTGCAGCCATTTTAATAGAGTTTAGCAGTTTGTATATGAAATAAATGCAATAAGGCTGCTACAAAGCTCATCTATACGCTCCTTATTAATTCCACAACACCTCCCATCCGTGCACCACTTAAGGTGAAAATGTATGCCTTCCCAGGCCTCCTAAATTATGTCTATTTTAAGAAATACTGAGGCACCGGGGCCGAGCAGTAGGCTTTGTCAGCACATTGATCGGGATTTGCGTGGAAGGGCAGTTTGCGTACAGTCGCGTTCCTCACAGCACACCCCAGCGTTAACCACGGAGTGAATTCCCTTGCAATTTATAGCCCTGCTCTTTTCAATTTGCTCCGCTAAGTCATTCGGCTCCTGACAGCTCTCGACTCCGAACGCCGGATTGTTCAGCACAAAACAAAATGACATCGTTGCCCTAATCAATATGCCCTAATCAATACGCGTACGTCTCCCAGGCCGCGTTCTCCAACGGGGGGTTTCTCCTCCGGGCTGCCCTGTGCCGCGGTGGCCGAGTGCCGGAGGCGGCTGCAGAGAGGGATGCCCAAACGCGGCTGGCACCCCCCTTTGGCTGCCCCTCCGTACCCTCTGCAAGGGGCTGGAGCCATTCCACCATCAAACCTTCGTCAGAGCTCGGACTCCCATTACACCACAGATGAACCCATGAGATACATCCACTCCAGCTACCCCAAAAAGCGAGGAATATGCAAACATCCTTCTCTTCTTCACATACTGGATTTTACAGTCTTTTTTCCTCTCTTTCTTTCTTCTCACTTTCTGTTCTTTTCATTCCCCCTCGTCCTTTCCCACACTCCCTGTTCCACCGCCCTCGCCAGCCCACCAGCAGCAGGCTCTCGCTGTCTTCCCCCGTCCCACACCCCTCCTCTGCCCTGCCCCAGGGAGGCTCGCGGAGGAGGGCTGGGGGATGCCAAGGAGGACCAAACCCAGCCCTCGTCATGCAGCCCGTGTCCCTGCAGCGTACGACGAGCCCGCGGTCTGTTGGGGAAACCTGCCTCCACGACTCCCCTGGCACAGAAACAGAAGTACTGCCGCAGCTCTCATCCCTCACACACAGCTCCCTCGGGTAAAGCAACGCTGGCCAGGAGGTCCCGCTCCTCCAGCCAGCCGCTCAGTTTGTTCCCTATCATTTGAACCGCCGCTGGTGACTGGTTTGGGTGAAGAACCCTCAGAAACCGAAAAAACTCATAATAAGAGTCAGATTGGGTAAAACAAAACACACACGGAGCACTCTTGGAAACCCAACTTCTCAGCTGTGGAAATCCCACTGCTGCAACGGGAGCAAAGGGCTGCTTCTCCCGTGGGTCGGGGTCTGCAGCCGGCACGAGAAGAGACGGCAGCAAAGGGGGGATCCAAGCCGCGGAGCAGCTCAGAGCACCCCCCGCGCAGGGAACGCAGCGCAAAGCCCTGCCTTCCCACTGATGGGAGCAAAAGCAAAGGCAGGCTCGCCGTCAGCACTGCACGTCGGCAGGGCAGCGCAGGACCAGGAGGATCAGAAAGAAATGCCCTGCAGCGTTTTCATCGCAGCGTCTGGAGCCTTGCTGCCCATCACGGTGGAAGGGATGCCAACCTCTGTGAAAGCACAGGGGAAGCTGCCTTCCTGTTTCTCCAAAGTAACCTGTAAAAACCACCTTACGGATTACTCCTTTCGGAGGGACGGCTCCACCCAGAACGTAATACTCACGGTTGCCATCCACCACGGACAGAATTAGCAGTCACGCCTTCGCCACTACGCAGCAAGCTTCAGAAGAATGAAAAAGCCAGCAAAGCCAGATGAATACACGTTAGCGATACACTGACAGCACCTGGTCATCCCTGGGAAAACCCTGCCACGTTTTTGCCTGAACGGGTTCCGCTAACGAGGTTAACCAGCATCCCAGAAATACCACACAGGTGTTCTGTGGCATTAGACTGTCACGTATTGATTTAAAAACCCCAGTGCCTCTGTGGCAGGAGCAGTTGTTTCAGCGACGTATTTAAATATTGGGAGATCTCTGCCAGTCTTTCCCTTCACGCAGCGTAGTGCCGCACGGGGTGGGTCAGACTCCGTTTTTAAATATTTACAAGAAATCCGCTGTCTTCTTGCTTGGAGACTGCAAGGCAACCCGAAAGCCGAGAGAAATATGATATCCCTCTCCCCATCTTCCTGGATTGCAAGATCCAAATGTGCTTTCAGACTTGGTCAGCTTTCCCCTGATCTTTCCGCGCCACGTCTGAGGGTTTAGATTGCCGGTCATTAGCACAGGGCCAGAGACTGAGACAAAGTCTCCTTCCCCTCTACACTGCCCTGGTGAGGCCTCATCTAGAGTACTGTGTCCAGTTCTGGGCTCCCCAGTTCAAGAAAGATGAAGAGCTTCTGGAGAGAGTCCAGTGGAGG